>Ga0187781_10001262_pt1 | contig 19130 bp, 13 predicted proteins | sample 0715_SJ02_MP02_2_FD_132447 | JGI IMG/M metagenome (GOLD analysis project Ga0187781, IMG submission 132447) | Tropical peat soil microbial communities from peatlands in Department of Meta, Colombia - 0715_SJ02_MP02_20_MG | ecosystem: Environmental > Terrestrial > Soil > Wetlands > Peat | place... | reverse complement strand
TTTATTTGTTCGGAATCGCCCGCCGGCAGACCGAGGGCCTTCTGATGGGCCCGGCCGGCCGCCACGATCTTCTTCAAGGCCTCCTGAACCTTGGGATGATCCGTTTGTCCCCGGCAGCCGAACGAGAATGACAGGTCGCTGGTGCCCACGAAGATGACGTCAACCCCGGGCGTAGCGGCAATGGCCTCGATCTCCTCCACGGCCCGGGCCTCTTCGATGATGATCACTACCACGACGTTCTGGTCGGCAAAGTCGTAATAACCGCCCGCAACCGGCCAGCGGAACCTCGCCAACCCCGCTCCCGAGCCTCGCCGTCCCTGCGGCGGGTACCGGCAGGCAGCCACGGCCTGGCGGGCCAACTCGGGCGTGCTGGTGAAGGGAAACATGACTCCCAGCGCCCCGGCGTCGAGCACGCGCTTGGCCGTCCAGATCTCGTTCACCGGAACGCGCGCGAAGGGGACGGCCTTGAGCCCGCGGGTGGCCAGGACCATGTCGCGCAGACTTTCGAGAGTGATGGGGCTGTGCTCCATCTCGATCCACAGAAAGTCAAATCCAAGGCTAGCTGCCTGAGCTGCCACTTCGGCGCTGCCCATCGTGAGCGTAACTCCCAGCGCGGGTTTTCCTTCGCGCAGCAGCTTTTTGACGGGGTTTTCCCAGGCCGATTGTAAACCCGTATCCGCAACAGCCATCAGATTGCTCCTTAGTTTACGGCCGCGGCCGCCCCCGGCCTCACCGAGGTTGCGCCTTATTTCCCAGCCCCCAGACTCGAAGCAAATTCCCGCAACCCTCGTCGAAGTCCCCTGTGAAGTCAACGAACTGGTACTCCCCCAGGGTCCCCGACAGCTGCAAGTGGTTGCAAGGTTTGAACATCACGGGGACGATCCGCTTTTCATAGCGCGCGTCGCCGAGCGCATAAACCAGCTCGCGTTTCACCCAGGCTGATTTAACCGAATGGGGAGCGAGGACCACAACCATCCAGTCGCAACGCCGCAACGCCAGGCCAATCTCATCGTGCCACTGGGCCGCGCCGACGGTGCTCGTCCCGCTGTACCATACCGGAATGCCGTGCTGCCGCAGGACCTGCGCAACCCTTTCCGCAAAACCCCGGTCCTTCGCGGAGTGCGAGAGGAAAATCTCCTGCGGCAGTGCGTTTTGCTTTCGCCTCGTGCGACTAGGCACCTACGGCCTCTTGTTTCAACGCACGCGCGATCTGCTTGCTGATTTCCGTTGGGTTGTCGGCGTGGAGCATAGGGAATTTGCGCAGAATCCAGGGTATATCCGCCGTTGGGCGAACCAGAATCGGGAAGATCCGTCCCTCGTAGTTCCGGTCGCCCAGGGCATATTCGACATCCTGGCGCACCCATCCTGATTTCATTGAATCGGGTGAGAGTAAAACGATCATCGCCCTGGATGCTTCGAGAGCTTCGCCGATTTTGAGCGCCCAGTTGTCGCCGGGCAGGAGTTGTTCGCTCGAATCCCAAACCTCAAGGCCCAGTTTGGAAAGTTCGGCGCCCAGTTTCTTTGCGAACTGCGCATCGGCGTGGCTGTGGCTGATGTAGACCCGCATCGTAACCTCTGCTTCTGCACTCAGTTTATCGGCTTGGTTTAGGGTAGTCAACCGCAGATAACGGGGTGGAAATTGCGGTACACTATTCTGCTTTATGTCGCAGCGTACGAGCTACGATGGATCCGACTCGCTTTCCGAGGCTGCCCCGGAACGCGTCGCGGCCTGCCGACCTGTGAGATATTCGACGCCTGCTGGACTTCCTATTGCCGTATTTATTATTGCCATCGCGTGTGCCGGCGCCGCGCAGGCGCCGGACCCGCAGCAGTTGTTTCAGCAGGCGGAAGAAGCGGCGCAACGCGGCGACCAGGAACTGGCGGTGCGTAAGTACCAGGAGATTATTCGCCTCCATCCGGAGATGATTGCCGCGCGCGCTAACCTGGGCATTGCGCTGGTGACACTGGGCCGTTTCGATGAGGCCATCGCGCAATATCATGCCGCGCTCGAGCAAGCTCCCGGCGACCCCGTCCTGCGGCTCGATCTGGCGCTGGCCTGGTACAAAGAAGGCGAGTTCGGGAGTGCTGCCTCCGAGCTCGGGCAGCTTCGCCGCCGTCAGCCTGATAACCGGCAGGCGCTCTACCTTCTCGCCGACTGCTACCTGCGTCTGGGAAAGAATGCGGACGCCGTAAAACTCCTCCAGCCGGCTTATCAGGCTCACCCGGAAGACCGCGCGGTGGACTACGCCTTGGGGACGGCGCTTATTCGCGGTGGCCAAGTGGAGGCAGGAGAGCGGGTCATCGATCGCATTCTGAAGGATGGCAAATCCGCCCAGGCCGGCCTCCTGATGGGCGCGGCGGAACTGGCAGCGGGCGACAGCAAAACGGCAACAACCACAATCCATGCCGCTCTCGACCTCGATCCTCAGTTGCCGGGCGGTTGGTCGTTGTACGGACGGGCGCTATTGAAAGGGGGCGATAACGAGGCTGCGAAGGCGGCTTTCGAGCGCGCCGTCCGGGCGGACCCCAACGACTTCGAAGCCAACTTTCATTTTGGGCGCTTGCTCCGCCTGGGCGGCGACGACACTCGAGCCGCTCCTTACCTCCGGCGAGCATTGCGGCTTCGGCCTGATTCTCTCAACGCGCGCTTCCAAGTGGGCGCGCTGAACTTGGCGCTGGGGAACCTGGATGAAGCTCAGAAGGATCTCGAGCGCGTGGCGCGGGAGTCGCCCGATTTCCAGGAAGTGCACGTGCAACTGGCGGCGCTCTACTACCGGTTGAATCGCAAAGAGGACGGCGAGCGCGAGCGCCAGATCGTGCTCCGCCTTAACCAGAAGGCGCGCCAGCAAGGCCCCCAGCCCGAGCCGTGAAAATGCGCGAAGAGCCTTGCAGTGCGGCGGCTTGACGCCGCCTTCCGAGAGCGCGGACCGAAGACAGTCCTGCGACGCGCCCGCCGTCGCGGCCCGAACCTTCCAAGGCGGCGTCAAGCCGCCGCACTCCAAGGCGCCTTCGGCGCAACCCAATGCCTACTTCGCTTTGACGATCTGAAGCGCTCCGTCGTCTCCGATGGTGAGAAAACTGAACACACCTTTGTCGTAGCATGCGGCGCTTAGCCCCAATTGCGAAGGCGAGCCATGATATCGCAACTGCTCCTCTCCAGTTTGAGGATTGAGCAAAGAAATGAATAAGTCAGAAACCTCATTCTGGGTGGTTCCGGCTTTCTTCCGCATATACACTGCTGCCAAATAACCCTCGACTGCATTCACACTGTCGAGTCGAGCGCCAGGGATACTTGGCGGATCGAAGCTCTCCAGGACGAAGCCCGCCGCTGAAATGACGTAGATGGGACCGCCGTCCGTGGTGCGCGAAAGAATAAAGTTCTCGTCGGGCGAAGAATCGACGGAGGAAGCGGTCACAACCAGTGGCGACCTCTTATGCACCTGCTTGGCGGCAGAGGCATTTGCTGATTCCTTACCTTCAGTTGCTTGACCGTCTTCGGCAAGCAGCACATCGCGCTCGAGCCTGCCATCGGGCCCGAATATGCCGGCGAAGGGCTTGCCCGGTCTGCCCGGCGTCACCCCCTGCGCGTGCGGGTCCGAATAAAAGCCGGAAATGAGAAATCTCCCGTCGGTGGCGGCTGCAATTTGCAGGGGGTGGAATTCCGCCGGCAGGGTGACCCTGGAATCGAACTCGCCTTGGTCGTTGTAGGTTTCGACGTAGTAGCGGTAAGGGGAGCCGTGGTCCATAGTGAGCATCACCACGCCTTCATGCACGCCGGGAGCAAAGCCCATGATCTCCAGAGCCTTCCCCTCCCGCCGCGGCATAGGGAAATCAGTTGTCTTGCCGTCGGCGGAGATCTTTACAATCGGCGCGTCCCAGGGTTGTCCGGCGCCACTAAAAGGCCGGGCATAGATGTTCGAGAGCGCATCGCACTTGACGGGCGCGAGAATGCCGCTCGTCTTGTGGTTTGCAACTTTGACGGTGTCGGTTGGCGTCAACTCGAGCGTGTTCTGGGCGCGGGCAAGTGATGCGCTGAGGAACATGAATGCCAAAACCAGGATCCACTTGGGCTCGTCCATGGGTTTCCTCGGCTTGCTTCGAATACGCACAGCGGGGATGTTGCATGGTATAGACACTAAGAATCTCAAATCCCAGATTCCAAAATTTCAGATTACAGATTCCAGATCACAGACGCCAGATCACAGATTCCAGATCGAGAATCCGAACCACAGAGTCCAAATCGCACCTGCCAGCTCAAAGATTCCAGATCAGAGAATCCGAACCACAGATAGCAAATCGCCCCTTCCAGATCAAGCATTCCACGCTAGCGAGCTTCTTTAACGTGCAGAATCTGATCCGCCGGCACATTCTTGAGGACTTGCGTGATTCCTGACGGCCAGCGAATTTCGACCTCGTCCACCATCTTCGCCGGACCGAGTCCGAAGTGGACCGGACCGGCGCTGGAGGAGGCGTAGCCGGTAGCAGTGCTCATGTAATTAAACTGCTGGCGCCCTGCGGCGGAAATGCGGATACGCGCCCCGATCCCATCCCGGTTGCTTTTCGTGCCCTCGAGCTTGAGTTCCAGCCAGCGATTGTGCTCCGGGCTGTCGTTCATCCAAATCTCCGCTGGGGCGCTGAGCGCGGTCACCACCAGGTCGAGTTTGCCGTCGTGATTGAAGTCGCCCACGGCCGAGCCGCGGTGCCGCCGCGGCGGCTGGGCGGTGAAGCCTGCTTCCTCGGTGAGCGCCGACCACCGGCCATTCCCCAGGTTGCGAAAAACCGTATTGGGCTGATCGATCTGGGCACGGTCGGCCATGGCCGGCGACTGCACGTCGCCGCGGCTGACGAAGAGGTCTTTCCAGCCGTCGTTGTCGAAGTCGGCGATGTTCGGGCTGTATCCCGACATGGAATTGCACAGGGTAGTCATCCCGCTCTCCGAAGTGACTTCATCAAACCTCCCCTTGCCAGCGTTCTGATACAGCGGGAAGGATTCATTGGCGAGCGCAACCACCGCAATGTCAGGCCGACCGGTGTTGTGAAGATCGCGAAAATCCACGCCCATATTGGAGATCAGGTTGCCATGTTCGGGCAACGCCACGCCGGCCTCAAACGCCACTTCTTCGAACTTCGCGTTTCCCTTGTTGTGAAAGAGGAAGTTAAAGAGCTTGTCATTGGCGACAAAGATGTCAGGCAGGCCGTCGCCGTCGTAATCGGCGACGCCCACGCCCATGCCTTTGCCGGGATGGGCTCGAATTCCGGAATCTGCGGAGACGTCGACGAAGGTGCCGTCCCCTTTGTTCAGAAATAGCTGGTTGGGAAGTTCCTTGTAAAACTTCGGATGACAGTATTCGGGCTTACCGTTGTAACGGCAATCGGGCTCGTGGTTAACGTCCCAACTGAGGTAATTCACTACAAACAAATCTAACAGCCCGTCGTTGTTCACGTCCACCCAGGCGGCGCCCACCGACCAGAGCGGTCCGTACTCTTTATCGAGGCCGGCAAGTCCGGCTTTTTCGGTCACGTCGGTAAAGGTGCCGTCGCCGTTATTGTGGTACAGGGTGTTGCGATGTACCCCACCCACAAAAATGTCCTCAAAGCCATCGTTATCGTAGTCTCCGATCGCTACTCCCGTATCGTAGCCCGTTCCGGTAAGTCCGGCCTTTTCGGTCACGTCGGTGAAGGTGCCGTCTCCGTTGTTGTGGAAGAGCCGATTCCGATAGCGTGGCGAGGACTTTTGGAGTGTGTTGATGTCGGCGCCGTTGGCGAAGAAGATGTCCAGGTAACCATCGTTGTCGTAGTCAAAGACCGCCACGCCGCCCTCCATGGTTTCCGGAGCATGGCGCTCAGGGGTTTCGCAACTGTCCAGCGAAAAGTCGATGGGCTGAAAAACGAAGTGAATCGGCGCCGGATGCGGGTGGGCGTTCGCGGTGGGTTTCCACACGAGCGTGGCCGCACACGCCGTGACGAGGAAGGCGCAGACTACCATCTTGATTAGAAGTCTGCCAGGCAACGCGGTGGACCTCACGGCTGCGCCTGCGGCTGGGCGAGCTTTTCGATCGCCGCCTTTTCCTCGCGGGCATCCTCGGTCCGGCCCGCCGCCGAGTAGGCGCGGACCAGGGCCCAGCGAATCATCACGTTTTCGGGCGCCAGGTCCCGCGCTCTCTCCAGTTCGCCAATTCCGCCTGTGGAATCTCCTTTGGCAAGAAGCGCTTCCCCGTGAGCCATGTGGGTGGAGGCCTCTTTGGGTTCGAGCTTGACGGCTTCTTCCGCCAGCGGCAGCCCCAGATCGGGTCTGCCCTCTTTCACGTACTCTTCAGCCAGCCGCACCTTCGCCGGCACGTGGAACGGCGAGATCTCGAGCTCCCGCTGCATCTCCCGAATTCCCTCTTCCGGGCGAACGTTTATCAGGAACGCTGCGAACAGAAAGTGAACGCCGGGCTCGTTGGGCTGGGCGGCGATCATCTGGCGGAAGAGTTTCTCAGCCTCGTCCGGGTGCTGATCATTGACTGCGAAAGCCCCCTGGCCAGCCAGACGGACCATTTCCCGGCGATCGGGAGGGATTTCAGCCGGAAGCAGCGGCATGCGCAGCACCGCCAGGCCGAGCGGTTCGACCAGGAACGATTCCGCTTGTCCCGAACGCGCCATCTCGAACAGCAGGCTCTGGCTCTGGTCGTACAATTCGAAACGCGTCAGCAATACCGCCGCGTAATAGAAGACGGTCCGCGCCAGTCCCTGGCTGCCGCCGACGCCGAGCGTCATGGCTTGGCGAAGGTGGTCGAGCGCGCGCGCATAGTCGCGAGTCTGAAACTCGCTGAGGCCCAGGAGCGCCCAGCCCATGCCGGCCTTGGGCTGATCGGCCACGAATTGGCGCAGCCGGTCGCGCGCCTGGGAGTATCTTTCCTGCTCGTAAAGCAGGCTGGACAGGTTCCAGAGCCCCTCGTCCCAATCGGGTTTCAGTTTCAGCGCCTGCTCATACAACTGGATGGCTTGGTCGTCCTGGTTCGACGCGCGCGCCTGCTGGGCGGCGCGCGACAATTGCTCGTAACGGTTTGGCGGCGGCGCTTTTTGAGCTTGAACGCCCGCGAGCAGCGGCCACGACGGCGGGCATGCCACCCAGGCCAGAAACGCGACGATGAAGCAGCGTCTCATTTCGACGGCCCCGGCGCCTCCTCCAGCAGTTCTTCCCGCTCGGCGGGCGAGATCAGTACCTCGGGCTTCTTCTTCAGGTCGGCAAACACGGCGAATTCGCGCTCGGCCTCTTTATTCCTCCCCAACTTCCTATAAGCGGTGGCCAGTTGAAACCGAATCGGCGCGCTATCCGGGGCCCGGCGGGCGGCGGATTCCAGTTCCAAGGCGGCTTGGCGCGCCTGTCCCGTCGCGAGCAAGGCCCGGCCCAGGGAGTAGTGGGCTACAGGATCCTCCGGCGAAATCTCGGCAGCGCGCCTGGCCCAGGACGCAGCCTCGTCAAAGTTATGTTCGGCGAGCGAAAGGCGCGCGAGTTCGACCATAGCCGGCGCGTGCAGGGGAGAGATTCGCAACTCCTCTTGGTATTCTTGTTTAGCGGCCTCAGGCATCTTGCGAAAGTCGAAGAGCGTGCCCCGAAAGTAGTGGACGTTGGGTTGCTCGCTGTAGTGAAGGAGCAAGCGGCGAGCGAACTCGTCCGCGCGCTCGAAGTCGTGTGGCTGCTGAGCGGCGTAGAGGGCCGCCCGCCCGGCCAGCCACACCATCTCCCGCCGCTGCGGAGGATAGTCCTCGGGCAGGCTCGCCATGCGGAGCGACGCCAAACCCATCGCTTCCGCCAGCGCCGGACTGTAACCGCGCTTCTGCGCCTTGGCTGCCAGCAGGTAAAGTGCGTGCACAAAGCGCCCTTCCCGGGTCAGAAGCAGCGCCCAGTGAAAGCTCGCCACGTCCAGCAGTTCGTCCGTGCCGGGCGAACCGGCCAGAGACCATTTTTCAAAATGCTCGAGCGCGCGCGCGTAATCGTGAGTTTCGTACTCGGAGAGAGCCAAAAATGCATACGCGGGGCCGGGTTTGGACGAGGCCACCACGGAGCGTGCCAGCGCCGCCTGGGCCTCCGCAAAGCGGTCCTGCTCGTAGTAGAGGCTTCCCAGCCACCACCAGCCGTCCTGCCAGGAGGGGCGCAGGTTCACACCTTGCCGGTAAAGCTGCAGCGCGTCCTGGAGCCGGTCCGTGGTGCGCGCGGACTCGGCTTCGCGCGCAATCTCATCGAAACTTCTTTGCGCGCCGGGGCACCAACCGGAAAGGAGAGGGGCGAGCAGCACCGCGAAGACGAAAGACGACAAACGCATCGCCAGTATCTTACACCCCGTCATGCATTTTCAAATGACAAAAGCGCGGACCCCCGGTTTTGGGGTGCGCGGGTGCGTTCGCAGATCCATGAACAAGCCGCGGACCATCACAAACCCGGGGGTCCGCGCTACCAGGTTGGTCCAAGATACAAACGGGGTGACCCGGATGGCCACCCCGTTGCGAACGATTACCAAGACCCGACGCTGACTAGAACGTGTACTTGACGCCCATTTCCATGATTCGATGCCCGAACATATACTGAGCGATACCGAAGTTAGGATTGGTCAGTTTCCCCTGAGCGCTGAAATTGGCATAGAGATTGCCGTCGCCACTGGTGAACGACCTCAAGTCATGGTTCATGAAGTCGAACGCGGCGAAGCGGAACTGGAGGCTCTGGTGTTCGTTAACTCTGAAATTCTTCATCAGGGAGAGGTCGCTTTGCCAGAACATCGGGCCCGGCAGGTAAGGCATCCCACCGGTTCCGAACCCTCCATTCTCTGTCGCGGGCGCGAAGCAGTTCGGGTTGAGATACTCGTGAGGCAGAGTCAAGCCCTTCTTGGCGTTGCAGGTGATAGTGGGCTGGAGGGTGAAATCCGGAGTACCCAGCAGATGGACATTGTCGAAGTACTTGAGGGTGGTGGTGGTGCCATTCACAGTCTGGGTGAGGTTGGATTGAGCGTAATTGAAGTCCCAAGATTGGGAGGTCAAGTTTGCGCCGCTTTGGAAAGTGGAGATGCCTGAAATCTGCCAGCCATTCGTCACACCGCGGGTGAACTTGTTGCCTTGGTGAGTGTTCGGAATGTTGAAGACGTAGGCCAAGTTCAAAACATTGCTACGGTTGTTAGGCGAAACGCCGTAGTAATAAGCCTGGCCAAAGTCGGACATGGTGCCGGTGGGGAAGTTGCCGAAGTCGCCGAGCGCTTTGGACCAGGTGTAATTGGCGTGCAAGGTGAGGAAACCGACATTGCGGAGCACGCTCAACTGGAGTGAATCGTAGCGTGCGATGCCCGTCGTATTAGACTCATTCACCTGGGTGAAATTCTGGTAAGGACGGGCGCTGTCCTGGCAGGCTGTCGTCGTGATGGAGCAGCTTACCTTGAACAAGGCGCCGACCGGGACAGCGTTGATGTTAGGTTGGGCTTGCAGGAAGTCGGAGTGATTGCCCACATAAGAAGCTTCCAGCAGGAACCTTCCGGGCAGCCTCTGGTCAATGGAGAAAACGTAGTTGGTGACCAGCGGCTGCTCATGGTCGGCGGGATTGTACACCGAGACGGTGGAGGCCGCTCCTATTTGCGCCGTGCCGAAAGCGGGCACAGGCATTGCGTGGGCGTCAATTCCCTCCCAGGTGGGGCAGAGAGGGTCGTTCCCACCACATGACCAACCCACGGAACCAAGGGCCGTGTCGACAGGACCCGTGTAGTTGCCGCTCTGGACTGAGTCGTAAGCCCGGTACTTGCCCCAGCCGCCGCGCAGAATGGTCTTGCCGGTACCAAACAAGTCATAAGCAGCGCCCAACCGAGGAGAGAAGAAGACGGGCTGGCTCGTCGCGCCGGACAGTGGGATGGACTTGTCGATCTTGTTCCACACCACGCCCGTGTTGGTTTCGCTCTGAGCGAAGGCGGCAGGGTTGCTCTGGTACAGGGCCGGATTGAAGATAGCCATACCAATTCCGTCTCCGTCATACGGTTTGGCGTAGTGCTCGAACCTCATACCGTACTGAACCGTCAGCCGCCGGTTCACCTTCCAGTCGTCCTGCGCATACCAGTCGGCGATGTTCTGCGCCAGAGTCGAGGGAGGCGGCAGGGCTGCTTCGTAATAACTCCCTTGGCCAATGCCCATCAAAGCGTCAGCATAGTTATTACCCGTGGGTGTGGACCATTGCTGGTAGTAGAACACGCCCATGTACTCACCCCAGTTGTCCTGCCGGTTGTAGACGTGCTCGAAATAGAAGCCGTATTTCATGGTGTGGGTTCCGAGCACTTTGGTGAGGTTTTCCGACACACTGGGGATGCCCTTGTAGCAGATCATGGTGGGGTGAAAGTCAGCGCCCAGATTCGACCCGCCAAGATTGGGAATCGAATCGCTCCAACTCGTGAGGTCGGGGGCCGTGGGATTGCCGTAGATCCCCTTCAACGAGAAATTGGGGATATCCGCTCGCAACAGTTTCGTAGGATCTTGCGGCGCATTGGGGAAGTTAATGTAGGTGTACCCATATCTCGTTTCGCTGGTCATGGTCGGCGAGAAGGTGTGCACCAGGCTGACCCCGACCATATCCGAGCCATTGGCCCCCACCACGTCAGTCGCGTCCGGAACCGCCCAGTCCGAGCCTGTACTTGCCCATAGGCCCAGAGGCTGGTTCTGCACTTCGCGTTGGCGGCTCCACGTGACGTACGCTCGTGTGTTAGTGCTAATGTTGTAATCCACGCGGGCGACGTTCTGCCACGAGTTTTGAGGCACAGAGAAAGACTGGATGTAGTTGAAGCCGTCGTTGTTTTGCGGATCGTTGTTGGTGGGCGCCGGCAGAAACGCCTTCAACAAGGCTTGCGCACTGGGCGAAATGCAGGCTGAGGAGAGCACGCCGCCCGTAACGGTACAGCCAGCCGCTGCCCTCTGGGTAAATCCCAGCCAGGAGCTACCGCCCGTCAGGGGCGGCGCTGTCGGCACAACTCCCAGGGTAGGCCGGCCGACCGTGCTGCCATAAGTGGAGAGCGCGCTGAAGTCGCCGTTCATCATAGCAGCGGTGGGGACGAAGTCGCGGTCGACGCCGCCATCGAGTTGCTGGTGGTAGTTCTCGTAGCCCTCGAAGAAGAACACCTTCTGCCGGCTCTTGTTGAAACCCGTTCCCGGGATAATCAGCGGGCCGCCGATATTGCCGCCCGGGTAGTAGTACGAGCTGGGCGGCTTAGCCGCGCCGACGCTGTTATTGAAAGCGTCATTGGCGTTCATCGCGTAATTGCGGGCATACATGTAAGCCGCGCCATGGAACGAGTTGCCGCCGCCCTTGGTGACGGTATTGACCACCACGGGCCCCTTGGCATTCTCGGCCGAGAAGCTCGCGTTCAGGACCTTCACCTCCGAGATCATGTCGGGATTGGGGTTGACCGGAGTGGCAGCGCCCGAAGCGCCCGGATCGAAGACGTGCTGCCCGTCCTGCGTGATGTCGACCGCCTGGCCGTTAATGGAAACAGCGCTTAGGCCGCCGGTGTTTCCCGCGATGGAACTGTTGTTGATGCCAATGGTTTCACCGACGTATGCCGCTCTGTTGACCCCGCCGTTGGCGTACATTGCCGCGCCGGGCATGATCTTAACAAACTCCGCCGCGTCGCGGCTCACCAGCGACAGGTCTTGAAGGTCGGTCGAGGAGATCACGTCGGTCTTGTCGCCATTGTCCACCGTCGCTATCGTCGTAACTTTCTCCGTGACTTCGACCTTCGTAGTGGCGGACGCCACCTGGAGCGTGATGTTAATCGTCCGGCTATCCCCGCCGTTTAAGACGTTCCCGGTGCTCAGCCATTTGTTGAAACCGGTCAAAAAGGCGGAAATCTCGTAGGTACCCACCGGCACCTCAGTGAGAGAAAAATAGCCGTTTTGGTTCGTTGTAAGGGTTCGAGTTACGCCGGAACTCTGGTTCTTGATTTTGACCTCGACCCCGGGTATCACTGCGCCGCTCGAGTCCGCGACCGTTCCCGAGATGCTGGCAAAGAACGATTGCGCCGGCGCCGGCCGCGCGATTAGTAAGCAAATCACCGTGACCCCTAAAAAGTACAACATCCTTCTCATCAAAAATCCCTCCTGGGCGTGCGTTAAGTTCCCGTGGGCTTCACGCCTGATCAAAATTATCGGTGGATTTGACCACCGGAGTGAAGGTGTGCAATGCACCGCCGCGTTCCGGCCTTGCCGACTTAGTGTGATGGCTTCCATGACGGTCATTTGCTGAGACTTAAAAGCCGAGCCGTGGCCGTGCTTGCCAGATTGCCGTCGCCGCTGCGGGACGGCAGGGAAATCACAACGAGTCGAGTCTCGTGTTCCCCTTAAGTTAAAATCAAGGCTACACCCGTTAGGTAACAGTTACGTCACCAAGCGTGCGGCGTCACAGCACCCGGCAGATGTTACGTGAGGCGCCCTAACGGTACTTTTTGGCATATTGCAACTGTGAAATCGTTGTGTTATAAGCATTCCCCTAAGGGGAGTAGTGAAGTCATGACTCCGGCGCCGACATTCCTCGAGGAGAAGGCTGAACTGAGCAAGGTGTTAGCCTCTCAGTCCTTTACAAAGTCGCCGAATCTTGGCCGGCTGCTGAAGTACCTTTGCACTAAATACCTCGAGGGCGCGGCTGAGGATCTCAACGAGTACAGCATCGCCGTTGAGGCCCTGGGGAGAACCGCGGATTTTGACCCCGGTATGAGTTCCATCGTCCGCGTCGAGGCCCACCGCTTACGCGATAAGCTCAGCAGGTACTATGAGGGCGAAGGGGCGCGTGACCCGATGATCATCCTGCTCGAGGCCGGACGTTACACGCCGCAATTTGTGAAGCGTGAGGAAGTCGCCTCAGCGGGAGCGGAGAGGCGCGTGAGTGGGCCAACGCCGATCGTCGCGGAAGTTCCACGGAGTGGCGTTGCGCTTCCGGCGCCGGGCGCCGCTGCCGACTCCGCGGCGCCGCCGGAGACAGCTAAGGCGGCGCCGGCCTATACCGAGCCTCCCTCCGCTGCCAAACAGCGGATTCCGCTACCGATAATGGCCATCGGATTGGGGCTGCTCATCTTGGGCGTCGTGGCGGTATCCTGGAGGTCAAGAAACAATCTGAGTGAAGGGACCACCGCACGGAGTGGCGCGGAAGACAACTTGGGCCCTGGCGCTCTGCCTCCCAGTGAGGAGATCAGGATTCTGGCAGGCTATACCAAGCAGAGCTTTGTGGACCGGCGAGGAAAAGCCTGGCTGGGCGACCGTTACTTCAAGGGCGGCGAGCCGTTTACGACGGAACAACAGCCGCTCACTCGAACCCTCGATCCCACGATCTATAAACAATCCCGCGCGGGCGAGTTCACCTACGATATTCCTCTGAAGAAAGGCGTTTACGAGCTTCGACTCTACTTTGCGGAATCGCAGTTTGGCCCCACAACATTCGCCGGAGGAGGGGAAAGCAGCCGGATTTTCAACGTCGACATGAACGGCCGGCCCATCCTGGCGGACTTTGATATCTATTCCTCGGCGGGAGGAAGTAACGTTGCCTACGAGCGTGTTTTCAAGGATGTAACGCCCGCCTCCGATGGTTACCTTCACTTGCGGTTTCGACCTTCTTCCCGCGAAAAACCTCTCCTCAACGCCATTGAGATTGTGGCGGGGAATCCCGGCAAGCTGCGTCCCATTCGCCTGGTGATGCGTGAGGATTCTTACACCGACCGCGCAGGCCGGCTGTGGAGTCCGGACAACTATTTCCTGCACGGCCGGATCGGCCAGCACGCCTCTCCCGTTCAGAACGCTTCCGATCCCGACCTTTATATTTCGGAGCGGTTCGGCAACTTTGACTACGCTATACCCGTAGCTGCCGGTACGTACGCCGTCACGCTGCGGTTTGCGGAAACCTATTTCGGACCTCTCAACTCCGGGTTGGGTGGCGAAGGATCGCGGCTTTTCGATGTCTTCTGCAATGGAACAACGCTGCTGCGCAACTTCGATATCGTTAAAGAGGCGGGTGGCGCCAACCGCGCCTTGGAAAAGACCTTCCACGGACTCCAGCCCAACGCCCAGGGTCTGCTGAAGCTCAGCTTCGTTCCCGGCCAAAACTACGCCGAGGTTAATGCCATCGAAGTGGTGGACGAATCCCGGTGAGGTTCGAAACTCGAAAATCGAAATTCGAAAATCGAAACTCGAAAATCGAAACTGGAAACTGTAAACTGGAAACTCGACAAGCCGTAGGTTCGCTGGTCGACTTGTCTGCCCACCTGCCCACCTGCCCACCTGCCCATCTGCCGACCTGCCCACTGCCCACCTGCCCACCTGCCCATCTGGCCTGTTGCAGTACCTCCTCCTCCCTTGATACATTAACGAGACTCGCACAATAATGGGGAGAGGACTGTTTTTGGCCGGAGAAAAGCTTTCCAAGCTAGTGGAACTGATGGCGCATTTACGAGGGCCCGAAGGCTGCCCTTGGGACCGCGAGCAGAACTATGACACCCTGAAAGGGCTCATGCTCGAAGAGGCCTACGAGGTGGTCGATGCGGTCAGCGAGCGCGATTTCAGCGGGCTGGAAGACGAGTTGGGCGATCTGCTTTTCCAAGTGGTCTTCTATGCGCGGTTAGCGGATGAAGAGGGGCGCTTTGACATTGATAGCGTGATCGAGCGAGTGCACGCCAAACTCCTGCGGCGGCATCCGCACGTCTTCGGTGAAGTGGGCGCCCGGAACGCGGCCGAAGCCCTGAAGAGCTGGCTCAACGTCAAGGCGCAGGAACGGGCCGCGTTGCCGCAACCGAAGGACTCCGAAAAATCGCTCCTGGATGGGATTGCCGCAGCGCTGCCGGCGACTCTCGTCGCCTACGAACTGGGAGTGCGCGCCGCGGAAGTGGGCTTCGAATGGAAAAAGGCCGAAGACGTGCTTGACAAGGTGGAAGAGGAGATCCGCGAATTACGCCAGGAACTGCAACAAGCGGCCGGCGCGAACTCGTCCCGGCTCGAGGAAGAGATCGGCGATCTGTTCTTCTCGGTTGCCAATCTGGCGCGCTTCCTGCGCTCCGACCCGGAGACCTGCCTGCGAAAGGCTAATCAAAAATTCATGCGCAGGTTTCAGGCCATGGAAAGGGAAGTGGCCGCGCAAGGGAAAAACCTGCGGGCGTGTTCCCTGGAGGAGATGGAATCCGTTTGGAACCGGTTGAAATCGAAGGAAGCCCGTTAAAATACGCGATCAGGCCTTGCGAGACGTTGGCAGAGCTGGCTGCCCTCATTGAAATTCAGCAGGACATTTGGGGCTATGCCGAACACGAGGTTTACCCGCTGCGGCTGTTCGTCACCTTGGAGCGAATCGGAGGGCAAGTGCTGGGAGCCTTCACGCCGCAAGGCTCACTCGTGGGCTTCGCCGCTTCGATGCCGGCCTGGCATGGCCTCAAGCGCTATTATCATTCGCTTTCGCTCGGGGTCCTGCGCGCGCACGAGAACCGTGGTCTCGGCAGGGCGCTCAAAATGGCGCAGAGACGCGCCGCGCTCCAAGCGGGCATCGATCTGATCGAGTGGACCTTTGATCCCCTGCGAGCGAAGAATGCTTTTCTCAATATCGTCCGCTTGGGGGCCATGGCCCGCCATTACCGGCCGGACTATTACGGCGAGGTGGCGAGCCGATTTCAGCGGGGATTGCCAAGCGACCGCTTGATTGCGGAATGGCGCCTCGACTCCGCGCGGGTGAAGCGGGCGCTCGCCGGAAAGGCGCCGCGAAGCAGCCAAGCGGAGCCGGCGGCGACGGCGGAGATTCCGGCGGATATCGATCAATTGCGGCATTCAGACCCTCGCGAAGCACGGCGACGCCAGGCGGCGCTCCGGCAACAATTGCAAACCTGCTTTGCTCAGAAGCTGGCGATCACGGGATTTGAATTCGACGCCAGGTCAGCCCGTTACTTATTGGACCCCTATGAAGATTAATCGCGTAGAGCTTCGGGAAATTCAGATGCCGCTCGTCCATCCCTTCGAGACGAGCTTCGGCAAGACGACTCTGCGCAGGATCGTGCTGGTGCGGGTCGACGCGGATGGCCTGACGGGCTGGGGCGAAGTCACTGCGGGCGAGGCGCCGCTTTACAGCCACGAAACCTACGCGACTGCCTGGCACGTGTTGCGCGAGTTCCTAATTCCCTGGGTGCTCGGCAAGGAATGGGCCTCGCCCTCGGAAGTGGCAGCGCGCTTCCGCCCGATCCGAGGCCACAACATGGCCAAAGCAGCCCTCGAAAACGCACTCTGGGTAATCGCGGCGCAACAGAAAGGCATTTCGCTCGCGAAGGCGGTGGGCGGGACGCTCGAGGAAATCCCTTGCGGTGTGTCCATCGGCATTCAAGCGAGCGTCGAGGAACTGCTGGAGAAAATCGGGCGCGAAGTTGCCGCCGGGTATCAGCGGATCAAGGTCAAAGTGAAGCCGGGCTGGGATGTTAATGTGCTGGAACGGATCCGCAACGAGTTCCCCCGCGTGGCGCTGATGGCGGATGCGAATTCCGCTTACACGCTCGCCGATCTCGATCGCTTGAAACAATTCGATCGGTTCTACCTGATGATGATTGAGCAGCCGCTCGGCTGGGACGACATTCTCGATCACGCCAAGCTGCAACGCGAACTCTCGACGCCGATTTGCCTGGACGAGTCGATCCACAGCGCCGACGACGCGCGCAAGGCGATCGAGGCGGGCGCTTGCAAGATCATTAACGTGAAGTTGGGCCGCGTGGGGGGACTGACTTCCGCGCAGCGCGTTCACGAAGTCTGCAGGACGCGGAGCATCCCGGTTTGGTGCGGCGGCATGCTCGAGTCCGGCATCGGGCGCGCCCACAACGTCGCCATGTCGTCGCTTCCAGGATTCACGCTTCCAGGGGATGTTTCTGCCAGCCGCCGATACTGGACGGAAGATATCATCTGCCCCGAGGTGACCGTCAGCGCGCGCGGAACCCTGCGGGTTCCCGAGACCCCCGGGCTGGGCTACGAGCCTGATCTCGATCGCATCGAAAAAGTCACTACGCGAAAGGAGCAGTTTGGCTAGCGTGGCCTCGGCCACGTGGAGGAGGCCCTTGGGGCCGCCCGCGCGCCAGCCTCAACGTCGCGCTGTCGGGCGGCGCGGGGCAACCGCAACGGTTGCCCCTACAATGGCCGCGCTAGCACACTCACCAGACAAGTGTCGGACGAATCAGGTCGGCGCCCTCGCCACAGCCACACCTTGATGCATGTTCTGCTCTTCTGGGGGACGGTGTTTTGGGCGTCCAATATCGTGGCAGCGAAAAAGGCCGTGAGCGGTTTTGGCGCCATGGGGTTGGCCCAGTTGCGCCTCGCCGGCGCCGCCCTGCTTTTTGGCATAGTGTTTTGGGCGTGGCGCGCGCGGCCCAAAGTGCATTTGAGCGGACGCCAAGGGCTGGTGCTCCTGGGCGTGGCGTTTAATGGGCTCACGCTGAACCAAATCTGCTTTATTGGCGGATTGTCCAGGACCTCGGTCGCGCATACGGGCCTGATCGTGGCCCTGGGTCCTGTTATGACGCTGGCGCTCTCTTGTTTAATGCGGCTCGAGCCGTTAACCGTGCCCAAGTTGGTCGGCATGCTGATTTCTTTCGCGGGAGTGGCAGTCCTGGCGCTAGGCGGGGCGGAGAAGGGAAGTGTGGCGCACTGGCAAGGCGACCTGATTGTGTTGGCCGGGAGCCTCTCCTTCGCCTACTACACGATTCAGGTTAAGGGAATTGCGAACCGGTACCACGCCATTACCTTGAACGCTCTGACGTTCCCCCTTGGGGCCCTGCTGATGATTCCGTTTGCAGCCCGCTCCGTGCTGAAGGTCCGCTGGTCCGGTGTGACGATAGGCGCCTGGGGCGGGCTGGCATTTATGATCGTTCTGGGCACCGTGGTGGCATACCTGTTCTACGCGTTTGCTCTCACTGAGCTGGCTGCCTCACGCGCGGCAGCCTTCGCGTACCTGCAACCGGTGATTGCCGCGCTGCTGGGAGCATGGCTGCTAGGGGAGAAAATCACGCCGCGAGTGATCGCCGGCGGCGCGTTGATTTTGCTGGGGGTGTACTTGGCCGAGCGTGAACGGGGGGAAGGCAAGCAGGCAGATGGGCAGGTGGGCAGCGGGCAGGTCGGCAGATGACCATATGGGCAGATGCCCCTTCGCGGATGGACGAAGGGCAGATCGGTGGGAGGGAAGATGCAGAGAGGGCCAGGCGAGCCGACCGGCGAATCAGAATGGATCTTCACCCAGACTACCAGACTGCTGGCCTGGACCGTCTTGCTGTTCACGTTTTGGAATCTCGAATCCGGAATCTCGAACGCGGCTGCGCCGCCCCGCGAGACCGATTCACGCTCACGTTCCAAGCTCCAAGCTGCCGATCCTACGTATCAACAGAGCCCTTACCACCTGGTTGTCCACGCCAACATTGCAGCGGTCGCAGACGCCGAAACGGCCCAGCTACTTTATGAAAAGAATTCTAACAGAGTTACTCCCATCGCTTCTATTACTAAACTAATGACGGCCATGGTGCTTCTTGATGCGAAACTCCCGCTGTCGGATCTGGTCGAAATCAGCGACGCGGACGTCGACGATCTGAAGGGCACCCGTTCCTTTTTGACTTTGGGGACCCGCTTGTTAAGGGAAGACATGCTGCACCTTGCCTTGATGTCCTCCGAAAACAGGGCTGCCGCATGCCTTAGCCGCTATTATCCCGGCGGGCGGTCCACTTTCATTCAAGCCATGAACCAGAAAGCACTCGAACTGGGCATGGAGAACAGCCACTTCGTCAGTCCCAATGGGCTCTCGCCGGGAGATGTCTCAACGGCGCGGGACCTGGTAAAGCTCGTGAAAGCTGCCTGCCAATACCCATTGATTCGGCAGTTCACGACCGACACTCGCTTCGAAGTCTATGTAGGCGCAAGCGGCAGGATGCGCCTCGATTACGGCAACACGGACCGACTGGTTGGCCGCGCGGACTGGGATATCGAACTGCAAAAGACAGGCTTCATCAACGAATCGGGCAGATGCCTGGTCATGCAAGCGCAGTTCGACGGCCGAAACCTCATCATGGTGTTCCTGGACGCTTATGGGCGACTGACCTGCTTTGCCGACGTCAGGCGGGTGCGGCAACAACTGGCAGGAAGGA
>Ga0187781_10001261_pt1 | contig 19131 bp, 24 predicted proteins | sample 0715_SJ02_MP02_2_FD_132447 | JGI IMG/M metagenome (GOLD analysis project Ga0187781, IMG submission 132447) | Tropical peat soil microbial communities from peatlands in Department of Meta, Colombia - 0715_SJ02_MP02_20_MG | ecosystem: Environmental > Terrestrial > Soil > Wetlands > Peat | place... | reverse complement strand
TATCCCAGCGGAAATCGGGTGGGCGGGCCCGTTGACGGCTGTTACAAATAGGCGGGCAGAGCGGACTAATGGAAAGGAGCAACGGCGATGAATATCCACAGCGCGGATATCCCTTCGGCGAAGACGGTCCCGGCCCCGGGTCAACCGAAAGTGAACGCGGAAGAAATCAAATTCGCAACCGGCAAAAGCAAATTCGGCATAGTCTTGGTCGCGCGAAGCGCCCGCGGCCAACGCGATCGCCCTGGCTATCCCGTGTCATCGTGTGGTCACGAGCGATGGCGCACTTGTCGGCTAGCGCTGGGGCATAGAGCGCAAGCGGAGCATGGTCGAGAAGGAGGAGGGGCTCGCATGAACATCCACCTTAGGCCGTAAGAGGCATCTTCGGTTCAAGCGGCCGAAAGCCGCGTTGCGAAGTATGACTGGGCGAAGGTTTCGGAGGAGCTGAGCGGTCAGGGCTGCGCGGTGATCGAAAGATTTCTGTTTCGTGATGAATGCCGCCAGGTTGCGGCGCTCTATCCCCAGGAAGAGTACTTTCGCAGTCATGTCCACATGGCGCGGCATGGTTTCGGCAAGGGTGAGTATCGTTACTTTAAATACCCGTTGCCGGAACTGCTGAGCAGCCTGCGCACAGCGTTATATCCGCACCTTGCCGTGATTGCGAACGAGTGGAACGCCCGCATGAATATCGATCGGCGCTATCCGGCGCAGCACGCCGATTTCCTAAAGGAGTGCCAAGATGAAGGCCAGACGCGACCCACACCGCTGCTGTTGCAATATGTCGCGGGCGACTTCAACTGCCTGCACCAGGACCTCTACGGCGATCTTACTTTTCCGCTCCAGGTTGCGATTCTCCTCTCCGAGCCGGGAAAGGATTTCACCGGTGGCGAGTTTGTTCTGACAGAACAACGCCCACGCATGCAGAGCCGCGTCGAGGTGGTGCCGTTGCGGCAAGGCGATGCAGTTGCATTCGCGGTGCATAATCGGCCTGTAAAGGGGACGAAAGGCGCATATCGCGTCAACCTCAGGCACGGGGTGAGCCGCGTTCGTTCTGGAATGCGCCACACCATCGGAATTATCTTCCACGACGCGAAATAAGCGGAATTGCCCGCGCGCCGGGCTCTACTTCGATAGCGCGACTGGGTGGCGGCTCATTGCCGTCCGGCTTCTAGCCGGCAGTGCGTGTTACTTCTTCATCATTATCGTCATCAGGAACGAAACCACTGCCGCCGCAGGTTGGGCATTGCTGCTCGTCGTCCGTACCCTTTTCAATGACGCCATCGCCGGCGCACTCTGGACAGGTTTTCATATGTGCCTCCCTATGGATACCATCGCGAGCCCAACCCGCCGACTCGAGGAGAAACTCCAATCGCAGTCCTGCTCGCACTCAGTTCAACATTCGGTTTTGGCGCCGCGTTCGCCCTAACCCAAGTCGCTTTGAGGTGGATGCCGCCATGGCTCGGTGCCGCTGTCAGTGTTCCGACGTCAACACTGTTGTTCTGGTGTTTAGCTCCGTTCCTGGTCGACATCTCAAAGGCGGACGTGCAGCGAACTCTCACCGACCCTGGCGATCGCGTGGCAGCGTGAGCAGTTAGCCTGAACAACGACGAATCCTCGCTGCGCCGCGGGGGACGGCACCTCGTCGCTCTTTGCGTTCGATGGCGCGAACGCCAATAATATCGCCGCTGTCTTCGCGACGCGGGCAAGCCTGGTGGACCTTCGTCGGCGTCAGCCGCAAAAGCATGAATGGATATCCTGCGCGTGGCGCGGCAAGCGCGGCCTACCGCAAATTGGCAACTCACTGTTCGATTGAGCATTGAGGCCTTGCTGGATCGAGACAGGGATTACGACAGCACAGAATGGGCTGTCCTCGCCGCTGCCGCGGCTTCCGGTTCGTGAGCAAGTTTCTCAAACGCCCGGCGATCGATGATTCCCACGTGCCGGCGATCTCGGCACCTGATGACGCCTCCCTCAGCCGGGGCACGAAAGCCCCTGCTTACCGCAGCCAGCGACATACCCACATAGTCGGCTATATCCGACCGGTCCGTCGGAAGATAGATTTCCATTGTCACCCCGGCCAGCGATTGAATGTTTTCCAGCAATTGAAAAAACATCGCCAATTTTGACGACGCGTGCCTCTGCGCAAGCAAAAGCGCGTGATGCCGCGCTTGGCGAAGCTCCTGGCAAAGCTTCGCGATGACATGGAAGTCCAAATCGGCAACCTTCGACAGGCGGCGTTGCAAAGCCTCCGCGGGCAACGCGTAAGCCGTAACCGGAGTCAGCGCCTTCGCCGAGTTTGTGTATTTTCCTTCCGCCGAGAGACCCAACAAATCCTCGGGATACGAGAACGCCACGATATGTTTGCTGCCAGTTTCGTGCGTCCTGTAAGCTTTGGCGACACCACTAATGATGTTGAAAACTGCCTTAAGGGGTTCACCCTCGGAACAAATCTCTTCGCCTTTCTTGAATCGGACTATTGAGGCGATTGTGGCCAATTGCGCGCGTTCGTCATCGCTAAGCAGCTGATGCGTGCCCCTCGAACCCTTCCCAGGAATCCAGGGATCAACCGCACGAATCGACGGCCTGCCCAAGCGATTAGACCCGACTGCCATCTTTCCTCCCGGCTTGCTTATTTAATGGAAACTGCTCTGAAAGCTTAAGACCGGCACCCTTCCCAGATTTGATCTGGATCAAACTCAGTGGCGAGAAACTTCACGCCCATTCACCGTAAGGGAAATATGGCGCTTTGAGGAATCGCAAAATCGGAAATCGACCGGACATTTGATCGTGATCAAACACTCGTATTGCAATGTACTGGCCGGGTTGCCTTGCTGGCAATATTTTTGAAAAAATCTGAGAGAGGGCCTGCGACGATGTCTGAAACGACGAGGAATAAGCGGTGGGCTCATCAGGCGAATATTGAGCGATACCGCAAAATCATAAAAACGCATCTAACCGAAGTTGAGCGTCAATTCATCGAGCGGCGGCTTGCTGAGGAGCAACAGGCTCTCCGGCAAATCGCGCGAGAGACAGCATTTGAGCCGGCGCGCTACGATCATGCGGTGAGGACAAAACTGGATCACGTCGGTTGAAATCGCCGATGTCGAGTTAAAATGTGGGACGTTTGTGAACGCAACGCATGTCGCGTCGTTTCTAGGTGCTAAAATGATCGTATTTATGGCGTGCGATGCGCGTTTCAAGCGCGAGGTTGATCAGCGCTGCCGTAAAGAACGCGAGAGCGAACAGCAATGCGACGCCGTCTCATGCCGAATGTTAAACTACGCGCTCGCGAACGCCACGATCACCACCAATGACGTCATGATGGCGCTAATCGTTGAAAAAAGATTGCTTTGTTAAGCAGCGCAGCGCGGATCGCGTTCAGCGCTTGCGATCTGTCATTGATCCGATTCATTCGTGAGAGAAGTACGGAGACGAACGCCGCGACCGCGCCGAGAAGGAATGTGGGGGCCGTTACTTGCGTGATGACCTGAGAAAGTTGTGTAATCGATGGGGTCTTGGGGAGCATCAGGCCCTCAGCGATGCCGACACCTCATTAAGTATCCCTATCTTAGTATCGAGCAGCAAGCCGATATTGAAGCAGTTAGTGGGCTTTCGGTGGGTGAAGCGGACATCAATCGAACCAAGCCAAATGTCCGCCCGTGATGCTGCGGACGGCACCAGTCTTCGGCATTAAAGTTGTAAATGGGCGGTCGCGCGAAGCGAAAGCCGCCTCCTACGTATGAGAATTATTGGCTCGGGCTATGGTTGAGCGATATGCCAAGCGCCATTGAGAAAGCCGTCGCCGGTGATGTCGCCGGGCTTCTTATCGTTTTTCCAGGCATAGAGCGGCCGGCCCTTGTAGGCCCATTGTTTGGTTCCATCGTCGCGCGCAATGATCGTGTAGTCGCCCATCGGCATCGACGATGACGTTGCCATTAACGGCGGCCAATTGGCGGCGCATGGACCGTTGCATGCCGATTTGCCGGCGGAATCCTTGTCGAAGACATAGAGCGTCATTCCTGCTTCGTTGGTAAGTACCTTACCCTTCTCGGAACTGCCCGTTTTGGTAGGCGCCATCTGCGCAAATGCGACCGGCGCCACCGTTGTCGCTACGGCGATGCCGACAATAAGCACTTTTCGCATTTTTCCCTCCATGTCGATTGAATTGCGAAATCGTGGATGGGATAGTGAACCCCACATGACGGCGAGATATTCCATCGGCCGCCGATTAATCGTCGCGCGCGGACGCGATCTCTGCTATTTTCTTATCTGATGCGCTTTTGCAACATCCAGGCAAACTGGCTTTGTCATTTGCGGTTTTGCTTCGGCGCAGGTACTGGCGCCGAACGGCGGCCACCGGAAACCCAGTCCCACACCCCGGTGTCAGTTCTGCTTTGTCGCCGCCCAAAGCGCGGGTCATATTGCCCTTGTTGGCGAGGCCACAACATTTCCGGCCTATGCGGATTGTCGGTCGGTCCCTCAGTTTCGCCGCACAATCGGCGATCCGCGCGCTCCTCCAGCTTTCTCCGTCTGACGCTCGAGCTCGCTCCGCCTTCCGCGGAACTGTCCCTCACGCGTTTTTGGAGAACGTCATGCGCTCTTTATTCGGACTCGCTTTATTGGGTGTGTGGATCGCGGGCGCGTCCGCCGCTTTCGCTCGAGAAACCGCATCTTCGACGATCGCTGTCGAGCAGCCTTGGGCTCGGGCGACACCTGCGGGTGCCTAGACCGGTGCTGCCTACGTGACGCTCGTGAATAAAACGAACGCCGCCGATTTGCTTACCGCAGCGTCGTCAAGCGTTGCCGCCTAAGTCCTTTACGAAATGTCGGTTGTCGACGGCGTCATGCAAATGCGTCAAATCGCCGACGGACTCCCGATCCCGGCCGGCGGATCTGTCGCCCGGAAGTTATCACGTAATGCTGATTGGTTTGAAGAAACCGCTTACGCCCGGCGAAATCTTCCCGTTGACGCTCACATTCGCGAAAGCCGGGAATATTTCCGTCTTGGTTCCGATCCAAGCGATGAGCGCGAAGAAGGACGACAAAGGCGGCATGGGCGATAAGGGCAGCATGGATAGCATGGGCGCAATGGAAGACAACAAATCTGGCGGGGCATGGATACGATGGAGATGAAGTGATGCGGGCGCGCGATTGGGTTCTCACGGTCATTGGCGCGTTTACTGGCTCCGCTATTGCCGCGCTCGGCGTGTTCTATGTCGCGTCGTTCGGCTGGGCGAGGCCTGACACGGCCGCGGGTCCGATCAGCGGACCTTTTACGCTTGTCGATGACACCGGTGCAGCGGTTTCGCAGAAGACTCTCGCCGGCAAACCCTATGCGATGTATTTCGGCTACACCTACTGTCCGGACGTCTGCCCGACAACGCTCGTGGACCTGTCGCGGTGGATCAAAAAACTTGGACCGGATGCCGAAAAGCTCAATTACGTGTTCGTCACGATCGATCCGGGGCGTGATACGCCGAAGCTGATGCATATGTACTTATCGACCTTCGACAAACATATTCGCGGCTTCACCGGCACCCCGGAACAGGTCGCCAAGATCGCCAATGAATATCGGGTCTACTACAAGAAAATCCCCACGGACGACAGCGGCTATGTGATGGATCATTCCACTTTCATTTATCTGATGAGTGCAGACGGTAAATTCGTCGGCATTATTGCATATCGGGAAGGCGATGTCTCCGCAGTCGCAAAATTGCAGAACCTTATGGCGGCAACGCCGACCTCCTGAACGCCGGGTGTCCGGGCACTGGGGGGGCACGACGATCGGACATATTGATCCAACCAAACAGGCTTTCGCCGAATGTCTCGGAAAGAGCCGCGAAGGACCGATGCCCCCGCAATGGCGCCGTCAGCTTGTGATCTCCCGGGCGCGCCCTATTACGAACGGCAAATATCTGACCCTCGGCAAAGCGGCGCGACGCGCTCCTTGGAAATTACCGGACGTCGAGAGCTGAGCTGAACAGGCGATTCATCGAACAAAAATCTGGCCGCCAAGCCTCAAGGCGGCGGCATGGCTTCCGGATCGAGAAGCCTATGCAGATGCACAATAAAGTAGCGCATTTCGGCGTTGTCGACGGTTCCCTGCGCCTTTGCCCTCCAGGCCGCATAAGCGCTGGCGTAATTGGGATAGATACCGACGAAATCGAGCTTTTCGAGATCCTTGAACTCTATGCCGGACACGTCGCGGAGTTCGCCGCCGAATACAAGGTGAAGGAGTTGCTTCGGCTGCTGCGGGGCATTTGGCATGATAGCGTTCCGTGGTCTCCGCTTGGCCTCGGCTCGGCCTCGGCTTGGTTGGGGCGATTAGAATATCACCCTAAAGTATGAGTTGGGCCTTCTGTGAAGCGCAGAAATGTTTGTGAGGGGCGCCCCGGCGCTCCGTTAAGCATCATGAGCAATCTGCCGCTCGACTACCCCGCGATGGACGCCGGCATTGATCCATATCAACCTGTTAAGGGCTGATGGCCTATATGATGTCGAAAGCGTTGGTCTCTCGTAATCAGGGTCAAGACATGTGCCTCGTAATTTCCCCGAGACATTTCCGCAGTCTGGTGATTGTCCCGTTTCTGGCGGCGATACTTGCTTTTCCTGTGAGGGCCCAAACCAGCTCCGACTCCGATAGCACCGGCACCCCCGGCGCCGGGCCTGCCACGTCCAGTCCAGCGGCGCCAAAAGCCGGCTCCGGTACCGCCACCCCGAGCACGGAGAGCAATACTGCGGCAGCGAAATCCGAATCCGAGCCTGGGAGCTCGCAGCCTCAATCCCTTCCCGGAGCTAAAGAGCCCGGCTCAACCGTCCTGATCAGTATCAACAAGACCAAACAAGAAATGACGGTCTCCATAGATGGGACGGAAAAATATCACTGGCCGGTATCGACCGGCCGAGCGGGATACTCGACTCCCTCGGGAACTTACAACGCCACCTCCATGAACGAAATCTGGTACAGCAAGCAGTGGGACAACTCCCCCATGCCGCATTCTATTTTCTTCATAAAGGACGGCCATGCCATCCACGGCACCTATGAGGGGAGGAATCTCGGCAAACCCGCCTCGCACGGCTGCGTGCGCATTTCGCTCGAGAACGCCGCCACGCTCTATGCGCTGGTGGCGAAGAACGGCTTAAAAAACACCCAAGTCGTGCTGACCGGTGTTACTCCGGGCGGCGAGTATAAGAACCCGAACGTCGCGAGGGCTCAGGTTCAAGTTCAGGCTCAGGCAGGTCCCGTCTGGGGCTTTTTCGGGCCGTCACCCGGCGCTGCCGTCTATTACGGCGGATCTCAAGGTTATTACCGGCCGTTCGGCTATTCGCGCTGGTGAATCTCGCTTTGCTCGTGCATCCGATTTTGGGCCGCATGAGCCGCTAGATTCTAAAATTAGGAAGTCTCACTTTCGCCTCACCGTGACTGGGCTTGGCAAAAATCCGTGTCTCTTTGTGAATTGCAGATGATCGTTTCACCCTGTGACGCGGAGACGCCACAAGGGAGGTAAAGATGCGATTTCTCAAGCTTTTACTTTCCTTGCTTACTGCGGCTGCCTTGCTCTCTCCAATCCCGTCGGATGCAAGGACGTCGAGAATGATGTCGGTTCAGACGCCCAGCGGCAAAACCGTGCAGCTGCGAACCATGAGAGTCCGCGGAGAAACGATGATCTTGGTGCCGATGTCCACGGCGTGCGACGTGTTTCACGTTCATTGTTAACTCCGGAATTACCCTTCGGTCCCGGTTCTACCTGGACCTTTTTCCCGTTATTATTCCTGCAAGTTATCGGCTTCGCATTCGCCGCGCGACCAATGGCTAATATTGGGGTCGTGAGGGACGTTACGATGAGTATCGACCGTATCGCTTTTTGGTTCACGATGGGTAGTACCTATTCGTATTTAAGCGTGATGAGGCTTGCCGATGTGGAACGATCTACCGGTATCGATTTCCGCTGGCGCCCATTTCATTTGCTCTTCATCCTTCAGGAGATGAAGCACTTTCCCTTCGCGGACAAGCCGGCAAAATTGGCTTACATGTGGCGCGATATCGAACGGCGAGCGGCAATGCATGGCCTGCCTTTCCGGCCCGCACCCTATCCCGCGAAGTAATCGATCGTGGCAAATCTCGTCGCGAGCGTGGGCATGCGCCAGGCGCCGATTTCGTTCGTGCCGCCTACCGCCGCTGGTTTCAGCTCGGCCAGGAAACCGGGCGCGAGCCCAACATATCGGGAGCTTGCGCGACATTGGGCTCGAGCCGCAGCCGATACTTGCGTTAGCCGGCGCGGCCGACACAAAGGCCGCCCTGATGGCGGAAACGGGAATTGCTAAGGACTTCGGCATCTTCGGCTCGCCGACTTTCGTCGTCGATCGGGAGCTCTTCTGGGGCGATGACCGCCTCGGGGACGCGATAAGCTGGTGTCGCCAAAGCGCAGTCAAGACGGCGCACTAAGATCAGCTTCCGATGCGTAATGAATTAAAAGAATCTGACGCCAAAATTTGGTGAGCGTACAAAGGCTCGAACCTCGGACCCGCTGATTGTGAGCGGACATCGTCTGTACCTGGCGAAAGCGCTTATGACCCAAAGCGGATATTGGCGCCCAATTTGATCCCGTGCTGTTTGCCCGCACCTTTATGTCACACTCAGTAACCGGCTGAATGTGCTACCCTCAGGTTGATCTTAGCCTATGCCGCGGGCGGCAGATGCGGCGAACGCGAGTTCATCACGCTTTTGGGCAGCGCGGCCGTGACACAACCGTTCGCCGCGCGCGCTGGGCAGGCCGTGATGCCCACTATCGGGTATCTTAGCGGCGGGTTGCCTGATGACGCTCCCGAATATCTGAACTACTTCCGCCAAGGCTTGGCTGCAACTGGTTTCACCGAAGGTCGCAATGTCGCCATTGAATACCGCTTTGCGGCGGGCCGTTTAGAAGAGGTAGCAAAACTCGCCGACGATTTGGTTCTACGTCACGTCATGTCATTGCGATACCAAACACAACTCAATCGGCAATCGCGGCCAAGGCAGCGACGCAAACCATTCCGATAATCTTTCGATAGGATCCAATCCGGTCGAGGTTGGGCTTGTTCAGAGCCTTATCCCGGCGGCAATGTCACGGGCCTCACTGCTTTGCAACCTGCGGTGACGGCCAAACGCCTTAGGCTCGCGGTGAACTTATCCCAGGCATTGCGAGGATTGCTTTCCTCGTAAACCCCGCCAACCGCGCCTTGGCCGAATCCGACGTCAAGGAAGCGCGAGATTCCGCCCGCGCCCTTGGCACAAATCTGCTCAATCTAGGCGCGAGCAACCAAAGTGAGATCGAAGCAGCTTTTGAGATCTTGATTCGTGAGCAAGCGGGTGCCTTGCTCACCAACAGTGAAAGCCTCTTCATGGTGCACAGCGCTCAACTCGCAGCGTTGACGGCGCGCCATCGCGTGCCCGCGCTTTATGCGTATCGCGAGAATGCACTAGCCGGTGGCCTTATGAGCTATGGAGCGAATTTTCTTAACGCCGCTCGTGAATTGGGCGTTTACGTCGGCCGCGTTCTCAAAGGCGACAAGCCGGCGGAGTTGCCGGTTCAACAAGCGACCAAAATCGAGCTTGTTATAAACATGAATGCCGCGAAGGCGCTCGGTCTCACAATTCCAACATCGCTGCTTGTTGCCGCCGACGAAGTGATCGAACGAGGGGCGGAGGTGCGACTACCACGAAAGACTGGTGGCAGTACACAAACGGGGCAACTCGTGGCGGCTCATTTGATTGCTGAACACAAAATTGCTGACGCCGCTATCGCGGTCGCGCTACACCGGTCAATCAGTGGCGCTCACGGCCGATCCAATGCCAGATTCAATGTAAATCCGAAGCGCCTTCGGTTAGCGCGGAGGCAAACGCTCGAATGTCTGCAAGCCTTCGGGAACAATATGGAAGGGCTGTTTGTCGACGGTATAGATCGCCATTTGCGGCGCGCCAAACAGACTCGGATCATCAAGTGTGCCGACTTTTAGGATTATCAGCGCGGCAGCCCCGGTCGTCGCCCTGCCAGATGGGTCCCGCATTCGCCGCAAAATTCGCGCGTCACAGGGTTTTCGAGATCGGAACGCGAGAATTTGCGCGGTTCGCGGCTCGTGATCCGGCGCAAGCGATGAGGCAACTTTCCCAAAGATACAATTCAGCTTTTGCAAACGTTCGCAGCCATGGCGCCCCCAACCTTCCTGGTGCATACTAAGGGCAACTCCCGCTCGTAAGATAGATTGCTCGGTCTATGACGCTCGAACCAACGCTCGATCCAGTTCTGCTATCGCGCTTGCAATGGGCTTGGGTGATTGCCTGGCACATTCTGCTGCCGGCCTTCACTGTCGGTCTTGCGTCCTACATCGCCGTCCTGGAAGGGCTGTATTTCCTCACCGGCCGCGAGATCTGGTTCCGCATTTCCGGGTTCTGGACCAGGATCTTTGCCGTTTCCTTCGGCATGGGCGTTGTCTCCGGTATCATCATGCCGTTCCAGTTCGGTACTAATTGGAGCCGCTTCACCGAGGCCGCTGCCGACGTGATCTCGCCACTTCTGTCCTACGAAGGGCTGATGGCCTTTTTTCTCGAAGCATCGTTTCTTGGTGTACTTTTATTCGGGCGTCGTTTGGTGCCTGCCTGGGCGCATTTTTTTGCTGCCGCAATGGTCGCGTTCGGAACGCTGTTGTCGTCGTTCTGGATCCTGGCGACCAATTCATGGATGCAGACGCCGCAGGGCTACAAAATGGTTGACGGCCGCTTCGAGCCCGTCGATTGGGTCGCCATCATCTTCAATCCGTCGTTTCCGTATCGGCTTACCCACAACGTTAACGCGTTCTATATAACGACTGCCTTCGTCGTGATGGGCGTCGGCGCTTGGCTATTGCGGCGTGGCCGCGCCACTGAAGACGCGCGGATGATGATGCGCATGGCGCTCGATCTTTTGATCCTGCTCGTGCCGCTGCAGATTTTTCTCGGCGATCAGCACGGGCTCAACACGCTTGAATATCAGCCCGCCAAGCTCGCGGCGATCGAGGGCCGCTACGATACGGTCCAACCCATGCCACTGACGATATTCGGCATTCCGGACGATGCGGCGGCGACGATGCGCGACGCCATCGAGATACCTAATCTCGGCAGCCTCATTCTCACCCACTCCTGGAACGGCACGATCAAAGGCTTGAAGGAATGGCCGGCGGATCAGCGCCCGCCCGTCGGCCCGCCGTTTTTCGCGTTCCGGATCATGGTCGGCATCGGGGTCATCATGCTGATCGTCGTCATCGCCGGGCAAGTGCTGCAACTGCGCAGCCGGTTATGGGAGTCGGTCTGGTTCCTACGCTTATGCCAATGGACGGCGCCGCTCGGCTTTATCGCCGTTATCGCCGGCTGGATCACGACCGAAGTCGGGCGGCAGCCGTGGACGGTGTACGGGATGTTGCGCACTTCCGATTCGGTCTCGCCGTCGCTCACTGGCGCCAATGTGGCGTGGTCGCTCGCCTTCTACATCGTCGTTTATTTGATCATGTTTCCGACCGGCATCGCCTTTATGGCCGGTCTCGTCCGGCGCGGTCCGCAGCAGCCCGAAGCGCCGCTCGATCACATCGAGAGCGGCCTGCCGCACGAACCGTTCGAAAGCGCCGCGCGTGCGGCACCGCAGCTGTGACGGAGCATGCGATGCCGTTCGATCTTGTACCACTCTGGACCATCCTGCTCGGGCTCGCCGTCTTTTACTATGTTGTGTTTGACGGCTTCGATCTCGGCGTCGGCATGCTTTACGGCCTCGTGCGGGGGGACAGCGCGCGCGCGACGGTGATGAATTCGATCGCCCCGGTCTGGGATGGCAACGAGACCTGGCTCGTTTTCGGCGGGCTTGGGCTACTCACGGCTTTTCCACTCGCCTTCGCGATCATCATTCCGGCGGCCTATTTCCCGATTCTGATGATGCTGTTGGCGCTCGTGTTCCGCGGCGTTGCATTCGAATTCCGCTTCAAGCATCCGGCGCTACGGCGGATCTGGGACGGCGCGTTTTGCGGCGGCTCGCTGGTGGCGACGTTTGCCCAAGGCGTTGTGCTCGGCACGTTCATTCAAGGCTTCAAGGTTAGCGGGAGAGAATTTAGCGGCACTTCCTTCGATTGGCTCGCGCCGTTTCCGCTCGCGACCGGTTTGGCGCTGGTCTTCGGTTACGGCCTCCTCGGCGCCACTTGGCTTGTTTTCAAGACCGAAGGTGACTTGCAAGATTGGGCGCGGCGCGTCGCCGCGACTTGCCTTGTCGCGGTCCTCATTGCCATTGCCGGAGTTAGCATCTGGACGCCGCTCGCGCATCCCGACATCGCGCGGCGCTGGTTCAGCTGGCCTAATATAGCTCTGTTCTCGCCTGTGCCGATCGTCACCGCGCTAATCGGACTCGGCGAATGGGAGGCCTTGCGCCGCCGGCAGGAACTGACCCCGTTCCTCGGCGCGATCGCGCTGTTCCTGATGTCGTTTGTCGGCATCGCAATCAGCCTGTGGCCGATGATCGTGCCATATCACTACACGCTGTGGCAGGCAGCCTCATCGGCCAGCACGCAGGCCTTTTTGTTAATCGGCACGCTGTTCCTGCTGCCGATCATCCTGATGTACACCGCATGGTCGTACTGGGTATTCCGCGGCAAAACGCGCGCGACGGGCGGCTATCATTGATTTCCGCCCCGGGGAAAAGCCCTGTCTGATGTTGTTGCAGTGCATGAGTCCGCTTTTGGCACAAAGCGGACATTCAAATCATATGCCGGGGCAAAGCCGACATGATCAGCTGTCAGCCGCCGAGCCCGCAGTGTGGTTGGTTTTCCACCACTGTGGCGCGGCGGTGACAGCAACTACGAAGGCCGCCTGATATATGATCCTCGGGTCTCTAAGCCCTTACCCTACGAGCGCGGGTTGAAACGCCGTGAGAACGATTGGCCTACCCTCCATAATCATTGCCGGTACATTGGCCGTCATTTGTGGCGCGAATAATGTCCTGGCCGATTCGCAAAAGCCCGGCCAGGTGTGGTCGCTCCAGACGCCGTTTGGCGTAGTCTATGGCGTTATTCAGCGCGAAGTAGTGGACTATCTCACCACGCGCGCCGGAGGGACCATCGTCATTAGTACCAGCCAACGGCGACTCTACTACGTGCTCGGCGGCGGCAAGGCAATTCGCTACGGTATTGCCGTTGGTTCGGAGGGTTATGCTTGGTCGGGCGTCAGCACAGTTACAGCCAAACGCGAATGGCCCGACTGGAGTCCCACGCCGGATGAATTGAAGCGCTTTCCAAATCTACCGCATCACATGGTAGGGGGGCCGGATAATCCGCTCGGTGCGCGCGCGCTCTATCTCGGTGACACGCTATACCGCATTCACGGGACAAACGAGCCTTGGAAACTTGGTGGCAACGTGTCTTCAGGCTGCATTCGCCTATCCAACGATGACATCATCGACCTGTACAATCGTGCCAAGATTGGCGCAACGGTGATTGTGCAACGGTAGTGTCTACAAGTTTATTCCTGGCGGAACCAGCATAACTTCAACCAACGACAGCCGGCCGCTGAACATCGAGCGCGAATCGATTCAGCGTTGTTGCGGGCACCCTCACAACCTGAAGGTTGCGTCGCATTCCCCAATCCTCTTAGCCGTCGCCTGATTGATACGGCCCGCCTTTAGCCCTGAAAACCGCGCCGAACGGTGGGAAAAAATTGGTGGGCGCACAAGAATTCGAACCTTGGACCCGCTGATTAAGACCTGAACTGCCGCCGGGGCGTGGCGACGGGCGACGCTTGACGCGAGTCCTGATCAATCTCGTCGGCAATGCCATCAAGTTCACCGATGCTGGCGAAGTGATCATCGCGGCCAAAGCAACCGACGGCTCATTCCACCTGTCGGTGCGAGACACCGGACCCGGTATTTCCGCTGCTGATCAAGCCAAGCTGGTTCAACAAGCCGATAATGCGATTACGCGCAAGAAAGGCGGTACCGGCCTGGGACTCGCCATCTCCAAGCGCATAATCGAAATGCACGGCGGCAAGATCTGGGTCGAGTCACAGCTCGGTCAAGGCTCCATATTTGCGTTCACGCTCCCGGTGATTGTTGAGCGGCAGGTGGAGGCCGCATGAACTGTTGGCGAAGATTCATAATTTCCTGCAATAACAGCGGTTACAATTGCTGCAGTGCGTGGGTCCGCTTTTGGCACAAAGCGGACATCACGATTGTGCGGAACCATGTCTGCTTTCGGGGGTAAAGCGGACATCTTTTTGACCGGCATCGTGGCGCTACTATCGGACGTCCGCTGACGGCTAATGATGCTCTTTATGAAGGACCTCGCGATTGCCCGGGCGATCCATATCCTTGCCGTAGTCGTATGGATCGGCGGGGTCGCGATGGTAACGACCGTGATTTTGCCCATGGTCCGCCGTGCGCAAATGCCAGCAGAGGGCCAGGTGCTGTTGAAAGCCGTGGAGCGGCGCTTCATCTGGCAGGCACGGATTGCCACGCTCCTGGTGGCAGGGAGTGGCTTCTATATGGTGGAACGGCTCGATCTCTGGGACCGCTTTCGCAACATCGAGTTCTGGTGGATGCACGCCATGGTTCTGCTGTGGCTGATCTTCACGTTTGTCCTTTTCATCGGCGAACCGCTTGCCGCGCGCACACACAGAAAACAGGGTTCGCAACTGGTATCGAAGGGTCGGCTAGCGTTCGTGCAATGGCTTCATTGGGTGCTGTTACTGTTAAGCGCAATCACTGTGCTGGCTGCGGTCGCCGGTAGCCAAGGCATGTCGCTCGTGCCGTGATCTGGACCGAGATGCGCTCAAGAAGGCTTACAAGGCGTTCCGAATGATCGAACAACGTGCGGTGTGATGTCCGCTTATGGCACAAAGCGGACATTGGCTCGCGAATGCAGCGTCGCCAAAAAGCCCTAGGTTAGCTGCCCAAGCAATAACTTCGCCTCCATGAGGTCTGCGGTCTCAAAACCCTCGGTGAACCAGCCATAAATCGGCGCCAGAAGATCGTGCGCTTCAGCGCGCCTGCTCTGTTCGCCCAAAAGCTGCGCAAGGCTCGTAGCGGCTCGCAGCTCGTACGCTTTCGCACTTTGCCGCCGCGCCACACGCAGCGCCTCTTCGAAGGCCCTCTGGCTGTCATCCAACAAGTTGAGGCCACACAACGCATCTCCTTCGACCCGATGAAGTTCTGCCAGCCACTGGCGATGGCCAGTCTCTTCCGCGACATTCAAGCCGTCTTTCGCAACAGCAAGCGCTGCAGCATTGTCACCCTGGCGTGCGAGTGCATCAGCTAGCTTGGCGAGGCCATAGCAGCGCAAACGCGGAGCACTAGTCCGTTCACTCAATCCCTCGCGCAGATGAGCGATTGCTTGCTCTACGGCGCCCTGCAGGATCATGGCCGAACCGCGCAGAAGCGCGGGATCGAGCACTAAGCCAATCCGATGTTCGACGACGAGCGCTTCCACCGCTTCAAGTCTCTGCAGCGCTAGTTCCGGTTCGCAGCGGTCGAGATGAAGCATGGCATTGTATTGGAGGCCCAGTCCAAGACTGAACGGATGAGTAATCCTTTCGCCCAACGCCAAGCCTTCTCTGCCGAGCGCCAGAGCCCGTTCTGGATAACCGAGCATCCACTGAGCTTGAGCACCCAAGTAATGGGCGCACGCACCCGGATCGTGGCCGCCGTAAAGTTGACGATGATGCCTGTGCCGGTTTGGATCATAGAGGCAACGGCCCGCCTCGGAATGCTCAAGAGCCGCCGCTGGATCGCCGGCGAACAAGCACGTCGCCCAGGCGCTGTGGTGCGCCTGCAAACGCAATTCATCGTCGGCATTGTCCGCCGTCAATTGCTGCAGCTGCGTTGACAGCTTGCGGCAGTCATGAACCCTTCCGGTACCATTGGCCAATTGCCAAAGTCCGTAGACTGTCGTGAACTGCTGGCGTGAATTTCCTTGCCGTTCGGCCAAATCGCGTGCGCGTGCGTAGGCAGCGCCGGCCCTAACTGAGGCAAACCCTTCCGCAGTAAACAGGGACGAGCCAAGGGCCAATTGCATTTCGATCTCCCGTCCGTCGCGGGTCGGGGTCTCAGGCAATGTCGCCAGTGTCGAAAGACCGCGCTCGAAGTGGCGGATTGCCTCCAGTTGGGCCGAACGTGCCGCGGCATATCGGCCGGCTTTCAGCCATTGATCGATTGCCCGATCGGCGTCGCCGGCGGCGCTCAAATGATGCGCCAAAAGCTCCGGTTGACGCTCCACTTGATCGGCGAAGCTCTGCTCCAGCACCGCGGCGACACGAGCGTGCAATTCCTGCCGCTTTGCACGTAGCAGCGTGCTATAAGCGGCATCCTGAACGAGCGCGTGCTTAAACAAATAAGATGCGTGTGGAGCGGTGCCCCGACAAAACAGTAGTCCAGCGTCGCTAAGCTGAGTCAACGCAGCTTGCAGCGTCGCCTCCTCACGTTGTGCCACCGGCTCGATCAGTGAATAAGCAAACTCGCGGCCGAGTACCGCGCCGATTTGCGCGACTTCCTGCGACGCCGGTGCGAGGCGATCCAGTCGAGCCACCAATGAGGCGTGTAACGTCGCCGGGACTGAAAACCCGTCAGGTGATTTCCCCAAGGGTGTCGCCGTCGCCGGACCCTCCTTGGCACTTTCCAGCACTGTTTTGGTCAGCTCTTCAAGAAAGAGCGGCACCCCATCCGCGTGCGCAACGATCTTCATCACGATCTCGGACACAAGCCGGACATGACCGGCGAGATTTTGCACGAGCGCTTCACCATTCGCTTCGTCAAGCCGATTGAGGACCAAACTCGTGACATGGGCGCGGCCGCCCCAGGGCGCTTGAAATTCGGGGCGGAAAGTGATCATCAGGAGCACCGGCAAACGCCGCACCCGATCGACCACGAGATCCAGCATTTCGCGTGAAGTGGGATCTATCCAATGGGCGTCCTCGAATATCATCAGAACGGGTCGTCGCCGGGCCTCAAATTCAAACTGTTTCAGCAACGATTCAAACAACTTTTCACGTTTTAGCTGCGGACTAAGATTGCGTGCCACTGATTTGGTCCGCAAAGACAGTAATTCGGCCACCAATGCGATGTCGTCCTCGTCTTGTGTCGCGACCGCAAGCGCCTGGAGCTTCCTGAGCCTTTCTTCGCTGTCATCGTCGCGGATGAAGCCGGCGGCATGTTCGATATGCGCAATGAAGGGATAAAGAGCACTGTCCTGATGATGAGGCGAGCAGAAAAACCGCCAGCGTTCATGAGGCTCCGTTCGGATTCGCTCGGAAAGCGCGGCCGTAAGGCGTGACTTGCCAATGCCAGGCTCGCCGGAGATCAGCACGACGCGCCCTTCGCCGCGTTTGGCGTTCTCCCAGCGGCGCATCAGCACTTCGACTTCCTCGTCACGGCCGATAAGAGCCGATGTCTCCGAGTGTAGGGCTTCGAATCTGCTGACTTCCGTGCTTTCGCGTAAAACCAGCCAAGCCGGTTTCGGATCGGCAAAGCCGGCAAGCTGTTGCAGACCGAGATCCTCCAGTTCGAACAGCTCGCCGACCTGTTGCCTCGTGCTTGTAGCGATTACCAGATGGCCTGCAGTAGCCAACGCTTGTAGTCGTGCCGCCAGGTTGGGTGTTTCACCGACGACTGCTTGTTCTTGCGCCGAGCCTTCGCCGATCAGATCGCCAACAACAACAAAGCCCGTGGCGATTCCTACTCGTGCCTGCAATTTGGCGCCTCTGCCATCCAACTGACTGACCGCGCCGATGGCACGCAGTCCGGCTCGGATCGCCCGTTCGGCGTCGTCCTCGTGAGCCCGTGGATAGCCAAAATAGACCAGCACTCCGTCGCCCATATATTTGGCGACAAAACCGTCGAATGCGGCGACAGCTTCCTTGACCGTCAGATGATACGCGCTGATCACTGCCCTGAGATCCTCCGGATCAAGCTGTGTTGAGAGCGCAGTTGAACCGACAAGGTCGCAGAACATTACGGTCAATTGCCTGCGTTCCGGCGTCTGGGTCTCGTGGGGCGCAGTGACGACGCCTGTCCGCGGCATTTCGGCGGTCAGCGCGGCGATCGCGTTCAGCAAGCGCCGGCGATGCCCGATCAATGTGACGCCGAGATCCCGTAGATCGTCGGCAGTGAGGGTCGGCAGGATTTTGGAATCGATTGCGTTCTCACGAAAAGCGTCAGTGTACTGTTCGAGCCCTAACTCGCACAGCCACTCGGCGATTTCGATGGACGTCCCTGAAGTATTGGTCACCGACGGTCACCATGCCTCTGGGGTACGTAACTGTCCATCTTATCACGGCGTGCGCGGGTTAATGCGGCTCACGTTACTGGACCTGCAAGGGCGGCAATCTGACCACGCCAGACGCCTAATCCGGGGCGACCTTCGCCAGATTTTAATCACCATGCGTTGCTTCGCGCTATGCGCGTACGCAAGGCAACGGGGTAATACAGATAGCCCCACCAATGTCCGCTTATGGCACAAAGCAGACTTGATGTCCGTGCTGAACCATGTCTGCCGTTAGGGGATATCCGACGCAGAAATCTGCAATATCAAAAGGGGTTCCAAGTGGGACTGTCGGTGAACTTAAGCCAGCCGAGATTGGCGCCGAGCCGCAGACCGATCCCTGAGCGGATTGGCACCACGACTATATTATTGTTTCCGGTAAGGGCCGTCATACCGAAACCGCCAACGAGATAAGCCGATCCATTGATACCGCCGAAGCGATCGAAAATCGCTCCAGTCTGCGGCAGGCTGTACACAAGCATCATCGTCCGTGCACCGTCAGCTCCGAAGTCGAACCCGAAGCTCGGGCCCTGCCAGAACACGCGCAGGTCACCGGCATTTCTGGTATAAAGCGTGCCATCGCCATAGCGCAGGCCACCGATAAAAGCGCCGCCAGCCTCCTCACCAAGAATATAGCCGTTGGGGAGGCCCCACTTGCTCACCGCTTTCTCCACTACCTCGGTAAGACCGCGTGACACGCTGCCGAAAAACTGGCGTCCGGCGTCGATTATTTCGTTGGACGAATATTGGTTTGCGGTCGGCGGCGGCGACGAAGGCTGGGAGAGTGTCTCTGGAGGCGGAATAGCCCCAGTGGTTTGGGCCATGACAGACGTGGAC
>Ga0187781_10001260_pt1 | contig 19138 bp, 13 predicted proteins | sample 0715_SJ02_MP02_2_FD_132447 | JGI IMG/M metagenome (GOLD analysis project Ga0187781, IMG submission 132447) | Tropical peat soil microbial communities from peatlands in Department of Meta, Colombia - 0715_SJ02_MP02_20_MG | ecosystem: Environmental > Terrestrial > Soil > Wetlands > Peat | place... | reverse complement strand
TGCGCCATCGTCGAGGACCTTCCGCTCAGTCCTTTTGGTGCCCCGCTCGCCTTCCCGGGCGCCGCCACGCCCAACCCCGCAGGCGGCCTGACGCCAGGGGTGTCGGCGTCGTTCAGCTTCATCGCCGCAAAGGTGGGCACTTACCGCATCGCTTGCCTCGTGTCCGGCCACGAGATCGACGGCATGTGGGATTGGCTCCAAGTGACGCCTGGCGGACTACCGGCACTGCACACCTGAGGGGCTCGCATCCCGCTCGGGCCAACAGCACGAAACCCGGGTCCGCGGCACAATGTGGGCGTCGCTGCGTGGAGTGCGTGCACGCCGCCGTCAAGCCGCCGAACAAGTCGTCCGCCCGCGAGAGCCGCCGGCCGATTGGCCAAAGGAGAGTCGTGTCGCGAAGCACCTGGGGAGCCGTGTCTCACTTACCCACCGCCATCGTCGGCGGACGCGTCGTCACGATCGAGGGGGGTGTGATCGAGCGGGGGACCGTCGTGTTCCGCGACGGGGTCATCACCGCCGTGGGCGGCCCCAGGACCTCACTGCCCGCCCGCACGAGCGTCCTCGACGCCACGGGCAAATGGGTGCTGCCGGGGTTGATCGACGCCCACACACATCTCGGGGTGCACGAGGAGGCAGACGGGTGGGCTGGCCAGGACTCCAACGAGCTGACGGACCCCGTCACCGCTCACGTGCGGGCTATCGACGCCATCAACCCCGCCGATCTCGGCTTCCGCGATGCCATCGCCGGTGGCGTGCTGGCCGTCAATGTCAACCCCGGATCCGGCAACCCGATCGGTGGGCTCACCGTCGCTTTGCGCTGCTACGGCCGCGTCGTGGACGAGATGGTGCTGCGGCAGCCGAGCGGCTGCAAGTCGGCCCTCGGTGAGAACCCCAAGCGCGTGTACGAGGAGAAGAAACAGGCACCGAGCACCCGTCTCGGGACTGCGGCGATCATCCGGGAGGCCTTCACGAAGGCGCGTGACTATGAGGCTGCCCGCACGGCCACCGACTCCGAGGCGAAGCCGCCCGATGTCGACCTGAAGATGGAGTCGCTCGCCATGGTGCTGCGGGGCGAGATCCCCTGGCGCCAGCATTGTCACCGAGCTGACGATATCGCCACCGCCATGCGGATTGCCGATGAGTTCGGATATCAACTCGTGATCGATCACGGGACCGAAGCCCACCTCGTGGCGGACCGGTTGGCAGCGCGCAACATCCCCGTCATCATCGGACCGCTGTTCACCTCCCGTTCCAAGGTCGAGTTGCGCCACCGGTCGCTACGCAACCCGGGCCGGCTGGCGGCGGCGGGCGTAACGATCGCCCTCACGACAGATCACCCAGTCGTGCCGATCCACTTCCTCGTCCACGAGGCGACGTTGGCGGTCAAAGAAGGGCTCGATCCCCACGTCGCCCTCGAGTCGCTGACGATAAACCCTGCCCGCATACTTGGCATCGACGATCGGCTCGGCTCCATCACGAGCGGTAAGGCGGCTGATCTGTGCATCTGGTCGGGCGACCCGCTCGACGTGATGCAACGCGTCGAACGTGCCTTCATCAACGGCCGAGAGATCTACCGCTACGACTACCGAGAGGCGAGTGGTGCATTCGCCGAGCTCGAATAACGGCCGAGAGGCCCCCTGGGAGGGGGGCAAGAAAGGGCAAAAATCCCCTATTTCGGCGTCGGGGCCATGCCGATACTGTCGGTGGTGAAGTCGGCGCGCAGAGCCTTGCCTGGTGACGTCCGGGAGGAATCTGCTGCTGCTCAGAGTCGGACCGGGATGGGGAGGGCAAGGTGATCGGGGTCAGCGAGCCCTCGCAGACCGCCGAGGCGCTGCGGGAGAGCGAAGCCCGCCTGCAGGCGCTGCTTTCCTCCCTCGATGACCTCGTCTTCGAGCTCGACGAGAACGGCACATACCTCGGAGTTTGGACCATGGACGACGCCCTTCTCATCGCGCCACGATCCGAGCTGTTGGGCCGGACCGTGCGGGAAGCCATCGGCGAAGAGGTTGGTCTCGGCTTGATCCAAGTCATCCGCCGCGTCCTCGAGTCGGGTTGCCCGGAGCTGTATGAGTACTGCCTGGACGTGCGTGCGGGTGTCCGGTGGTTCGAGGGCAGGGTGGCTCCGATCACTCCTTCCAAAGGTCGCGCCTCGGGCCGGATCTGCCTGCTCGTACGCGATATCACGGCCCAGAAGCTCGCGGAGGAGGAGATAGCGAAGAGCCTGTCCCGAGAGCAGCTCCTGAGTCGGTTGTCGGAGGCCCTGCCGGTGGGGCTCTTCCAAATCGACACGACGGGTCAAGTCATCTTCACGAACGATCTTCTCCACACGATCGTCGGGCATGCGCCCGCGGCCACCATCGAGGCGGAGATGTCGTCGGTTGTCCCCGAGGACCGGCCGACAGTGGCCGCCGCCCTGGCGGCCGTGCTCGCTGGTGAGGCCGTGGACGACATCGAGGTGCGCCTGCAGCCCTTTGCAACGAGCGAGCCGCCCGTCGCTTCGGCCGAGCGGGTCTGCCTGCTGAGCTTGCGCGCGCTCACCGACCCTGAGGGCGCCGTGACAGGCGCCGTCGGATGCCTCAGCGACGTCACCGACCGTGTGCAGCTCCGCAACGAGCTCGAGCTGAGGGCGTCCGTCGACCCGCTCACCTCCTGCTTGAATCGAGCAGCGTCCCTCGAGTTGCTGCGGACGACGATCGCCACGGCGAGCGTGGCTGGCGAGGGGAGGGCCCTCATCTTCATCGACCTGGATCGTTTCAAGTCCGTCAACGACCGGTTCGGTCACGCCGCCGGCGATCGGCTTCTCGTGGCGGCAGCGGAACGCCTTCGGGGTGCCCTGCGAGATTGCGATCACGTGGGCCGCCTGGGTGGGGATGAGTTTCTCGTCATCTGTCCGCGGGTGGCCAGCTCGCAACAGGCCGTCGCCATCGCCGAGCGCCTCGCCGCCTCCACGAGGACCACGGTGGACGTCGGGTCAGCGATGGTCGATCTGCGGACGAGCGTCGGCGTCGCCTGGACGAACGAGGCCCTCGACGCCGATGCCTTCATCGCGCAGGCCGACACCGCCATGTACGAATCGAAGCGAACGGGTCGCAAGGGCGTGTCGCTGTTCTCCCCCCCCAGCGGTGGCGAAGTCCCCGGCTGACGGGCAGGGAGCCGGGCGGGCAGGGAGCCGGGCTGCTTGCCTTCGGCGCCTCAGGCGCGGGCCGCTGACGGAGCGCGGATGGCAAAGTCGCGAGAGACAGCCGGTCTCCTCAGCTTCCAGATGACCGAATCGAAGGTGAAATGAAGGGCGCCGACCGAGTAGAGCACGGCGTTGAAGACCACACCGTGGACGAGGCTGTGCACCGCCAGCGCCAGGGCGACGACGGCGCTGAAGAACGCAACCCGACCCGCCGCAGTGCGTCCGACGCGACCGAGAAAGCTCGTCACCCCGGGTCCCTGGCCTGCTGAGTACCTTCGCTCCGCCGTCCGGTACACGACGACGGCGTACTCGATCGAGTGGGCTGAGACGTAGGCGATGAACCCAGCGGCGGGATCGACGACGATCGAGGCGACGAGCGCCAGTGAGGAGATCTGGTAGATCCACTTGGCAGGGTTAGCCTTGGCCCCGGCGGCCACTTCCTGTCGGATGAGGGCGCCGATCACGGCCACGAGGGCGGCCAGCGCGAGCGCGAGCAGCCAGAGAGCTTCCGGCCGCACGTCCACGAGCAGCTGCACCGCCCGCGCATTCATGGGATCGAGGCCCGAACGCTGAACGAGGCGAGCTGTGCCCGGCATCGCCGCCACCGCGAACAGCGCGGCGGCCATCACCACATAGGAGAAGGCGCGATCGAGGCGGGGCGAGCCGTAGCCGCTCTTTCCTGCGTAGATCCGCTGCAGCCCGTAGCGCTGTTGCAGGGTGTGCTGCAGGTTCCAGGCGGCGGCGATCGGGATGACGATGGCGAGGTTCTCCAGCGCCGCCACGATCGCCACTGAGACGGCCACGACCGGTGCCCAGGCGAACAGGCGTCTGTGAAGGGCGAACTGGTTAGCGTCCCCGTAGACGAGACCGAACGTGAGTGGCTGGTGGAGGAAGGACACGAGCAAGGCGACGGTCACCCCCTCTTGCAAGAGGTGGTCGCTAGGGGGACCGCTCCCCGCCAACAGCAGGTGCCAGACGAAGAAGATCGGCACCCAGCAAAGTGCGACGAAGAGGTCCCACGGCGCTTCGTAGATCCACACCGGTCGGCGCCGAATGCCACGTGCAGACACTGACTCGCCCGCTGTCTCGACCGGCATCGACGCGAGTGTAGGACCCGTCGGCGGGCTCGGTCAGGTGGCTGCCGCGGACGCGACGGGACCGGAGCTTGCCGGCCCGGACCACGAGGCATCCCCATAGGCGAAGACTTCGCCTCGGGCGTTCACGAGCAGGTACCCCCGCCCGTCCTGGCTCGGCAGCAGCGCCACGACGCCGCGCGTGGAAGCCCCGCCATAGCTGGTGGCGTCCCCAAAGGCGTAGACGGTTCCGTTGGCTGCCGCCACCCAGTACCCCTGTCCGTCTGGCGTGGCGGCGAGGGCGGCGGCGACAAATGCCGGTCGGTTCGCGAAACGGGGGGCGTCTCCGAACGCGAGGACGTCACCGTCGGCCGTCAACAGCCAGTACCCGCGCCCGTCCACGCTCCGGGCCATAGCGAGGACGTGGGTGCCGGGGGCGGCGCCGTAGTAGGCGGCGTCGCCGAAGTTGAAGACCCTGCCGTCGGAGGTCACGAGCCAATAGCCGCCGCCGTCGGGCGTGGAGGCGAATCCCGTCACCCTCGCGCCGCCGAGCAGTCCACGGGCGGAGCCGAACGAGGACGCCGATCCGAAATTGGCAACAGCGCCGTCGGCCGTGACCTCCCAGTAGCCGCCGTCGCCCGGAGCGACCGCGATGGCCACGACGGGGGACGAGAGCCGGCTGCGATCAAGTGACCCGTACGATCTCGAGGCGCAGACGCGCACGGAGCCGTTCGACGCCGCGAGCCAGAAGCCCTGCGCAGCCGAGCCTTGGCGATCGCTCGGCGACGAGAGGTCGCAACTGCGGTCGCCGACGACGTTCCCGCCTTTGGAGACGAGGAAGAGGACGGCACCCGTACCGATGGGGGCACAGTCCTGCTCCGCGCCCGAGGGCAGATCGTTGCCGGCGATGTCGCTCCTGGAGATGACCGCGGTGATGGCGCGGCCCGCTCCGGCCAGCTCGGCAATGCCGGCGCCCACCGGGGCCACGTTCCCGGCGATCGTGCTGCGGGCGATGTTGACAGCTCGCGCGAGCGCCGCCTCGACGTGCCCCGTCACGACAAGGCCGCCGCCGCCCGCACCGAGGCCGGTGGCGAGGTTGTCCACGACGGCGTCGCCGCTTGCCGCCAGCGAGCCGCCGGCGAACAGGCCGCCCCCGAGGAGGGCGAGCCCGTGTGACAAGGTGCTGTCGGTCAGCACGAGGGAACCACCGTCGTAGATTCCCCCCCCGCTCGCGACGGCGCGGTTGCGCGAGAAGACCGAATCGGAGACAGCGGTCGAGCCGCGGTCGTACAGGCCACCACCGTCGTTGCCGGCGCTGTTGCCCGAGAACCACGAATGCATGACGGTCAGTTGGGCGGCATCGTAGACGGCCCCACCGTCGCCGCCCGCTGCCTCCGGCGAGCCCGCCAGGGTCTCGTCATTGGCGAATCGCGACGAGATCAGCGTCAGGCTCGCTGCAGTGAAGACGCCGCCGCCCATGGCCTCGTTGCCCTCGGCCTCGTCGTCCTCGAACGTGCTGGCCTGGACCGTGGCCGGTCCTGATGCCACGTAGAGGGCACCACCGGCCCCCGAGGCCGCAGCCTCCGGCGACGGCACCAGCCCGGCGTGGTCCTGCGCGAAGGTGTCGGACGAGAGCCAGGCAGGACCCCGCAGGACGAGGGCGCCCCCGTGCGAGTCCACTGCCGTGACAGCGTCGTTCGTGAAGCTCGAGTACACGAGCACGAGGGCGGCGGCGTTGTCATCGATGGCGCCGCCCGCCCCGCCCCGCACGCCGGCAGAACCGGCCGAATCGCCCGAGAAGTCCGAGTTCGTGACGACCGCCTCACCGTGCTCGAATTGGGCGCCCCCGCCGGAGACTCCGGCACTGTCGTTCTCGAAGGTGGTGGCCGTAGCCCACACCTGGCCGCGGGCGAACACGCCGCCGCCGGCCCCGGCGGCGTGACTGTCCACGATGATGACGTGTGAGAGCTCGAGCAAGTCAGCGGCGTTGGCAACGAGAATGGCGCCGCCGTCGCCTGCCCACGTCCCGGTGGAAGGAGCGGTGCCCCCCGACACCGTCAAGTGCGAGAGAGACAGGACCGCTCCTCTTGGCGCCGATCGGCCCGACGCCTCACGGACGACGAGCAGGCGATCGTCCGGGCCGTTCCCGGTGATGACGGTTCCCGCCTCCGACGCCCCCTCGATTGACAGGCCCGCCGGATCGGAGGCAACGAGGGCGCCCAGGCTGAGCGCGTAGGTGCCGGCGGGCAGGCGAATCGTCACGGGTCTTTTGAGGGCGTTCGCCACCTCGAGCGCCGCCCTGAGCGAGCAGCTGCCTCCGCTGTCCTGGCAATGACCGCCCGCCGGCCTGACGGCGTTCGAGTCTCTTGTCGTGTCGACGAGAAGGACGAGCCCCGACGAGAGACGACGCTCCTTGTCGCCCAGCAGCCGGCGGACGACCTCTGGAGCCGGCACACCGCCGGCACCGGATGTGGACACGCGCCCGGCAGGACTGCGCGATTGCCGGTTCGCGCTAATCGGGTCAGGGTGATGTGCCCCCACGCCGGGGTGGTGCGGTCGGCCGGAACCGTGGGCCGAGAGGGAGTCCGATGCCGAGTGGCTGGCGGCTGTCAGCGTGCTGAGCATGTCGATACCCAGGCTGGGCGGGGCGCCGTTGCGCTGCAAGCTGACGGCGACGCCGGAATAGCCGATCCAGAGGTTTCGCGGGAAGGCGAACCTGCCCTTGCCGGTGGAGGGGAGGATCCCGAGTGGCAAGGTCCGCGATCTCCCCCGGTCGACGAACCAGACTTCGAGGTAGTAGCCGGCCGGCGCGGGCGTAAGGCCGGCAGTCGCGATGGTCACGTCCCCGTTGGCCCGTACCGTCACCGAGCCGCTGGCGTGCGGCGCCGCGGGAAGAGCCACCAGCTCTGCGGCCAAGAGGATCCTCCCGTTGTGCGCCGTGGGCGCATGGCGCAGGGAACCGACGCCGAGGAGCGTGGCGAACACGAGCACGACCAGGCTGATCGCAGCCAGGCCGGCGCGGTGCATCGCCGAACGGGCACGCTGCGCACGAGCGGATCGAGTCGCCGACGCTGGTCGCCTCCTGTGGGGACGCCGGCGGGGGGCGTCGATGTTGTCGGCTCCGATGGCTCCGGCCATGGAGAGGGACGCAGGCGGGAGCTCGTTGGCAGCCGGCCGGAGGTTGCCGTTGGCGGGAGCGCTGCCGGCGGGTGAGCCGCTGTCGCGGCAACCGGCACGCTCGAAGCTGCGCAAGGGGCGAATGGTTGAGGATGGAAGCGCTTCGCCGGCTTGGGGCGGGGCGGCAGGGCCGCCGAGAAACCCGAGCGGGGGCAGGTCCGATCCGACATGATCAGAGCCGGGCGCTCGGCCGGCGGCGCTGAATTCAGGGGCGAGCAGGTCGCTCACCGACGCCAGCAGCGCGTGGGCCATCGAGACGTCCACCAGATCCTGACGGCACTGTTCGCACTCTCTCAGGTGGTCATTGACGGCGAGCATCTCGCGGTTGGGGAGGTCTCCGCGTACCAGCTCGTAGAGCTCGTCGCTCACGTGCTCGAAGGTCATGGCCGCTCCTCGAGCACCGTGACGGCGAGCCGCCGCAGACCCCGCGCCATGCGCGCCTTGATCGTTCCCATCGGGACGCTCAGCGCATCGGAGATCTCCTGCTGGGTCTTGCCTTCGAAGTAGGCGAGCACGAGCGACTCCCGCTGCTCCTCGGGCAGGTTGTCGAGTGCACGCTTGACCTGCGCGGCGACGACGAACTGCTCGACGAAGGCGTCGCCGTCCTCGCCGACGAGCCAGTGGAAGGCGTCGATATTGACGAGCTGGGGCCGGTGGCGGCGGAGCGAGTCAATGGCGCGTCGTCGCGCCAGCGCGAAGAGGAACCCTTCGAGGCTCCTTTCCGGATCCAGGCGCTCGCGTGAGCGCCACAGCTCGAAAAACACGACCTGCAGCAAGTCCTCGGCCTCACCGCCGACGAACCGCCTCAGGTACGAACGCAGCAACGATCCGTGCGTCCGGTAGCACTCCTCGAGGGCTGCCTCGTCGCCCGAAGCGAGACGCCGTGCCAGGTCGCCGCGGGCAACGGTCGGCGCGCGCACGCCGTCACCCGGCCGGGCAACCGAGGGAGGGTGCACACCCGGTCTTCGCATCGCGAGGCTCACGCGGTTGCACCTTTCTTTGTGCAACCGCTGGGCCGCCGAGAGCGAACTAGGGAAGGCCGGCGGCGAACAACCCGCCGAGCTGAAGTTGCCCCCAGCGCAAAGGAGACCAAGCCCATGAAGTACCTACGCATCGCTCTCGCCGCGTTGTGCGCCGCGACGCTCGCAGTCGTGCTGGCGGCGACGAACGCGGGCGCGGCGACCGCTATCGGGAAGGGGCGCACCGTGCCCGCCGTGGCCGAGGCATCGATCATCCAAGGCCTTCCGAAGACCGCGGTCGATGTGTACCTGAATGGCACGGAGGTCGTGCAGGACTTCCGCTACAAGGGCGTCGTGGGTCCCGTGCCACTGGCTCCGGGGAAGTACCACATCGCGATCCGCTTGCACGGCGCCCTCCGCAGCTCGAAGCCCTTGTTGGAGGGCACGGGCACGTTGGTGGCGGGAGAGAACATCACGATTGTGACCTACCTGACCACAACCGGCAACCCTGCGCTCACGAGGTTCTGGAACCCGAATCCGACTCTCGACCCCGACCGGGCCGATCTGATCGTCCGCAACGTCGCTGACGACGCCGGCTTCGACGTGTACGCCGACGGACTCTGCATCTTCAGCGATCTCCTGAATCCCACCGGTGGCGGCATCAGGCTGCCTCAGCAGTGGATCACCATGCACCTCACGGACTTCGGCTCGACGGCGCCCGTCCTCGGGCCTTTCGGAGTGCATCTCGTGAACCAGACGGTGACCATCGTCTACGCCGTCGGTAACCCCGCGACGAGCACCCTCAGCTGGGTGGAGCAGAACTACATCACCACTGGCTGAACAAGACCCTGCCGGCACCGGCGCAGGACGATCGCGCCGGCGGGAACCGATCGGGACGCTTCCCGGCTCTGGCCACCTCTTGGGCCTCGGCCGGGGAGCGTTTCGGTCCTCGCGCCCCTGCTCGTCGCGGTTCGCGGGGACACGCAGGCAGTGCGCCACCTCAAACACGCTCCGTCAGCGCGGCGAAGAACTGAGGTGCCGGCGGGTGAACGGAGCCCGTAGCGCTCTAGCGTCCGCCTGCAGGACCGTCCGTCCCGAGATGGCCGTGAAGCCCGCCAGGGCGGTCGCGGTGCCGGCGAGGACGAAGACCATGCGCGTGCCGGCGGCTTGCACGAGCAGGCCTCCGAGCGCCGCCCCGGCGGCCGCCCCGATGCGGTTCCCGCTCGCGATCCAACCGAAGGCTTCGGTCGCCGCGCGCGGCGGGGCGAGATCGCTCACGACCCGCAGCAGGCATCCGATGACCGGAGCGAAACCCGTGCCTCCGATGAACAAGACGACGTAGAGCACGGCGGTCGTGGGCGACCCGGCCAACAGCGCCTCGCCCAGGCCGACGAACACGAGGAGAGCGCCAAGCCCGCCCGCGCCCGACGCCGTCGCCCGGCGCCCGTAGCTCAGCCCGCCGACGAGCGACCCGAGGCTCCAGACGGAGATGAGGAGGCCTGACTGCCCCGACGCATGGCGCAAGTGGGCGAAGGCCACGACGGCCACCTGCACGGCGCCCGTTCCGCTCGCGAAGAGGAGGGACACGGTGACGAGCGTGAGCAGACCCATCGACCACACGCCCATCCGGTCATGGGTGCTGACGGGCTCGGCCGACCCGGGCACAGGTACCGGACGGCCGACGAGTGCGAGCGTGCCGGCGAGACCGAGCAGGCCGCTCGCCACGAGGGGCGCCGACGAGCCGGCGAAGGTCGCCATCAAGGCCACGAGCGCCGGGCCGACGATCCAGGTCGTCTCCTGCAGGGTCGCGTCCAGCGAGAAGAGCAGCTCGCGGCGTGAGCCGGTCGCCACCTTCGGCCAGAGCGCTCGCATCGCCGGGGCCACCGGCGGCAGCATGAGTCCCACGCCTCCGGCGGTCAACAGTACGAAGCAGGTGTCCTCGACGGGCACGAGGCCGAGCAGGATGAGGAGGGCGGCGTCCATGAGGGCGGTGGCGAGCAGCACCGAACGCCAGCCGAGACGGTCAGCGGCCCGGCCGAGGAGTGGACCGGCAAGGGCCACGCCGGCGACATAGGCGGCCGTGGCGACTCCCGCTCGCGCATAGGAGCCCGTCCCCCCGGCCAGGCGCAGGATGATGGCCAGCCCGATCATGGCGGCCGGCAGTCGAGCCGCCTGGGACACGAGCAGTGCCCATCCGATCTCCCCCTGGCGGAACAGCTGCCGGTAGAGCCGCGGCCGGCGATCTGTGCTCACATTATGAACTCTTTGCTAGGATGATGAACATCGTAGGTACGAAACCCGCTCCCGGTCAAGCTTCCGAGCAGACGATCCAGGTCATCGATCGCGCCGTCGGTCTCCTCAAGACCTTGGCAGCGAGCCGCAACCCCATGACGTCCCTCGAGCTCGCCCGCAGCTGCGGCCTCAACCGGAGCACCACGTGGCGCATCCTCGCCAGCCTCGAGCAACACGGTCTCGTCGAGCGGGACACGGCCTCCCACCGGTTTCGCATCGGCTACATGCTCGGTCAGTTGGCGCCCGGGCCCGAGCACGACTCGCTTGCGCGCCGCGCCCGCCCGGTGCTCGAACGCCTGGCGGAGGAGAGCGGCGAGATGGTCTCCCTTGCCCTCCCGCAGCGCTTCGGAGTTGTCTACCTCGACCATCTCTCGCCACCCGGCTCGGCGCCGGTGCCGGACTGGTCACGGGCGATGTCACCCGAGCGTCTCGAGCGCGCCGGACCTCCGCATGCGAGCGCTACGGGCAAAGTGTTCCTCGCCTGGCTCCCTCCCGCGGAGGTCGACGCCGTCCTCCCGCGACGGCTCGAGGCCTTCACGCCGGACACGATCACGGATCACGCCCGCCTGCGCGACGAGCTGCGAGCGGTCAGGCGGGACGGGTTCGCCGTCGCCTACGGCGAGTACGACGAGTTCACGAGCGCCGTGTCCGCGCCTGTCATCGCCCCCTCGGGCCGTCTCGCCGCCATCGTGAACCTCTGGGGGCCGCGCCAGCGGCTCGGGCGCTCGCGCCTCAAAGCCCTCGGGGTGGCGGTGCGGGCGGCGGCCGACGAGGTCGCCCGGCGCTTGGCCTGAGGTGGCACGCGCCCGTGGGGTTCAAGTAGACCGGGACGGAGGCCGCGCTCCAAAGGCGCTCGGCCGAGAGGGAGCGTCAGCTGCGTGACGCCAGGCCCGACTGAAGGGATCATCATCGCTACCGCCTCGACACCCGGCTACCTCGGCGGCGAGCTCTTGGCCGAGTGCCTGTCGGCCTTCGGCGCCGATGTCGTCTTCGGGCTGCCCGGCATACACGCCCTCGGCGCCTGGGAAGGCCTCCGTCGCCGCGGCCTGCGCTCGGTCGTGAGCCGCACCGAGCTCTCCGCCGGCTTTGCGGCCGACGGTTACGCCCGCGTCTCCGGCCGTACTGCCGTGCTCCTGCTCTCCACCGGCCCGGGCGCGCTGAATTCGCTGACGGCGCTCATGGAGGCGGCGAGCTCGCACGTGCCCATCGTCGCCATCGTCTCGCAGATCCCGCGCGAGCTCGTCGGCAAGGGTCGGGGCTACCTGCACGAGCTGCCCGATCAGTTGGCAAGCTTCTCGCCGGTCGTGAAGTGGACCGCTCGCGTGCAGAGCCATGAGGAGCTCGCTCCGCTGGTGGCGACCGCCTTCGCCACGGCGGCAGCGGTGCCGACCGGGCCGGTGGTGCTCGAGATCCCGGTCGACCTTCTCACGAGCCGGTGTGGGCCATTCGACCTGAGCGCCCTCGACGGGGAACCGGCTGAAGCGCCCGTCGTCCCGCCCGGGGTGCTCGCAGAGGTGGCCCAGCTGTTGGGTGAGGCGGAGCGTCCCGTCATCTGGGCGGGCGGCGGCGTGCAGCGGTCGGCCGCGTGGGCGGAGCTGCTCGATCTGGCCGAGCGCCTGGGCGCGCCCGTGGCGACCACCTACATGGGGAAAGGCTCGATCCGGGCAGAGCACCCGCTCTCGGCCGGGAGCTGCTGTGACGAGGCGGCCTTTCGCGAGCTGCTGGAGTCGGCCGACGTGCTCCTGTGCGTCGGGACCGAGCTCGGGGCGGAGACCACCCAGCAGTATTCCTTGCAGCCGAAGGGGGTCGTTGTGCAGGTGGATGCCGCCGCCCAGCGACTCGGTGCGACGTACCCGGCGCTCGGAGTCCTCGGAGACGCTCGCGACGTGCTGGCTGCATTGGCGGCGGGCGTGCCGAGGGCGCCGAGACCGTGGGGCGAGGAGGCCGTCACCGCCCTGCGGCACCGGGTCGCAGCGGGCCTGGCGTCGCAGGGGCGCGAGCTCGAGACCGGAATCCTCGCCGCCGTCGCCGACGCCGTCCCTGACGATGCCGTGCAGGCGTGGGACATGACCATCCTCGGGTACTGGGCGGCGGCTCATCAGCGGGCGCCCGAGCCGAGGCGATTTCTCTACCCGCTCGGGTCGGGCACGCTCGGCTACGCCTTCCCGGCTTCGCTCGGCGCCGCCGTGGCCCTGCCGGGCGTGCCCGTGCTCGCCGTCGTCGGAGATGGCGGCTTCGCCTACGGCATGGCCGAGCTCGCCACGGCCCGCCAGTACGGGCTTCGCACGACCCTGCTCGTGGTGGACAGCGGCGGCTATGGCATCCTCCGCGAGTACCAGATGGCCGCCTATGGCGTCGAGCACGAGGTCGACCTCGTGCAGCCGGATTACGAGGGCATCGCCCGGGCCTCGGGCGTAGCGGCGCGCCTCAGCGGTGCGGACCGCCTCTCGGAGGACCTCATCTGGGCGATGGCCCAGTCGGGCACGGCCGTGGTGGTGCTGCGTGAGCGCCTCGTGGCGGCGGAGCCCACGCCATGAGCAATCTCAGGGCACTTGCCCGCAACCCACTTCGATCGGTGCACGCCTACGACCCGGGCCCAAGCGTGCGGGACCTCGAGGCGCGCTACGGCGTGGCCGGCGTCGTGAAGCTGAACTGGAACGAGGACCTCTTCGGCCTGCTTCCCGGAGTGGCAGAAGCCGTCGCCGAGGAGCTCAGGAACGCATCGCTCTACCCCGAGCAGGCCTACAGCGACTTCCGGCAGCTCGTCGCCTCCTACATCGGCGCAGATCCCGGCATGGTCCTGCCCGCCCACGGAATCCAGGCTCTCGTCCTGTCGACCGTGTCCGTCTTCGTCAACCCGGGCGACCGCGTCGTCCTGCCTCAGCCGACCTACGGCCTCTACCGACAGGCGTGCGAGGCGGCCGGTGCAGTCGTGGTGCGCGTCCCCACGAAGGGCTACCGGCTGAACCTCGAGGCGATGGCGGCGGCGGCCGAGGGCGCCAAGCTCGTGTTCGTGTGCGACCCGAACAACCCGACAGGTGATGTCCTCGGAGCGTCCGAATGGACGGAGTTCCTCGGGGCGTTGCCGAAGGGCTGCCTCGCCGTCGTCGACGAGGCGTACGCCGACTACATCGATCCGGCCGAGCGTGTCCGGCGCGTCCTCGACGTCGCCGCCGGGCGTCCGGTCGTCGTGCTGCGAACATTCTCGAAGCTCTTCGGGATCGCCGGCCTGCGGCTCGGTTTCGCCGTCGTCCACCCGGAGCTGCTGCCCTGCTTCGACGCCGTGCACGAGCCCTTCAACGTCAGCCGCCTCGCTCTTGCCGCCGGCAGGGCCTGCCTGGCTGACACAGATGCCGTCGAGACGCGGCGCCGCCAGGTGGTGGCGGCTCGCCGGGCCTTCGCCGCCGACCTCACCGAGCTGGGCGTCTCTTCGTGGCCGTCAGAGGCGAACTTCGTCCTCTGCTTCCCTGGGGGCGATGACGTCGCCTGGTACGAGGGACTCGTGCGGCGGGGGTTTCTCGTCCGGCCGGGATCCGAGTTCGGTCTCCCCGGCCACCTCCGCATCACGATCGGCCCGCGCGAGCTCATGGCAGAGTTGGCGGCCGCCATTGCCGAGGTGCGCGACGAGGTGTCAACGGCCGGCTGAGCCGGCCTGCCGGCACCGATGGAGGCCCTTCCCACTGGCGAGCGTGGGGCCGTCCTCAGAGACGAGCACGCCGCCGCCGCCATGGCGTCGCATCGGGCTCCCTTGCAGGCATGGGGTCGGGCCTCTAGGCTGCGCCCCGCACGTTACGGGCGCATGACAGGAGTGCGAAGGGGGGCGCGGCGATGGAGCAGGATGCAGCCGCGGAACGAGATGCCTCGCAGTACTCACGCCGAGATTTTCTCGGGCGAACGCTCGGAGGAGCGGCCGTCCTCGGCATGGGAGGGTTGCTGGGTGCCTGTGGCAGCTCGAGCTCGACCACGTCCTCGACGATGGCGACCACCTCGAAGCCGAAGGTGGGAGGCACGTTCAACTTTGCCAGCACGGGCGGCGGGTCCTCGGACACCCTCGACGGCAACAACTGCGTGGAGAACCTCGACTTCGTGCGCGCTCCGCAGCTCTACGACTGCCTCATGGCGGTGGACGCCAACAACGTCCCGCAGCTGGCCCTGGCCGAGGAGGTGAGCTCGAACCCGGATGCGACCGAATGGACGATCCGCGTCAAGCAGGGCGTCGAGTTCCACAACGGCAAGACACTCACGATCGACGACGTGCTCTTCACCTTCAACCGGATCATCACGAACGATTTCTCCGCAGCCTCGGCGCTTGCCTACATGGACTTGAAGAGCGCCAAGAAGCTCGACAGCTACACGGTGCGCATCCCGATGACGAGCGGGTACTCCATCATGCCGATCACCCTCATCGGCGACGGCGAGATGAGCATCGTGCCGGAGGGCTACGACCCGAAGAAGCCCGTCGGCACGGGGGCCTTCAAGTTCCAGTCGTTCACCCCGGGCGTGCAGAGCACCTTCGTCCGTAACCCCAACTACTGGCACAGCGGTCAGCCGTATTTCGACTCCGTCGTCATCACGGACTACGCCGACGAGACCTCCCAGGTGAACGCCCTTACCTCGGGCGCCGCCGACGGCGTCGACCAGCTCTCGATCGCGAGCGTGAAGACGGTCAAGGACGCCGGCAAGACCATCCTCATCTGGAAGGGGCCCGGCTGGGTCCCCTTCACGATGCGGGTCGACCAGCCGCCCTTCAACGACGTCCGCGTGCGCCAGGCGATGCGCCTCGTCGTCAACCGCCCGGAGATGAACGAGGTCGTCTTCGGCGGCTACGGTGCCATCGGCAACGACGTCTTCGGCATCGACCAGCCCGACTATGACACCGCCCTGCCGCAGCGCGTGCAAGACATCACCCAGGCGAAGTCCCTCCTGAGGGCGGCCGGTAAGGAAGGCCTCAAGACGACGCTCGTCACCGCCCCCATCAAGACCGGCGCCGTGGAGATGGCAACCGTCCTGGCGCAGCAGGCGTCGCTCGCCGGCGTCACCATCAGCCTCGACTCGATCACGAGCGGGACCTTCTTCGGGCCGAACTACCTGAGATGGACCTTCGCACAGGACTGGTGGAGCGGCTACCCGTACCTTCGCCAGGTCGGTTACTCCATGGTTCCGGGCGCCCCCTGGGACGAGACGCACTGGGCCTCGAGCTCATACGGGCCTGCTTACCTGAGCCTCTACAAGCAGGCGCTCAGCACGACCAATCCGGCCACTCAGAACGACCTCGTCCACGACATGATGTCGATGGACTACAACTACGGTGGCTACATCATCCCGGTCTTCAACCCGATCATCGCCGGCCAGGCCAATTCGGTCAAGGGGGCGGTGCTGCAACACACCGGCGACCCCTGGATCCAGTACCAGTTCCGCAGCCTCTGGTTCGACTGAGCTTCCCGGTGCCGCTCCGGTAGGCGCCGAAGGGGTCCGGCGGCGGTTCTCCGGCCCTGCGCGCCCCGCGCTATGGCTCCTTCGCCCCGGGCGTGAGTTTCGGGACGTCTTTGATCAAGCGGATCGTGTACTCGTCGCTCGGGTGCTCGAGGATCTCTTCCACCGGACCGGCCTCCACGACGCGACCTTCGCAGAGGACGACGGCCGTCTGGGCGATGCTGCGCACGAGGGCGAGGTTGTGGGTGATGAAGATCATGGCGAGGCGGTGCTCGTGCTGCAGCCGGCGCAGGAGCTCGACGATGACGGCCTGCACCGAGACGTCGAGAGCCGACGTGACCTCGTCGCAGACGAGCAGGTCGGGCTCGACGACAAGGGCGCGGGCGATGGCGACGCGCTGGCGCTCCCCACCTGAGAGCTGGTCGGGAAAGCGGTGGAGGAAGGCGGAGCCCAAGGAGACGTCTGCGAGCACGCGGGCGATGCGGACCTCCCGCTCACGTGTCGTGAGCTGACGCTCGAAGTGCTCCAGGGGCTGAGAGATGATCTGGCTGACCGTCTTTCGGGGGTTGAGGGAGGTGTAGGGGTTCTGGAAGATGTACTGGATTCGCTTCAGGAGCTCGATCTGGCGCCCCCTCATCCCGCGGGCGAGGGGGCTCGCCTCGAAGCTCATCTGCCCTCTCCAGTTAGCGTGCAGCCCGACGATGCAGCGGGCGAGGGTGGTCTTGCCCGAGCCAGACTCGCCCACGATGGCCGTGCAGGACTCGGGCGCCACCTGCAGGTTGACGTCGTGGAGGACGGCGTGGCGCCCGTAGGAGGCTGAGAGTTCGTTCAGCTGGAGGATCGGCTCGGAGACGGTGAGGGACACCGGTACGGGCGTTCCCCTCGCCGCCAGCGCGCCGGCCCCGAGCTCACTCGCCCGCAGGCAGCGCACGAGGCGACCGGTGGCGTGCAGCGGTGCCGGGCTCTCGATCGAGCAGCGCTCGACGGCATAGGAGCAGCGGGGCGCGAACGAGCACCCCTTCGGACGCCTTCCCGGCCGGGGGGGCTGGCCCTTCATGCCCGTGAGGACTTCGCTTCGATCGGGCGAGGGCACGGCCTCGAGCAGCCCGCGGGTGTAAGGGTGGATGGGGAAGTTGAAGACCTGTTGGGTGGAGCCGAGCTCGATGATGCGCCCGGCGTACATGACGGCCACGTCGGAGACGAGCCCGCCGACGACGGCGAGGTCATGGCTCACGTAGACGGCCGCCACCCCATAGGAGCGGCAGAGTGCCCGCACCGTCTCGAGGACGTGCCGCTGCGTCGAGACGTCGAGCCCTGTCGTAGGCTCGTCGAGCACGATGAGCGACGGGCGGCAGGCAAAGGCCATGGCAAGGGCGACGCGCTGTTGCTGACCGCCGGAGAGCTGGTGGGGGTAACGCTTCAGGATGCCGCTGTTGACGTCGAGGCGGGCGTCCTGCAGGACCTCGACCGTGCGGGCTTCGACGTCCTCGACGGCGCCGGGGTGGCAGTTGAGCGCCTCCCGGAGCTGCAGCCCGATGCGAAGTGTCGGGTTGAGAGCCGCCGAAGGGTCTTGGGGCACGTAGGCGACCTTCGCCCCGCGCACGGCCCTCAGCTGGGCCGGCCGCAGGGAGAGGAGATCCTCACCGTCCAGGTTGATCCGGCCCCCGGCGATGGCGAGCCCCCGGCGGGCATGACCGAGGAGGGCAAGGGCTACGGTCGTCTTGCCCGATCCCGACTCGCCCACGAGGCCGAGCAGCTCGCCGGCCCGTACGGTGAAAGAGACCTCGTCGACGACGTCCTCGCCGCTCGAGGCGAGCTCGATACGAAGATTCTGGATCTCGAGGCGAACAGGGGCTGTCGTCAAGCCGGTCTCGGACGCCGCCGGGGCGGTCGTGCTCATGCCGCCTCCCGCGCCACCAGCTCGTCGATGAGGGCCGCCTCCTCAGGCCGCCGGTCGACGCCGATGGCCACGCGGGCGATGGCGTCGGTGAAGGTGTTCGTGCCGATGGTGAGAAGGGCGATGAGGGCGGCCGGGACAACGACGGCCCAGGGGTTCGAGCTGAGGCCGATACGGTTCTCCTGGATCATGAAGCCCCAGTTGGCCGCCGGGGGCGGCTGCCCGAAGCCGAGGAAATTGAGCCCGGCCATGAGAACGATCGAATAGGTGAGGCGGAGCCCGGTCTCGACCATGAGCGGGCTGATGAGGTTGGGGAGGATCTCGCTGCGCATCACCTTGGCGGGCTTGACTCCCTGCAGCTCGACAGCCTTCACGTAGTCGCGCTCGGAGATGTCCAAGGTGGCCGAGCGGAGCACCCGGGCTACGGCGGGGGCGTGGGCGAAACCGACGGCGAGCACGATGAGCCAGAGCTTCGGGCCGATGATGCTCACGAGCATGAGGGCGAACACGAGGGACGGGAAGGCGAGGACGACGTCGACCGTGCGCATGATGATGCCGTCGATCTTCCCCCGCAGGTAGGCGGCCGAGATGCCGGCCGCCCCGCCGACGATGACCCCGAAGGCAGTGGCGGCGACGGCCATGATCAGCAGCACCCAGCCGCCGTCGAGCACGCGGGAGAGCACGTCGCGGCCGAGGGTGTCCCCCCCGAGGAGGTCCTGGGCCGAGGGGGTGGAGAAGGGGATGGTGACGAAGTTGGTGGGCGAGTAGGGCTCGACGTGGGGCCCGATGACGGCGAGGAGGACGACGAATCCGGTGAGACCCAGGCCGACGGCGCCCCGGGGCGTGCGCACGGCCGCCTTCAGGGTGGCGAGCCATTGCATGTGGCGCCGGGAGGACAAGGGAATCCTGGGGGAACTGGCCACGGCTACCTGGCGATCCGGCGACGGGGGGTGACGAGGAGGGCGATCAGGTCGGTGAGGATGTTCATGAAGACGTAGAAGGCAGCCAGGATGAGGACGATGAGCTGGATGACGGGGATGTCGCGGTCGTTGACGGCGTTGACGAGACCCTGGCCGATGCCCGGGAAGTTGAAGACGTCCTCGACGATGACGATGCCACCGGCGAG
>Ga0187781_10001259_pt1 | contig 19139 bp, 13 predicted proteins | sample 0715_SJ02_MP02_2_FD_132447 | JGI IMG/M metagenome (GOLD analysis project Ga0187781, IMG submission 132447) | Tropical peat soil microbial communities from peatlands in Department of Meta, Colombia - 0715_SJ02_MP02_20_MG | ecosystem: Environmental > Terrestrial > Soil > Wetlands > Peat | place... | reverse complement strand
GACCAGCAGCAGGACTCCGCGCGGCCGAAGCAGGTCCGAGGGGTTGAGCACCAACAGGGGGACGAGGGCGCCCGACAAGCAGGACAAGCCGGCCACCACCGCGAATGCCAAGGCCATGCCTACAGCGCTGATGCCGAGCCCGAAGGTCACTTGGGCAATGCCCCAAAGAAAGCCGAAAACCAGCGGCGCCAGAAGCGCGCGGCTCGACACGCCCCGATACACCTCGCTCAAGTGCGGAACGAAGCCCCCGGCCAACAACCACGGGATGATCAACAACGCCGAAGCGGCAAACACCAGCCAGGTGTTTTCCCATTTCCATTGGCGCGTGTATTTCATGGGCAGCGCAAAGCTGCCGTTCAAAGCGCCACTGACGAATATGACTGCCATGCCAAGCCAAAAATGATCGCTCATCAAGTACTCCCTCTCATCACCATCAGGTGGGGATGTAGCGCGGGCGTCTCGCCCCCTGTGGCGCGGGCATCCCTTCGCTCCGCTCAGGACATGCTCTGCCCGCGCGGGAGCGGGACGCTCCCGCGACCGCGGGCGAGCCGCCCGCGCCACAACACCTCACGCTTTCCAGATCGCGCTGATTGCATAGAAACCGGTTGGACGAATGACGTCGACTCGAATGGACGCCGGGTTCTCGTACCGGAAGTTCAGTTTCGACCAGGCGGTTTTGCCGGGCTCGAGGCGGGGGAGAATGATTTCGTGCTGCTCCATGGGAAGCCCGCTCCGGTCATAGACAACCCATCGCAGCGTGTAACCGTCCAGCGCATAGCACGGAAGGGTGCGGCGCGTCTCTACGGCGGAGTTCAGCGCATTCCCTTCCCTCTCCACGCGCAGTGCCTGGATGGGGCTCGCCTGCTGCCGCAACGTCTCGAATGAGGTCTTCCGCGCGCCACACAAATCCACCACGCCGTGCACGCGTTGCTTCAGAACGCCGATTCCTTTATCTCCCATGTGCGTGCGATAGTCGTTATAACAGAAGAATATGGCGCCGCCCACAAACGGAAACAGGCGATACGCCTCATCGTGCTCGCGCAGGATACGCGTGCGAGCCAAATCGTTCTCCGGCCGGTCGACCGTGCAGGCACAATAGCCATACTCCGAGATCACGATGGGCTTATCCGGAAAGGCCTCGTGGATATCCTCCAGGTTTCGCTTCACCTCCGGCACTCCGCCCTTGTACCAGGTTTCGTAATATTCGTTCCACTCGACGAAGTCCATCAAGCCGGCCACGTCTTTCTCCGGCGTCTCTTCGAGCGAGTTGGATGCGTAGGACCGCAAGCGATCCGGATCGAGCTCCTTCGCCTCCTCGTACATCCGCTTCGCGAACTGATAGGCAGCCGGGTTTTGACCGTTGACCTCGTTGCAAAGTCCCCAGGAGAAGATGCAAGGATGGTTGCGGTCGCGCTGGATCATCTCGCGCAACTGCTCGAGCCCGTTCTGCATGATTTCCGGCGAAGGCTGATCGCCCATGCCGCTGAATGTGGCGCTGCCCCATGTGGGCACCTCCTCTTGCAGCAGAATTCCGCGCCGGTCGCAGTAGTCGAGTACGCGCGCGTCTTGCTGCCAATGAACGCGGGTAAAAACGCAGTTAAGCTCCTTCAGGTCGTTGTGGTCGTGGACAATCCAGGACTCCGGTTCCGCCATTCCGTAGAGTGGGTTGCTTCCCGCCATGCGCTCCACGCCCATCAGCCAGATTCGCTCGCCGTTGAGATGGAAGCCGCCGTCTTTGACCTCGATCTTGCGCACGCCGAAAGTGGTCTCGAAAGCATGCAACGGCTCGCCCCAGGCAGCGATCGTTACGATCAGCCGGTAGAGATGCGGATGATCGAAATGCCACAGGCGAGGATCGTTCAGTACTCCCGATCGAAGGGTTATGTCTGCGGCCGCCCCCGCCTGGAGAGTTGCGCTGGCTGCCGGCTCGACCCTTAGTGCCGTCCGGCCGGTCTCTTCTTCGATGACCACGTAGCCGACATCCACCTGGCGTTCACCGGTGCCGGAATTCCGCAGGCGCGCGCTGACATTCACCCTGGCCTGGAGGAGCGGCCCTTGTGGCCGCCCATATTCGGCGACCACAGGCTGCCCCTCTACGTCGACTCGTTCGATGAACGTCTTCGGGTTCGCCAGCAAGCTCACCGGACGAATGATCCCGCCATCCGGCGTCCAGTCGTAGGAGTTCCCGCGCGGCAGCATATTTCGATCGAAGGAATTATTCACTTTGACGGCAACCAGATTGGCTCGGCCTGGAATTGCGGCGGCGGTGATATCGAGGACAAAGGACGTGTACCCCTTGCGCAGATGGCTGCCCACCGGCTTGCCATTCACCCAGACTTCGGCGCTGTGAAACACGGCTTCGAACTCAAGGCGAATCGCCTTGCCGGCCCACGCTTCGGGCACATCGAAGTTGCGGCGATACCAAGCCACGCCAAGGTAGTTCGCGGACTCCTCGGACACCTGCCAGGTGTGGGGGACGATCACCGTGGACCAGCCCTCAGCCACAGCGCTCAAAGAGTGCCAGCCTTGTGATTCGCCCTCGTTCCTCGGGTCCAATCGAAACTGCCATTCGCCGTCGAGCGAATGCTTGAGCGTCATCGGGCAATACGCGGCGCCCTCGCGAGTGTCGGCCGGGGCTTGCGAAGCAAGTAGCGGAGCTGTAAGGCCGGCAAGGCCCACTTCTTTAACAAACTGCCGCCTGGATGAATTCATGTTGTACCTTCCGTCGGCCGTGGGTAAGGCCGGAAAGAAAAGACCACCACAGAGCGCACAGAGAGCACGGAGAAAAGACGTGCGGTCTTCCTCTGTGAGCTCTGTGTTCTCTGTGGTGAAATCACTTCACCGCAAAATCGGCGAACTGTGCGGTGTTCCAACCGGTGCCGACTCCCGCCATGCCTTTCTTGTGGGTATCATCACTCAGGCTCGCAACTCTGGCGCCGTCGATGCTGGCCTCCATGGTCGAGCCACGGAAGGCGAGCGCCAGGAGATGCCAGGATTTGAGCGAGAACGGGATGGTGCCCGAGGCGAGTTTGGCAAGGGGGGTTTTGAACTTCGAGCTGTCCAATTCCCATTTGCCGTCCTGCTGAACGCTGAGCGCGTAACCACTCGGCCAGCGCGTTTTCCCATCCTGGAACCAGTCGGCGGAATCGATCCGACCCAGCAGGGTAATATTGCCGGACTCCTCGAGCATGGCTGCAACGCTGACCTGGTAATCCGTCCAATCCGCGCTGCCGAGGTAAGTGAGGGGGTCCGGAGTCATGCCGATCCATGCGATGGGATGTTGCCGGACCACCTGCCGCAGGCACTGCCCTGGCCGCCCGGCGCAAGGCGTCACTTCGAATGCGCCATTCTGATCTGCGAAGAATTTGGGAGTCTTACCAACCGGAGTGCTCTTGAAGTCATCGCGGTAAGGAAACGGGAAGGCGGACGGCGCGGGCGGCATGGCGGCGCCTTTGCCTTGCCCCGTCGTGGTGGTCAGCGAATAAATCGAGTCCGGCTCGAGAGTAATAGTAAAGGAGCCATTCTGCGGGGTAATATCACTCAGTTTCTCAAATGACTTTGAGGCGTTGGTCTGCCAAACGTGCACGACGCCGCTCGAAAGACCTCCGGTGATGCTGAACGCCGCTTCCTGCGGTTCGCTGGCGTCGATGGTCTCGACAATCACGCTGTAGTCGCTGTTCGAGGGCGCTTTCAGCGTGACGTAGCTCCCTTTGCCGCCCAGATATCCGCAGGCGCTGTCGAGGTATTGCCATCCCGGTTGGGCGAATTGGGTCGTATGCGCGGTCACCCAGACGGCGGACTGGACGTTGTAATAACCGGACCAGGGCGTATTCGCATACATCAAGCCGGAATTCGGGGCGGCTAGATTATCGTAGTAGGAAGTCACCGGGCTCCACGTTTCCGTCTTCGTCACCTTGCCGTCGATATAGTTCGTGTTCAGAACCTTGGCCCAGATCCTCGCCCCGGGTTTCCAATCCCGCTGCAGAATCACACCGGTCTCGTCGAAGGGCTGATCTTCGCTTGACCAGAGCGGTTTGCCCGAGTCGAGCGCCCCGCCCGTGACGTAGAAGTTCCCCTTCACCCGCGCATAGTGGACGGAGATCGCGTAGACGTCCTCTTTCAAGATCGGGTCCAACTTGAAATCATCGGTGATCTTCCACTGATTCTCGTAGAGGTCCGCCGCCACGATCTTTGTCTGGAGGCCATTGGCCTCGAGCGTCTTCTTCAGCATTTTGATATAGCTGGTGTCGTAGTTCGTTTCGTTCCAGATGCCCACATATTCGATATCCAGCCCGTGATGCTGCTTGGCGCCTTGAATGAACTTGACGATATAGTTCGCCATGTCCTGAGAATAGTATTTGCCATTGCCGATCCAGCCGGGAGCGCCCCAGGGCAGGGCGTCCAGGATGATCTTGGGATTCCGTGCCTTGGCTTCCGTCATTAACCACCACTCGTACCCGCGGTCGTAGTTCTCATCTGTGCGGGTATGCATAGGGCTGGGCTCCGATCCATCGGTGGAGTTGGTGTCGCCTCCCACTTCAACCTTCAGGTGGTGGAGCGAGGCCCCGTAGTTGGGCTTGAATAGGTAGTCGAGAATCTGGCTGCGCTGCGGTTCGGGATAGTCAATCAGCAGCCGTGAGGAAGCCCCCGCGCTGACGCCGCCAATACCCTCGAACACTCTTCCTTTGCCGGCCCCATCGATTTTGATCTCAGTTTTCTGAACTGGTTTGGTACAGGATAGCGAGATGAGCATTACGAACGATAAGATCATTAAACCAAGCATTCGATTCATACAGAACCCCCTCTGAAATGAGTGCCGCGGAACCGCGCTTCGGGCGATTTCGCTCCAGTGGTCCGTCGGCTCAAGAAAGATTCACCACAGAGGTCACAGAGAACACAGAGGAAGCACGACCTGTTTGTTTCCGTGATCTCCGTGACCTCTGTGGTGAATGTTTTACTTTTCGTTCACAGAGCTTCGCCAATACTCTTGAATGCCTCGGTAGCTGTCATCGTCGGGCAGGTTAGCGAGTATGAGCCGTTTTACTTTCAGGTCGTCAATCGGGCCTTGCACCTTGTACACCACTTCGCCATCCGAGCGAATGAGCAAGGTGTAAGGGTCCGCGCCATTCCAATCCGGATCGAATGCGGCCATGAGGCCGTAGATATCCGTAGCGCCAAAGACGTAATTGGTGTTGCTCGCGTGCGCTTTGCGAAGCGCCGCGAGAACGCCCTTCTGCTCGTCCGGGTAATTCGTGCTCACCATAATCAAATTGAAGGGGCGAGCGCGGTACATGCGGTAAATGGTCTCGAGCTTCGACATCTCCTCGACGCAGGGCCCGCACCACGTCGCCCAGAAATCGACGAGCAGGAGTTTACCGGTGTTATTCCGGCGCAGCGCTTTCAGATCGTCCCCGGAGGCCGGCTTAACGGTGACGGGCTCCCGCTCAATGCGGCGCATCTCGCCTTGGCGCGACTCTTCCTTATAAAGCCACTTGGTTGAACATCCGACAGCGGGGGTTTTCTCGACCGAAACAGGCTTGCCGGCCAGCAACTCATCGAGCGCCAGGCGCGCGTCCTTTCGGGTCACCAGCGACTCGCGCGGGTTGTTGTCGACACGGCCTGTATAACGCAATTTGCGCGCCGCGTCGAAGATGAACAGGTGAGGTGTCGCGGCTGGTCCGTAGGCGCGAGCCACTCGTTGGGTTTCGCCGTCGTACAGGTAGGGAAAGTTGAAATGGCGATACGCGGCGCGAATTTTCATTTCGGCCAGCGAATCGCCCAGGTCCGTGTAACCCTGCTCATCCAGGAGAACCGCGTTCGCGTTGTTCGGGTTGATGGCCACAAACCCCACACCCTTGTTCTGGTAGTCGGCCACCAAGCGCTTGATGCGCGTCTCATAGAGTTGCGCTGTGGGGCAATGATTGCAGGTGAAGATGATCACCAGAATCTTGGCCGCGGCGTAATCACGAAGACAGTGCGAGTGGCCGTCGACGCCGGGCAGACAAAAATCAGGCGCGCTCGAAGCCATCGGCAAGATGGGCGGCGTATCTTCCGCGGCCCTCGCCGCACCCGATGCCAGCGTCAGAAAGAGAAGACCGAGCACAGAAAGCCTGTTCAAATGGACCTCCTCCGGGAGAATGATCCCCCGCGGACACCCGATTCGCGGTGACGGATTATATCTCAAATCACGCAATCACGGCCTTCTCCCCCGGGGAGACGGCTGCGATTCCTGGCAGAAGAGGGCTGCGATCCGCAGAAGTTAGAGGGCTATGAACGGTGGCGGAACGCCTGCATAATGCATCTATGATTCTGGAAACCGAGCGGCTCATTCTGGATTCATGGCAAACGTCTGACTGGACGGACTTTCGTCCCATTGCTACCGATCCTGAAGTGATGCGCTACATCACAGGCGGCGTGCCTTGGACGGACGAGCGGATTCAAACCTTCGTGGAACGTCAGGTGAAGCTCTATGCTGAACGGGGCTTCTGCCGTTGGAAGCTAGTCTTAAAGGCCACGGGGGAATTGATCGGCTTCTGCGGCGTGGGATTCTGGCGCGATGCGCCCGACCCGGAGATTGGCTGGTGGCTGGCGCGCCGGTATTGGGGTCAAGGCCTCGCCACGGAAGCAGCTCAAGCCGCACTGCGCGATGCCCTCGAGCGGGTACGGCTGGAGCGAGTCATTTCCGTCGCCAGGCCGGAGAATACGGCTTCGATTCGAATCATGAGTAAACTGGGACTCGAACTGGAATGCGCGTTTGAGAACGAGGGTGTGCGGCTAGTGCGCTATGCGATGGGTGGCCCCACGCGTGATAGGACAAACCGGTTTCACGCAAAGACGCAAAGCACGCAAAGGTCGCAAAGGAAAGAACGAACTTAGAAACCCGAGACCCTCTCCCCCAAGGGGGAGAGGGCGGTAAGTGTGCAAGGGGCTAATGGGCTGGGACGAGGCTGAGGCGTTTGGGGCCGGCTTCGAGGATATGTTCGGGGGCCTCCGCCATCATCAGCTTGAAATTCTCGATGAAGCGCGCGGCGAGCGCGTCGTACTTTTTGAAATACTCGTCGCGGCTGGGCCAGGTGCCGGCGGGATCGAGGATATCGGAAGGCACGCCTTCGCAGGTGGTGGGGACCTCAAAGCCGAAGACCGGATCTTTCTTATACTCGACCTTGCTGAGTTTTCCGCTCAGGGCGGCGTTCAGGAGATCGCGCGTGTGGTGGATGCTGATGCGCTTGCCAACGCCGAAGGGACCGCCGGTCCAGCCCGTGTTCACCAGCCAGACCGTAGCGCCGTGCTTCAGGACTTTTCTCTTCAGCAACTCGGCGTACGCATACGGGTGATGGACCATGAAGGGGCCGCCGAAGCAGGTGCTGAACGTAATTTCGGGTTCGATGCCGAGGCCGATTTCGGTGCCGGCAATCTTGCTGGTGTAGCCGGAGATGAAGTGGTAGATGGCCTGGTCCGGGCTGAGGCGCGCGATGGGCGGCATCACGCCGGACGCGTCGCAGGTGAGGAAGATGACGTTCTTGGGATGGCCGGCGCGCTTCTGGGGCAGGTAGTTATCGATGTACTCGAGCGGATAAGCGGCGCGGGTATTCTCCGTTACGCGATAGTCGTCCAAGTCGAGGCGTCGCGAGACGGGGTCGAAGGTGACGTTCTCGAGAATGGTGCCGAAGCGGCGCGTGCAGGCGTAAATCTGCGGCTCGGCTTCGGGCGAGAGGCGGATGACCTTGGCGTAGCACCCGTCCTCGAAGTTGAAGACTCCGTTGTCGCTCCAGCCGTGCTCGTCGTCGCCGATCAGGTGGCGCTTGGGGTCGGCGGAAAGGGTGGTCTTGCCGGTGCCGGAGAGGCCGAAGAAGATGGCCACGTCGCCATCGTTGCCGACGTTCGCCGAGCAGTGCATGGAAAGCACGCCATCGAGCGGCAGTAGGAAATTGAGCACCGTGAAGATGGTCTTCTTGATTTCACCGGCGTAACTGGTGCCTCCGATGACAGCGAGGCGCTCGCGGAAATTGAGCACGATGAACGTCTCGGTGCGCGTGCCGTCAATCAGCGGCGAGGCGAGAAAGCCCGGCACGGCAATCACGGTGAACTCCGGGACGTGCTTCTTCAGCAGATCCTGGTTGCGAATCTTCAGGAACATGCAGCGCGCAAAGAGGCTGTGCCAGGCTTTCTGCGTGACGATGCGGATGGGCAGGCTGTATTCCGGGTCGGCGCCGGCCTGGCAATCCTGCACGAAGACATCCCGGCCTTGCAGGTAGCCCTGCAAACGCGCCAGCAGGCCGCTGAAGTTTTCACCGGTGAACGGACGGTTGTATTGCCCCCACCAGACTCGCTCTTCCGTGGTCTGCTCGCGGACCACAAACTTATCCGCCGCCGCCCGCGCCGTGTGTTTGCCGGTGCTGACCACCAGCGGACCGAGGTGGGTGAGGCGGCCTTCGGAACGGAAGACGCTCTCTTCGTAGAGCGCCGGAGTCGGCAGGTTCCAGTAAGCCCTGCGCAGGTTTGTGAGGCCGTGATTTTGGAGGCCGTAATCGCTGGCGAGCTTGCCAGCTTCCTGCACGGCTGGAGATTGCACGTCGAGGTAGATATTCATAACCAGTCCCTCACCAGCTTGCGGTCGCCCAGGTAGAGTTCATTGGCCGAGGTCGGATCCAGCGCCCACTGGATGCGCTCGATGCCTTCCGTGATGTCGCGAATCGTGCCGCAGTAGCTGATCCTCAAGTGACCTTCGAAGCCGAATTCCTTGCCGGGCACGGTGACCACGCGGACTTTGTCCAGGAGGAAATTGGCCAGCTTCTGCGAATCTTTCATGTAAGCGCTGAAATCGGGGAAGCAATAGAAAGTGCCGTCGGGCTTGGTCACCTGCACGCCGTCGATGGCGCGCAAGCGCTCGATCATGATGTTGCGGTTGTTCTCGAGCGTCATGCGCAGGTTTTCGACGGAAGACTGCACGCCGTTCAAAGCCCCCACCGCCGCCCATTGCGAGGGCGCCGAGGGTCCGGAGGTTTGCTGCGATTGCAGGGTCGCCATGGCCTCGATCAGTTCCTTGTTGGCAATAGCCCAGCCGATGCGGAAGCCCGTCATGGCATACATCTTCGAGACGCCATTGATGACGATGAGCTTGGACTGTTCGAGAGGCGCATCCGCGTAGTCGTAACAGACCGGGGCGCTCTTGCCCTCGAAGACCAGCCGGTTGTAGATGTCATCCATGACCAGGTAAAGGCTCTTTTTTTCGCAGAACTCGACGATTTCAGCGATGAAATCCTTCGAGAACATGGCGCCGGAGGGGTTATTTGGACTGTTAATAATAATCGCCTTGGTATAAGAACCTACAGTATCAGCAATCTCGCGCACGGTGGGATGGAAGCTGCCGTCCTCCGGCGTGACCACCACCGGGCAGCCTCCCGCCAGTTTCACCATCTCCGGGTAACTGACCCAGTAGGGGGCCGGGAAAATGACTTCGTCCTTGGGATCGAGGAGGGCGTGGAGCAGGACCATGATCGCCTGCTTGGCGCCGCCCGAGACAATGACGTTGTCCGCAGTGACGATCTTTTTGTAGCGCTCCTCGGTGTAGCGAATGATGGCCTTTTTGAGAGCGGGAATTCCATCCGGCGGCGTGTAGCGGATTTCACCGGTGTGCAGAATGGAAGTGCAGTTGATGACGGCATCGATGGGCGCCTTGCTTTTGGGTTCGCCGCCGCCCAGGTGAATCACCGGTTCGCCTTTCTCCCGCAGCAGCGCAGCGGTCTCATTGAGTTTGAGAGTCACGGACTCTTTGATGGATCGGGCGAGTTGACTGAGGCTCATAGATTTGGATTCCTTTTCTTAGCATGGACGAGGACAGAAAATATACCTAGTTGTGCGAGAAGGCGCTAATAATTGAATTTATGGGGCTTATAAGCAAACCCCGCGAGGACGCAATGTCCCTGCCACCTGCCCCACGCCGTCTTCCTGATGCAATCAGGACCCAGCCGTGATATGTTGCTCTGCTCGGCGCCGAACACCGTATGATAAACCGAGTTCCGGTGCCAAAAGCAATTACTTTCTGGAAGCCGGCGCTTGTCATTCCGAGCGGGCATGGGCCTACGGCCCACCGGTCGAGATGAAAGTCAGACGGAAGGGCGGGGCTTCAGCCCCGCCGCCCGATGCGCCCGATGAAAAAGGGGCTTTAGCCCCTGAAGCGAGGCGGCTTCAGGGACTGCAGGCCCTACCTTGACCCGGGGCTGAAGCCCCGCCCTTCTGCCGGACATTCGGGAGAGCGCAGCGCTCGAAATGACACAAGTCTCGCGCTGGGAATGACAGTCGGAAGGTTGGTCTTATGCGGCTGAAGCTGATCGCCTGCGAAATCTTTTACCGGGAATTCTGCTCGGTCATGGCGAGTTCGCCGAATACTGTGGATGCGGAGTTCCTTCCCAAGGGTTTGCACGACATCGGCACGGAGGGCATGCGCGAGCGTTTGCAAGCCGTGATCGACCGTGTTGACGACCCGCGCTACGAGGCTGTGCTGATGGGCTACGGCCTGTGCAACAACGGGGTGGTGGGGCTGACTTCGCGCAAATACCCCATGGTCATTCCGCGCGCCCACGATTGCATCACGCTTTTTCTCGGCAGCTCGGAGCGCTATCTGGAGTACTTCAACAGCCATCCTGGGGTCTATTTTGAGACGACGGGGTGGATGGAACGCGGCAAGGCTGACGGCGAACTGAGCCAACTTTCCGTGGGGAAAGTGCTGGGCGTGGGTCAGAGCTACGAGGACCTGGTAGCCAAATACGGCGAAGACAATGCCAAGTATCTCTGGAGTGAGTTGGGCGATTTGCGGAAGAACTATCACCAGTTCACTTACATTGAAATGGGCATCGGGCCGGACGAGAAGTTCGAGGCCGAGGCTCGAGAAGAAGCGGCGCAACGCGGATGGAAGTTCGAGAAGCTCAAAGGGGAACTCGGCATGTTCCAGCGACTGGTGGATGGAGTTTGGGAGGAGAAGGAGTTTTTGGTGGTGCCGCCGGGTAAACAGGTGGCCGCGGATTATGGGGGAGGGTTGATCACAATTAAAGGGTTGGAGGAATAAACTCAGGATAGGTATCATTCCGAGTGCACATGGGCCTGCGACCCACCCATGGAATTGAAAGTCGGTGTCATCCTGAGCGAAGCGAAGGATCTGCAGTTCCGATCCGACCCGAGGTAATGCAGATTCTTCGCTCCGCTCGGAATGACACATTTACGGTAGAGTTTGCGGAAAGCGTATGAACGGTCGTGAGCGAGTGATCGCCATGCTGGAAGGCCGGGCGGTGGACTGCCTGCCGGCCATGCCGATCACCATGATGTTTGCCGCCGATCAGATGGGGGCGAAATACTTCGCTTACGCTACAGACTGTGGCGTGCTGGCCGAAGCTCAGATCCGTGTGGCGGAGCAGTTCGACTTCGACCACGTCAGCGTGATTTCGGACCCTGGTTGTGAAGCTTCGGCTTTGGGCGCCGCGCTGAAATTCTTCCCGGACCAACCACCCGCCGTCGACGAAGAGAACGCGCTGCTGAAAGATAAGGCAACGCTCGCCCGTCTCAAGGTCCCCGATCCAGAGCATGGGGAGAGGATGCGCAACCGGGCGCAGGCCGTGAGATTGATGAAGGAACGGGTCGGGAGTGATAAGGTAGTGGAGGGTTGGATTGAGGGCCCTTGCGCCGAGGGCGCGGACCTGCGTGGGATCAACACCTTAATGTTGGATTTCTACGACGATCCGGCCTTTGTGCGAGACCTGTTCGAATTCATCGTTGAGGTGGAATTGCGCTTCGCAAGGTATCAAGTCGGGATGGGAGCGGACCTCATAGGGGTCGGAGACGCCGCCGCATCACTCGTGGGGCCGAGGTTCTACAACGAGTTTGTGTGGCCTTATGAACAGAAGCTGGTCGGCGCGCTGCATGCCGACGGGATAGAGACCCGTCTGCACATCTGCGGAAACACAAGGCCGATTCTCGAAGGCATGGGGAAGCTGCGTTGTTCCATGGTCGACTTGGACTGGCTTTCGCCGCTATCCGAAGGACGTGAAAAGATGGGACAGGGGCAGGTCCTGCTGGGCAATCTTGATCCCGTGCGCGTTCTGCGGGATGGGACACCCGATTCCGTTTACTCAGCGATCGGGGAGTGTCATAGGCAGGCCGGCGACCGTTACATCGTCGGGCCGGGCTGCGAAGTTCCGCGGGACACAGCCGCAGAAAATGTGAAGGCCATGGTGCGCTACGCGCGGGGGCACACGCCAGTCAACAAGTCAAGAGTCGAGAAACTCTAAACTCCTGGACCTTCGACTCTCGACTCTCGACTCTTGACTTCTGGACTCTGAGAGAAACCGCTTGACTGCAAACCCATCCCATCGGATTATTCTCTGGCCCACACGGGTCGAACTCAGCGCGCCGGAGGGCACGCCCCTGCGCGACCTGTTGTTCGAGCAGGGAGTGGAATTCCCCTGCGGCGGCCAAGGCAGGTGCCGGGGCTGCCGCATCCGCGTCTTGAAAGGCAAGGCGGAAGTCAACCGGGCGCAGGAGGAGCGGCTTTCGCCGGAAGAGATCGCGGAGGGGTGGCGCCTGGCCTGCCAGTGCGCTGTCGAGGGTGATCTGGAAATAGAACTGCGGCAGTGGGACGCCGCGATTCTGGTTGATGATACGCCTTTCGCTTTCCGCCCCCGCCCCGGACTGGGAGTGGCCGTAGATTTGGGCACGACCACGCTCGTGGCCCAACTGCTGGATTTGGCGGAGGGCAAGGTCCTGGCAGTTAGCACGGCTTTGAACGCCCAGGCGCGTTACGGTGCGGACGTGATGAGCCGGCTTCACTTCGCGGTCTTGGGGGGTGGACAACATCAGCTCAAAACTATAATTCGCCAGCAAGTCGGCGCGCTGATTGAGCAGTTGCTTTTTTCGGCGCGGCGGCCGGAAGTCGAGATCGCCGACATCGTGGTGGTGGGCAATACGGTGATGCACCACTTCTTTTGCGGGATTGACGCCGAGCCGCTTACCCATTATCCCTTCGAGCCGGTGGAGGATGGGCTGCAAGTCTTCCGATCCAGCACGCTGGGCTGGAAGTTGGCCGGGGATCCGCCGGTGCGCTTCCTGCCTTGCCTCGGAGGGTTCGTTGGGAGCGACGTGCTGGCCGGAATTCTGGCCACAAAACTTCCCGAGCGTGACGATCTGGTTGGACTGGTGGATTTAGGAACGAACGGCGAGATCGTGATTGGGAATAAGGAGGGAATGCTCTGCGCTTCTACGGCCGCCGGCCCGGCTTTTGAGGGCGCTAAGATTTCGATGGGCATGCGGGCTTCGACGGGAGCGATTTCGCAAGTGACGTTGTCACCGGGCGTCGCCCTCCCGCGCGCCGAGGAGGCCGGGCGCCCATCCGGGGCGCCCCTGCGTTGCGTGAAATGCCACGTGATCGGGGACGGCGCCCCGCGCGGCTTGTGCGGCAGCGGACTGGTGGACGCCGTGGCGTCCGGTTTGGAACTAGGGCTGATTGCAGGTTCCGGCCGATTCACGAACGGTGAAGCCAGTTGGATGCTGGCGCCGCCGGTGGCGCTCACTCAGAATGATATACGCGAACTTCAGCTCGCCAAGGGAGCGATCGCGGCAGGAATAAAGCTGCTGATGCAGAAGCGGGGCGCGAACGAGCTTAGCCGCCTTTATCTGGCGGGGGCATTCGGCAACTATATCGATCGCTCCAGCGCGCAGCGTATTGGACTGATCGGTTTTCCGCCGGAGAAGGTCGAGGCCGCAGGGAACACGGCGCTTTTGGGCGCCAAGCTGGCTCTGTTTGGCCTCGCCTGCGAGAACGGTTCGTACGCCGGCGTTCGGAGCCAGGTGGAGCACGTGGCGCTCAACGCCGATCCCAGTTTCCAGGATGTATTTGTGGAGGAACTGGCATTTCCATCATGATGCAGGGGGTCCCGCGCACGCGGAAGGGCCTTCACCAGGGCCGCCCCAACCAAGAAATGCACGATAGACACTGACAAACTAAGGAGATCGAAATGAGCATCTTTGAGGACCTACAGCAAGCGATCATCGACGGGAAGGCGCCCGTCGCGAAGGAACTGACGGAGCGCGGGCTGAAAGAGGGGATGAAGCCGAGTGAGTTTTTCCCCAAAGCGATCATTCCTGCCATGGATGAAGTCGGACGACGCATGAGGGATTGTGAATTCTTCATCCCGGAAGTGCTGATTGCGGCTCGGGCAGCGCGGGGTGCCACGGACATCCTGCGGCCGCTTCTGCAGGGCGATGAAGCCGTGAAGCCCGCGGGGACGGTGGTGATTGGAACGGTCAAAGGCGACCTGCACGACATCGGCAAAAACATTGTGGCGATGATGCTGGAGAGCGCGGGGTTCCGGATTGTGGACCTGGGCGTGGACGTTCCACCAGACAAGATTGTGGACGCCGTGAAGCAGCACCACGCGAACTTTGTGGCCATGTCGGCCCTGCTGACCACGACCATGGTGAATATGAAAGCGGTGATTGAAGCCCTCACCGCGGCCGGCCTGCGCGATCAGGTGAAGGTGCTGGTGGGTGGAGCGCCTCTTACCGACGCATGGGCGCATTCGATCGGGGCCGATGGCTATGGTAAGGACGCGCCCGGCGCCGTCGAACTGGCGCGTAAGCTGGTTCCGGCAAACGCCTGAGGCCCTTTGCCGGGGTGTCGCTTGCGCCGCAGGCGCCTTCGAGTGCGGCGGCTTGACGCCGACTTCCGGCCGCCTGTACGCACACGGAAGGCTTTGGCGATTTTAAGGCGGCGTCAAGCCGCCGCACTCCAAGGCGCTTCGCGCATTCTCACGGTATCTGAGTGCACGAGCGGCACCAGCGCCCGCATAGGAAATTCAATTTGCTAGTGGGGGTACGACTGCGATGACTTCTCGAGAAAGAGTCAAGCTAGCTCTTGAGCACAAAGAGGCTGACCGGGTACCGCTCGATCTGGGGGCGAGCGCGGTGACCGGTATGCAAGTAGACACGGTGTACGGCCTGCGCCAGGCGCTCGGGTTAGACAAACCGGGCACACCCGTCAAGGTGGTCGAGCCGTACCAGATGCTGGGTGAGATCGGTTCGGACCTGAGAGAGGCGCTGGGCGTGGACGTGGTGGGCTTGGGCAAGCCCGCCACAATGTTCGGATTTAAAAACGAAGGATGGAAGGAATGGACCACGTTCGGGGGCACGCCGGTGCTGGTTCCTGAAGGTTTCAATACCGAGCCAGACGCTAATGGCGACATCCCGATGTACCCGGAAGGCGACAAATCGGTCCCGCCCAGCGGGCGGTTGCCCAAGGGCGGGTTCTACTTCGACAGCATACCTCGCCAGGATCCCGTCGACGACGGCAAGCTGAACGTAGAAGATAACCTCGAAGAATTCGGCCCCATAGCCGACCAGGACTTGCGACACCTCGAGGCTGAAGCAGGGAGACTGTATACCCAGACCGATAAAGCCATCTTGGCGAACTTCGGCGGCACGGCATTTGGAGACATTGCCTTGGTGCCCGGTCCCTGGATGAAGCATCCGAAGGGAATCCGCGACGTCGAGGAGTGGTACGTCAGCACCGCGTCGCGTCGCGACTACGTGTACAAGATCTTCGAACGCCAGTGCGAGATCGGCCTCCAGAACCTCGAAAAGATTCACCAGCGTGTGGGCGACAAGGCGGCCGCGGTTTTCGTAACCGGTACCGACTTTGGCTCGCAGCACGGTCCGTTCATATCTCCCAGGGCTTATCGAGATCTGTACAAACCCTTCCACATTCAGGTCAACAGGTGGATTCACCAGCACACCACCTGGAAGTCCTTCATCCACTCCTGCGGGTCGGTCAGGGCGCTGCTGCCGGATTTCGTCGAGGCGGGCTTCGACATCCTGAATCCGGTGCAATGCTCCGCGGCAGGAATGGTACCGGGCGAACTCAAACAGGAATTCGGGGCCCACGTCACTTTTTGGGGCGGCGGCGTCGATACGCAACGCACCTTGCCTTTTGGAACTGCGGACGAGGTGCGGCAGGAAGTCCGCGAGCGCTTGAAGACCTTCGGGACCGGCGGGGGATTCGTCTTCAACACCATCCACAACGTGCAAGCGCGCGTGCCCATCGCCAATGTCCTGGCGCTCTATGAGACAGTGCGCGAGTTCGGGCGCTATCCCCTCGTCTGAAGAAAATCGCATTGCTCAAGAACCTGGTTGACCCTGCTGCGCTAGAGAGTTGAAGTGTCATTTCGAGCGATCATCGGCCTGCGGCCCGCCAATAGAGATGAAAGTCAGACGGAAGGGCGGGGCTTTAGCCCCGCCGCCCGACGCGCCCGATCGAGAAGGGGCTTTAGCCCCTGAAGCGAGGCGACTTCAGGGCCTAAAGGCCCATATCTTATCCGACCCTAGGCGGCGGGGCTGAAGCCCCGCCCTTCCGTAAAACGTTCGAGAGAGCGGAGCGAGGAATCTCGCTCCGATTCCTTCTTCCGCCTTCTCCTCAGGAATGGGCTGAGATTGGAAATCGAGGCCGACGGAATCGAGGTGAAGGTGGACAAGGTCAAATGGACAGCGGAGACCATCTTCAAGCGCGATGGCTTCAAGTGTGTTTACTGTTGTTTCGACGGCAGCACCTTCGAGGGTTGGAGATTCCTCGTAGTTGACCATATCAACCCACACGGAGGTGACGACCCGTCGAATTTGGTAACGTCTTGCAGCTATTGTAATCTCTTGACGGGCGACAATATCTGCCGGGAGGGACTCTGCGAAACGCAGGTGGTAGTCCAAAAACTGTTAGCGGCCAAGCGCAAATACTGGGAGGAGAATATCAAACCACTGGTCACCTAGGAGCCTTAGATTAGTCTTGCCACGGGCAGTATAAGCGCAAACAAGCCAGAACGAGATTCCTCGCTACGCTCGGAATGACAGCTTCCCTACCACCCGTGAAAGTGGCCAGCGTCTTCGAGTGGTATAATAAATGGTGCGATTCAAAACGTGCGTATGCGCGATTTGAGCAGCGCGCATAGGTTCGGGCTCGACTCTTTGCCAAAGCGGCAGCTTAGATGAAAACCCTCGAGGCATACATCGTCTTGGCGGCCCAGAGCCACGGGCACATGTGTCCCGGACAGGTCCTGGGCATCCGCATGGCGATGGCGGGGTTGCGCGCGATCGGCATCGAGGAACCGGAGAAGGCTCGCAAGCGCCTGCTAACCGTTGTGGAAATCGACCGTTGCGCCACGGACGCCGTGAGCCTGGTGACAGGATGCCGCCTGGGCAAACGGTCACTCAAGTTCCTGGACTACGGCAAGGTGGCAGCGACCTTCGTGGACCTCGACACGGGCCGCGCAATGCGGGTGGCGGCCCGTGACGACGCGCGCGCCAAGGCCAAGTCCATGTTCCCGGCGATAGCTGACGCCGCGCGGGCACAGCTCGAGGCGTATAAGGTAATGGAGAGCGACGACCTTTTCGACCTCCAGTCGGTGCGCGTCAATCTGAAACCCGAGGACCTGCCAGGAGGCCCCCACACCCGCGTGGCCTGCGCGCAATGCGGCGAGGGCGTCAACGACGGTCGAGAGCTTCATGTCGGTGACCGCGTGCTCTGCCGGAGTTGCGCGGGAGAACGGTATTACGAAGTGGCGGCTGACAATTGACGAGTGACGAGCAGAACTGCAGGTGTCAGGTGCCAGGTGTCAGGTTTCAGGTATCGGGGAAGAGCGAGCTAGGGTTTGCTACAACCAGCTTCTGAATACCCACGAGCCTCGTCCTCCCGGAACCTGACACCTGACACCTGATACCTGCTCTTCTGCTCGTCACTTGTCACTCGTCACTAGTCTCTCATGTCGAGCTTTCCCATCCCGTATTCCCCCGACCGGACGCCCTGGCTGCGCGCCCAGCGGCGCTACTGGCCTGTAGTCACACTGACGATCTTGGGGATCAACCTGGTTGTATTCCTCATGATGACCTATGCCGGGGGCTCGACGAATGCCGACGTGCTCTTGGATTTCGGGGCGTCGTTCAGTCCTTACTTCCTGCGGGGAGATTACTGGCGGCTGGTGATGCCCATGTTCCTGCACGTGGGCTGGATGCACCTGCTGGGGAACAGCTACGCGCTTTTCATCCTGGGCCCCATCCTGGAGCGCGTTTACGGCTGGGGGCGATTTACGCTGCTTTACGTTGCCGCCGGCATGGGCAGTTCGGCCCTGTCGATGAGCGTTTCGCGGGACGTGGCGGCGGGCGCCTCGGGAGCGATTTTTGGGATCGCCGGCGCCATGCTGGTGGCGGGCTTCTTGCACCGTGACGCCATTCCGCCTCGCTGGGGCCGCGCTTTCGGCAAAGGCGTTATTCCTTTCATTGTCATCATCTTGATCCTGGGTTTTACCGAGCGGGGCATTGACAAATGGGGGCACGTGGGCGGCCTTCTGAGCGGCATGCTGTTGGCGGTCTTTATCCCTCCGCCCTCACACGAACCGTCCCTCGGCTTCGGCGAGCCAAGGCCTTCGCAGGCGATCGCCGTTCTGCCAATAGTTGTGGTTGCCCTGGCGATGGCTTCCGCCGCGGAGCATTACGCCAGGGCTCGAGACGTTACCCAGTTGCTCCAGGAAGGCGTGCGGCTCAGGTTTGCGCATCAGGACGCCAGGGCGATGGAGCGCTTCCAGGCTGCGGCGCGGCGTTCGCGGCGCGACGAGCGCCCGCATCTGATGTTGGGCGCGCTTTACTTGCGCGGGCAACAGTACGACAAGGCCATCCAGGAATACAGTGAGGCAGTGCGGTTGAGCCCGGGCGCACCGGAACCCCAACTCGCGCTGGGTGTGGCATATCGCCTGAAAGGCGACCTCGGGAAGGCGCAACAGGCCTTCGAAGCCGCTTTGGGCAAAAACCCCACCACCGCGGAGGGCCAGCGCTTGCTGGCGGACCTCTATGCCGACCAGAAGCTGTTTGCGGATGCCGTCGAGCATTACAAACAAGCCCTGAAGATCGAACCCCAGAGTGCCGAGGCGCACAACAACCTGGCGTGGCTGTATGCCACTTGCGAGGATCCGAAGTGGCGCGACCCGGGGGCCGCGCTCGAGCACGCCCGCCAGGCGGTCGAGCTGACCCAATGGAAAGAGGCCGGGTTCATCGATACCCTGGCGGAGGCCAATTACGCCAGCGGAAGTTACCGGGAGGCCGTCCGTATCCAATTG
>Ga0187781_10001257_pt1 | contig 19144 bp, 18 predicted proteins | sample 0715_SJ02_MP02_2_FD_132447 | JGI IMG/M metagenome (GOLD analysis project Ga0187781, IMG submission 132447) | Tropical peat soil microbial communities from peatlands in Department of Meta, Colombia - 0715_SJ02_MP02_20_MG | ecosystem: Environmental > Terrestrial > Soil > Wetlands > Peat | place... | reverse complement strand
CTTCTACGATGCGCTCGGCCGGCGTTACTTCGTGCTGACCTCTGCGGACGGCTACGACGAGCGCGGGGTCGCCTCCTGGTACGGCCCCACCTTCCACGGCGGCAGCACCTCGAGCGGCGAGCCCTACAACATGTACGGCATGACGGCCGCGCACAAGACGCTGCCGCTGCCGACCTACGCACGCGTCACCAACCTCGCCAACGGCAGGAGCGTGGTGGTGCGCATCAACGATCGCGGCCCGTTCGTCGTCAACCGCATCATCGACCTGTCGTACACCGCGGCGGCCAGGCTCGACATGCTGCGCGAGGGCACGGCGTGGGTGGAAGTGCGGGCGCTCACCCCGGGCGCACCGGAGGTGCCGCTGGAGACGCCGGCCGCTTCAGCGCAGGCACCACCGGCACCACCGCCGGCTGCGCCCGCGCTTCCTCTCCTGTACGTGCAGACCGGTGCATTCGCCGACTCCGCGAACGCCGGGCGCCAGCTCGGGCGGCTGCAGGCCGCAGGACTCGCCGGCGCCTTCGTGCTGGCCCCGCCCGCGGGCTCGCAGCTCTATCGCGTACGCATCGGGCCGCTCGGCAGCGTCGCCGAATACGACGCGCTCGCGGCGCGGCTTGCCACCCTCGGCATTGCCGACGCCCGCCTGGTGACCGACTGAGCTAGACTTCGCACTTTTTCCGCAGCCGGAGGAATTCCCGCCGTGACAGGCTTGCGTCTTGCTCTGTGCTCCGCGCTGCTGCTGCTCGCGGCCGTCCTGCCGCTCCCGGCGAGCGCCGCCACCGCGCCGGTGCCGGCGCCGCCGGGCGTCAACGCCCGCGCCTGGGTGCTGGTCGATCACTTCACCGGCCGGGTGCTCGCCGAGCACAACGCCGACACGCGCGAGGAGCCGGCGAGCCTCACCAAACTGATGACCGCCTACGTGGTCTTCCAGGCGCTCACCGACGGCCGGCTCAAGCTCACCGACGAGGCGACCATCAGCAAGCACGCCTGGAAGGCGGAGGGCTCGCGCACCTTCGTGCAGCTCGGCACGCAGGTGCCGGTCGACATCCTCATCAAGGGCATGATCGTGCAGTCGGGGAACGACGCCACCATCGCCCTCGCCGAGAAGCTCGGCGGCACCGAGGACGCGTTCGCGCAGATGATGAACGAGTACGCGCGGCGGCTCGGAATGCAGGGCAGCCATTTCGTCAACAGCGACGGCCTGCCGGCGCCGGAGCACTACACCACCCCCCGCGACATGGCGACCCTCGCCGGCGCGATCATCCGCCAGTTTCCCCAGTACTACGGCCTCTTCAGCCTGCGCGAGTTCATGTGGAACAACATCCGCCAGGGCAACCGCAACACGCTGCTCGGCAAGGACCCCTCGGTCGACGGACTGAAGACCGGGCACACGGACGCCGCGGGCTTCTGCCTGGTGAGCTCCGCGAACCGCGAGGGCATGCGGCTGACATCGGTGGTGATGGGCGCACCGAGCGAGCGGGCGCGCGAGGAGGCGAGCGCCGCGCTGCTCAACTATGGCTTCACTTTCTACGAGTCGTTCCGCGTCAAGAGCGCCGGCGCGACCGTGCTCAAGCCGCGCGTCTACAAGGCGGCCACCGAGTTCGCCGCCGTCGGTGTGCCGGCGGATGTCTACGCGCTGGTGCCGCGCGGCCAGAGCGGCTCGCTCACCACCACGGCGCGCCTCGATCACGAGCCGCTGATCGCGCCGCTCGGCCCGGGCGAGCGGCTCGGCGAGCTGGTCGTCAGCGACGGCACGGGCGAAGTGCTGGCGCGCGCGCCGCTGGTGTCGCTCGCGGCGGTACCGCAGGGCGGCCTGTGGACGCGCCTGGTGGACACCATCGCGCTCTGGTTCCGCAAGAAGTAGCCGCAAGGACCCGTCCATGGCCGACCCGCTCCCGCTGTGTTATCTCAACGGCAGCTACCTGCCCCTCAAGGACGCGCGCATCTCCCCGCTCGACCGCGGCTTTCTCTACGCCGACGGTGCCTACGAGGTGATGCCGGTGTACGGCGGGCGGCCGTTCCGTTTCGCGGCCCACGCCGAGCGCCTGACGCGCAGCCTCGGGGCGCTGCGCATGGAGGACCCGCATACGCGACCCGAATGGCGCGGAATTCTCGGCGAGCTCGTCGAGCGCAACGGCGGCGGCGACATCTACGTCTACTGGCAGGTGACGCGCGGCGCGCAGAACGGGCGTACCCACGCACCGCTCCCCGACATCCCGCGCACGGTGTTCGCCTTTTGCGCGCCGCTGCCGCCGATCACGCCCGAGCAGCTCGCCAACGGCCTCGCCTGCATCACCGCGGCCGACACCCGCTGGGCGCGCTGCGACGTGAAGTCGGTGGCGTTGCTCGCCAACGTGCTGCTGCGCCAGGAATCGATCGACGCCGGCGCCGCCGAGACCATCCTGCTGCGCGACGGGGAGCTGACCGAGGCGTCGGCCTCCGCGGTGCACGTGGTGCTGGGGCACGAGGTGCTCACGCCGCCCAACTCGCGCCGCATCCTCCCGGGCACGACGCGCAGCGTGGTCGAGGAGATGGCGACCCGCGCCGGGCTCCCCTGGCGCTCCGCGCCGGTCAGCGCGGCGCAGCTGCGCGACGCGGACGAGATCTGGATCTCCGCCGCGACGCGCGAGGTGCAGGCGGTCACGCGCCTCGACGGGCGGCCGGTGGGCGATGGCCGGCCTGGCCCACACTGGCGCGCGGTGTACGGCGAGCTGCAGCGCTACAAGCACGAGCTCGCCGGGACACCGTGGTAGCGGCGTCAGGGCGGTCGTGACGCCTCGATGATGATTCGCGCGCCGCGGTCGTACGTCCAGTAGGCATCGGCCCAGTCGATCAACACCACCAGGCGGTTGCGAAAGCCGATCAGGAAATACACGTGGGCCAGCAGCCAGAACCACCAGGCGGGCAGCCCCGAGAGCCGCACGCGGCCGAGATCTACCACTGCGGCGTGGCGGCCGATCGTTGCCAGCAGCCCCTGATGGCGGTACCTGAAGGGCGGTGAGTCCCGCCCCGCCAGCCGTGCGCAGATCGCGCGGGCGGCGTGGACTCCCATCTGCTTCGCCGCGGGCGCGATGCCGGGAACGGGGCCGTGTGGCCCGTTCACCGCCGCGAGATCTCCGGCGACGAAGATGTTCGGGTGCCCCGGTACGCTGAGATCCGCGGCGACCAGCACGCGCCCGGCGCGATCGACGCCTGCCCCCAGGGCGCCTCCCAAGGTCGAAGCAGTGACGCCGGCGGCCCAGACGACCGTGCGTGTCGGCAGCGTCTCTTCACCTATCCGGACGGCGGTGGCACTGATCGAGGTGACGGGCGAGCTGGTTCGAACCGTGACCCCGAGGCGCTCGAGCTGCCGGTGTGCGCTCTGTGAGAGATCCGCGGGAAAGGCGGGCAGGATGCGCGGTCCCGCCTCCACCAGCAGCACCTGCGCGGTACGCGGATCGATGCGGCGGAACTCGCGCGTGAGGGTGTGGCGGGCGATCTCGGCCAGAGTGCCGGCCAGCTCGACACCGGTCGGCCCGCCGCCGACGATCACGAAGGTCAGCCAGGTGCGGGCGTCCGCAGCCGACTCGCTCCCCTCGGCGCGCTCGAACGCGGTCAGAAAACGCGCGCGCATGTGCAGCGCGTCGGCGAGCGTCTTGAGTCCGGGCGCGTCGGCGGCCCAATCCTCGTGCCCGAAGTACGCGTGCGACACGCCCGTCGCCAGGATCAGGTAGTCGTAGGCGCAGGGTGCGTCATCGACGGTCAGCGTGCGCGAGGCTTCATTGATGTCCGTCACCGTGCCGAGCTGCACCGTGACATTGCGCTGGTAGCGGAGGATGTGCCGCAGCGGGGCGGCGATCGAGGGCGCGGCGAGGCCGGCGGTGGCGACCTGATAGAGCAACGGCTGAAACAGGTGATGGTTACAACGGTCGATGAGGGTGATGGCGACCGGCGCGCCGGCGAGTGCCCGGACCGCCCAGAGCCCGGCAAAGCCGCCGCCGACGACCACTACCCTTGGGTTCGTTGGTGCCTTGCGCTGCATCAGTCGCTGAAATACCACGAAGCTCGACGGCTGAACAACACGCCCGGCGAGGCTTGGCTGACGGACCCAGCCCCCTCTCAGGTAGCATCCCCGCCTGTGTCCATCACCCTCGACCAGGTCACCAAGCACTACGGCGGCATCCCGGTCGTCAACGACGTGTCGCTCGACATCGGCGACGGGGAATTCTTCGTGCTGCTCGGCCCGAGCGGCAGCGGCAAGAGCACCCTGCTGCGCGCCATCGCCGGCCTGACCGCGGTGGATCATGGACGCATTGCGCTCCACGGGCGCGACGTCACTCATCTCGCCGCGCGCAAGCGCGGAGTCGGGCTCGTGTTCCAGAACTACTCGCTGTTCCGCCACATGACCGTGGCCGACAACATCGAATTCGCGCTGCGCGTGCGCCATGTGCGCGCCCGCGTGCGGCGCGCGCGCCGCCAGGAGCTGCTGCGCCTGGTGGCGCTCGAGGGGATGGACAACCGGCTGCCGGCGCAGCTCTCCGGCGGCCAGCAGCAGCGGGTGGCAGTGGCACGCGCCCTGGCACACAAGCCCGAGGTGCTGCTGCTCGATGAGCCCTTCGGGGCACTGGATGCCAAGATCCGCGAGGAGCTGCGGCGCACCATCCGCGAGGTGCAGCGCGAGCTCGGCATCACCACCGTGCTCGTGACCCACGACCAGGAGGAAGCGTTCGCCATGGCGGACCGCATCGGGATCATGAATCTCGGGCGGCTGCTCGAGAGCGGCGCACCGCACGATCTCTACTCGCGCCCGGCGACGCGCTTCGTCGCGACCTTCCTCGGTGCGGCGAACGTGTTCCTGGCGCGCAGCAGCGCCGCCGGCATCCAGCTCGGCGCCGCCACCGTGGCGGCCGCCGAGCGGCCGCCGGACACGCGCGAGCACGAGGTGGTCGCGGTAGTGCGTCCCGAGGAGGTCGCGGTGGCCGCCACGGGCGCCGAACTCGGCCACGGGTTCGTGGCGCAGGGCGTAGTCGATGAGCTGGTGTTCAGCGGCGCGCTCGAGCGGCTGCGGGTGCGCCTCGAGAACGGCGCGGCGGGGACGCCGCTGCTCGCGGCCGCGGACGGCGGCGCGACTCCCTACCTCGAGGTGACGCGCACCCAGCCCGAGCAGCGCTCCTTCGAGGTGCGTGCCGGCCAGAGTGTCGCCATCGGTGTGCGGCGCGTGCACGTGCTGCCGACACCGCTCTCGAGCTTCGCTGCCTGCGCCGCGAGTGCGGCGGACGCCGAGGCGCTCGCGCACCAGCCGTTGCTCAGCGAGCTCGCCGCCCGCATGAAGACCCGCATCGCCGTGCGCTGCGAGCCGCAGCTCGGCTTAGGCGCCGCGGGCCCGGCCGGCGATGCGGCCTTCGTCGGCGCCACGGTGATCGCCTCCGAGACCGGCGCGGCGCAGCGCGCCGCCTGGCTGCTCGAGCGCGGCGCGCGCGAGGTGCTGGTGCTGCCGGCGCAGGCGGCCATGCCACAGCGGGTGCTGATCCACTGGCTCGACGAGGCGGCGCGCCGTGCGACGCTGGCGGTGTCAGAGAGCGTGCTGCGGCACGTGCCCGCCGAGGCGCAGTACGTCGGCACTCTCCCCGCGGGCACCGCTGAGGTGGCGCAGGATCTGGCGCGCCGCCTGGCGCAGGCGCCGGGCCAGATGCTGATCGTCGGCGTGAGCAACCTCGAGCGCTTCGCCGAGCGCTTCCACGCGCTGCTCGACGGCGGCCGCTGGCCGCTGCTGATCGTGTACCGGACATGAGCTTCCGCAAGCCCAGCGTGCTTCCCGGCTTCGGCCTGACCTTCGGCTTCACCACCCTGTTCCTGAGCACCATCGTGCTGCTGCCGCTCGCAGCGCTGGTGCTGGCGGCCGCCTCGATGCACTGGAGCGAGTTCATGGCCGTGGTGTCGAGCCCGCGCGCGCTCGGCTCCTACCGCCTGTCCTTCGGTGCCTCGGCGCTCGCCGCCACCATCAACGTGGTGTTCGGCTTCGTGCTCGCCTGGACCCTGGTGCGTTACGAGTTCCCCGGCCGCAAGCTCATCGATGCGCTGATCGATCTGCCGTTCGCGCTGCCCACGGCGGTCTCCGGCATCGCACTCACCACGGTGTTTGCCCAGCACGGCTGGATCGGCCGTTACCTCGAGCCGCTCGGCATCAAGGTCGCGTACACCTGGCTCGGTGTCACCCTGGCGCTGACGCTCATCAGCATGCCGTTCGCGGTGCGCGCACTGCAGCCGGCGCTGCTCGAGGTGCAGCGCGACCTCGAGGACGCGGCGGAGACGCTCGGCGCCACGCGCTTCTACACCTTCCGCCGCGTCATCCTGCCGACGGTGCTGCCCGCGCTGCTCACCGGCTTCACCCTCGCCTTCGCGCGCGCCGTGGGCGAGTACGGCTCGGTGATCTTCATCGCAGGAAATCTGCCGATGAAGACCGAGATCACGCCGCTGCTCATCGTCATCCATCTCGAGCAGTTCGACTACCGCGGCGCGGCGGCGCTCGGCGTGGTGATGCTGCTGATCTCGTTCGCGGTGCTGCTGACCATCAACCTGCTGCAGGCGTGGGGCCGGCGGCGCCACGTGCAGGCGGCGCACTGATGGCGGCCGCATTGCCAGCCGCCGCGCCCGCCGCCGCATTGCCGGCGGACACGGCCGCACGCCCGGGCCACGACACCTGGCTGAGCGCCATCGTGCGCTGGCTCTTCATCGCGGTCTCACTGAGCTTCCTCGCGGCCCTGCTGATCGCACCGGTGGCGACGGTGTTCGCCATGGCGCTGGCGCACGGCTTCGAGGCCTATCTCGTCAGCTTCGCCGATCCGGACACGCTGTCGGCGATCCGCCTGACACTGCTCACCGCGGCGGTGGTGGTGCCGGTCAACACGGTGTTCGGGCTGGCGGCCGCCTGGGCGATCGCCAAGTTCGAGTTCCGCGGCAAGAGCGTGCTGATTACGCTCATCGACCTGCCGCTGGCGATCTCGCCGGTGATCGCCGGCATGGTGTTCGTGCTGCTGTTCGGCCTGCAGGGCTGGTTCGGCGTATGGCTGCAGCAGCACGACCTCAGCATCATCTTCGCGCTGCCCGGCATCCTGCTCGCGACCATGTTCGTCACTTTTCCCTACGTCGCGCGTGAGCTGATCCCGCTGATGCAGCAGCTCGGCAACGACGAGGAGGAAGCCGCCATCACGCTCGGCGCCGGCGGCTGGATGACGTTCTTCCGCGTGACCCTGCCGCGGATCCGCTGGGGCCTGCTCTACGGCGTGATCCTGAGCAACGCGCGTGCCATGGGCGAGTTCGGCGCGGTGTCGGTGGTCTCGGGCCACATCCGCGGCCTCACCAACACCATGCCACTGCACATCGAGATTCTCTATAACGAGTACAACTTCGTGGGGGCTTTCGCGGTGGCGTCGCTCCTGACGCTGCTCGCCGGGGTCACGTTGCTGGTCAAGAACCTGGTCGAGCGCACCGGCTACCGCGGCCGCTAGGGCGCGTAGATCTGATCGAACACACCGCCGTCCCTGAAGTGCTTCTCCTGCGCGGCGGCCCAGCCGCCGAAGTCCGCGATGGTGACCAGCTTGAGCGGCGGGAAGCTCGCCGCGTAGCGCGCCGCCACTTCGGGGTCGCGCGGCCGGTAGAAGTGCCGCGCGATGATCTCCTGGCCCTCCTTGCTGTAGAGGTACTCGAGGTAGGCGGTCGCGACCTCGCGCGTGCCGTGGCGCAGCGCCACGCTGTCGACCACCGCCACCGGCGGTTCCGCGAGAATGCTCATCGGCGGCACCACGATCTCGAGCTGATCCGCGCCGAGCTGCCGCACCGCGAGCTGCGCCTCGTTCTCCCAGGCGATCAGCACGTCGCCGAGTCTGCGCTGCACGAAGGTCGTGGCCGAGCCGCGCGCGCCGGTGTCGAGCACCGGGACGTTCCGGTAGAGCCGCCGCACGAACTCGCGCGCGCTCGCCTCGCTCGCCCCCGGCTGCGTGAGCGCCCAGGCCCAGGCGGCGAGATAATTCCAGCGCGCGCCGCCCGAGGTCTTGGGGTTCGGCGTGATGACCGCGAGTCCGGGCCGCACCAGGTCGCCCCAGTCGTGGATGGCCTTCGGGTTGCCGCTGCGCACCAGGAACACGATCGTCGAGGTGTAGGGCGCGCTGTTGTCGGGCAGGCGGCTCTGCCAGTCGAGCGGCAGCAGCTTGCCGTGGGTGGCGATTGCGTCGATGTCGGCCGCGAGCGCCAGCGTCACCACATCCGCCGCCAGCCCGTCGATCACCGAGCGCGCCTGCTTCCCGGAGCCGCCGTGCGACTGGTCGACGCGCACCCGCTGGCCGGTCTTCGCGAGCCAGTAGCGCGCGAACGCGCCGTTGAAGTCCTGGTAGAGCTCGCGCGTCGGGTCGTAGGACACGTTGAGGAGCGTCACCCGCTCGGCCGAGCTCTGGTGCCGGCGGTCGCAGGCGGTGAGCAGCGCGAGCCCGGCGAGCAGCGCCAGTCCCGTCAGCACCAGACGGCGAACGCCGGGAGTCATCGGATCGTGGACCGTGCGTGACGCGCCGTCAGGCGCCGTCCGCCGCCAGCCCGAGCGCGCGCTCGAGGTGTGGCTCGAGCGCATCGGCGCACTCCCACACCGAGCGCGGGCCGCCGAGCGCGGCCAGCTGTGTCATCTTCAGGCCCTGGTAGCCGCAGGGATTGATGCGCGCGAAAGGCTCGAGATCGAGCGCCACGTTGAGGGCGAGACCGTGATAGCTGCCGTTGCGGCGCACGCGCACGCCGACACTCGCGAGCTTCTCGCCGGCGACGTAGACGCCCGGGGCGCTGCGCCGGCCCTCGGCGGCGATGCCGAATTCGGCCGCCAGGCCGATCACGGCGCGCTCGAGCGCGCTGACGAAGTCGCGGATGCCGAGCCCGAGGCGCCTGAGATCGATGAGCGGATAGACCACCAGCTGCCCCGGACCGTGATAGGTCACCTGTCCGCCACGATCGATCTGCACCACCGGGATGTCGCCCGGCGCGATGAGATGCGCACGGCTCGCGTTGGCGCCGAGCGTGAACACCGGCGGGTGCTCGAGCAGCCAGATCTCATCCGGCGTCGTCGGGCCGCGCTCCTCGGTGAAGCGCTGCATCGCGCGCCAGGTGGGCTGGTACTCCACCCGCCCGAGCCGGCGGATCCGCGCCGGCGGGATGGCGGGTGCGGCGATCGCCTCCAGCAGCGCGCCGGCGGCGTTCACGGCGCGAGGCTCCGGTTGTCGAGACCGGCGTTGTTGCGGTTGAGCGCCTGCTCGGCGCGGTAGCTCGAGCGCACCAGGGGTCCCGACACGCACTCGAGAAAGCCGAGCGCCAGCGCCTGCTCACGGTAGCGATCGAACTCGGCAGGCGTGACGAAGCGCTCGACCGGCAGATGATTGAGCGTCGGGCGCAGATACTGCCCGAGCGTCACCATGTCGACCTGCGCGGCGCGCAGGTCGGCGAGCGTCGCGGTGATCTCCTCGTCGGTCTCCCCGAGGCCGAGCATCAGGCTGCTCTTGGTGAGGACCGAGGGGCGGTGGCGTTTGGCGTGCGCCAGCACGCCGAGCGTCTGCTGATAGCCGGCGCGCGGATCGCGCACCGGGTGCGTGAGCCGCTGCACGGTCTCGATGTTCTGCGCGAACACCGCGATACCGGAGTCGACCACGGTGGCGACATCCGCGAGCACTCCCTGGAAGTCGGGCGTCAACGCTTCGACCGCCGTAGCGGGATTGCGCTCGAGGATCGCGCGCACGCAGGCAGCGTAGTGGGCGGCGCCGCCGTCCGGCAGATCGTCGCGGTCGACCGAGGTGAGCACCACGTACCTGAGCTTCATGAGCTCGACGGTGCGGGCGGCGTTCTCGGGCTCGTCGGCGTCCAGCCAGCCGCGCGGGTTGCCGGTGTCCACCGAGCAGAAGCGGCAGGCGCGCGTGCACACCGCGCCCATCAGCATCAGGGTCGCGGTGCCGGCGTTCCAGCACTCGCCGATGTTCGGGCACTTGGCTTCCTCGCACACCGTGGCGAGCCGGTGCTCGCGCACCACGGCTCTGACACCCTGAAAGCCGCTGCCCGTCGGAGCGCGCGCCTTGAGCCACGGGGGCTTCCTCACGGGCGCAGCCGGCGGGCGAGTCTTGAGCGCCTTCACGCCGTCGCGGATGGCGGTAAATCCTTGAGGCGTAACGTATTTTTCGCCGCTGCGAGGGGCCGCGGCGTCGGCCGTTACGACCGGAATCCCTTTGAGCTGCGGCATGCGCTCATTGTATCGCACGCAGCCGCGCGTCCAGCGCCGCGAGCCGCTCCGGGGTCCCGACGTCGCTCCAGGCGCCGCGGTGCAGCTCGCCGCGCACGCGCCGCGCCGCGATCGCGCGGTTCAGGAGCGGCAGCAGCGGGAAGCGCTCGCCGCTCGCGCCGTCGAAGAACTCGCGCCGGAACATGCCGACGCCCGAATAGGTGAAGCGGTCGGTGTCGCGGCTCACCACCAGGTCGGCGTCGAGCCCGAAATCGCCGCGGACGTTATGCGGCGGGTTGGGCACGAGCACCAGGTGCGCATGCGCGCCCTGCTCGAGCGACAGCGCCGCAAAATCGATGTCGGACCAGATGTCGGCGTTCACCACCAGGAAGGGCCCGGGTCCGAGCAGCGGCACGGCGCGCAAGATCCCGCCGCCGGTCTCGAGCGGCACCGGGCCCTCGTCGCTCCAGGTGATCGACACGCCGAAGGCGCTGCCGTCGCCGAGCGCCGCGTGCAACACTGGCGCGAGCCACGAGGTGTTGACGACCACTTCGCGAAAACCCGCGCGGGCGAGCGCGGCCAGATGCCAGGCGATCAGCGGCCTGCCGGCGACCGGCACCAGCGGTTTGGGGAGCGAATCGGTGATCGGGCGCATGCGCTCGCCCCGCCCGGCCGCGAGCAGCATGGCCTTCATGCCTCGAGCACCCGCGCATTGGCGCGCGGCAGCGCCGCGGCGACCCGCTCCCCGAGAAAGCGTCCGAGCAGCCCGAGCTCGGCGTACTGCGCGCAGGTCTCGCGCACGTAGGCCAGCACCCGCGGCAGATCGGCGAGATACCCCGCCTTGCCGTCGCGGTACCACAGCCGGCAGAAGATGCCGAGCACCTTGAGGTGCCGCTGCACGCCGATCAGATCGAACCAGCGCAGGAATTCCGCCTCGCTCGCGCCCGCCGGGGCGCCGGCCGCGGCGAGCTGCGCGCGGAAGCCCCTCACCCAGCCGACCACGCGGGCACGCGGCCAGGCGATATAACAGTCCTTCAGCAGCGACACCAGGTCGTAGCCGACCGGGCCGCGCAGCGCATCCTGGAAATCGATCACACCCGGGTTGCGCCCGGCGACCACCATGAGGTTGCGCGAGTGATAGTCGCGATGCACGAACACCTCGGGCTGCGCCAGCCCCTCGCGAATGAGGAACGCGAAGCTGTCGGCGATCACCTGCGTCTCGGCGCCCTCGAGCTCGAGCGCCAGATGCCGGCCGAGCAGCCACTCCGGCATCAGGGCCAGCTCGCGCTCGAGCGCCGCGTGATCGTAGGGCGGGAGCTCCCGGCTCGCATCGCGGCCGCGCACCTGGATGGCGGCGAGCGCGCTGAGCGCGTCGCGGTAGAGGGGCTCGGGGTCGTCGCCGGCGTTCAGCCGCTCGAGATACAGCGTCGTGCCGAGGTCCTCGAGCAGCAGCAGCCCGCGCGGCGCGTCGCTCTCGTGCACGTGCGGGACGTGCGTACCGAGCGACTCGAGCAGCCGCGACACCTTGAGGTACGGGCGCACGTCCTCGTGCGGCGGCGGCGCGTCCATCACGACGTAGGTCGCCCCGGCGGTGAACACGCGAAAGTAGCGCCGGAAGCTCGCGTCGCTCGAAGCGGGCTCGATGCGCGTCACCGGCAGCCGCAGCTCGCGCGACAACCACTCGTCGATCAGCGCAAGTCGCGCGTCGGTACTGCGCATTCAGGGGCCCGGGGAAGGGTCCGCGTAGCTGCGGCGCGCCATTATAATGCGGCTCTTCATGGTGCGTCCGGGCACATTCGTCCTCGCCGTCGTCGCGCTCGGCAGCATCACGCCCGCCGCCCGGGCCGACGAACCGCCCTGCCCGTCACAGCTCGTGCCGCCGGCCGCACCCGCCCCGGCCGCCCGCGCCGCGGCCGCCCAGCCCGGGAAACCGGCCGCCGCCGCGCGCGGCAGCGGCAACATCGAGATCAGGGCCGACACCGCCGACGTCAGCATCGAGGGCAAGGGATCGCTCAAAGGCGACGTCGTGGTGCGCCAGGGCGATGTCGAGCTGCGCGCCGGCGAGATGCAGATCGACAAGCCCAACCAGTTCGTACAGAGCGCCGGCAGCATCGAGTACCGCGACCCGCTGGTGCACGTGACCGGTGCCGGCGGCAGTTATTCGGCGGCCACGGGAGCGGAGTTCCGGGGTGCACAGTTCGACCTGCGCGAGCGCGGCGCGCGCGGCGCCGCCGACAGCCTGGCGCTCACCCCCGACGGCGTGCTGCACCTGAGGCAAGTCACCTTCACGACCTGCCCGGCGTCGCACGAGGCGTGGGAGCTCAAGGCCAGCAGCATCACGCTCGACACCCGTGATCAGATCGGCACCGGACGCAATGCCAGTGTCGACTTTCTCGGCGTGCCGCTGGTGTATCTGCCCTGGGTATCGTTCCCCCTCTCCAGCGAGCGCAAGAGCGGCTTCCTCTTCCCGAGCATCGGCAGCACCTCGAGCAGCGGCTTCCAGCTCGCGGTTCCTTACTACTGGAACATCGCGCCCAACGCCGACTTCACCTTCCAGCCGGTCGAGTACACCAAGCGCGGGCCGGACCTGGGAGGCGATCTGCGTTTCCTCACCACCGACCAGCACGGCGAGCTGCAATGGGACTTTCTGCCGGACGATACCGTGTACGGCGGCAGCCGCAGCCGCGTACAGCTCAACGACGTCGCCGAGCTGCCGGCGGACGTGCGCCTCACGGTCGATGCGCAGGCGGTGAGCGACGTGTTCTATTTCCAGGATTTCTCGCAGAGCCCGGCCGGCACCAGCACCTCGTTCCTGAACCGCAGCGCCACGCTCTCCTACCGCGACGAGCACTGGAGCGTGGACGGCCAGGCGCAGCAGTACCAGACCATCGACACGACCGTGCTGGTCGACGAGCGCCCCTATGCGCGCGTGCCGCGGCTCGAGGTCGACAGCGACTACACCCTGTTCGGCGTGCTGCACTACGGCTTCGAATCGGAGATCGTCGACTTCCAGCACGCGCCGAGCACGGTGGGGTTGCCACCGCTGCCGGAGGGGTGGCGCGAAGACCTGACGCCGGCGCTGTCGCTCTCGCTCGCCGGGCCCGGCTATTTCTTCCGCCCGGCGCTCGCCTGGCGCGCGACCTGGTATCAGCTCACCGACACGCTCCCGGGGACCCCGACCTCGCTGTCGCGCAGCCTGCCGCTCGCGAGCGTCGACACGGGCCTCGCCTTCGAGCGCGAGTCGGGCTCGCACGATCAGCGCACGCTGACCCTCGAGCCGCGCATCCAGTATCTGTACGTCCCCTACCGCGACCAGAGCGCGCTGCCGGTATTCGATACCGGGCTGCCGGACCTGAACGCGGTCGAGCTGTTTCGCACCAACCGCTACCTGGGCGCCGACCGCGTGAGTGATGCCAACCAGCTGACTGCCGGGCTCACCAGCCGGCTGCTCGATGCGCAGAGCGGCCGGCAGTTCCTGACCGCGACCGTCGGCCAGAGCTATTACTTCACCACCCCGCGCGTGACGCTGCCCGGTGAGACGCCGCTCGCCGCGCCGCATTCGGATTTCGTCGCCCAGCTCGCCATCACCGCCTTCGCCGACTGGAACGCGGATGCCGGGGTGCAGTGGGATCCCGACCAGCAGCGCAGCGAGCGCACCCAGCTGAACCTGCAGTACAAGCCGGCCCCGGACGCGGTGGTGAACTTAAGCTACCGCTACGAGCGCTTCGTGCAGTTGCCGGAGTTCGTCCAGGGCGTCGAGCTGCCGTGCAACCCGGTGGCGCCGATCATGCCCGGAGTGGCGACCGGCTGCGACAGCCAGGGCTTCGACCAGGTCGACGGCTCGGCCGCCTGGCCCATCCACCGCTCGTGGAACCTATTCGCCCGCGAGGTCTTCGACCTGCGCAACCACGAAGAACTGGAGCGATTCGCCGGCTTCGAGTACCGTGCGTGCTGCTGGCGGCTGCGGCTCGGCGCCCGGCGGTACGTCTCGAGCTTTACCGGCTCGCGGGATACCGGAATCTGGCTGCAGCTGGAACTTGCGGGGCTGGCCGGTGTCGGATCGGCGTCGGATACCTCGCTCAGCGAGGAAATCCGCGGCTACACCCCCGCGGACACGAGTGTCCAGAAAATCAAGGCCCCCTGAGGGCCGTTCCTGAACCTTAAGGAAACCCAAGCGATGCGGCGGATCAGTGCCCCGGCTCTCACTCTTGTTGCCCTGAGCGTGGCGGCGCTCGCCGTCTGCGGACCCGCGGCAGCGCAGACCCGCGAGCTCGACACCCGCGGCGTGATGCTCGATCGCATCGCGGCCATCGTCAACGACGGCGTGGTGCTCAACAGCGATCTCGACATGCAGATCGGAGCGGTGAGCGAGCGGCTGCGGCAGCAGAAGCTCGAGCTGCCGCCGCAGAACGTGCTGCGCCAGCAGGTGCTGGAGCGGCTGGTGGTGCAGGAGATCCAGCTGCAGCGCGCCCAGCACGACGGCATCAAGGTCACGGACGAGACGCTGAACACCGCCCTGCAGGATGTGGCACGGCGCAACAACCTCTCGCTGTCGCAGCTGCCGCAGGCGCTCGCCGAGCAGGGGCTCGACTACGGCGCCTACCGCGAGGATCTGCGCAAGGAGATCACGCTGTCGATGCTGCGCCAGCGTGACGTGCTCGACCGCATCGTGGTCACGCCGAAGGAGATCGACCAGTACCTCGACAAGCAGTCAAAGATGCCATCCGGCAACCACGAATACAACGTCTCCCACATTCTGATCGCGGTGCCGCAGGAGGCGAGCCAGGCGCAGCTCGACGACGCCGCCCGGCGTGCCAGTGAGGTCTACCAGAAAGCGAGCGGCGGCGAGGACTTCGCGCGGCTCGCGGTCGCCTACTCCAACAGCCAGACCGCCCTCGAGGGCGGCTCGCTCGGCTGGCGCAAGGAGACCGAGCTGCCGACCTTCCTCACCGAGGTGGTCGCGAAACTCAAGCCCGGCGAGGTGAGCCAGCCGCTGCGCACGCCGACCGGTTTTCACATCGTGAAGCTCAACGAGGTGCGCGGCTCCGAGGCCAAGGCCATCGAGAACCAGGTGCACGCGCGCCACATTCTCATGAAGACCACCGAGCTGGCCGACGATGCCACGGTGAAGCAGAAACTCAACCAGCTGCGCGAGCGCATCCTCAAGGGCGGCGAGGACTTCAGCGGCCTCGCCCAGACCAACTCCGAGGATCCGGGCTCCGCCCCGCAGGGCGGCGATCTCGGCTGGACCGGGCCCGGCAGCTTCGTGCCCGAGTTCGAGCAGCAGCTCGCGACGCTCAAGGACGGCGAGATCAGCGAGCCGTTCAAGACGCAGTACGGCTGGCACATCGTGCAGATGCTCGGGCATCGAGAGTTCGACGCCACCGACGACGTCAAGCGGCGCAAGGCCATGGAAGCGATCCGCGCCAGCAAGGCGGACGAGGAGACCGAGATCTGGCTGCGGCGCCTGCGCGATGAGGCGTACGTGGAATTCAAGTCCTAGGCCCCGGCACCGGTGAGATGATTCCCCGCATCGCCGTCACGACAGGTGAGCCGGCGGGGATCGGGCCGGAGCTGTGTCTCGCGCTGAGTGCGCGCCGGCTCGACTGCGAGCTGGTGTGCGTGGGCGACCCCAGCCTGCTCGCCGAGCGCGCCCGCCTCACGCGGCCGGCGGTCAAGCTGCGTGCTTATGCGGCGCATGCAGGCGGCGCGCGGCAGCGCCACCAGCCGGGCAGGCTGCTCGTGGAGCCGGAGGCTTTGCGGACGCCGAGCACGCCGGGGAGGCTCGATCAGCGCAACTCGCCCTACGTGCTCGCGCTCCTCGACCGCGCCATCGACGGCGCGCTCGCCGGCGAGTTCGACGCCGTGGTCACCGCCCCGGTCCACAAGGGCGTCATCAACGACGCCGGCGTCGCGTTTCTCGGCCACACCGAGTATTTCGCGCAGCGCGCCCATGCCGCGCATCCGGTCATGATGCTCACCACCGGCGCGCTGCGCGTGGCGCTCGCCACCACGCACCTGCCGCTGGCCGCGGTCAGCGCCGCGATTACGGTGGAGTTGCTCACCCGCACCGCCGCGACCCTGGCAGGCGCTCTCACGGACTGGTGGGGGATCCGCGCGCCGCGCATCGCCGTCTGCGGCCTGAACCCGCACGCCGGCGAGGGCGGCTATCTCGGCGCTGAGGAGCTCGAGGTGATCGGGCCGGCGATCGAGAGCATGCAACGTGCCGGGATCCAGGCCCGCGGCCCACTGCCGGCCGACACCGTGTTCGTGCCGGAAGTGCTCGCGGGCTTCGATGCGGTGCTCGCCATGTATCACGATCAGGGGCTGCCGGTGGTCAAGCACGCGGGCTTCGACAGCGCGGTGAACGTGACCCTGGGCCTGCCGTTCGTGCGCACCTCGGTGGACCACGGCACGGCGCTCGAGCTCGCCGGCACGGGCAGCGCCAATGCCGGCAGCCTCGCGGCCGCCGTGGATCTGGGCATCGAGCTCTCGGGCAAGCGGTAGGCGCCCGTGGCGCGCCAGGCAGCCCGGCCGCCGCGCCGCAAGCGCTTCGGCCAGCATTTCCTGCACGACCCGGCGGCGATCCGGCGCATCGTCGCGGCGCTCGAGCCGCGCTCCGGCGATCATCTGGTCGAGATCGGCCCCGGGCGCGGCGCCCTCACCCGGCAGCTGCTCGAGTGCGCCGGCTGCACGCTCGATGCCATCGAGATCGACCGCGATCTCGGCGCGCAGCTCGGCGCTTCCTTCACCGCCGACGCGCGCCACGCGCTGCACGTCGCCGACGCCCTGGAGTTCGACTTCACCGGCCTCGCCGCGCAGCGCGGCGGGCGGCTGCGCATCGTCGGCAATCTTCCCTACAACATCTCCACCCCGCTGCTGTTTCGGCTGCTCGCCCACGCCGACGCGATCCTCGATGCGCACGTCATGTTGCAGCGGGAAGTGGTGGCGCGCCTCGCAGCGCAGCCCGGCGGCGGCGACTACGGCCGCCTCACCGTGATGCTCGCCCCGCGCGTCGGCATCGAGCGGCTGTTCGATCTCGGGCCCGGCGCCTTCCAGCCGCCGCCACGGGTGTGGTCGGCGGTGGCGCGCCTCACGTTCCTGCCCGCGCCGCGCTTCGCGGTGAGCCCGCACTACGCCGAGGTGGTGGCGGCGGCCTTCGCGCACCGCCGCAAGACGCTGCGCAACGCCCTCGCCCGGGTGATGAGCGGCCAAGATATCGCCGCCTGCGGGCTCGATCCGGGGTCCCGTCCCGAGACGCTCACGCCGCAGGAATTCAACACCCTGGCCCAGGTGCTCGACCGCACGCGCCTCTCGGGCTAGGCTTGAGTATCCGGGGGCGCGCTGCGGGGGAGATTCCGATGACGGTCTACCGTCGCATCCTGTTGGTCGTCGATCTGACCGAGGACAGCCTGATCCTCGGCCGCCGTGCCGCCGCGCTCGCCAGCGCCCTCGGCGCCGAGATCGAGCTGCTGCACGTCGTCGAGTTCGTGCCGGTCGAGCCGATGGGCGAAACGCTGATGCCCTCGGTGCCGATCGAGGAAGAGCTGCTCGAGCGCGCCCGCTCGCGCCTCACCGCCCTGGCCGCCGACCTGGGGCTCGGTGGGGCGCCCTGCCGGGTCGAGAGCGGCAATGTCAAATCCGAGATCGTCCGGGTGGCCCGCGAGCGCCACGCCGATCTCATTATGTTGGGCAGCCGCGAGCGCCATGGCCTCTCGATCCTGGTGAACCTCACCGAGGACACCGTACTGCACGCGGCCCCATGCGACGTGCTGGCGCTGCGCGTCGGCCGATCTTGAGGAATTACAGCAAAGGGACTTGCTAGAATCACCCCCATGACGCTCCAGGACCACAAGATCCGCGTCGACGTCGAGACCAGCTATCTCGACGAGCAGTCCGATCCGCGCGAGCGCCGCTTCGTGTTCTCCTACACCATCACCATCCGCAACGAGGGCCAGGTACCGGCACGGCTGCTCACGCGGCACTGGGTCATCACCGATGCCAACGGCAAGGTGGAGGAAGTGCGCGGCGACGGCGTGGTGGGTGAACAGCCGTATCTCAAACCCGGCCAGGGCTTCCGCTACTCGAGCGGCGCCGTGCTCGAGACTCCCGTGGGCGCCATGCAGGGCAGCTACCAGATGCTGGCCGACGACGGCGCGCACTTCGACGCGCCAATCGAGCCGTTCCGGCTAGCGATGCCCGGCATCGTGCAGTGACGCGCTATGCGATCGGCGACGTCCAGGGCTGTCACGAGGAACTGCGCGCACTGCTGGGGCTGCTGAGGTTCTCGGCGGACCGCGATCGCCTCTGGTTCGTCGGCGACCTGGTCAATCGCGGACCGCGCTCGCTCGAGACACTGCGGCTGGTGCGCTCACTCGGCGACAACGCCGTGGTGGTGCTCGGCAACCACGATCTGCACCTGCTCGCGGTGGTGCATGGCAGCCATCGCCGGAAGAAAACCGACACCCTGGACGCGGTGCTCTCGGCCCCGGACCGCGAGCGGCTGCTCGAGTGGCTGCTGACCCGCCCGCTGGCGCACAGCGAGGCGGGGGATCTCATGGTGCACGCCGGCATCGTCCCGCAATGGAGCGTGGCGCTCACCCTGGAGCTGGCGCGCGAGGTCGAGGCGGCGCTCACGCGCGACCCGCGGGCGCTGTTCGATCACATGTACGGCAACGAGCCCGATCGCTGGAGCCCGGCGCTCTGCGGGATGGAGCGGCTGCGCTTCGCCATCAACGTGCTGACGCGCCTGCGGCTATGCACGGCCGACTGACGGGTCGACTTAGGCCTGAAGGGCGAGCCGCCCCCGCCACCCTCGCCGCTGCGGCCGTGGTTCACGTTCGAGCAGCGCCTGAGCCGCGGCGCGCGCATCGTCTTCGGCCACTGGTCGGCGCTCGGATTCGTGCAGAGCCACGGCGTGATCGGACT
>Ga0187781_10001256_pt1 | contig 19153 bp, 20 predicted proteins | sample 0715_SJ02_MP02_2_FD_132447 | JGI IMG/M metagenome (GOLD analysis project Ga0187781, IMG submission 132447) | Tropical peat soil microbial communities from peatlands in Department of Meta, Colombia - 0715_SJ02_MP02_20_MG | ecosystem: Environmental > Terrestrial > Soil > Wetlands > Peat | place... | reverse complement strand
CTATCTCAACAAGGGTTTTTCGCAGATCACACTCGCGGGTTTCTACCGCATCGCCAGCGTCGGCCTGGTGACGCCACTGCATGACGGCATGAATCTCGTCGCCAAGGAATACGTAGCGGCGCAGGACTCGTTCGATCCAGGCGTCCTGGTGTTGTCTTCGTTTGCCGGTGCAGCGAAGGAGCTCGATGGGGCGCTCCTAGTCAATCCATACGACATCGACAGCGTAGCCCACCAGATCACTACAGCTCTCACTATGACCCTCAGTGAGCGTTGCGAACGCTGGCAATCTATGATGCACAAGCTTAAGGCCGCACCAGTGCAGAATTGGTTCTCCAGTTTCCTGCACACGCTTTCAGGCGCGCAACGCGTCCAGGCGCGCCTGACTACCGCGCCGATCGAAGTTGCCATATAGCCGGGAGGCGCACCCAGATGACCATCTCAAGACGGCAGTGGAACAAGCAAGCTTCGCGCTGGTTCAGCGTCAGGGGAGGGGCGGCGCTTCGCGGGTGGAGATTACGAAGCGAATGACCGAACTAACGGGTTACGCCGCGTCTCCTCTCGGCTTTATTTTTCGTTATGTTCGTTTGCGGCCGATTTCCCACGCGGCCATCCTCGGGGCTGTCCTTGCAGCCGTGGCATGCGCAATCTGCACGCAATACGGCATCAAATTCCTGGTGGACACCCTCGCCGCCGGCACCAACGCCGCCGCTTGGACGGCGTTTCTCCTACTCGGCTCACTGATCGCCGCCGACAACCTTTTGTGGCGGGTCGCCTCCTGGATTGCCAATTATGCTTTCGTCGGCGTCACCGGCGACGTTCGGCGCGACCTATTCCATCATTTGATGGGGCACTCGCCGAGTTATTTCTCCGAGCGCCTGCCCGGCACGTTGACCAGTCGCGTGACCGCGACCTCCAATGCCGTATTCACCGCCGAGAACATGTTCGTGTGGAACGTCCTGCCGCCATGCACGGCGACGGTCGCGGCAATCGTTTTGGTCCTCACGATCAGCGTGCCCATGGCGGCCACTCTCGGGGTCATCGCAGGAATCATGGTCTGCCTGATGTTCCGGCTGGCCGCCGCGGGCCGGCCGCTGCATCACGAATTCGCCCGTAACGCGGCGGCCGTGGATGGCGAGATGATCGACGTCATCGGCAATATGCCGCTGGTGCGCGCTTTCGGGGGTTTCCTGCGCGAGCGACGCCGCTTCAACGCGACCGTCAATCGCGAAATGGAGGCACGGCGGCGGAGCCTCTTTTATCTGGAAAAACTCCGCATTTTCCATGCAATCGTGACGATAACGCTGACGCTGGGCCTGGTGGCCTGGGCAATCCGGCTGTGGGAGCGGGACGAAGCGACAACCGGCGACGTCGTGCTCGCCTGTACGCTCGCGCTCTCGGTGCTCAACGCGACCCGCGACCTCGCGGTGGCGCTGGTGGATATTACGCAGCACATTGCGCGCTTGTCGGAAGCCGTGGCGACGCTCTTAGTGCCGCATGAATTGAACGATCATCCCGAAGCCGAGCCGCTTATCAGGCGGGGCGCCAGCGTGAAGTTCGATCTGGTCGATTTCACTTATCCGGACGGCCAACGGATATTCCAGAATTTCTCCCTCAACCTGATGCCCGGCGAGCGAGTCGGCCTGGTCGGCCATTCCGGTGGCGGCAAGTCGACATTGTTCGCACTGCTGCAGCGATTCTACGACATTCAGGGCGGGCAGATTCTCCTTGATGGCCAAGACATAGCGCGCGTCACGCAAGAGAGCCTGCGCGACGCCATCGGCGTCGTGCCACAGGACATATCGATGTTCCATCGTTCCGTGATGGAAAACATCCGTTACGGGCGGCCGGAAGCGACCGATGACGAAGTTTTGCAGGCCGCTTTCGCGGCGCGGTGCGACTTCATCGAGCAGTTGCCGCAGGGTATGCGAACCATCGTCGGCGAACGCGGCATAAGACTCTCCGGCGGTCAGCGGCAGCGCATCGCTATTGCGCGCGCATTCCTCAAGGATGCGCCGCTCCTTCTTCTCGATGAGGCGACTTCCGCGCTCGATAGCGAATCCGAGGAGTCTATTCGCGAGGCGCTAACGCGGCTGATGACCAGACGCACCGTGATCGCCATCGCCCATCGGCTTTCGACCGTTCGCAGCTTCGATCGCATCGTCGTCCTGCAGACCGGACGTGTCGTCCAGGACGGATCGCCGGACCTTCTCATGCGCCACGAAGGTCTCTATCGGCAACTCGTGCAGCGCGAAATGGATCGGTTGGCGCAGCAGGCGGCATAGTCACGGCGAGCCCAGTAACCGGGCAGCAACTCGGCCCGCTCCGCGATCTCCCTTTCGGGGCAGCGGACATTGATTGGACATGCTCTGATGTCAGCTTATAACCCAAAGCGGACATGAACGACGTCAACCTTGATTTAACTACTTGCCGATCGTTACACGTAACGATGACGCCGTGTCCGATGTAGACGCGCACTTGCGAAGTCGTTGCGCCCTTTGTCACCTCGACGATTAAAGGGGCGTTCATCGCTATCCCACTCAGTTAAAAAAGCGCATTCCCGATTTCCACACGACAAAAAATGACCGCCCTTGACCCTAAGAAGTTTGGTCGTCCATTGGCGGACTTTTGCAACAATATCTGCTCAAAAGCAGACAATCGGTGGCGCGTCAGGAGGCAGCGGCCGCGGCGTGCGACCCAGTAAAACCTCCAAGTAAGGTCAGAGCATCGTGTTTATTGCCAACGCTGCAGTGGTGCACATCCACCTCCGGGCGCTGGCATCACTCTTGCTTGTCCATTCCTGTGGGGCCCGCAAGTAGTCGGCCAGTGGCTGCCACTGAGACGGGGGAGAATAGAATGTTCGTCACAGTGCTTATAACTATTTGCCTTGACCTAGCTGTGCCTGGGACTTGTGTGACTGAGCCTGTCGTGGACTCAAATCAGGATCAGGTCTCGATGGCCGGTTGCATGGGACTCGAAGGCTTAGAGTCGGCGAAGGAATTTTGGGAGCATCATCCGCTCTATCATAGCTGGCAGTTCAAGGGCTGGGCCTGCCAGATTGGGAACGGCGCCCCGCCCGAAAAAAGAAAAGCGTAAGGAGTTGCTCCATCACAGGCGAGGCTCGCTCGAGGGTCGCTTCATCGTTGCTGTACTCGAAGAAGAAAGAGGATGGCGCAGACCAAGTTATTGTGGAACGACCTCGGCCCGATTAGGGCTAACATGGCTCTGGATCACATCCCGAAGCATGCTGGGGTGTACAAACTGACGTTCAAATTGTGGGGTAATACCTACACCTACGTTGGTGAGGCTGGCGCTCGCGGCTTGCGGGCACGCATTGGCGATCACGCGAACCATCCTCCTGCCGAGGGCAACAAGGCGGAGCATCTTTTGCATGATCTTCTGAGGGAAGCCGGCGAGACCGGGCTATCCGTCTGCTGCACAGGGGTAACTTTAGATGAACAAAAGGCACGACGTAAATTCGAGAAAGAAGCAGTGGCCGCGACTCAGCGAGAACGCTCGATGTGCCTCAACGCCGGCGGCTACCCGGTCGATGTTCCGATGCAGCGTTTCGTACTTAAAAGCGAAGAGAAAATGCTTATCAAACGCCTGGAATGCGTTCGCGCAAGGTTGACCAAGCTCGCGGGCGGCTATTTTAGAACTACATAAGCATCCACAGCCCGTTACGAATGTCTGCTTTCGGAAGTAAAAAAACGGACGTTGAAAAGTGCCGCGGTTGAGGGTGACATGCGGCATGCTGCCTGAGAATAATCCCGAGAAGCAGAGAAGGGCAGCGACGCTTGTACAAGGACTCAGGGCTGCGTTGGACAGAAGGCAGCAATATCAAAATTCATTATCCTGGCCTGGTCCCGGTGCCAACCGCATTGACGGCCCAGAAATTGCATGGAAATTCACTAAAACCAACTGTGATGCGTCGCAGCCATGTCTATCCCCGTCGCACTCCACCACACTACTCGTTATATTTATGATCGTCCGATCAGTCTGGGCCCGCAGATTATCAGATTACGGCCCGCGCCGCACTGCCGGACCCGCATTCCTAGCTACTCGCTAACGCTGTGGCCATCGCAGCATTTCGTCAATTGGCAACAAGACCCGCACGGCAACTGGCTTGCCCGGTACGTTTTTCCGGAAAAGGCTACGGAACTTTCCATCACGGTCGATCTTCATGCCGATATTGAGGTCATTAATCCCTTCGATTTTTTTGTTGAGCCGTATGCCGAAAGGTGGCCGTTTAAGTTTCCTCCCGAACTGCAAGAGGACCTTGCCGCGTTTGTCGAACTAGATCCGATAACGCCGTGTCTAAAAGAATTCGTTGCGTCGATTTCGCGCAAGCCGCGCAACACCGTCGATCTGCTGGTCGAACTCAACCAACGCATTCAGCTTGCGGTCAGTTACCTAATCCGGATGGAGCCGGGCGTGCAGTCGCCTGAGGAGACACTTCGTTCGGGAGCCGGCTCGTGCCGCGACACGGCGTGGCTGATGGTGCAAATCCTGCGGCACATCGGCTTACCGGCTCGCTTCGTCTCCGGTTATCTCGTTCAATTACGGCCTGATGTGAGGCCGCTAAAAGGACCGGCCGGCACCGAAGTCGATTTCACTGATTTGCACGCTTGGACAGAAGTTTACCTGCCCGGTGCTGGGTGGATTGGGTTGGACGCAACCTCAGGGCTTCTCTGCGGGGAGGGACACATACCGCTTGCTGCAACGCCTCACTTCCGCTCGGCGGCTCCGATCACCGGCATGGTCGAACCCTGCAAGGTTTGCTTCGAGTACGACATGAGCGTGGTGCGCCTCGCCGAACAGCCTCGTGTAACGGCACCTTTCTCGGCGGAAGCTTGGAGCGCACTTGATGAGCTCGGCGAAGCCGTCGACGTCGACCTGCATCGCCACGATGTGCGTCTGACCATGGGCGGCGAGCCGACTTTTGTGTCCATCGATGACTATCAGTCAGCGGAATGGACGACGGCCGCGATAGGCCCAGTCAAGCGCCAACGCGCGGACGAATTGATCCGGCGGCTGCGCCTTCGCTTCGCGCCGGGTGGACTGTTACACTACGGCCAAGGCAAGTGGTACCCACGCGAATCGAACCCGCGCTGGGCATTTGCGCTATATTGGCGCCGCGATGGCGTGCCCATCTGGCACAATGATAGCTTGATTGCTCCTGAGGCCGTCAACTGCAATGTCTCGTCGCGCGACGCACAGGCATTTGCCGAGGGCATCGCGAGGCGCTTAGGTTTGCAGCCCAACTACGCGCAGCCGGTTTATGAGGATCCAGTCAGCCGAATGCTCGAGCGAGGTCTGATTCCAGAGAACATCGATCCCAGCGATCCAAAACTTGGCGATCCTCTCGAGCGGGCGCGTATCTTGAAATTGCTCGACAGTCATTTCAGCAACCCCGCGGGCTTTGTTCTGCCGCTGCAACACTGGTCGGTTGACGCGAAGCCGGGATGGCTGACCGAGATCTGGCGCACGCGCCGCGGCCAGTTGTTTCTGGTGCCGGGCGACTCGCCACTCGGCCTGCGGCTGCCGATGCAATCATTACCCAGTCTCAACCCGATTGAATATCCACATGTCATTCCGGCCGACCCGTTTGCCGAACGTGAACCGCTGAGCGTGCCGACGAAGGCTAACAAGGTGCGTGACGGAGGTGCCGACAAAAGATCACCGCTTGCATCGAAAGCACTCGCGATGCAGCGCTATGAACCGATTGGCGGGCAAATGCTTCCCGAAGTACCGGTCCGTGCAGCGCTCACCGTGGAAGCACGCGATGGGCGGCTATGCGTATTCATGCCGCCTCTCGAAACACTCAAAGATTATATTGACCTGATCACGACCATCGAGGCGACCGCCGCCGAGCTCGACCTGCCGATCCATATCGAAGGTTATGCACCACCGGCCGATCCGCGTCTCAATGTCCTAAAGGTCACGCCTGATCCCGGTGTCATTGAGGTCAACGTCCAACCGGCAGCGTCTTGGCGCGAAGCCGTCGCTATCACCAATGGGCTTTACGAGGAGGCGGAGCGTTCACGCCTTAACACTACTAAGTTCATGATTGACGGTAGGCATACCGGGACCGGCGGCGGCAATCACATCGTATTCGGTGGCTTAAACGCAGTGGACAGTCCATTTTTGCGACGTCCTGACCTGCTCAAGAGTCTGGTTCTCTACGTGCTACGGCGGCCTTCGTTATCATATCTGTTTTCCGGACTGTTCGTGGGGCCGACCAGCCAAGCGCCGCGCATTGACGAGGCGCGCCAGGATTTGCTTTACGAACTTGAAATCGCAATAGAGAAAGTGCCGAAGCCGGGCAGCGTCGATTGGGTGCCCCCGTGGCTGGTCGATCGCCTGTTTCGCAACATCCTAGTCGATGTCACCGGTAACACTCATCGCACCGAGATTTGCATTGACAAACTGTACTCCCCGGATAGCCCGACCGGTCGCCTGGGGTTGGTCGAACTGCGTTCATTTGAAATGCCTCCGCATGCACGCATGAGTTTGGCGCAGCAATTATTGCTGCGCGCGCTCATCGCATGGTTCTGGCGGGTACCACTTGATGGTAAGCCGATACGCTGGGGTACTGCACTCCACGACCGCTTCATGCTCGAACATTTCGTGTGGGAAGATTTCCTTGGTGTCTTGGACGATCTCAAGCTTGCGGGTTACGATTTTGATTCTGGTTGGTTTGAGGCTCAGCGGCAGTTTCGCTTCCCGCTCTGCGGGAAGGTGCAGCACGGTGGGGTGACCCTCGAGTTGCGGCAAGCGATTGAGCACTGGTACGTGCTCAACGAGAATGGCACGCCGGCCGGTACGGTGCGCTTTGTCGATTCATCCGTCGATCGTTTACAAGTCAAAGCGTCTGGATTGAATGCTGACCGTCACGCCGTGACCTGTAATGGCCGCCGCGTGCCTTTGACCGCGACCAGCCGCTCCGGCGAACATGTTGCCGGAGTGCGGTTTAAGGCGTGGAATTTGGCGTCGGCCTTGCAGCCAACCGTCAACGTCAGTGCACCGTTGAAATTCGACATCGTCGATACGTGGAACCGTCATTCGCTCGGCGGCTGCGTGTATCACGTCGCCCATCCTGGTGGCCGCAACTATGAGACCTTCCCGGTCAATTCCTATGAAGCAGAAGGCCGCCGCCGTGCGCGCTTCCAGGATCACGGTCACACTGGCGGTGTCATAGACGTGCCGTCTTTCGAATACTCTTTGGAGTATCCAACGACCCTCGACTTGCGGCGTCCGAACTAGTCAAATCTCGTTCCATTTGAAGAACCGCGTGTGGTCGAGCGTTGGAGTTTCGCAAAGCCGATCACGCAGGCGATGCGCCGCTTACGCCTTTACCCTAACCGGACCCGAGCGAGCGCCCCTTTCCATCGGTGAGACCGCACCGGCTTGTCCCAACAAGGGAGGAATACATTCAATTTGGCCCAAAAAATGCATGTATAGCTGAGAAGCCTCGTCACAATGTTTCGCGTGTTTCGGTACCATGCAATAACGATGCCGATTCTCGATATCAAACACGTCACCACGTACTACTACAATCGCCCGGTCTCGTTCGGCGACCACCGAATGATGTTGCTCCCGCGCGATGACGAAGACCAGAGAGTCCTCAAATGTGAGATTGACATTACGCCCAAACCCGTGCGGCTTGGTTGGTCGCGCGACATTTTCGGTAATCACGTGGCGACCGCGAAGTTCGATGATTGTGCAGACAGACTGAGCTTTGTGAGCAAGGTTCGCCTCGACCATGCGCCGGTGAAGTTCCACGCCACGGACGTTGACTATTCCGCTCGCCATTATCCGTTCGCTCACTCTGTGGACTATTGGCGTGACCTCAATCGATATATTCAGCCACCATCCTCGCGCCGCGAACTCGATCGCTGGAGTGCAGCCTTTTTCCGAAACGGAAAGTCCGCCGATCTTTACGAATTGCTGGTGGGCATGACGCAGACCATTAAACAAACAATTAGACATATTTCGCGGCATGAAGAGGGAATTCAGGAGCCCGTGCAAACGCTAACTTTAGGGAGTGGAAGTTGTCGCGATGTCGCCGCCCTTATGATCGCGGCACTTCGGTCGCGCGGGATCGCGGCGCGATTCGTATCCGGATACGTATACATGGTCGATGATGATAACGGGCAAGAGGATGAAGAGGACGATATTGTTGGCGGCAATACGCACGCTTGGGTCCAGGTCTACGTACCTGGCCCCGGCTGGGTCGATTTTGACCCAGCCGCTGGCATAACGGGAAATCAGAATCTCATCCGCGTTGCCACCGTACAACACCCGAGTGAAGCAATCCCGTTGCAGGGTACGTGGTACGGATCGTCGTCGGACCATTTAGCCATGAACGTCGCAGTGAGGGTCAGGGAGGTGGGTTTAGCGGACGCCCAAAGCCGTTGATCGAAGAACGATTCCATGAAGATACGAGCGGGCTACGAGATCTCCTATGACTGCGCGCAGTCAACGCCGATGATTGCGATGCTAAGCGTGCATCCATCACGCATCCGGGATCTAGTGATGCCCGATCTCTTGCGCCTTAATCCGGCTATCGCAGCCAACAGCTACCGCGATGGTTTTGGCAACATCTGCCACGTCATCCACGCCCCAAAAGGTCGTCTTACTCTATCTTCGGATTTTCTGATCCGCGACGACGGCAAGCCTGACGAAGCGACATTAGACGCTGAGCAGCATGCTCTGGAAAAGCTCCCCGTCGAAACGCTCGTTTATCTGCTCGGCAGTCGGTATTGCGAGACGGATCGTTTCACGAAGCTCGCCTGGTCCAGATTCGGTAAGGTCTCCAAGGGATGGCCGCTAGTTCAAGCTATTTGCGATTATGTACACTCCCACCTCACGTTTGGGTATGAACACGCAAACCCGAGCAAGACGGCGTGGGATGCACATGCGGAACGTCAAGGCGTTTGTCGGGACTTCGCCCATCTTGCAATAACGCTGTGCCGTTGTATGAACGTTCCGGCGCGCTACTGTACCGGCTATCTTGGTGATATCGGTGTGCCGGCCGATCCTGATCCCATGGATTTTAGCGCCTGGTTTGAGGTCTATCTCGGCGGCCGCTGGTACACGTTCGATGCTCGCCACAATACGCCGCGCGTCGGGCGCATTCTGATGGCGCGCGGACGCGATGCCACCGACGTTGCGATCGTCACTTCATTTGGACCTTGCTCGCTTGCGAGCTTCAAGGTCATTACGGAAGAGGTCACGTGGACCGTGCCGGCTGCGACGTAGAGGTCAATCCTTTGCAGTGTGCTCACGGATGGGCCTGGCACAGCGGGGTGACGCCATCATCGCAGGATGCGAGATTGCTGTGTTACGTGAATGGCGAGGCAGAACACCCCGCTAAGGAGGTAAGGAAAGCCGCTAGGGGCTCCTTTGGGGGGCGGAGTTTCTCGCATAAGTGTACAGCCGATTGAACGAGAGCATTTGTCATCTCACGTTCGATGCCTCTATTTTGGGCGAGGTGATAAGCGTTGAACAACAGGAAGACTTTCTCTCCGGTCATATTGTCGTGTAGCATCGGACTGCGGGCTTCATCGACCCCGGCGCCTTAAACCGCGTGACCGGCACCAGAATGAACCCGCGCCGGGCGAAAGACCCCGATCTCGCGGAAAGATTGGGGTCTTTTCTGTGCGCCTAGATAGCCATTCCGGCGGGCGCTCGAGTGGTTTTTGCTGTGAAGCACGACTGTCCAACGCGAACGTCTGCTTCTCTAATCGGCCGGCTGGGGTCGAGCGCTTTCAGGCTGTCCAACGTCAGTGTCGATGTCGCTCGCGGGCTCGCGCTTCTCTTCGGACTCGGCACTAAGGCCCTTCCAGCATGGTTTCGAAGACGAGGTGGAACAATCTTTTGGTCGGCCTTGCCGTCGGACTGACGGCAGGTCCAAGCGGACATACGAACTCACCTCATCCATCGTCTCGCGAGGGACATCATTCCTCCCGTCCGTGATTGCTTTCATGCCGCTGCGGCCTTTCGGGAGCAGCAGAACTCGGTGCCGTCAACCCAGATGCGATGCATGATCACGGCCAGGCGACGTGCCAGGGCGACGATCGCCCTTTTCATGCCGCGCCGCCTGGCGATCGGCATCGCCCAAGCTTTGAGACCGAAGTTTCGCAACGCCGTCGAAATGCCGTGGCGCGACGCTGGCATGGGTTTGTCCACAATGGTATTGGCCAGCTACCAAGTCGGCCGTGACGTTATGTCTAAACTCCCATTACTGGCCCCTCGCTGGCATCTCCGGTCGGGGCCATTTTCTTTTAGCCCGGCATCACTTGCGCGCGTTTTCCAAGAGGTCACCGCTCCCACGCCCTTAGTAAGCCAATGCATCGTCTTTGATGTCGTCCGCAATCGCAGCCATGTTTGCAGTAAGGTCTTTCTCTGTGCTGGCATCAGCATCGCTCAGGCGGGTTATTGCAAGGCCAAGATTTATCTCGTCTGCGGCAAGTTGCTTGAGCGCGTCAGCATGCGACGACGCTTCGCCAGGTTCCCTTTTGATAGCCGCATCGAGCGTGGCCATGGTGGTGCTAAGGCTTAACGCCTCATGCGCGATGTCGTCGACGACTGGATGTGCTGCGCGCGCTGCTTTGGAAAGCTTCGAGGCTTCAGCGCTTATCTTCTCGACAATTGATCTAATGGTGGCGTCTTCTGCCCCAGCTGGCACTAACGACATCAGCAAAACGCACCCTGCCGCTAGTAGCGCGATGTGGGCCTTTCGAAAGCCGCGCTCATACAATCGCATCGGAAAGCCCTCCCTGGTGAGAGCCTAACAAGTCTGACCGCCAGAAACACCAGTCTGCACAACAAAGGCGGCGCCGATATCCTCCATCGACCAGGGCGGTGGAAAGCGGCGCGGGGATGCCGTCAGTTTCGCCCTGCTTCCTATCTGTTTCCCAGTCAATTTTGCTGGGAAGCAACGAGCCGCTCAATAAAAGTGCACGTCATGCGGGTGCTGATATTAGTCTACCTCGCATGCAAACGTTTCAGTTATCCACAAGGCACCGCAGCGTTTCGAGCAAAGATTGCATCTGCGAAAGCCCTTGGTAGGCTAACTGTGGGTGAGCCTTGCACATGCCGCAAAACGCAGGGCGGGGTTCCTTGCAAAAAGAGGAGCCACATTATGCCGAGCTACCAGGACGAATTTGCCAAGACATTTGAGGAAATGAGCCAAATCGTCATGTCGCACGCGACAGCCGAGATCGAACTTGGCATCAAACTTACGCAAAAATTGGGTGCAGCTCGTTCGTTTCCCGATGTCGTGTCGGCTTATCAGGAATGGCTAAGTGATGCGATAAATGCGCGCTCTGAAGACGCACTTCAGTTCATGACCAACAGTCAAAAGTTCATTACCGCTAGCACACGACTTTTCTCGAATGGCCAGTCACGTCCGGGCATGAGCAGCACGTGACGTTTGATCGGCAAGACGGTGGCATGATTATTTGTCGCACCCTTTAGAACGAAACCTCGCGTCCTCACTCAGCGTCTAAAAAGGATGCTCTGGCGGTCAACTCATGGCGCTGAGCGTAAGGCTAACACGGTGGCGGCCGATAGCCCGCTCGATACTGCTACTTTGTTAGCAGCTATTGCGCTCATCGGCCTGATCATCTTCTTTCTGTGGACATAAGCGCCCGGCTCAACAAGAACCGACCAAGTACGAGCTAGTCATTAATTTTAAGACTGCTATGGCACTCGGGCTGGACATTCCGCAGTCCACGTTGCCGCTCGCCGACGAGGTGATCGGGTAGGGACGTTCTTTGCTGGGGTGCATCAGTGTGTTTTTGGCACAAAACGGACATTAGGCGGCTGCGTCCCAAAGTCTGCTCTCGGGGGTAAAGCGGACAAGCCAAACATCCTGAACGGTCCGCTTATGACCCAAAGCAGACATCGAGCACAATTCCGGCTTAAGGTCGTACTCGGGGTCGTCATTCTGTCTAATTATCGGTCACGTTTTTGGATGCTCAGGCCACATGCGTCCGCCAGAAAAACACTTAGCCGCCCCCATTGCTGAGGGCGGCCGAAACGTTATGCGAGACGCCGATTGAACTCACGTACATACCTTTGGGGATTGCCTTGACCCAGTACATCGATGAACCGTTCATAGGTCTCGCCTGGCTTGTTGGCGAACTCGACCTTGTACTGCTCATCAAGCTCTGCAACCCGCTTGCGAATTGTCGCCTTACCCTCAACGCACAAACCCTTTGATGATGACATCTGGAACACCGTCACCACGTCGCCAGCCCTGTATCGGTGCGACATCGCGTGCTCTCCTATTCGATTGTCAAACAGCGTGATGTTTCCCCAAACAGATCAAAACTATGCTGATTGGAACTCGCTGGTGCTCACAAATTGTTTCATGGTGTATAGGGACAAATCTTTGCCTACAAACACAAACACTTGCGCAGTTGGTTGTTGATTGCAGCCGTTGAAAGTTGCCCGGGGCTGTTGGTGGTGAGGGCAGGCGCAAGGAGTTTGGCGTTATTTGAGTCTGGCCCACCTTTGAGCGTTGGCGCGTCAATCCAGGCTCCTAGCCAAAAATGAACTGAGGTCGTACTGAGATGGACAGGATAGCTATAGTACTTTACGTGTGTTGGCGATGGGTGCCGTTATAGTCGGTGTAGATTTCGTGTCGTTCAAAAACCGATTCTGGGAACGGCTGATAGCGAATATTGGCATTGTCTTGGTGTTCGGAGCTTTCTACTTGAGATTCCTCATTCCTACCTGATCGCAAGGACCGACTAGGTGGTCAAATAAAGAAGCACGACGTCTGCCTTTGGCGCTTAGCGGACAGGTTGTGCTAAGCGATGTTCGCTTCTGGGGGAAAGCGAACATTACGCTGACGCACCGCCATGTCCGCTTATGACCCAAAGCAGAGATTGGCGGCTATCCAGCGATACGGACCGACCCCTCGGACTACTTACTTCCAGGGTGCCTGGATAGTTGCTTGTTGAGCAGCTACGAGCGGTGCGCCCCGGAACTTGCATAAGACTCCACAAGAGGTAGATGCGGCGTTGCTCTGGCGCCTCCAACTCCAAGAGATCGACCTCGGCGAACACTGGCGTTCGTTGGCTGATCGATGGACCACGCACAATCTGGCGGATGCGCGGCCCTTTTACGTGGTGCATGTCATGATGCCGTTCGGCGCCGCAGGACATCCCGCAGTCGCGAGGCGCCTTAATGAAGTACTACGGAGCACCCACGGTCACAAAGTTTCGTTACTGCCCCGAAGACGCACTCGCGACGCCGCTGTGCGAAGCTCTGCTCGCCTTTGCCCGCAACGACTATGCGGCATGCGTGGAACTGCTTAAGCGCGTGCAACACATCGCCCGTCGCTGCGGCGGAGGCCTGGCCCAGTGTGGCGTAATCCACCTAACGCTAACCGAAGCCGCATTGCAGGCGCGACAAGCACGCGTTGCGGGCGCGTTGGTCGCAGAGCGCACCGCACGCAAGCCCGCGAGCCGGCTCAATTGGCTGCTGAGGCACTCTGGGAACACCACCGCGATACCATGAATGGCGCGGCCAGTGCTGCAGATGCGGTTCTGGTGTAGCAAACGTTAGAAGTTGCCTCCAGCTGAAGGGCGGGATCATCGAGTTCTGGGGCACAAGTAATAGTTTGCGGAAAACGGGTTGCCATCGTGCAAATTAAGCTGAAACGCGGTCGAGAGAATGCCCGCAAAGCACTGGCATCGTAGTGGAAAAGACCAATGACCGACACGATGAAAGCGCAGAGCGGCAGAACCGAGGATCGTGAGCTCAAGCCCGCCGACTGGAAGCAGCTCATCATATGCCCAATCACTAGGCATCCGTGTGAAGGTGATCTTGCTTACCTGTGCCCAGAGTACGGTTGCGCTCGCAAAGGTGGTTTGTCGCCACGATCAGAGGAAAATTTCTAAACTAAGTCCGCGGCCTGATGGATTGCGGGTCTCTAGCGGTGCAAATGTCTGCGTTTGGCACTTAGCAGACATACCTGACGAGCTACGAATGACCGCTTTCCGGGGTAGAGCGGACATGCCAAGCAAGCGGGTCAATGTCCGCTTATGACCCAAAGCAGACATGGACATGAAGCGCGTTGGATTTTGCAAGTGTCCGAGTTAAACTAAACATTATCTGGAGTCGGGAACAGCATGATCTGGAGTCGGGAACAGCATGCAATCTGCAGGAGGACCGCGATATGGCTGACGCTCCAAGCAAAGTGCCGGTAACGGAGGAGAAGACCCCTGGGGGTTCGACCGAAGTACAGGCGTCTGGCCCCCTCGACAGCCTGCGTCGTCAAGTCGACCGATTGTTTGAGGATTTCGATAGTGATTTCTGGCGTTCCCCCTTCCGGCGCTCGGTTTTCGATGTCGAACCGATCTGGCGGCGTCAGCTAAAATGGGGTGGCGCCCCCGCGGTCGACATCATCGAGACTGATGACGCCTACGAACTTCATGCCGACCTTCCGGGGGTGGATGGAAAGAATATCGACGTGAAGATCGGCAAAGGTGGTCTCACGATCAAAGCCGAAAAGCAGGAAGAAAAGGAGCAAAAGAAGAAGAACTATTACGTCCGCGAACGTCTCGTCGGCTCCGTCGAGCGCCGCTTTGCATTGCCGGAAGGCGTTGATACCGACCGTATCGAAGCAAGCTTCGCCCAAGGCGTACTCACGGTGAAGCTTCCGAAGAAGCCTGAGGCTATCAAACCCGAGAAGAAAATCCAGGTTAAGACGACCTAAACCAGAAGGTTTGATCGCCGCGACCTGGAACGAAGCGTGCGAACCTGGAGGCGCCCTCGCGGCCGCTGCCGATGATGTCACCAATCCCGATACCAGCATCCATAGCAGCAAGTGTTCTGGCGTCCTCATCCGCCTACATGGACGAATGTCCGCTTTCAGGTGAATAGCGGACAATCGGTCGAATGAACTCGTCTGTCCCGCTGCCATCGACGTCGGGCTGCGGTTCATGTTAAAGCTATTTACATGAGCTGGTCGAAGGACGACAGGGGCGGCCCACGTGGCTATCACCATGGCAACCTGAAAGAAGCGCTGCTTCGCGCCGCCCTAGAACTGATCGCCGAGAAAGGACCAGCTGGTTTCACCTTTGCCGAGGCGGCGCGGTGGGCAGGCGTGAGCCCGGCCGCGCCCTATCGCCATTTCCGCGACCGTGACGAACTCCTCGCCAATGTCGCATTGCGCGGATTCGGGCGGTTCGCGATTGTGCTTGAGCAGGCCTGGGATGATGGCCGACCGCAGCCATTCGCTGCACTTGATCGGCTCGGCAACGCCTATCTCGAATTTGCACGGGCTGAGCCCGCCTATTACTCCGCAATGTTTGAAGCCGGTATTTCGCCTGGGACCAGTCCCGAATTGCACGAAGCTGGGGAGCGGGCATTTGCGGTCCTGCGTGGTGTCGCTGAGACGCTTTGTGCGCAAGCGCCACTGCTTTCTCGACCCCCAGCATTGATGGTCGCTCTGCATATTTGGGCGATGTCACACGGCGTTGCCTCGCTGTTCGGCCGTGGTGATGCGGCACGACGGACATTGCCAATGTCGCCGAAAGAACTGCTGGAGGCGGCAGTTCTGGTCTACCTGCGCGGCCTTGGACTCCTCGCAGCGAAAAAAGATGTCGGCGCCGAATAAGTGCCAACTGTTTGGCGAGATACCCCCTTGACAGGAGAAAGCCCAGATGTAAATGTTATTTACATTTACCACGCGAGGTCCGCCATGCCTGTCGTAGCAAAACTCGACGAGTTCGGAAAACCAGCCTGGATCGTACTGATGATTCTTGGCTTTATCTGGTGGTGGCCGTTGGGCCTCGCCACCCTCGCTTTCATGATCGGGAGTGGACGAATGGGCTGCTGGAACCACAATGGCGTGAGTCGATGGCCGGACAAGGTGGATCGCATGTTCAGTGGCATTGACTGGTGGGGAACGACTCCTCGCTCAAGCGGCAATCGCGCTTTCGACGAATATCGCGCCGACACACTGCGCCGGCTCGAGGAAGAACAGCGCGAGTTCAAGGAGTTCCTGAAGCGGTTACGCTTTGCTAAGGACCGGGCCGAGTTCGACCAGTTTATGGCCGAACGGCGCGATCGCCCCCGTGACGACGAAGCTTCGCAGCCGTAGGATTCTCTGCTGGTCCTGCTCCAACAAAAGGCTAGAGCAGGATGATGGACCGGAGAAAACACCCCGCGATCTAGTTCAAACATCGTAGTTTCGGCGCTGCTATCGCACGAAGATAGTTGGCGCCGAAGGAATTGCGCACACTAGATCGTCCAGTCGGCGATGACACTGTATTCTCAAGTCTAGTCTAGGCAAGCGCGGATTCAGAAAATGCCGTTAGATCGCAGCTGCGCAGGGCAACGCGATCATTCGAGCCGGCCTTCGTGCCTCAGCAACGTCGTTAGGACCGTGGGCCGCTTGTAGCGAAGCTGTTTCTCCGAAAGAAAAGAAGTGTGAGCGGATCCCATGACTTCCCTAGACGTGCAACATCCGTCCATTCCGCGGTTATCCCTGGCAGATGAGATACAGGTTCGACATGCGCTGCGCCGTAATCGTCTGCTTGCAACTGGGCTGTTAGCCCTCATGATCGTGATCGCGACCGCCACACGTCTCGAACCTTCGCCGGGATGGGTAGTTCAATTGGTGCGCGCTGGGGCGGAGGCCGGGATTATTGGGGGGTTGGCCGACTGGTTCGCGATCACTGTTCTGTTTCGCCACCCATTGGGGATTCCACTTCCGCACACGGCCATTTTACCGAGCAACAAAGATCGTATTGGACGCTCTTTTGGCACCTTCGTCGAGCGCAACTTTCTCATTCAGTCATTCTCCCCAAATTGCGCCAGGCGGATTTCACGGGAAAGATAGCCGGGTGGTTAGCACGGCCCGAGACGGCACCCATGGTTGCCGACTGGATCATCACATTGCTGAGCCGTTTGCTGGCGGCTGGCCACAGCGCACAGATCAACGATCTTATCGAATACACTATTGGCCCACAATTGCGGACGCTTGATTTGGCGCCGCCGCTGGGCCGCGCGATTGAGGTCCTTACGAGCAGCCAAGAGAGCGACATGATATTTGATAAACTCGTCGACACGGCCAGAAACTACATCATGGCAAGAAGGACGCAGATCGATGAAATGGTGGACCAACGTAGCCGATGGTGGATTCCAAGAACGATCAATCGCCGTATCGCGACTGCCATCGTGGATGGCACGATCGATCTTTTACGCCGCTTGCGGCAACGAGACAGTGAGGCTCGCGTGCAGTTTCGGGCCACAGTTGCAAGCTTGGCCAACGATTTGATGACGTCGACTGAATTGCGCGACAAATTACAACGCCTAAAAAACGTGCTTTTAGATGATGCAGTGGTCAAAGGCTGGATCACGTCCGTTTGGGACAAGCTTGCGCATGGACTGGTACAGCAATTGTCTGACCCAGGGTCGAACGCACATTCTACAATCCAATCCGGAATGTTGGCCCTGGCCCGTTCGATGCGGGAAGATCCATTCATTTGTGCACGGATCGACGCCATCATTGAACACCTCGTGATAGAGTTGCTTCAATGGCGCAGCGAGATTGGATTGGTAATCGCTGAGGTCGTGCGGAACTGGGATGCGCGGACCGTGTCCGACCGCCTTGAATTGGTCCTCGGCAGCGACCTTCAATACATCCGGATAAACGGTACAGTCGTCGGTGCGCTCGTCGGTTGTGGTATTTATCTGTTGTCGAGTGCCGTCGCTTAGTTCCGTGAACCGAGCCTGCCCGAGGGCGCGACACCGACAGACTATGACTTGGTCGACAATTATCGGCGCGCAGCGATCTATGCTGATCGCACCTTGCTAGACACCAAACCGAGGAGCTTCCCGTCCAGCTCCCGGGCAAAGTGCGGTTGACTATCAAATCCTAGAAAGGCGAAGCGTTTTACCTGAATGTGTCTTCATCTTCCTGCTGCGTGGCGCGCCAGTCCGCTTTTGGCACAAAGCGGACACGCTTATCGCTTCAACGAGTGTCCGCTTTCGGAGGTAAAGCAGACATAGATCAATACGGCGAAAATGTGCCTTGACCCAACGCGGACATCGCCGCCAAAATGGGATCGCGGCCGCGGTTATTCCACAATTGGCTGGTGCTCATCCGCCTCGTACGGATGTTCCTGTGCCACAACTCCTCCGGCTTTCGTGCCAGGCATGATCTCGAAGGTGGGATGAAGTCGACAATGGTTGAAAAAAGCTGCTTCAAGATGCTTGCGTCACCGGCTGTAAAAATGCGGGGCAGATTGCCCACAAAAGGGGCATCCGCTCGGTGGCGTCCGGTGATAACAGAGCTTCATTAGTTCCAATAACTGCACCCCGCCGCGCCCCTCCGTGTGGCGGGGTTCCTTTTCGGCCCAGTCATTTGCAGATTTCGGCCAAAATGCTGTCGCGCAATTTCCGTAATGGTCCGCGAGCATTGTTGTTCATTGGCCTTCCTTGTACTGGCCCCGCCTTCCTCCCGGTTGGGGCCATTTCTTTTGGAAGGTCTCGTAGCAAAACAAACGAGCTTTAGCCCAGCCGGCATCGCTTGCTGCGCTATTAAGGCAATGAGACTTTATTAGTTCAGGAAATCACCGCTTCTGATTAGTAGCCCCCGTTCGCGGTGTGAACTATTTTGTGCGAGCAAGCTTGTGCGGTGCGGTGATAGCCCCCGAGGTACCTGGATTAAATCCCGGCAGTGAAAAATTATGAAGATTGCGCGACAAAGCATTGCCAAAAAGCTGCGTAGGCCGCGACCGGTCGGGCGCTAAGCTCCTCGTGTCGGATCGCGCATCAGCGTCTGTTGCTGCAATTGGTCAGTCAACGTTTCAGGGGCAACAGAGCAAAGCCGTCGGTCTTCCAACTGTTTTGAGACGCGCCGCCCGCCACGGCGGCGCGGAAGCGGCGATTGTTCACCGAATGGGCTCATTGTTGTGCTCCACATACTAGTCACAAACAGGATGGAGCCGCGGATGAAGTTTCGCTTAGCGTTACTGCTGTGGTAGCGGTTTTGGCGCTGCCCGCCGAAGCTCAAAATTATCCGTGGTGCCTTAGGACGAATTTTGGCGATGAAGCCCCGTAAGTTGCGGTTTTGACAGTTTTGAACAATGCATGGCCAGTCTCAGCGGCGGCGGCGCAAGTGGTT
>Ga0187781_10001255_pt1 | contig 19156 bp, 16 predicted proteins | sample 0715_SJ02_MP02_2_FD_132447 | JGI IMG/M metagenome (GOLD analysis project Ga0187781, IMG submission 132447) | Tropical peat soil microbial communities from peatlands in Department of Meta, Colombia - 0715_SJ02_MP02_20_MG | ecosystem: Environmental > Terrestrial > Soil > Wetlands > Peat | place... | reverse complement strand
ATCGGTGAGCCACGCGGCGAGCGGCACGACGAATAGAGCTAAAGCCTGCCCTGCGGTGTTGGCCTGGAGCGCGTATTGCTGGGCGACGCCGCCGAATTCGACAGCATATGTCGGAAGGAAAACCATGGTCAAATAATTGACCACGCCGTAGCCGGAGGTGAAGAGGAGCGCCAACAGCATCGCGCCGGGTGCCTGAGCGATCGCTTGCCGAAGCGGCAAAGACTTATGCGCCGACGCTTTCGGCGCATAGCCGGTCTCGCGCAGACGATGCCGCAGAACGTAGCCGGCAACCGCGATGACGCCGCCGACCAGGAACGGAACGCGCCATGCCCAGCGCTGGATTTCCGGAGAGTGAGCGAGCATTGCGGTCGCTGCGGCAACGCCGGAGGCGAGCAGCATGCCTGCAGTTGCGCCGATGTTGGCAACGCTGCCGGCCAGTCCGCGTCGCTTGCCGGGCGCGGTCTCGACGAGGTAGGCGACCGAACCCGTATACTCACCTCCTACCGAAAAACCTTGCAACACGCGTATGAGCAACAAAAGCACCGGTGCGCCAACGCCGATCGCGTCATATGTCGGCAAGATGGCCATCGCTGTCGTTGCTACTCCCATCAGCACGATCGAGCACACCAGGACGGCGCGCCGTCCAACGCGGTCGCCCACATGGCCGAGCACGACACCGCCAAGCGGGCGCGCCGCGAATCCGATCGCGAAGCCAGCATAGGCTCCGATCAACGAGGCGATGCGGTCCTGCGCGGGAAAGAACAACGGCGCCAGGATCGGCGCGAACAGGCCGTAAAGACCAAAATCATACCATTCCAACACGTTGCCTACGGCGCCCGCAAGCGCCGGGAGCAAAGGCACGCGATGATCGCGCGGCCCGGACATGTTCCGTCACTTCCCGCGAACGGCGTTGCAGCGCAATTTGCGCAAGTGCCAAACAACGAAGCGATAACGCGCCAAGCTCCAATTCGTCTTACGTCGTCGTGCGGCGCGCCAGATCGATGCGGTCGATCAACTCTTTGATGATGGGACTTGCCGAAAACGGCATGAAGCGCATCGGCGCGTTGAAGGTGATTTCTTCGCCGAACGCCGTTGGCCGCCGCAAGGATAAGGTGACGCGCGGCGGATTAACGAGCGGCGAATAGCTGACATTCTTGATGTCGCTCAAGGGGATGCGTTCCTCCTCGCCGCGATTTTTGATCAGTAACGAGCCTCCGTCATCCCAGACCTGGTCGACGAGATCAAACACCAGCTTCTTCATCACAAAAAAGCCGACCGCAATCATCATCGCCGGCCCGAGAAAGAACGGCAGTGGTGGCGCCGTATCTCGGCTGGCGCTGGAAACCAGGGGAACGGCGATGAATAGAAACAGAAAGCCAAACCAGATCGCCGGGAATACGCGCTTGTTGAAGAACGTCATTCTCGACGAGATGCGCCGCATGACGCGTCGGCCGATCTACTCCGCCGCCGTCTGCCGCGTGGTGCCGGTGCCAAAGCGCCGCTCGATATAATCGATGACGATCTTCTGAAAATCGGCTGCCACCGTTGCGCCGCGGAGCGTCATCGCCTTCTTGCCATCGATGAACACGGGCGCCGCGGGGGCTTCCCCGGTGCCGGGCAGCGAAATGCCGATGTCGGCGTGCTTGCTCTCGCCGGGTCCGTTGACGATGCAGCCCATCACCGCGACGTTGAGGCCTTCGACGCCGGGATAACGCGTCTTCCACTCCGGCATCGACTCGCGAATGAAGCTTTGGATGCTGGCCGCGAGCTCCTGGAATGTGGTCGAGGTGGTGCGGCCGCAGCCCGGGCAGGCGGCGACGAGCGGCACGAAGGTGCGCAGGCCCAAAGTCTGCAACAGCTCCTGTCCGACCTTCACTTCCAGCGTGCGGTCGCCGTTCGGCTCCGGCGTGAGCGAAACGCGGATCGTGTCGCCGATGCCCTGCTGCAGCAGATAACCCATGGCCGCCGACGAAGCGACGATGCCCTTCGAGCCCATGCCGGCTTCGGTGAGGCCGAGATGCAGCGCGTAATCGGAGCGCCGCGCCAGCTCGTTATAAACCGCGATCAGATCCTGCACGGCCGAAACCTTGCCGGAGATGATGATCTTCGAGCGCGGCAGACCGATTTCTTCCGCACGCTCGGCCGAGAGCAGCGCCGATTGCACCATCGCCTCGCGCGTCACGTCGCGCGCATCGACCGGATTTTTTGAGCGGGAATTCTCATCCATCAGGTGGGTGAGCAATTCCTGGTCGAGCGAACCCCAATTGGCGCCGATGCGCACCGGCTTGTTGTGGCGGATGGCGGTCTCGACAATGGCGCCGAATTGCTTGTCCTTCTTTTCCTTGAAGCCGACATTGCCGGGATTGATCCGGTATTTGTCGAGCGCCTCGGCGCAGGCCGGATGATCGGCCAAAAGCTTGTGGCCGATATAGTGGAAATCGCCGACGATCGGCACGTCGACATTCATGCGCAGGAGCCGCTCTTTGATGTGCGGCACCGCGGCCGCGGCCTCGTCGCGGTCCACGGTGATGCGCACGAGTTCCGAGCCGGTGCGCGCAAGCGCTGCGACTTGCCGGGCGGTCGCCTCCGCATCGGCCGTGTCGGTATTGGTCATCGACTGAACGACGACCGGCGCGCCGCCGCCGACCGTGACATTGCCGACTTTCACCGCGACCGTCTGGTGCCTGGGGGCCGGCCCGGAAAACGCGATCATCCTCTAGCCCTTTGAATTAGCTTATGAATTCTGTCGCGCCAGCGCCCGACAGGCAGCGTCGAATGCCGCCCCGGCGCTGTTGCAGCCACCGATATAGCCTTACCGCGGCCGGTTTACGAGCACCAAGCCGAGCGCCACAAAGGCGACGGCCAGCGCGAAAGCGGGCGTCAGCGGCTCGTTCAATACCAAATGGCCGGCGGCGACGCCGAACAGGGGCGTCAAGAAGGTAAATGCCGATAGTCTGTTGGCGGAGTAGCGTACGATCAGCGCGAACCAGAGCACGAAGCTCACGCTCACCACCCATAGGGCCTGGTAGGCGAAGGCCGCTATCGCCAGGGCCGACGGCATCGCGCCTATGCGTTCGCCCAACGCCAGCGCCCCGATCGCCAGGAGAGGGGCCGAAACCACCAGCTGATACAATGCCGTTTTTTCGGCGCTGATACGGCTGAGCGGACTGGCTTTAATAACTAACGTGGTTGCGGCCCACGCGGCCCCGCCGCCCAACAGCATGAGGTCGCCGAGCATTTGACGCGGATCGGCTGCCGGCGTCGGCAGACCGAAAGCGATGACGATGCCGGCGAAGGACAGAGCCAAGCCAAACCACTGCGACGGATAGAAATGATCGCCGGGTATGAACAAACGCGAGCCGACTACAACGAAGAACGGAGCGGTATAGAGAAACAATACGCCACGTGTTGCTGTCGTCCAGAGAAGTCCACGATAGACCAGCACAAACTCAACGGCGAAAAGCACGCCGGCGGCGATGCCGGCGAGCAAGGTGCCGTCGCGTTTGAGTAGAGGGATTCCGCGCAGGTAAGCATAGACGGCGACGCACAGTGCGGCGATCGCCGAGCGCGCCGCCGACTGGATAAGCGGCGGAATGTCGTGAATCGCGAACTTGATCGCGACCTGGTTAAAACCCCAGGTCAGACACAGCCCGACGGTGACGACGATGGCGATCGTATCGAGCGGGCGGGATTGCGGGGAATGCTGCAAGAGAAGGTCAGTCCGATTTCAGAAGACATTTCAGGAGGCGCGTGGGCCGGGGCGCAATGGCTTCGCAGTGGATTGGGCTCCTCCCTTTTTGTTTCAACACGATCCGTGCGGAGAGCCGATCATGTTCGTGTTTGTAGCAGCCGGCGCGCGCCAACCGCTCGAGCAAAATGTATCGTCGACTACTCGCGGCAGTGCGCGCAGATGCCGGCGATTTCGATGATCGGACTTTTCGGTACGAAGCCCGCCGCGCCGCAGGAACGCTTGAGCGTCTCGGTGAACGCGCCGCCGGACGCTTCGCCAACCGTTCCGCAGCGCTCGCAGATCAGAAACACGACCGGATCGCTGCCGGCGTGATGATGCACGCAGGCAACGAAAGCGTTGCGGCTCTCGATGCGGTGGACGAGACCGTTCTCCCGCAAGAAGTCGAGCGCGCGATAGACCGTGATCGGCGCCAAGCGGCCGCGATGCGCCAATCGCTCGATGATCTCATAGGCTCCTAGCGGCTTGTGGCTCGCCAGCAGCGCCTCGAGCACCTGCCGGCGCATCGGTGTCAGGCGTTGGCCGCGCGCCGCGCAGAGCCCTTCTGCGTGCGTGATGGCGGAACTGGCGCAACTGTCATGATCGTGATCAGGCGCCGGAAAAATCGCTGCCGATCTTGTCATTTCCTAGCCATGAACCAGCAACATCATCTACACCGCTTTACGCGGCTCGCGCCATTCTAGCGAATTTGTAGCGATTTTCACGGTATCGCCAAAACCGGGGGTAGGCGACTTTGATATTGCGCCGCAGCGGAAAGCACCTCACATTGCCGCCGCTTTGCGCCCGGACACAGGAATACGCGCTTTCCGCTAGAGCGCAGGGCCTTGAATTTGGGGATGAGCATGCTGAAAGGAAAGAATGCGCTGGTAACCGGCTCTACGTCCGGAATCGGGTTGGGATATGCGCGTGCTCTTGCCGAGCAGGGCGCCAATGTGACCATCAATGGCTTCGGCGACGCTGCCGCCATCGAAAAGGAGCGCGCCGGTATCGAAAAGGACTTCGGCGTGAAGGCGGCTTATTCGCCCGCCGACATGACCAAGCCCGGCGAAATTGCCGACATGATCCACACCGCCGAGAAGACCTATGGCTCGGTCGATATCCTCATCAATAATGCCGGCATTCAGCATGTCGCGCCGATCGAGGAATTCCCGATCGAGAAATGGGACCAGATCATCGCGATCAATTTGTCATCGGCGTTTCACACCATCCGCGCCGCCGTGCCCGGCATGAAGGCCCGCAAATGGGGGCGCATCATCAATACGGCGTCCGCGCATTCGCTCGTGGCCTCGCCGTTTAAGTCGGCTTACGTTTCCGCCAAGCATGGGCTTGCCGGCCTCACCAAGACGGTGGCGCTTGAAGTTGCAACCTTCGGCATTACGGCCAATTGCATCAGTCCGGGTTATGTCTGGACCCCGCTGGTCGAGAAGCAGATTCCCGACACGATGAAGGCGCGCGGCCTGACCGCAGAACAGGTCAAACGCGACGTGCTGTTGGAGGCACAGCCGACCAAGGAATTCGTCACCGTCGAGGAAGTGGCGGCGCTCGCGGTCTATCTGTGTTCGGACGCGGCCAAGGCGATCACCGGAGCAAACCTCTCGATCGACGGCGGCTGGACGGCAGAATGAGGCCTCGTCTCGGCGCAGGCGCGGCCTCCGTTCGGCCCTGAGACGCGTATGCCGGTGAGGAAGATCATCAGCGCGATGCGGCCTGGCCGCACCGGCAAGTCGCCGGGCGGCCAAACCACCAAGCGCGTCAATCTTGCGCTTCAGGGCGGTGGTGCGCATGGCGCGTTCACCTGGGGCGTGCTCGATCACCTCTTGAGCGACGACCGCCTGGTGATCGAAGGCGTTTCCGGCACGTCGTCCGGCGCCATGAATGCGATCATGCTGACCGACGGATTGGCCCGCGGCGGCCGCCCGGAAGCACAAAAAAGGCTTACCGATTTCTGGCGCTCGGTGAGCAGCACCGGCGATCTGCCGCCGATGCAGCGGGCCGTGATGGAACGGCTGTTGTCGTTCACGCCGGTCGAAGGCTCGCCGATGCAAGCCTGGTTCGACCTGATGTCGCGCTATTTTTCGCCGTACGATTTCAATCCCCTCAACATCAATCCGCTCAAGGATCTGGTCGAGCGTTTTGTCGATTTCAAAGCCGTTCAGTCTTATGCCGATCTGCAGCTTTTCATCTCGGCCACCAATGTGCAGACCGGCCGTGTGCGGATATTTCCGCGCGAGAAGATCACCGCCGACGCGGTTATGGCGTCGGCCTGCCTGCCGGAGCTTTTTCACGCGGTGGAGATCGATGGCGTGCCCTACTGGGACGGCGGCTATCTGGGCAACCCGGTGATCTTTCCGTTCTTCGGCACCACCCAGACCGAGGATGTGCTGGTGGTACAGATCAATCCGCTGATGCGGCAAAAGACGCCGACGTCGGCGGGCGAAATCATGAACCGCCTCAACGAAATCACCTTCAACTCGCCGCTCATTGCGGAATACCGCGCCATCGAATTCGTCGCCCGCCTGATCGATCAAGGCCGTTTGCGGCGCGGCACCGGGCCGGGTCAGTACCGCCGCATCAATGTGCATCGCATCGTGCTCGACGGCTTTGGCGCGCGGCTCGATGCGTCCTCGAAGCTGACCACCGATTACGATTTCTTTGAAATGCTGCGCACCAACGGCAAACGCGCGGCGCGGCGCTTTCTCGACGAGCACTTCGACGATATCGGCGTGAAAAGCACCGTGGACCTGCGGGCGGAGGCGCAGGCCGAATGGGCATGATAGGCTCGCCGTCGCCATGACGGATGTAAACCCGTGGCTGTCGGCAGAAATTGGCGCCGCGCGGCTCGAAGTCTGCGTCGCCGACATTACGACACTCGCGCTCGATGCCATTGTCAATGCCGCGAACCGTTCGCTGCTCGGCGGCGGCGGCGTCGACGGCGCCATCCATCGCGCCGCCGGGCCGGAGCTGCTTGCCGAATGCCGGACGCTCGGCGGCTGCGAGACCGGGAGCGCCAAGATCACAAGCGGCTACCGGCTGCCGGCCAAGCACGTGATCCATGCGGTCGGCCCGGTCTGGAGCGGCGGCGGCAAGCGCGAGGACGAATTGTTGGCCTCCTGCTATCGCACCGCGCTTGATCTTGCCGCCGCGCATCGGCTCGGGTCGCTTGCCTTTCCGGCCATATCCACCGGCATCTATCGTTTCCCGCCGGATCGCGCCGCGCGCATCGCCGTTGGCACAGTGGCTGCGGAATTGGCGGGTCCGCAGCGCGGTGTGACTCGCGTCGTTCTCTGCTGCTTTTCGGGAGCCGCCGCGGATTACCACATCTCCGCCTTAGAAGATCTCGGTCTCGTCTAACCCCAGGTCTGAATCGTTTGCAGGGCTGCTCCGCCTAAATCGTTTATGGTCATAATATAAGCTACCTTATATTATGTGGGCACAAGGATACAGGTTTAAGTTCCCATGTTGCAGCCGTCCAAAAACAGGGAATTCGGCTTCATTCTCAACGATGTAGCTCGTCTGCTGCGAACCTATGCCGACTACAAGGCGGCGCAGTTCGGCATCACGCGCGCCCAATGGGCGGTGCTGGTGCGGCTCGACCGCTCGGAGGGCCTGAACCAATCTGAGCTCGCCGAAATGCTTGATCTGCAACCGATCACGCTCACGCGGCTATTGGACAAGCTCTCCGATAGCGGACTGATCGAACGGCGGCCGGATCCAGACGACCGGCGCGCCAAGCGCCTGTTTCTCACCAGCGCGGCCCGGCCGCTGCTCGAACGCCTCGCGCTGTTGGGTGAAGCGACGATGGCGAGCGCGCTCGAAGCAGTGCCGGCGGAGGATGTCGAGCGCATGGTGTCCGATCTCGTGGTCGTGCGTGAAAACCTGCGCCGACTCATTCACAGCCGAAATGTCCATGCGGCGACGGGGGAACGCCACTATGGCTGAACCCGCCCGCAAGACTGTTTCGGCGTTGCACGAGGAAACCGCAGAGAGCCCGCGGCCGCAGCCTGTTCCGGCGACCGCGCGCATCGACAAGCGCGCGAAAGAACAAGCAAGCGGCACCGATACCGTGCGGCGCCTGCGACGGCGAGACCGCGTGCGTTGGGCGCTGTTCGCCCTGTTGCCGCTCGCGCTCCTTGCCGGCGGATACTTCTACGTGACCGGCGGCCAGATCATGTCGACCGACGACGCCTATGTGCAGGCCGATCGAGTCGGCATCTCGACCGACGTCTCCGGCATCGTGCAGGAGGTCGCGGTCAAGGACAACGAGCATGTCCAAGCCGGCCAGATCCTTTACCGGCTCGATCCGCGCCAATTTCAGATCGCGCTCGACAATGCCAAGGCCAATCTCGCCTCGACCGCTATGTCGATCGACGCGATGAAGGAGGATTATCAGCGCATGCTGAGTGACGTCGCCGCTCAGCAGGCGCAGGTCGATCTCGACCAGAAAAACTACGATCGCAATGCCATGCTGCTGAAGACCGCAACGGTCTCGCAGGCAGTGTTCGACCAGGCCCGCTACACCCTCGACAACGACAAAAGCAAGCTCGCGGCTTCGCAGCAGCAGGTCAAAGTCCAGCTTGCCAGACTCGGCGGCAATCCGGACATCCCCACCACCGAGCATCCGCAATATCTTCAGGCGAAGGCGCAAGTCGACGAAGCGCAACGGCAACTCGACCATACGGTGGTCACTGCGCCCTTTGCCGGCACCGTCACCAGCGTGCCGTCGATTGCGCCGGGCAAATATCTCGCCGCCTCAGGCACCGCCTTCTTTCTTGTCGACACCGATCATGTGTGGATCGACGCGACCCCGAAGGAAACCGAGCTGACCTACGTCCGGCCCGGCCAGAAGGTCACGGTCACCGTCGATACTTATCCGGATGTGGAATGGCACGGCGTCGTCGAGAGCGTCAGCCCTGCGGCGGCGCAGGAATTCTCCTTGCTGCCGGCGCAGAATACCAGCGGCAACTGGGTCAAGGTCGTGCAGCGCGTGCCGATGCGCGTGCGCCTCGATACGACCGACAAGAATCGGCCGCCGCTACGCGCCGGCATGAGCGTCGAAGTCGATGTCGATACCGGCCACGCGCGCGGCCTTCCTTCCTTCATCTGGTCGCTGTTCGGTTATTCTCATCGGGGCTCGTGATGGCCGCCGGGACGGATAGCGCATTCCAAAGCGGCAACCGCGCGGCCATCACCGCTTGCGCGATCGTCGCCACGCTCATGCAGGCGCTCGACACCACCATCGCCAATGTGGCGCTGCCTTATATGCAAGGCAGCGTGTCGGCCAGTCAGGATCAGATCGACTGGGTGCTGACTTCTTACATTGTCGCAGCCGCGATCATGACGCCGCCGACCGGCTTTCTGGCCGGCCGCTTCGGCTTGAAGAATCTTTTTCTCGCTTCGATCACCGGCTTCACCGTCGCCTCGATGCTGTGCGGCATGGCGCAGTCGGTCACGCAAATCGTTTTGTTCCGCGTCTTGCAGGGTGCCTTCGGCGCCGCGCTGGTGCCGCTGTCGCAGACTGTTCTGCTCAGCACCTATCCGCGCGAGCGCCAGGGCTTTGCCATGGCGCTGTTCGGCATGGGCGTCATGGTCGGGCCGGTGCTCGGCCCCGTGCTCGGCGGCTGGCTGACGGAAAACTATAGCTGGCGCTACGTTTTCTACATCAATCTGCCGATCGGGATCGTTGCCCTGCTCGGCATGGTCGCCTTCCTGCCGGAAACGCCGCGCAACGCCGACCAAAAGCTCGATTGGCTCGGCTTCGGTACGCTTAGCCTTGCGATTGGCGCGCTGCAGGTCATGCTCGATCGCGGCGAGCAGAAAGACTGGTTCTCCTCGGGCGAAATCGTGATCGAGGCCATTGTCGCGGTCTCGGCCTTCTATTTGTTCCTGGTCCATACCTTCACGGCCGAACGGCCTTTCGTCAGGCCATCGCTGTTTCGCGATCGCAACTTCGCCGCCGGCGTGCTGTTCGTTTCGGTCGTCGGCCTCACCTATTACTCGTCGATGGCGCTGCAGCCGCCCTATCTGCAGGTACTCATGGGCTATCCGGTGGTCACCGCCGGCATGGTCATGGGGCCGCGCGGCATGGGCACCATGGCCTCGATGCTGATTGTCGGGCGGCTGACCGGCCGCGTGGATACGCGGCTGCTGCTTGCCATCGGGCTTGCGCTCACCGCCTGGTCATTCAACCAGATGACCGGATGGACGCCGGACGTGTCGCAAACAACCATCATCAGCGTCGGGGTGGTGCAGGGCGCCGGTCTCGGCTTTCTCTTCGTGCCGTTGAGCGCCGCGACGCTCTCGACGCTGCCTCTGCAAACCCGCACCGAAGGTGCCGGCCTTTACAACCTGTCACGCAATATCGGTTCGAGCGTGGGCATCTCGATCGTGAACAGCCTGATCACGCGCAACACGCAGGCCAATCACGCCGCCATCGTTCCTAATGTCTCGGCGGTCAACCGCGGCTTCGAACAGCCGGCGATTGCGCACGCCTGGGATCCGCTCACCGCCGCCGGCCGCGCCGCGCTCGATGCCGTCATCACGCAGCAGGCGCAGATCATCGCCTACATCGACGACTACAAATTTCTGATGATTGCGACGCTCGCGGTGCTTCCGCTGTTGATCGTGTTTCGCAAGCCGGCTGCTGCGGCTCCGGCGGAGCCGATCGTCGTCGAATAAGGTCATTGCGCACGCCAACAACGATGCTGCGGCGCGGGCGCAGCCGGTCCGCGTCTCCACGAAATCGAACTGCGCACCAAAGGACGCTGGCGCTTCGAGTTAAGGCGTCGAGCCTTATTCGCAAAAGATGGCCGTAGATGCACGAAAGGCGGCGCTACGGCCGCCTTTCGATCCGTCCAAGTGCGCGGTGCGCGGTGGATTATTCCGCGCCGCCGGCGGCGGCTTCGCGCGCTTCGCCGCCTTCGGCTTTCTGCTTCGCTTCCAGGTCCTCGCCGGTTTCCTGATCGACCGCCTTCATCGACAGCCGGACCTTGCCGCGCTCGTCGAAGCCGAGGAGCTTCACCTTCACCTTGTCGCCCTCTTTGACGACGTCGCTGGTCTTCTGCACGCGGCGCGCGGCGAGCTGGCTGATGTGCACCAGGCCATCCTTGGCGCCGAAGAAATTCACGAAGGCGCCGAAGTCCATCACCTTGACGACGGTGCCTTCATAGATGTGCCCAACCTCCGGCTCGGACGCGATCGACTTGATCCAGTTGATCGCGGCCTTGATCGACTCGCCGCTCGCGGATGCGACCTTGACGGTGCCATCGTCGGAAATGTCGATCTTGGCGCCGGTCTTTTCCACGATCTCGCGGATGACCTTGCCGCCCGAGCCGATCACCTCGCGGATCTTGTCGACCGGAATCGAGAACACTTCGATGCGCGGCGCATGCTCGCCGAGCTCGGCGCGCGCTTGCGTGAGCGCCTTGCCCATCTCGCCGAGGATGTGCATGCGGCCGTCCTTCGCCTGCCCGAGCGCGATCCGCATGATTTCTTCGGTGATGCCGGCGATCTTGATGTCCATCTGCAGCGAGGTCACGCCGCGCTCGGTGCCGGCCACCTTGAAATCCATGTCGCCGAGATGGTCCTCGTCACCGAGAATGTCGGAGAGCACCGCGAAGCGCTCGCCTTCCTTGATCAGGCCCATGGCGATGCCGGCGGTCGGCCGCTTGAGCGGAACGCCCGCGTCCATCAGCGACAGCGAGGTGCCGCAGACCGTCGCCATCGAGGACGAGCCGTTCGACTCGGTGATCTCGGAGACGACGCGGATGGTGTAGGGGAACTCGGTGTGCGCCGGCAGCACCGGATGAATGGCGCGCCAGGCAAGCTTGCCGTGGCCGATTTCGCGCCGTCCCGGAGCCCCGAGCCGGCCGGTCTCGCCGACCGAGAAGGGCGGGAAGTTGTAGTGCAGCAGGAAGGTCTCCTTGTAGGTCCCCTGCAGCGCGTCGACGAATTGCTCGTCCTCGCCGGTGCCGAGCGTCGACACCACCAGCGCCTGCGTTTCACCCCGGGTGAATAGCGCCGAGCCGTGGGTGCGCGGCAGAACGCCGACTTCGCAGACGATCGGGCGCACGGTTTTCACGTCGCGGCCGTCGATGCGCGCGCCGGTGTCGAGAATATTCCAGCGCACGATCTTGGCTTCGAGCTCCTTGAACACGCCTGCGACCTGGAGCTTCGGATATTTTGGGTTCTCGACATCGGGCGGCGCGAAGTGCCCCATGACGCGATCCTTGGCAGCGTCGACGGCCTTGTGACGCTCCATCTTGTCGGGAATCGCATACGCGGCGCGCAGCTCCTTCTCGACCAGATCGAGCATTTCCTTTTCCAGCGTCGCATTGTCGGTGAGCGTCAATTCGCGCGGCTCCTTCGCCGCCTTCTCTGCGAGCCGGATGATGGCGTCGATCACCGGCTGGAAATGCCGGTGACCGAACATCACGGCGCCAAGCATGATGTCTTCCGAAAGCTCCTTGGCTTCCGATTCCACCATCAGCACGGCGTCTTGCGTGCCGGCGACGACGAGATCGAGCCCGCTCTCGGGCATCTCGTCGATCTGCGGATTGAGCACATATTCGTTGTTGATGAAGCCGACGCGGGCGGCGCCGATCGGTCCCATGAACGGCGCGCCCGAGAGCGTGAGCGCGGCGGACGCCGCCACCATCGCCAGAATGTCGGGATCGTTCTCGAGGTCGTGCGACAGCACGTTCACGATGACTTGGGTGTCGCAGCGCCAGCCGTCGGCGAACAGCGGACGGATCGGGCGGTCGATCAGCCGGGAAACCAGCGTTTCCTTTTCAGTCGGCCGCGCTTCGCGCTTGAAATAGCCGCCGGGAATACGGCCAGCGGCGTAGTATTTTTCCTGGTAGTTGCAGGTCAGCGGCAGGAAGTCGATGCCTTCCTTCGGCGCTTTCGCCGCGACCACGGTCGCGAGCACGGTGGTGGCGCCGTAGGAAGCGAACACCGCTCCGTCGGCTTGGCGCGCAAATCTGCCGGTCTCTAGCGTGAGTTCGCGGCCACCCCAGTCAAGTTGTACACGATGAATATTGAACATTGCGATTGTCTCTCATGGTTATCGCGAAAGCGCGAAAGCCATAAGCAAGACGGCGAGACGCTATCGGCGCAGCGAAGCTGCAATGCCAATACAGCGTCCGGCGATCCTGCCATGGCCTTCGGACCTTCCCTGATGGGACGGACCTTTGGTCCGTCGTTCAAATCGGCAGCTTAAGCTGCCGCACATGCGGCGGTCGCCATTTGCGCACCGCCAAAGCGCGCGGATTAAGCCGCGCGCAAGCTGTTCAACGGCGGATACCCAGCCGTTCAATCAACTCTTTGTAGCGTCCTTCGTTGGTGCGCCGCAGATAATCCAGAATCTGCCGGCGCTGCGAAACGAGCTTCAGGAGCCCGCGTCGCGAATGATTGTCTTTCACATGGGACTTGAAGTGTTCGGTCAAGTTGTTGATCCGCTCCGAAAGAAGCGCAACCTGGACCTCCGGCGAACCGGTATCACCGGACTTCACGGCGTATGTTTTGATAACTTCCGCCTTGCGCGCGGTCGTAATCGACATCGTCACCAACCTTTTTCTCTGTCGGCGCGACCTGTCACGCCGGATAAGTTGAACACGCGCCTGGGGACGATTTCGCCGCGATCGATCTCGGCAATTGCCACGAGCTGTCCGCCCGAAGCGACCTGGACCGTGCCGCGGATGACGGCAGCGTCCCGTCCGCGCAACAAAACGGCTTGACCCCTGTTGAGCCTTGCCGCGTCTGCCGGGCTAACGGCCAGCGCCGGGATGTCGTCCAGCGCGGTCTCGACCGGCAGTAGCAAATCGGCGAGATTTCCCTCGCCAGCGGCCGCTCTATGGCACAAAGCTTCAAGCCGTTCCAGCGAAATCATGTCGCTTTCAATGAACGGGCTGACGCGGCTGCGCCTTAAGGCGGAAACATGGCCGAAGCTGCCAGTGAGGCGGCCCATATCGCGCGCGAGCGCGCGAACATAAGTGCCCTTGCCGCATTCGGCGGCCAAGACCGCGTGATCGGGGTCGGGCATATCGACGAGTTCAAGCCGATCTATGGTTACCGGGCGTGCCGCAATCTCGACGGTTTCGCCCTCGCGCGCCAGATCGTACGCCCGCTCGCCGTCGATCTTGATGGCGGAGAAACGCGGCGGCACCTGCTCGATGGTTCCGGTAAAGCGCGGCAGCACCGCTTCGATCGCGGCGCGCTCCGGCCGGTTCGCGCTCGTATTCACCACGCGGCCTTCGGCGTCGTCGGTGTCGCGCTCCTCACCCCAGCGCACCGTAAAGACGTAGGTCTTGCGGCCATCCACCACGAACGGCACGGTCTTGGTGGCTTCGCCGAGCGCGATCGGCAGACAGCCCGACGCGAGCGGATCGAGCGTGCCGGCATGGCCGGCGCGCTTGGCCGAGAACAGGCGCTTGATTACCGCGACCGCGTGCGTCGACGTCATGCCGACCGGCTTGTCGAGCACCACCCAGCCGTGCACGTCGCGCTTGGCGCGTTTTTTGTCGCCGGCTTGTTCCGGCAACCGCACCTGTGCTTCGCCGGCGCCGCCAATTCGCGAATCGCGATCGATTTCGTCCGCGTGCGAATCAAACATGTTGTTTGTTGCCGGCATCACTCGTCTTCTTTCTCCGCGAGGTCGCGCTGTACGTCGGGTGTTCGCAGAAGCTTCTCGATCCGTTCCGCTTCGTCGAATCGTTCGTCGATGCGAAAGCGAATTTCAGGAGCAAATTTTAAGTTAACGCGCCGTGCGATCTCGCCGCGCATGTAACGCTTGTTGCGGTCGAGCGCTTCCAGCACGTCTTTCTCGTCGCGGCCCCCGAGCGGCATGATGTAGATCGTCGCCAGCCGCAGGTCGGGCGACATGCGCACTTCCGGCACGGTGATCATGTGCGCTTCGATCACCGGGTCGTGCACATCGCCGCGCGACAGCATGGCCGCCAATTCGTGGCGGATGAGTTCGCCGACGCGCAACTGCCGCTGCGAACCGCCGGGGGGCTGAGCGCGATGGTGGTGGCGTGACATGTCTCGTAAACCACGTTCTCAATAATCGTGCCCGGCCTCCGGCCGGGCATTCGCGTTGCAGATTGTCAATGCAACCAAGACGGAGACTGCCGCGGCGCGCGGCCCGCGGCTAAAGCGTCCGCTGTACGGTCTCTACGCGATAGCACTCGATCACGTCGCCGACTTTCATGTCCTGGTAGTTCTCGAACGCCATGCCGCATTCCTGCCCGGCGACGACTTCGCGCGCGTCGTCCTTGAAGCGTTTGAGCTGCGAGAGCTTGCCCTGATGGACCACGACATTGTCGCGAATGAGCCGCACATTGGCGCCGCGCTCGACCACGCCGTCGGTGACGCGGCAACCGGCCACGTTGCCGACCTTGGACACCTTGAAGATTTCGAGAATGGTGGCGTTGCCGAGCAGCGTCTCGCGCAGCGTGGGCGCGAGCAGGCCCGACATCGCCTTCTTCACGTCGTCGACGAGGTCGTAGATGATATTGTAGTAGCGGATCTCGATGCCGGCATGTTCGGCGGCTTCGCGCGCCTCTTTGTGGGCGCGCACGTTGAAACCGATGACGGCCGCGTTGGATGCTTCCGCCAAGGTGACGTCGGACTCGGTGATGCCGCCGGCGCCGGAGAAGATCACACGCGCGGCGACTTCGTCGGTCGACAGCTTATCCAGCGCGCCGACGATGGCTTCGACCGAGCCTTGCACGTCGGCCTTGATCACCAGCGGGAATTCCTTGCGGCCGGCGGTCTTGAGCTGATTCATCATCTGCTCGAGGGAGCCGCGCATGCCGGTTTGCCGGGCGGCCGCGATCTCGCGCTTCTGCCGCGCGCGATAATCGGCGATCTCGCGGGCGCGCGCTTCGCTCTCGACCGCCGCCAAGCGGTCGCTCGCCTCGGGCGTGCCGTTGAAGCCGAGGATTTCGACCGGCATGGAAGGGCCAGCGGCCACTACCGCATGTCCGGTATCCGAAACGAGCGCGCGCACGCGACCCCATTCCGAGCCGGCAACGACGATGTCGCCCGGGCGCAGCGTGCCGCGCTGCACCAGCACGGTCGCGACCGGACCGCGGCCGCGGTCGAGCCGCGCCTCGATCACGGTGCCTTCCGCCGCACGGTTCGGATTGGCCTTGAGCTCGAGCACTTCCGCCTGCAGCGCGATCACATCGAGCAGCTTGTCGAGATTGGTCTTCTCTTTCGCCGAGACGTCGACTTCGAGCACCTCGCCGCCGAGCGACTCGACCTGAATTTCGTGCTGCAACAGTTCCGTGCGCACGCGCTCCGGCTTGGCGTCCGGCTTGTCGATCTTGTTGATGGCGACGATGATCGGAACCTTCGCCGCCTTGGCGTGATGGATCGCCTCGATCGTCTGCGGCATGACGCCGTCGTCGGCCGCCACCACCAGCACGACGATATCGGTGATCTTGGCGCCGCGGGCGCGCATGGCGGTGAAGGCCGCGTGACCGGGCGTATCGATGAAGGTGATGCGCCCGCCCGACGGCGAGGTCACCTGGTACGCGCCGATATGCTGGGTGATGCCGCCGGCCTCGCCGGCCGCCACTTCGGTCGAGCGTATGGCGTCGAGCAGCGAGGTCTTGCCATGGTCGACGTGGCCCATGATGGTGACCACCGGCGCACGCGGCTGCAGGCTCTCCGGATCGTCGGGCGCGTCGAACATGCCTTCTTCGACGTCCGACTCGGCGACGCGCCGCACGGTATGGCCGAGCTCTTCGGCAATGAGCTGCGCGGTGTCGGCGTCGATCGTATCGGTGATCTTCGCCATGTGACCCTGCTGCATGAGAATGCGGATCACATCGACCGCGCGCTCGGCCATGCGGTTGGCCAGTTCCTGAATGGTGATGGTCTCCGGGATCGTCACCTCGCGCGCGATCTTTTCCTTCGGCTCGTCGCGATGGCCGGTCATGCGCTGCACGCGCCGGCGGAAGGACGCGACCGAACGCTCGCGCACTTCGTCGGCGGCGAGCGCCGTCACGACAGTGAGCCGGCCGCGCCGTTTCTCGCCGCCGCTGCGCGGCGCCTTCGGAGCCGGCGCGGGACGCGCCGCCACTCCGCCGCGCCGGGCGCTGCGCGGAGCTTCCTCTTCGTCGGCTTCGAGCGCGGGCCGGGCGACATTGCTGGGCTTGAGCGGCGTCGCCGTCTCGACGCCGAACCGCTTCTTGGCGACTTCGTCGGCCTTGCGCTTGGTCTCTTCGTCGTGCTTGCGCCGCTCTTCTTCGTCACGCTTGCGCGCTTCGGCCTTTACACGCTCGGCTTTCTCGACCTCTTCACGCGTCTGCCGAATCCGCGCTTCTTCTTCGGCGATCTTGCGCTCTTCCGCTTCGCGCAAACGCGCGTCGGCGAGGGCGTGTGCGCGCGCGCTGCGCTCCTCGTCGGTGAGTGTGCGCAATACGACGCCGGACGGCTTTGCAGGCGCAGCCGATGACGGCGCGCTCGACGGAGCTCTGGCGGGGGTAACGTTGCGCTTGGGCGCGGCTGCGGCGCTGCGCTCGACCGGCGCCGGCGGCTCCGCCTTCGCCTCGCCCGGACCGACGCGGCGCTTCACCTTTTCGACAACGACCGATTTGCTGCGGCCATGGCTGAAGCTCTGGCGCACGACGCCTTGCTCGACGCCGCCGCGCTTGAGCGTCAGCGTCTTGGTCGAAGTCACGCTCAGCTTCTCGCCACTATTTTTGTTCGTCTCAGTCATACGCGTTCATATCTCCGGCCGGTATTACCTCGGCGCAGCCTTTCCGGCCTGATGATGCTGATCGCCGGTGCGAAACCGCTCAAGGCGCCGGCAGCGCGCCAAAAAGGTTTCGCTCGCAGGTCCGGCGAGCAGGGCAGCATGTACCACATTTGGGCGGTTCAATGCCAAATCCAATTGCGCCGTGGTCAAAAATCCAATCTCCGCGGGCGCCCCCGACCGATGGCGCGGGGCGCTGGCCTGAAGCTTGCGTACCCCGTCGGCAGCCGCTCCGGCGGCATGAAGGACGGCAATAACCTCTTCATGTTCCAGGGCGGCCTCCGTTTTGGCAAAGCCGGCCGCGACCGATCCGGCCTTGCCGGCTATGGCTAACGCATCGAGAACCGCGCGCTCCAGGAGCCGTTGCGTCTGTTCGGCAAGGTCTGCGGGCAGCCGGACCTCCCGCTTGAACCCGCGGGTGAAGACCTTGCGCTTGATGGCCTCGGCCAAGGCCTCCCGGGTTGCCGTTATCCACAAACCGCGGCCCGGCAACTTGTTCTTAACGTCGGGAACGGCTGCTCCATCGGGGCCGACCACAAAGCGGATCAGCTCGGATATGGGGCGGATCTCCCGGGTCACCGCGCACATACGCGTGCGTTCGGCCGCCCGGGGGCCGCGGTCAGGTTCGACGGCGCTCTCTACTTCGTGCGTTCCGGCGATCATGCGCTCGCTTCATTGCCGCAGGCTTCGTTAGGCCTGAGCTTCCGCGGCCGGGGCTTCTTCGGCGGCCGGTGGGGCCAGATCCGCTTCATTCACCCATCCGGCCTTCAGACGGGCCTGCATGATCATGGCCTCGGCTTCCTCGCGCGACAAATCGAAGCCGTCGAGAATGCCGGCTTCGCGCACGGTCTCGCCGTCCTTGCGCTCGGTCCAGCCGGCAAGGTCGTCGGTTGCGCAACCGGCCAGATCCTCGACGGTCTTGATGCCGTTCTCGCCGAAGCGGACCAGCATCGCGGTCGTAACGCCGGGCACCTCCTTGAGCTCGTCGGCGACGCCCAACTCGGTTCGCTTGGCGTCGAGCTCCGCCTCGATCTTGGCGAGATAGTCGCGTGCGCGTGTCTGCAATTCGGCCGCGGTATCTTCGTCGAAGCCCTCGATGCCCGCGATCTCCTTGGTGTCGACCAGCGCCAGCTCCTCGACCGAGGTGAAGCCTTCCGAGGCGAGCAATTGTCCGATCACCTCGTCGACATTGAGCGAGTCGATGAACATGCGGGTACGATTTTCGAACTCCGCCTGGCGGCGCTCGGATTCTTCCTGCTCGGTCAAAATGTCGATGTCCCAGCCGGTGAGCTGCGAAGCAAGCCGCACATTCTGGCCGCGCCGGCCGATGGCGAGCGAGAGCTGCTGATCGGGAACCACCACTTCGATGCGCTCGCGCTCTTCGTCGAGCACCACCTTGGCGACCTCGGCCGGCGCCAGCGCGTTCACCACGAAGGTCGCGATGTCCTGCGACCATGGAATAATATCGATCTTCTCGCCCTGCAGCTCGTTCACAACCGCCTGCACGCGCGAACCGCGCATGCCGACGCAGGCGCCGACCGGGTCGACCGAGGAATCGCGCGAAACCACCGCGATCTTGGCGCGCGAGCCGGGGTCGCGCGCCACCGCCTTGACCTCGACGATGCCGTCGTAGATTTCCGGAACCT
>Ga0187781_10001254_pt1 | contig 19171 bp, 12 predicted proteins | sample 0715_SJ02_MP02_2_FD_132447 | JGI IMG/M metagenome (GOLD analysis project Ga0187781, IMG submission 132447) | Tropical peat soil microbial communities from peatlands in Department of Meta, Colombia - 0715_SJ02_MP02_20_MG | ecosystem: Environmental > Terrestrial > Soil > Wetlands > Peat | place... | reverse complement strand
GACCGGACGGTCGGACGACGAATGTTCGCCCCGGCCATCGCGAAGTGGAATCCGGGCAGTTTATAACGCACGTCCAGACCGAGCGACGGTGAGCGTTCGGCGGTCCAGCGACCCCGGTTGCGGTTCGAGAACCCACGGCGAACCGAAGTCTCGCCGGCAAGGGGGAAGACCCCGTTTCGGGGTCTTCGCGAGAGCGCCAAAATCGTTATGCGACTGCCCCCGCCATCGTTCGGCGTGCAGGCGGAGTTCCGCTTGGTCCGCCCGGCGAATCTCGGCGTTTCGTTCGTCGGAACGATTGTCGGGGGACTGGTCGCTGCCGGAGAGGGGATCGGAGTCTCCCCGACGCTCTGGGTCTATCTCCTTCTCGCCGGCATCTCGACCGCCTGCGTCACGGCCGCAGGAAACGTCCTGAACGACATCCTGGACCTCGAAGGGGATCGGACGAACCATCCGGACCGCCCCCTCGTCACGGGGGAGGTGCGGGTCGAGACGGCGCGCGGACTGGTCGTCGGGTTGTTCTTCGCCGGGCTCTTTCTGGTCCTGCCCGTCATCGCGGCAGAACCGTGGGTTGGCGTGATCCTCGGTGCCGCGGTCCTCTCCCTTCTGGGGTACGAGTTTCTCTTCAAGGCGCGGGGGTTCGTGGGCAACCTCGTGGTCGCGTTCCTGACTGCGATGGTGTTTCTCTACGGAGGCGCCGCCGCGGGGAACGGTGCACTGCTCCTTCCCTTTGCCGGGATGGCGTTCCTCGCGACCCTAAGCCGCGAGGTCATCAAGGACATGGAGGACGTCCGTGGGGACATCGACCGTTCGACCCTTCCCATGGTGTACGGACTCCCCTTTTCCGCGAGCGTCGCTCGAGCGAGCGTGTTCTCCGCGATCGTCCTGAGCGCGGTTCCGCTGGCCTGGTTCGCTCCTCTGACGACGGCTGCCGGGATTATCTATCTCGGGGTGGTCGCGGTCGCCGACGTCATTTTCGTGGTCTCGGTCGTCTACCTGCCGGCGCGGCTTCACTACGAGCAGACGATGAGCAAGGTCGCGATGTCCGTGGCACTGTTGGCCTTCTTGGCGGTGGCGTTCCGGTGACCGCCCGCGCCCCTGCCCCGGAGTCCCGAGGTCGCGTTGAGTCCTACCTGATCGAGCAGTTCGCAACGGGGCCGACGCACTTCACGCTCATCGATCCCGACAAGTCCCCCGGAGCGAGGGCCGGCGCGATCGCCCGTGGTGCGGTGAGCCTGGGGAGCCACCTCATCCTCCTAGGGGGGTCCACAGGAATCTCGCCGGACGTGATCGGCGAGGCGGCACGGGCCGTGAAGGCGGCCGTCAGCGTCCCGGTCGTGATCTTCCCCCAGGGGCTTGACTCCATCTCTCCGGCGGCGGATGCGGTGCTGTTCATGAGCCTACTCAACTCGCGGAACCTCGACCTCGTGGTGCGGGCGCATGCCCGCGCAGCTCCTATGATTCGGTCGATCGGTCTCGAACCGATCCCGATGGGATATCTCGTGATCGCCCCCGGGATGCGGGTCGGAGAGGTCGGTCAGGTCGACGTCGTGGCCCGCGATGACCCTGCGAGCGCCGCGGGATACGCGTTGGCCGCACAGTATCTCGGAATGCGGTTCGTCTACCTCGAGGCCGGCTCCGGCGCGCCTTCTCCCGTCCCCGCCGCCCTTGTCCGGGCGGTGCGAGACGTGGTCAGTATCCCGGTGATCGTCGGCGGGGGGATCCGGTCCGCCGTCGACGCGCGACGACTGCTTGAGGCCGGTGCGAACGCCCTGGTCACCGGCACGATCGCCGAGGAAGAGGGCCTCGGCGAGGCCTTCCGAGGAATCGTCCAGGAGGTCGGTCGGGCCCGTGGCCGCTAGACCCAACCCGGCCGCCGAAGCGCGCCATCGGCCAGTCCGCCGCGGCCAGTTCCTCTTCCGGGCTCCTCCGCTCGCCCTCGGCATCCCGATGGTCGTCGTGGGAAGCGCGGCCCTCGCAGCCCTCGTCTGGTGGCCGGACACCACGCTGTTCTTGGAGGGATTCGTCGGGGTGTTCAGTCTCTCGGCGCTCTTTGGATGCTTCGGCACCACCCCCATCGCCGCGGCACTGGGAGGGCGGTTCGAGCTGCGTCGATCCGGGTTTCTCTCCCTCACCATCGTGGTCCTTCAATTGCCAATTGCACTCGTGTGGCGGGGGGCGTGGGAGCTCTGGCCCTCGACCGTGCCGAGCCTCGAGCTTCTCGCCGTGTTCTTGGTCGGCCCCGCGTTCTGGTTCCGTCATCTCACGTTGTACGGGGTGTCGAGATCGAGCCATCCCCGTTCGCTGCCCGCTTCGCTCTCCGTCCCGATCCTCTACCTGATCGCTCTCTTCGTTCTCCAGCCTCCGACTCTTGCTCTGGCCATCGCGTCCGTTGCCTTCCTCGTCCTCGCGTTCGTCTGCGCTCTCGCCCTCCTCCACGCAGCCGACCGACCGATCCGCCGCGAGTTCCAGATGTCCGGTGTCTCGCTCATTCGGCCCCTGCTCGATCACGTGGGCGAACGGGACCCTGCCGCGACGAAGGCGCTCGAGGCGTTCTTCTTGCAGGCGGCCTTCCCGGCCGATCTCAAGGTGAACGTGCTCGCCTTTTTCCGAGGGGGCCGGGCCCACGCCACGGTCGCCTTGCCCACGGTCCACCCGGGACCGTTCGCGGCCCTGGGATCCAGCGATCTCCCCCGAAAGCTTGCCGAGCGTCTCGAGCCCGGGGCCGGCGTCGTTCTCGTCCCCCATACCCCCTCCGATCACGACCTCGACCTTCCCTCCGAGGCCGAGGTCGACCGGGTCGCTCGGGCCGCCTCCGAGCTGCTCACTGGCCTCCCTGCGGCGACGCACTCCCGGGGGAGCCCCCTGGTCCGGCCGTATCCCAATAGCTTCGCCCGAGCCCAGCTTCTCGGGGACATGGTGCTGGTCATTGTCTCGCAAGCCCCCGACCCGACCGACGATATCGCCTACAGCGTGGCCGACCGGATCCTCCGTGAGGTCGCGCTCGACGGGGATCCGCCGATCGCGTTGATCGACGCTCACAACTCGTATGTCGAGGGGGTGGGCGACATTGCCTACGGGACTCCGGTCGCCGAGAAGCTGGTGAAGGATACCCGTGCGGCGGTCCGCGCCGCGGTGAGCGCCGCCCGCGATGGACTGGTCGAGGTGGGCGTCGCGGCACGCGGAGGATATTCGATCGGAGAGCAGGGAATCGGTCCGCAGGGAATCCGTGCCCTGGCGATCCGGACCGGCGGGTCGACGACCGGTTACGTCTTGATCGACGGCAACAACCTTCTCCTCGGACAGCGCGAGGCGATCCTCCGATCGCTCGCCGACCTGGTGGACGACGCCGAGGTCCTGACGACCGACAACCACGTGGTTCACGAAGTCGATGGGGGAATCAATCCCGTCGGCGAGAGAATCCCGCTCGACACGCTGATCCACGAGGCCCGGGAAGCCCTGAACTCCGCAAAGGGTGACCTTGCCCCCGTCGATGTCCGCTTCGGGACGAAGGAGGTCCCGGCGGTAAAGATCCTGGGCCCCGGCCTGACCGCTCGGCTTTTGACCTCGCTCGGCGACACCCTCGCGATGTTCACGAATATGTTCCCGGCCACCCTCCTTCTCCTTCTGACGAGTTCGCTCGTCGTGGCATTTGCACTCCGCTAGGAGCGGTCGATGGCGCGGAGCGGGACCCCACCGTCGGCGGACGTGGTCCGTGAGATCGGCGGAGAGGAGACTCTGCGACTCCTCACCCAGCTCGTCGCCACCGCGCCGACGAATCTCGAGGACCCGATTCACCGCCGGTGGGAGAAACCGAACTACCTCCGAGCTTCGGACGCGATCGTCCGGGCGGGCCGTGCTGCCGGACTCGCCACCACCGTCTACGATCCGATGGTCGCCGGGGATGTCAAGGGCGATTGGCACGGCGCGCCACGGCCGAACGTGATCCTGGACTTGGACGTCGGAGCGCGAGAAACGGTTCTCATCTTGGCTCACTACGACGTCGTGCCGGTTCCCGCGGAGCAACTCTCGCGATGGAAAAGTCCACCCCACACCCTGACGCTCCGTTCGGACGGCCGCCTCTATGGGCGCGGATCCAACGACGACCTCGGCAGTGGCGTGGTCACGTCGTTGGTGGCGATGCGCCACTTGGCCGACGCGAGGGACCTTCACCGGAACGTCCGGCTGATCGCCGCGTGCGACGAGGAGACCGGCGGAGAAGGCGGAATCGAGGCGATCAAGGCGCACGACGCCCGACTCCCGCGAAATGACCCCGGACGATACTTGCGGTCCGAGGTCGCCCTCATTCCCGACGGAAGTCCCGAAACGACCGGTGGATCGAGCGGCGTCGCGTTCCTGGACGGCTCCTTCGATCGGCCGGTGCAACTGAGCGAGGTGGTCGGGTTTGGCCAGGCTCTCGTGGGGCTTCACGACGTCGCCCGAACGTGGAAATCGATTTACCTCTCGCCGGATTGGCCGAACCGCAACGCCCCGGAGAAGGTCATCACCGGACGCGCCTCCGTCACAAAGTTCGACTTTCAGGGGGAAGGTGCCCGGCCCGCCGGAGTGAGCCTTGTCGCCGTCCACGCGGAGACCGACGCGGCGAATCAGATCGCTGCGTCCGTGACCCTCGTCGTCGGGGGATCGGCTCCCGAGATCGACCGGTTCGCGACGAACCTCGAGTCGATCCTCCCCTCACCATTCTCCCTTGGCCGCAATGGACCGACCGCGCTCACGGTGCCGCCGGGTGCGAAGACGCTCCAGGTCCTCGGAGTGGCGTGCCACGGAGGATATCCCCATTGGGGTCACAATCCGGTCCCTCCGACGCTCGAGCTGCTTCGGACCGCCATCGCCGGAAAACTCCTGGATGGCGCGGCGGTCGGGACCGCCACGTTCTCCGTCGACCTCCGGTTCGTTCCCGAGATGGAGGTCGACCGCGGACTCCCGATCATGATGAAGCGGGTGTGGGCCTGGGTGAGGAGGCACCGGGTCCCGGCTCGGCTCGAGGCACCGCCAGGCCGGATCCGATCCGGCTATGCGATCCCGCCGGACCACCCATCGATTCTCAAACTCGAGCGCATCCTTGCCGACGTCTACGGGGTTCACGGGGTCTGGGGCGAATACGGCGGGACGGACGCGAGCGCGCTCCGCGACCTCAAGACCCCGTCGGGGAAGCCGCTTCCGGCGCTGGTGTTTGGCAGTATGGACCCTTCGGCGCACATCCACGACGCGGAGGAGAGCGTGGACCCCCGACGCCTCGCGGGCGTGATTCGTGCGATCGAGCGGTTCGTCCAAGAACCCTAGTGGGGTCGGGCCGTGCTTCCCCAGATCGAGGCGAGCGGTCTCGCCGTCCTGTGGCTCCTGTTGCCGGCGTACATCGCGAACGCGTTCGCGACCCTCCCTCGGGGCCGCGGCCCGCCGATGGACTTTGGGCGCATCTGGTCGCGGGACGGCCGCCGGATCCTCGGTCCGTCCAAGACGTGGTCGGGGTTCCTCGTCGCGGGATTCGGCGCGATGCCGTTCTGCCTCCTCGAAGCATGGCTGATTCTCCTGGCCCCCCCGAACCTCGCGATCGTGCCCGTCCTCGCTCCCACCGTGCTCGCGGCGCTTCCACTGGCCGCGATCCTCACCTTCGGCGCGATGACCGGCGACTCGTTCGGCTCCTTTGTCAAGCGCCGGCTCGGCCGCGAGAGTGGAGCCCGCACGATCCTGCTCGACCAGCTCCCCTTCGTCCTAGTCCCGATCGGGCTCGGATTTGCGTTCTACACCTCCCTCTTCGTCGAAGTATTTGGCCACTGGGAAGCGGTCTTATGGCTCGTCGTGATCACGCTCGGTCTGCACGTGGCCTTCAACTGGATCGGATTCAAGGCCGGACTGAAGAAGGTGCCCTGGTGACGACGGCGCTCGGTGGGAAGGAGCCCGAGCACGCTGAAATCGTGCAGACGCTCCTGGACGCCGGGGCGGTCCGCTTCGGCGACTTCACGCTGACCTCGGGCGAACACAGTGATGTCTACATTGACGTGAAGCGCGCGTGGCCCGACCCGGCAAAACTGGATGTCCTGGCTCGGGCGCTGGCAGCCCGTGTCGGCTCCGCCGACCGGCTCGCGGGAATGGAGCTTGGTGCGGTCCCGCTCGTGGTCGCGACCGCGTTGCGCACCGGGCTCCCGTACGTGGTCCTGCGAAAGATTGCGAAGGAGCACGGGACCCGGCAGGCCTACGAGGGAGACGTGCCGATGGGAGCTCGTTTTCTGTTGATCGAGGACGTCTCAACCACCGGTGGTAGCTCGGTACGATCGGTGGAGATTCTGCGCTCCGCCGGGGGAGTCGTCGACCGGGCGCTGGTCGTCGTCGACCGCGAATCGGGGGCACGGGAGCGTCTCGCGGCCGCGGGGGTGCGGCTCGAGCCGCTCGTGACGATGTCGGAGCTGAGGGGAGCCCGGCGGTGAGCGGCGTCCTGCAAGCGGACGCGACGGTGCGGTTCGACGACCCCGCCGAAGCGAGCTCGGTGTACGCGAAGGGATTCTTCGGGACGCTGGCCGACTCCGGCACTCTCACCCTCGATCGGTACGAAGCGGTCTACCTCGCCGAGATGGAGCGGGCCACGGTCACCCGTCCCTCGGGAGGTACTGTGGCTTGGCCGACGATTTTCCGACGGGCGGTTCGCTCGGATCCGGGATTCCCGGTACGCTACTTGGTTTACCGCGACCTTCGTCAGCGCGGGTACGTCGTTCGGGCCAGTCCCCCGCCCGTCGCGTTCGCAGTTCTCCCTCGTGGTGGGACGCTCCACAAGACCCCATCGCGCTACTGGGTCGAAGCGCTCAGCGAGCGGGTCCCATTCGATCTCGCGCGGATCTTCGACCTCGCTGACCGGGCGCGCTCCGCGAAAAAGACGCTCCTGCTTGCCCTGGTCGACGAAGAGTCCGATCTCACCTACTATCGCGTCCGGAGGCCGTCGCCGACCGGCGCGCTTCCGCCCCGACCCCTCGGACGCGCGGTGGAGGGGTGGCTGTCCGAAGACCGCGTGACGGTCCACGAACCAACGGCCGTCGAGGAACTCGGACGGGAGCTCGCCTACGGAAGCCGTGTGGGCGCCCGGCTCGAGCTGAGCTTGATCGAGGCGGTCTATCTGGCCGCCTCTGGTCAACTCGAAATACGGGATGCCAAGAGTGGCCGGCCCGTCCCGCTCGCCCATCTAGAAAAGCGTGCCGGGCGGCTCGACCCGAGATTCGTTGAACGACGGGCCGCCTACGGAGACCTGAGGGCCCGCCAGCTCGTGGTGAAAACCGGGTTCAAGTAAGGGGCGCACTTCCGCGCATACCCCCGGAATCCATCGAATGCCCACGCGCGTTATCTGATCCAAGCTGTGCCCGCGGGTCATGTGACGACATGGCCCGAGGTCGCCGGAGGGATCCGTGTCGCGCAGGGGGTCCGGAAGGAGTACCTCGTTGCCGGCGTGGGGTCCAACTCGAACGTTCGATTTCTATCGCTCGAGCGGATTCGACCGTAAAAGGACCCGCTCCTTGGTCGGACAATTCTTCTTTCCGATCGTCGTTGATTCGGGCCGAGGGGTGTGACCCGAGGGCAATCTTCGAGGAATCAGGCGGGCGCGACAGCCCAACATGCGACCTGGGCGTTGCGATTCTGCGTCCAGCTTGACCTTGAGTTTCTGGCGACGTTTGCCGTGGATTTTGCACACAGGAACGTCCTAATACGCGGAATCCCTCCGAACTGCCACGGATGGCGACCCGCCCGATCTTCGACGTCGGCTGGTGGAACCTGGGGACGGGACGTTACAAGCAGTCGAACGTTGAGCCCTTTTTCCTCGGGAGTGAACCAGGACCACCCCGTCCCTCAGCACCCCCTCGTTCGGATCAACGGCGCCGGCGAATATTCTCGGAAAGATGGTCCGTCCATCTGGTCGTAGGCTCGGTCATCGCCGTGACCATTCTGATCCTGAGCTCCTCCCTTCCGCCTGCTGGATCCTGGCACAGCCTTCCGTCCTCCTCGTCCTCCGGACTCACCACGGATCAAACGACGACGAGCCAAACTCCTCCGTCCTCGTTCTACCCTTATCTTGCGAGCCCGAACGAGTATCCGACGGCGAATCCCATCGCGAGTCCGTACTTTACGGGCCCCGGGGTACTACCTTCGTCCAGTAGCTGCGCAGGACCAATATCACTCGCGGCCTTAGAATTCCCGTCCGGAGTCCTTGCGCCGGATGGGTGCGCTCTCTACACGTTTTCCCTAAGTCAATCCACCTGGAGTACAGAAGTTAGTCAGTCAAATCTACTCGCTGTCAATTATGGGACACTCTCGTACAACGGCCCTCAGCCGGCCTTTGAAGTCTACGAAGCCATCGGCGTGACTCCTTCGCCGACAAAGTGGCTGGAGAGCACGGTGGGATCGAATTCCGGGGTCGCGGTCACCCTGAGCTCAGCGGACGACCAAGCGAACGTCCAGGGTGGTTGGGGTACCTACGAATGGATGGTCGTCTCGAGCGATTCGCAATCGTCCCTTAGCTACTGGTTCGGGGTTCACTGGGGAGACTTCGGCGACGGTCCCTCGAGCTATTTTACGGCCCGCATCGGGGCCGCCACCGGATCCTCGGCCCTCAGCGTCAACTTCTCGGCGATCATCTCGGAATATGATGGTCCCGGACCGTACACCTACAGCTGGGCGTTTGGGGACGGAACGACGAGTTCGGCCGCGGACCCGAGTCATACGTACTCGAAGGGCGGGGCGTACACCGTTTCTCTTTCCGCGAAGGACGCCTCGAGCCAGTACTCGAATTCCACGTTAACTGTCGGAGTACAGGCGGAGGGAGCGACCGCCGAGCTCTCGTATCCTCGCCTCGTGAGCGCCGTTGAAGGATCGGTCCCGAGGTACCTGATGGTGGAAGCCGCGACCGCTCCTTCGAACATCAACTATCTCATGTTCACGACCGGCACCTACAATGCCAGTGCGGCGGCGGCGATCTACAACGACACCGCGCGGTACGACCTGCCGATCGTCTGGTCGGTGCCGTCGGTTGTCGCGAGCTTCGCCCAGCCCATCACCGGGGACGACATCGTCACCAGTTCAAACGGCGGTACGATCGCAATCGCGGTATCGGCCGGGGGCTCGACGTGGATTTTTGAGTCGACGAACGAAGGGACTGGCTGGTTCACTCTGACTCCTCAGTCGTTGCCGGGGCAGGGTCCGAAGCTCGCGCTCGGGCCCTCGGAGATTTTGGCGGCGACCTGGCAGCCCGGAGAATTTCCGGCGGTGATCTACGCCACAACGCTTTCGTTGCAAGGGTACGGAAGTCCCCAGGCCTCTTGGGAGTGGTACGGCGAAACAGTGGAGGATTTCGCTTCCGACTGGGCGGCCGGTACGAGTTCGGGGTCGCTCGGGATAGTCGTATCGCTGAGCATCTTCCCTTCCGCCATCACCGGATCCATCTACTACTACCGGTCCATTGACAACGGCTACGACTACTCCCAATCCGTCATCGGTACATATTCAAACGCGACCATCACTTCCGCCTTCAACGCGGTCGGGGGCACCCGGCTCGCCGACCCGAACGTCCCGGCCGCCGGAGCCGTTACGGCCACCGCCGATGGGTCGAGCGTCTTCGTACTGTACACAACAAGGGTGGCCGGTCGTACTGAGGTTAACGTGACTACCTCCGGGGACTCTGGGGCCAACTGGAATCCGACCACCACGTACCACCTGCCCGTCGGGTCGATTGGCCAGCCGGAGGCGGTCGCGTCGACCACCGGCTATGTGTACGTCACTTGGACGGACGACTCCCAGGGTCCGGCCGGGGTCGATCAAGCCGTCTTTCTGTTGGACGGAACGATAGCCCAAAATGCCACGGAACTCCCGGGCAGTGGAGGCATCCAGTCTGCGTCGGCATCGTTACCGACCGTCGCATTGGATCCATTACTGCGTCCGCTATACGCGTGGGTCGCGGGAGGAGGAACTTCGTCCGCCGATCTGGAGACCTCGGGGTCCTTCCTCTCCCCCTCGAATGCGTTCAGCTTGCTGAGCACTTCCTTTTACCAACTGACCGCCTGGGACTTCAAGCCAACCACTTCCAGTCCACCTGTCTCGACTCAGCCCGCGGCTACGATTGCATACACTTCGGTCGCTGGGAAGCTCGCTAGCGCCTTGCACGATCCGAGTTCGGGCCCTTGCTCCCTTAGTGCCGCCCAGACCAATGCCTCCGCCGTTTACGGAACCGTTACGTCGTTTCCTCTCGTTCCCGTCGCGAATCAAGTGTCCAGTTGCGCCAACCTTTCGCTGGCAGAGCACCCCGCCTCTGACGTGGCCAACACGAACGGGACGTTCGCCCCGAACACCTATCTCTCCGTGTTGGGCGACTGGGTCTCGGAGGCGGTTGGAGTCCAGGTCAGCTACAAGGGCGACGCACTTTCTGCGGCACTGACTTCGTCCGTCGGCGCGAGCACCACGACACCTGCCCCGCTTCCGCCCGTGGACGGGTCGATCACCTACCAACAGTCCTCTACAGTCTATTGTTACTACGAGTACGAACAGCCGTTCTGCGCGCCAGTCGCCGAGGCGAGCGTGACTCCGTTAGTGGTCAACCCGACGACGGCCGAGTTACAGTCGTCGGTCTTCTTCCCGACCCTCGTTCAAATGATCTGGAATCACACGTCGGAATGCCCCCCCGGCTGGGGAGGCGGCAACGGCGTCACGTGGTGGAACTACAGCGAACCCGTCGGCTACGAGTGGACTGGCGACGTCGAAGGGCATTCCGGATCATACTCTACGACGGTTTCTCCCGGAACACAGTGGAACATCCGCTCCCCGTACCTGACCAATCTGACCCCCAATGCGGCCATCTCCTGGTCGGACGGCTACCACGCGACGTACGAGATGTACATGGACGAGATTTTGAATTGCGGGGGTGTGATCACCACCATTACTTACGATAACGGCACATTCGGCGCCTCGATTCCCGGCCCGTCCGGAATACTGTACACGAACCTCTCCATGGTCCCGGGGGGCCCGGATGACACGTTCGTCGAGGCGACGGGGCAGTCGAGCACGGTGCATCTCGGTTACGAATGGAACAACACCATGCTGGCGACCGCAGCGACCTCGTTGACGCAGTCCAGTGGGCCGACGACGAGCGACAATAGTAACGCCTGGGTCGTCCCGGAGTCCTTTTCATACCCGAATGTCCCGATCGGTTACACGTACACGGCCGCGATGAGCGTCCAAAGCCAGCCGGGCGCATGGAATTCGACGCAGGAGCCGGGAATCTCCGCTGGAGAAGATAGCTACGCGAATCCCTTGACCGCCAGTTTCGGGTGCACTTTCCCCCTCGAACAGAACCCGGTACAGCTGGAATCGCCGACGGGGTCTACCACCGCTCCCGAGGTAGAACGCGACTCCGCCTCCAACAAGGTGATCGTCGTCTGGCTCTCGAAGGTCTCCGGGCCGAGCTGGCTCCAGTACTACGAGCTCGGAGTGGGATGGAACTGGTCCCAGACGGCCTCGGAAAACGAGAGCGGGATTTCACCGTACCAGTACCAATACTCGGTCGTGCTCCAAGGGCTGTCCGCCGCTTCTCTCTATGGCGTTACGGTCTGGACGAGCTATGTGGCGGTCCCGGGCTGTCTCGCGTACGAAGCGAGCATGTCCGCCGTCTTCGTCTCCCCCGGGGGGTTCCCCCTCGCGGAATGGGACCACCCCTACGACTCGGTCACTCAGCAGGGTGGGGGGGCGACGATCCAATGGAGCGTCGCGCCGGGATTCGTGTCGAACGGCGACCTGTTGAACGGAGTGCTGTACTACGACAACCGCTCGGCATCCGGGACGATAGTTTCGGCCCCGCTTGCTTCGCCCTTTATCCGTTCGCAATCCCCGGCCACCGATCTCTACAACATTTCCTTGCCTCGGGTGAACACGACGTACTCGATGTGGTTGGTGTTGAACTACAGTGTCAGCTGGGCGTCCAATGACGGAACCGTGAGCGGGACGTATTCGGTTCAGAGCTTGGTCCTCAACTTCACCTACGAACGGGACACCTCGGGCGACGGTCTGACCGACCTCGAGAAGACGCTCGGCTGGACGGTGACGACATCGAGCCTCGCTGGCGGGGCGTCGACCGAGTGGGTCACGGCGAACCCGAACGAGTACGCAACGAACGGTCTCGTGAGCGACTACGTCGAGAAGGACTTTGGCCTCAACCCCCAGACGATCGATACGGCCGGAAGCCACATGCTGGACACGTGGAACCTAACGTTCAACCTGGGGTCGAGCTCGTCGTGTCCGTCGGAATTTCAGTGCTTTTACGAGAACAGTTCGAACCCGTTCAGTTTCGCCCCGACGCCGGGGGGATCCCCGCCCTCCGGTCATTCGCCGGTTGCCACGAACTCGACGAGCGTGGCGCACTGGACCCGTGGCGGTCTCCAGGACGATGCGCCGTACGACGCGGAGGTCCTCTGTACCGGTGGAGCGCTGGGCATACTTCAGGGCTTGGTCTCCGCGGACGGAGTCGGGTGGCTCCGCGGGGTGATCATGAAGTACGATGGCGACTGGACGCTCACGGTCTGGGGCAAGCTCTCGTGGGGGGCGAACCCCCTCGCCGCGTGCACTCGGATCAATGGTATCGCGGACGGCTCTCAGCCGAATCCGGTCGATACTCCCGTGGTTCAGTTGAACATCTCCTCATGGTGGGCGAACCTCCACTCGTCGAACGATGAGGCGGCGCCGTTCGTCGAAGTGTCGAGCGGAAGCGGAGGGACCGGGACACTCTACTACGACGGGTTCGGACCGGCCGCTGGCGACACCGGTAAGTCGAACGTTTCGTACTCGACTCCGTATATCGTGAGCGTCCCGATCGTCACCACGAGCCAGTATGCCTACTTCAACATCACGATCGAAGACAACGCGAGCACATCGGGAACGGACTACTACCAACCGCTGGTCATCGCCCCCGTCAAGGTCGATCTGCTGGGTCAGACCGGGCTCCTCTCGGTGAGCAAGCCTCAAAAGAGCGCCGCGCTTTTCGGGAACTACTCGGTCTTACGGGTCGGCGAGGCCGCCAACACGTTGTTGTGGGCGCCGGCCAACAACACGACTCTATCGAACCTACCGTGGGGGCTCAAGCGGTACATCGCGGAGCCGGATTTCGATCTGATTGTCCTGAATCTCACCAGTGCGAACACCGTAACAAGCATTGAGGGGGCCGGAACTGGGTGGAAATACTCCGCCCATCTCGATACTGGGCTCAACAACCTTCTCGTCCCTCGTGCCGCGTTCCTCTCCTCGCCCCTGGGCCAAGCACTCTTGAACAACTCGGACGAGTCGGTGTCGGTCCCCAGCGGAGCCGGTGTTACGTTCACCCCAAGTGACTGGTCGAATCGGATCCAGACAAGCTCAAGCAATGCACCCGGGAACCCGAACTATATCTGGGCATTCTCGAGCACGAGCCAAAGCCAGAACGGATCGTCCTCGGGGACCTTCGGCGGCGTTCCCTCCAACCCCTTGATTGAATCGGGGGATGAGTCGCTCCAGGTGCAGGCCGTCTTCTGGGTGAACGTCACGACCACAGGGAACGGGCTCTTCACCAACGCCAACGCCGAGCTAAAAGACCTGTTTGGCGGCCTCCTACTCAGCTCCGGTGGCCAACTCGTGGGGAACCTCATCTCGGTGACCTCCGAGCTCGGAACTCTAGGGCTCCCGGCGAATGTCCGGACCGCGATGGCGAATGTTACGTTGACGAACGGCGGGGCGTACGCGCCCCCCGAGTATCAACAGCCTCCCCCCTCCAAGCCGTGGTGGCAATCGGTCGGGGACTTCTTCTACAACACGATTAGCGGAATCGGCCACTTCCTCACGCGACTTGTTTCCGTGGTCTGGAATTCGGTACAATCGGCGGGTGCTTTCCTCGCCGGGGCAGCCGGATGGCTTTCGAGCCACCTCGGTCTCGGTAAGCTTGCCAATCAACTGGTATCGGGTCTCAAGACGATCGAGAACGCCATGGCGTGGGCGCTTCAGCAGTTGCTCACCGCAATCAAGAACGCGATCGAAGCGCTGATCGAGGCCGCGGTGGCAGGCTGGAAGGCGTTGGTCTCTGGCTACGCGGCGGGGATCAGCAGCGCCTTGTCCGCAGCCGAGAACCCGAGCGAGACCGGGAGCGAGGCCGCTGCGATCTGGAATGCGATCGGGGGCGCGATCTGGGTCCTCAGCGCCGTGGCGCTGATCGCGTTCGAAATCGCGATCGGAATCGCCACCGCAGTTTCCTTCGGCCTCAGCGACCTCGCAATCCTCGTAATCGGAGCCTTCGTGACGGTGACGGTCTCGTACTTCTTCCCGAAACTTGGTGGGACCCTCTCCGCCGAGACCGTCTCAAACATCGAGGGTTTTGTCAGCAACTGGGACAATCAATCGGCCTACCAGGCGGAGTGGACCGCCTTTGAAGGGTCGCTCAACTGGATCGACGACGGGGTCACTGGACCAATCGCGGCCTACGACCTCTATGCGGCGGCGACGGGGCAAGATGACCACCTTCTCACGAAATCGACCGCGTTCTCCCTCGCGGTGGTCGCGTGCGTCCTGGATGCCTACGCCGCAGAGGTCAGTACTCCGCAGTGGCTCGGGGTCGCGGCGGCCGTCACGGGGGGGCTCAGCGTTTTCGTCGACGGGGTCGGGCTCGGTGAGGATATTGCCGACAACTCCGATCCGGAAGACTATGCAGTCGACGGGGTGGTGCTCCTTCTTGATGGGCTAGTCGCGTACTACTCTATTGATGACATTCTGTAGAGTCGATCGACGGGGGCACCGGAACGACCGGCACCAGCGAGATCTCTAGCAGGCGGCGGGCCTCACCCGAGGCCGGTACACCCTTTCTGGGAGGCTCCGACTCCCGACTCAACCGGTCGCGGAACGGCTCGGCCGAACGAACCCGCTCTCCAGCAATCCTCGAAGGAGGTCGGCATGCTTCCGCTCATCTGCTTCCATACTCGCGATCAGGATCGCCATCGTGCCGTGCAGGTGTCGGACCATCTGCGTGTCGGCCTGAGCTTCGGCCTCGTTCTCGCGCTCAATCAACGATCCGACCTCCTCGACGGTGACTCCCGACGCGTGGGCGGAGGTGATTCCGCGGTCGAGGTACGGCGCGAGCGACGCGACGATCTCGGCGTGCCGCAGACTATCCGAGGCGATCTGTCGGAAGATCGCCCGGGTGAGCTCGTCACGGGCTTTTTGCGCGAGGCTCATGCACTGCGTCACGGCGGCCTGCTCGACCCGGACCCGCTGGCGAAGCCACTTCGTCATGGCTCTCGATTGTCCAACGTCTCCGCGCATCGAAACGGAGCCCCGACGATGCGAGAAGGGACGACGGGCTCCCTCCGCTTCGGCGAGGGCCATCGCGCCCTCCAGGAGGATCCGTGTCGATGCCGCATCGCTGGGCGGGGCCTGAGTGAGCTGGGCAGCTACCCGCCGCGCGACGGATCGTGCCGATTCGTCCGACGCAAACCGGACAAACTGTTGGGAGAGGCGCTTCCCGGAAAGGTACTGCGAGATCGCGGAGGGTGCGATCCCGAGCATCTGGGCCGACTCGCGGGCGGGAATCCCGAGCCCCTCCACCAGCTCGCGGGCCGTGAGCGCTTGCAGGAGCTGCACCCACGATGCCGGTGACGCGCGATGATGCGTCATGGGTCCCGAGAAGCCGCCGGCGACTGACTCGACGTCGGTCCGCCCATTGAACTCGGGTCCGCGGTCGACTTCACATCGTGAATCATTCTGTCAAACTTCACACACTCGCAGCTTATCTAGCTACCGCCCGTCGTACCGGCGTGCCGAGGAGGCGTCCAGGGAGTGCGAACCCGTGAATCCGACGAGCCTGGTGAGAGACGCCCCGGCGGCATCGGGCGATGCATTGGCGCGGAAATCCTGGTTCCACTCTCGATGGTTCCACGGTTGGGGCCCTGCATGGCTCGTGATGATTGCGGACGTCGACGCCGCCAGCATCCTCACCGGGATCGAGTCCGGGGTCGCCTACCGCTACGACCTGATCTGGTTCCTCGCGGTTCTCGTCATCCCCCTGTTCTTCGTTCAGGAGGCAGCCGGTCGCTTGGGTGCGGTCACCCGAAAGGGGCTCGGCGAGCTCGTACGCGAGAACCGGTCACCTTCCGTGAGCGCGCTGCTCACGATTCCCATCGCTCTCGGGGATGTCGCCTGCTACGTCGCCGAATATGCGGCGATCGGGATCGCGCTCGGGATCTTTGGCGTTCCGCTGTACCTCTCGCTTCCCTCCGCATTCCTCGTCCACATCGCGCTCGTCGCCCGCGGGAAGTACGTCTGGATCGAGCGAATCCTGCTCGCGATCTCCGCAGTCTTCCTCATCACCGTCGGAACGTCGCTCATGGTGCGCGGAGTCCTCCCGTACGACCCCGTCTTCTTTTCGACGACTCCGCCGTTTCTCTTCCTCATCGCGGCGAATGCCGGGGCCGTGGTCATGCCGTTCATGCTGCTCTTCCAGTCCTCGGCGACGGCGCAGAAAGCTGGGGCGACGGTCCGGACGGTCCGCAGTGAGACCCTCGTCGGAGCGGTGGTGAGCGAGCTCCTGATGATCGCGTTCCTGATGCTCGGCGCGGGAATGCCGGCCCGGTCCGACCTCTTCACGACGAGCGGAATCGCCGCGGCTCTGGCGGCTGTCGGGGGCTGGCTGCTCCCCTATGCGTTCGCGCTCGGCCTCGTCGCCGCGGCGTTCCTCGCGCTCGTGGTAATCTCACTCGGCAGCGCATGGGGAGTGGCGGAGGCGCTCGGGTTCCCCCGGGAGCGCTCGTTCGGGGTGTACGCCCTCGAAAGCGTACCGGCGGTCATCCTCCCATTCCTCTTCCCCCATCCCCTCGCCCTCGTCCTCGACCTGATGGTTCTGATGGTCTTCCTCCTCGTCGCCCCCGGCGTCCTGGTCGGGCTCCTTTCGGCCGACGTGAAGGTGATGGGTGACCGAGCTTCGAAGGGTGCCTGGCGGTGGGCGTTCTGGTCGAGCCTTTTCGCCGTGGTAGCGTGTGGGGTCATCGCCGTCGTGGCGTGACCTGGGGCGGCCGAGGAAGAGGAACGGCGACCAGGTCGTGGAGCCACAAGCCGAGCATCTCCGCCGAGGCTCCGGCTGCGAGGCGCTCTTCCAGAGCCGTGGCGACCACCACCCCATCGGCTCCCTCTCGTAAGGCGCGGGCGACGCTCGCCCGGTCGCGAATGCCAAAACCAATCAGCACCGGAAGCGTGGGTACCGCGGCTCGGGCGTGCTCGACCAGCGGCCCAAGATCCACCGACGCTCCCGCGACCGGTGCACCGGTGGTGCCGTAGTGGCCGACGAGGTACAGGAACCCGCGGGACGCCGTCGCGATCCGAACGATCCGATCGGACGAGGTCCCCGGGGCCGCCAGTAACACGAGCGCCAGCCCCGCTTGGGAGGCCGCGGACCTCCATTCCAGAGAGTCCTCGAGGGAAAGGTCCGGGACAATCAGCCCAGTCGCTCCCGCGGACCTCAATTCCCGCATGGACGAACCGAGACCTCGGCGCCAGACCGGATTCGCGTAGGTCATCACGGCGGTCGGGAGGATGCGGCTCGCACGACGGCACGCTGCGAGAAGGTCCGCCCAGTTCGTCCCTGCGGTGAGCGAACGGGCTGCTGCCGCCATCAGAACGGGTCCATCGGCGACCGGGTCCGAGAACGGGAACCCGAGCTCGAGCGCCGTCGCCCCGGCGTCGCGGAAGGCCGTGATCGTGGGAACGAGTGCGCTCGAACGGCCCCGGTCCACCATCACGTACGGCACGACCGCCGACCGCCCAGCAACCCGGGCGGCTCGGAGTGCCTCAGTGAGATTCACGGAGCACCACCGCGAGATCCTTGTCGCCGCGACCGGAGAGTGTCACGACGACCCGGTCGCTGTTCGGCCGCTGGGACGCAGCCCGAACCGCGGCGTAGAGCGCGTGCGCGGGCTCTAGAGCCGGCAGGATCCCCTCGTCCTCTGCAAGCCAATGGAACGCACGTACCGCATCTCGATCGCGGACGGCGACGTACCGGACGCGCCCAGAGTCCTTGAGCCACGCGTGTTCCGGGCCGACGCCGGGGTAGTCCAACCCCGCAGAGATGCTCTCGGTCTCCGCGATCTGGCCATCGGTGTCCTGGAGCAAGTACGAGAGGGATCCGTGGAGGATCCCCGGTCGCCCCGCGGAGAGGCTCGCGGCACCGCGCGACCCCGCAGGGCCCCCCGCCTCGACGCCGAGAAGCTCGACGTCGGTTCGCAACAGTGGGTGGAAGGTGCCGATCGCGTTGGACCCTCCGCCCACGCACGCGACCACGAGATCCGGAAGTCGGCCGAACGCACGACGGGACTGCCTACGGATTTCCTGGCCGATCACGCTCTGGAAGTCCGCGACGATCGCGGGGAACGGGTACGGGCCCACCGCCGAGCCAAGAAGGTAGTGGGTCGTCCGGACGTTCGTGATCCAGTCGCGCAGGGCGGCGTTGATCGCGTCCTTGAGCGTCCGGCTCCCGGTGGTGACCGGGATCACACGAGCGCCGAGGAGGCGCATCCGGTCGACGTTCGGACGCTGCCGGTCGATGTCGACCTCTCCCATGTACACATCGGTTTCGAGGCCCAACGCCGCGCCGATCATGGCGGTGGCGACGCCGTGTTGGCCCGCGCCGGTCTCGGCGATCAGTCGAGGCTTGCCCATCCGTACGGCGAGGAGTCCCTGCCCCAGCGCGTTGTTGAACTTGTGCGCCCCCGTGTGGAGAAGATCCTCGCGCTTCAACCAGATCTCCGCCCCTCCGCCCCGACCCGTCAAGTTCCGGGCCAAGTACAAGGGGGTCGGTCGGCCGCCAAGGGTCGTCGCGAGGCGGTGGAGCTCGCGTCGAAACGAGGGGTCACGACGCGCGGAACGCCACGTCCGCTCCAGCTCCGTCAGCGCCGGTACCAGGGTTTCGGGCACGTAGGCGCCCCCGTACGGTCCGTACCGCCTAGGCATGGCCGTGCTCGAACTCCTCGACCGCCCGGAGGAACGCGCGCTGTTTCCCCAGGTCCTTGACTCCCGGCGCGCTCTCGATACCGGACGAGACATCGACGCCCCATGGGCGGACCGTGGCGAGTGCGTCGGCGACGTTTTCGGGCGTCAATCCCCCCGCGAGGATCAGTTTTCGTCCGGG
>Ga0187781_10001253_pt1 | contig 19175 bp, 10 predicted proteins | sample 0715_SJ02_MP02_2_FD_132447 | JGI IMG/M metagenome (GOLD analysis project Ga0187781, IMG submission 132447) | Tropical peat soil microbial communities from peatlands in Department of Meta, Colombia - 0715_SJ02_MP02_20_MG | ecosystem: Environmental > Terrestrial > Soil > Wetlands > Peat | place... | reverse complement strand
CGTGATCGGCCTCGACCGCCTCACCAGAGACTAAGGCCAACTGTTCCAGAAAGTGACGCAGGTGCTCGGAGCCGCGCGCGCAGGGCAAATAGGATTGCAGCTTCCGCCCGTAAGTCAGAAGCCCTGGGGCATCACCCGAATGTAGCGCCACATGGGCCAAACTTAGCGCCGCGTTGACGGCGTAATCCAGTTTCATCAGACGTGGAGGCCCGAGGCCCGAATGACTCTGGGCAGATGGCCAGGTGGTCGGATCGGCAGTTGGCCAGATAGCTTTCGACTTCTGACTTCTGACTTCGGACTCCTGAATCCTGAGTCCTAAATTCTGACTCCTGGTTCGCGCCAGCATCAAGCGGCCGGCATCCACAACCAAAAACACGCATTGGCTTCGTTCCACCTGATAGACTTTGCTGATGAGCTTGCCGCGGCGCGCTGTGGCCGTCCAGCAGATATCGCGAATCTCATCGGACTCACGAAACTCGCGCAAGCTTTCAAACTCCCGCCCCTTTCCCACCACGTGCTTCAGCCTTTTTTCCTGTTCGATCTGGCGGCTGCGGATCAAGTAAAGAGTGTACCGTTCCGGTTCGCGTAGGTTCGGATAAACGCGAATCGTCTGGCGCGCATCCGCCACGGCCCACCGCTCTGCGAACCTTACTGTGCCGTGATAGCGCAAAAAGACTTGGCCCACTTGAATGTCGCCGCGCGTGGAAGGATGAACGGAATAGGCGGCGAGGGCGCGCCCGCCAGGCGGAACCGTCAACGTGAACTTGGGGAGGGTCGGGCACAAAACGGCGGGAACATCATCTTCAAGGGTGACCTCCAGGGGGCGTTTTCCGAGATTGGCCACCTGCAATTCAACTCGAGAATCAATGTCGAGTGAGAGTGGCTCGCTCCAATGGCGGCTCACTGAGAGTTCCTTGGGCTTGGGCAGGCGCACAAGATCGGCGAGCCAAACCATCAGCACTACGCCGTCCCACAACGGCATAGCGTAGAGGGCGCGGCGGTTCCACCACGCTGGACCAATCCACACAAGGCCGAGCAGCAGGGCGAGAAAAAAACGCCACTGGAAGGCGGCGGCCCAGCGTCGGCCGCTGGCCGCGCAGGCGCTCACTGCGGAAGGAAGTAGCCGGCTCGGTGCAGCGACGGTTTGAAGAAACCTCGTGTGGCTGTTGCGCGGCAGGGTCAAACCTTGTGGTTGCTCCCGCTGGAGCGGGACGGCCACAGGGGCTGCCCCTACACTGGGCTCTTTCGGTTCAGTCATTTAGGAACCTCGACAGCAGCCAGGACTTCAGCCACGACCTGATCACTTGTGATGCCTTCCAGTTCGGCTTCGGGTTTAACTATGAGCCGGTGGCGAAGCACAGGGGGCGCCGCAGTTTTGACGTCATCCGGGATCAAGTAATCGCGTCCCTCGATGGCTGCCAGAGCTTTCGCAGCGAACATCAAGGCCACCGTGGCGCGCGGGCTGCCGCCCAGACTTAGGGCCGGCCAGTCGCGCGTTCTCTGGACCACGGCGGCGATGTAGCCAAAAATGCCCGGCTCCACCGTTAAGGCCGATACCTCGCGGCGGGCGGCAGCCAGCCAGTCCGGCTCGACGGGCGAAAGTCCCAGCGCGTCGATGTGGTGCGGGTCAAATCCCTGCTGGTAACGCTCGAGGATTTCCACTTCCTTGTCCGCAGGTGGGTAAGGAACGCGAATCTTGCAAAGGAAACGGTCGAGCTGCGCTTCCGGGAGCGGATAGGTGCCTTCGAACTCGATGGGATTCTGGGTGGCAAACACTGTGAAGAAATGGGAGAGCGGGTAGCCGGTGCCGTCGATCGTAACCTGGCGCTCTTCCATTGCTTCGAGCAGGGCGGACTGGGTTCGGGGCGGCACGCGATTGACCTCGTCCACCAGCAGCAAGTCTGTGAAGACCGGGCCGCGATGTAGGGCAAAGGTGCTAGCTGACAGATTGAAGACGTTCGCGCCCAGCACATCGGCGGGCATCAGATCTGGCGTGCACTGAACACGTTGGAAGCTCAGGCTGCAGATATGCGCCAGGGCCTTCACCGCGAGCGTCTTGGCAATTCCCGGAACTCCCTCCAGCAACGCGTGCCCGCCGCATAGTAAGACGGCCAGCAATTGGTTGATCACTTCTTCCTGGCCAACGATTACCTTGCCGAGTTCGGCCCTCGCGTGGGAAACGAATTTCTGAACTTCTGCGGGCATGAATTCCTCCTTCAGCTTTCTCAGGGACGGGGTCGTGAGAACTCATCCTTCCAATCCCAGCCGGCGGGTGAGGTCGTAAAGCTCACCGACCCATGTCAATGCCCTTGGCTCGCTGATTTCCTGGGCTTTCATGGCTGCCTCAATCTGCTCCAAGGTTTCGGCAAAGCCTGGGATCGTCCATCCCGGCCTTTCCCTCACACTCCGGATCAACTCCGAGGTGGGCGCCGTGGGAGGTACTCCCAGCCGCCGCGCCAGCAAAAAACGAAATCGGGAATAAGCGATTTCGAGAGCCCCTTCCGCTGCGCCCTTCCGCTGGTAGAGCGCGCCCACGGTCTCGATGAATTCCAAGGGTGAAAGGCGCGACTGGCGGCAGAGCGGCCGCACCGCGCCACTACGTCGCGCGAAGGTGATGACCACGAACGCGGCTAGGGTTAGAAGCTGCAATAGTGCCCAGGGTAGCGGGGTGTGCGACAGGTAATGCCACAAGCCCGGACGCACGCCATGAAAGTACTCATCCCACAAAACGCGCGTAGTGACCGGGGAACCCACGCAGTTCAGAAATAGCGCCAGGTTCGAGGCTCTTGTGATGCCGTAGTTGGTGAGAGGCGAATCGGCTCCCCACCAAATGATTTCCCCTTCGCCCACGCGCATCTTCGTAACGGCGGCGCCTTCCTCGCTGCCGTAATATCGCAGTTGCCCTGCGCCGAGATGGGCCCAACGGGCGGACGCCTCCATGGAAATCTCCGGGGCGTGAAAGGTGAGCGGTGAGGGTACTTCGGGGGCGAAGGTCTGCCATTCATCATGTGGTGCAAGTACCGGCACAACGCCTTTCGCCTCGATCATCGCCGCCCCAGTCATCCCGGTAATCAGCAGACGGCCTCCCCCTGCCACAAACTGTTTCAGGTGCCCCTCTTCTTCCTTAGAGGCAGGAATGAGCGGGTCGGCAATGATCAGCAAGGTGTATTTTGAAAGCTTTGGCAAGACCTCAGGAGGGTTTTCCCAGCGTTCGACCCGATAACCCATCTCTCCCAGAAGCACATAGGCGGCTTTGGCCCCATCCGCGTCCGTTGAATAGCTGGAAGGAAAACCCCGGGATGACCCCCGGTTGCCGGGCGCAAATAGGAGCGCTAAGGTAGTCAGAAGCACGAGGCAGAAAATGGAAACAAGGACAATCCTCTTATCGGCGGAGTCGAGTGGCGGGGTCATGCGAGCGACTCCAATTCTGCCAGGGCCGCTTCATAATCACGCACCGACGCCTGCGCCCGGCCATACCAGACCTGCTCGAAGCAGACGGTGATGGCGTTCAAGTGCGGGCGGTGCACCGAGTCCGGGGGGAGGAGGCGTACGTATTCCCGATGCGTCCGTGACGGATCCACCTGCCACGCGCCGGCCTCTCCCATGCGGAGCACAGCCGCGCCGTAGACCATTCGTATCGCCTCGCGAAATTCGCCTCGTGCGGCGGCGCCGCGAGCCTCTTGCACCCAATCCCGCCAAGGAGCTTCGGGAGTTGCCTCCATTGGGGCAGGGAAGGGCCGGTAGGAAGTGTGAGTGAGAGTATAGGTGAGCCAAGCCAGACAGATAAGGCTCAGGAAAATCACAATTCCCCAACGCAAGAAATTGGCTGCCGCAGGATGTCCATTGGCGCGGCTGAGGAGTCTGCTGACCCACCGTGATAGCGTATCCATGAGCTGGTCCCAAAATGTTTCCGACTCCCTCGGCTTGTGTACGAAGCGGAATTCGCGCCGCTTCAGGATGTCGTCCAGCTTGGCGCGCGTCCCGTTGTAATCGCGGATGGAGGCCCGGGGCGTGGCGCGCGCCTCGTCGAGCAGCGATTCGACGCGGGCGGATATTTCCTGCGCCGCCGCCGTCCTGGGGTCCCGTATGAGACGATCGAGCGCTGCCCCGAGCGGCTGGGTCGAGACCAGGAAGCGTTGCTTCTCCACGGTTACCGACCAGGAATCTGGCAACCGCTTGCGCAACGCCGCCGCTTCCTCTGGATGTTTGCGCAGGCGACGGGCAAATGCCAACAAACTCTCCAGTTCTGCGGTGTAACTCTGCAAATCGAAATAGTCGGAAGGGTCAGACCCGGCAGTCTGCGCGTCATGCAGGTGCGAGCGGCGCTCGGGCTTGTCCAGATTACGCACGAATCTGTTAATCATAGCCTGCGGCCTCGCCGGCTGACTTGCGGAAAGGCTTCGCCTTTCCGAAGGACGTGCGTCCTGGTCCGGTCCTGGCTGGAAAGCCAGAGGCTTTCCGCAAGTCAGGGCGGCGAAGCCGCATGGGAGGAACAATGCCGCAAATAGTAGGAGGAGGTTTTTGTTCACGAAATAACCGGGGGAACGGACAAGGGTGATGGCGCTCGAAATTTCGTCCCCCCTGAACCGCCTGCGTCCGATATGAAACGGTCCAGCAAGCCGTTGATCTTGTGCTGAAGGTAAAAAATGCCGAAGAAAAATGTCCCCATGCGGGAGAACAACTCTTCGTGTTGCATACGGATGCCGGCTGAAAATATTTCCTCCTCCCTGGGCGCCAAATGGTCGAGGAGGATACGGCGCACTTTGAAGGATTGCACGATAAGGATGACTCCTGCAACCAGCAAGATGAAAAGGTGAAGTGGTGGGAAGGCGTTTTCCGGCTCTACCCAGGAGCCCCACTTGATGCTTCCTATAATGGGGAGACAGATGCTCGCAAGCAGCGCCGCCAGAACCATTACCAGCGGCCACACCCCCAGCTTCTCCTGAGAATGCAGGTTGTTTAAGGCCTTTCGGCGAATCAGGAACCAGATGGGTTGGTAGAGTCCAGCGGTCACGAGAGTCAACAGGCACATTGCGAAGACCCCGGCGTCGGCGAGCGGCGCAGCGTCCTTTGAATGCTGCCAGCCGGCGGGGCCCTGCGGAAGCGTTTCGTCGAGGTGAGACATCATCAGTTGCAGGTCAAAGCCCTCCTTGCGAACCCGCAGGTCATAGTACGCCAAGGCAAAACCAATCATGAACAGCGGGGCGGTGGCGGCGCCGCAGGCGCCTCCCACGAGCGTGCTTGGAATCGTAACCCACACGCTGGGGTAGGCCCCCTTGGCCGCCATCAGCATGGCGGCGATTGTGAATGGAGCCTGGCAAAGGAAAACGACCACGGCGCGGATGATCAACATCAAGGTGCCCACCACCAGCAGGCGCCAGAGGAACCCTTTGGTCAGAGTCACACTCCGCGTGAGGGCTTGGCGGGCGCTGAGATTCTCCAGCACCAGGGCGGGAACAGCCACGCTGTAACGCACCAGAAAAATGACCAATAGGACTCCAGTGATGAGGAAGCCCACAAAAAGGCCCAACCCCAGAATGAGGGCAAGCCATGCCAGGGGCTTGGGTAAAGACCCCATAAGAACCACGGAGAGAGCGAGTACAATCACCGCCAGCGCAAAGACGCCGAAAGTGCGGACAACGATTGTCAAAGTGACATTGATAAGGCGCCCCAGCCTGCGTCGGACGGCCCGATATGACTCGCGGATCGTAGTCGTCCGTCCCAAGTGAATCTCAGAAAGCGCATGGGTCGTGGCGCCCAAAGCCAGCGCATAAACAATGTAATAGGAAAGTAAAATGGCCAAAGTACTCAAGCCTGCCCTCATTGCGTAAGCAGCCATCTGGGCTGGTGCCGGAGCTCGAGTGCCGGGTGCAGGCTGGGGCATTTTGAAAAAGATCTGCATTAAGATATTGAAGCCTACCAGGAGTGCCTCTGGGGCCACCATAATTCCAGCGAATAGCCAGAAGTGCTTGCGCAGGTAGCTGAAGGTTTGGTCCAGCAACTCCCCCAAACTCAAGGGAACCAGATTTACGGCCGGCATGAGATCCTCTTCGTCAGGATAAACATACGCTAGAACTGTAGCTCACGGAGGGGGGCTTGTCAAGCGCCCAGGGTGGCGCTTAGTTTCCGCCGGATATGACAACATGTCTACAACTACTTAATCCCTCTTCCGTCGTGCATTCCAGGCGACAGATTCAGAGGACCAGGCATCAGACTAGTCAACCGCGTCAGCTCCGGGAGGATTTATGTTTGCAGACGGGCATTCGTCATGTTCACGGGCACTGTTTGTAGCAGGACTCCTTGTGGCAACGTCGCTCAGCATTTCCTCAGTAGCTCCCCAGTACCTACAGAAAAGCGCCAGTAGCGCGGACCCCCGATTTTGGGGTTCGCGGCTGGTTCCCGGGCCTATGAAGAATCAGAGGATCCCAAATGCGGGGGCCCGTGCTACCGGAGTCGCGATCCACGGGAGCTACGTAAAGCTTCCACTAAGCTTTGAGGCCAACACCGGGCAGACGAATTCCGCAGTGAAGTTCCTATCGCGGGGCAGGGGGTACACGTTGTTTCTGACCAGCGATGAAGCGGTGCTTGCGTTGAAAGATGCGGAATCAGGAATCAAGAATCAAGAAGTGAGAAGGTTGAAGCTCGACATTCGAAACTGGGAAATCGAAAACCGAAACTCGAAACTGGAAACTGGAAACTGGAAGCTCGAAATTCGGAATTCGAAATTGGAGGCCTGTGCCTCGGGCGTGCTGCGCATGAGGCTTCTGGGTGCGAACCCTGCCGCCAAGGTGACAGGGCAAAGAGAACTGCCGGGCAAGGCAAACTATCTCACTGGTAATGACCCCAAGAAGTGGCGGACGAGCGTTCCAACTTACGCCAAGGTGCACTACGCGAGCGTCTACCGGGGCATCGATCTGGTCTATTACGGCAATCCGTCGGCTGACGGACAACTCGAATTCGACTTCACAGTCGCCCCTGGAGCCAATCCGAGTCCCGTTCGGCTGCGGTTCGGCGGGCTGAGCCACCTGCGTCTGGCGGCGAATGGAGATCTTGTGATGACCACTGCAAACGGAGCGCTGGCCTTCCACAAGCCCTTGGTTTACCAGATGAAGGACGGGCATCGCCATCCCGTGGCGGGTGACTTCGCGCTGCTGGGGAAGCATACGGTGGGATTCCGGCTGGGGAGCTACGACCGCACGCAGGCGCTGGTGATCGACCCGGCCCTGGCTTATTCGACTTTACTGGGCGGGAGCGGCGGCGAAACGGGCACTGCGATTGCCGTGGATACCGCAGGCAATGCTTATGTGACCGGCAGCACGTGCTCCACCGACTTTCCGGTGACACCGGGAGCTTTCCAGACAACCAACGCCGCGGCGGCAAACAGTGGTTGCAACGCCTTCGTCACCAAGCTGAGTCCGGGCGGGACGGCGCTGGTCTACTCCACCTATTTGGGCGGCAGCAGCAATAATATGGGCGGTGACATGGGCCGTGCGATTGCCGTGGATAGCGCCGGCAACGTGTATGTGGCTGGCCAGACTTACTCCACAGACTTTCCGGTGACCAAAGGGGCCTTCCAGACAACGAATCGTGCGGCGGCAAACGAAACCAGCAACGCATTTGTCACCAAGCTGAATCCAACCGGCACGACGCTGGTCTACTCCACCTACCTGGGTGGGAGCGGCTTCCAGGTGGAATACCCTGGCGATGCAGCCAATGCCATCGCTGTGGATGCTGCCGGCGATGCGTATGTGGCGGGCCAATCGTATTCTCCTGACTTCCCGGTGACCCAAGGAGCCTTTCAGACCACCAACAACTGCGTCGCGAACGAATGCGCCAACGCCTTCGTTACTATGCTGAATCCCGCGGGCACGGCCCTGGTCTATTCCACCTACCTGGGCGGCAGCGGCGGCAACCGAATCGGCTTCATGGGTGACGTAGGCACGGCCATCGCCCTGGATGCCCAGGGCCATGCTTACTTGACAGGCCAGGCGGGCTCCTCCAACTTTCCCCTGACCCCAGGGGCCTACCAGAACACAAACCGCGCTGTGGCGAACCAAGGCACCAACGCCTTCATCACCAAGCTGAACACGGATGGCACGGGGCTGGTCTACTCGACGTACCTGGGCGGCAGCGGCGGTGACGAAGGCAGTGCGATTGCCGCGGATGCCGCTGGCGACGTGTGCGTGGCTGGCCAGACGGGCTCCACCGACTTTCCGGTCACGGCGGGGGCCTTTCAGACAACGTACCATGGTTCGAACAATAGCCCCAACGCCTTCGTCACCAAGCTGAACCCCGCTGGCACGGGTTTAGTCTACTCCACCTACCTGGGTGGAAGCGGAGGCGCCATCAACTTGACGGCTACCCTCGTCATGTGGGGCGGAGACGTGGCGAGCGGGCTGGCGATCGACGGTTCCGGCAATGCCTATGTCACTGGCTCCACCGCTTCGGCCGATTTTCCGGTGACCCAGGGAGCCTACCAGGCGACGAACCACGATCAACCTCCGTGTGGTGGCGGCTGCATCGGCGGTTACAATGCATTCATTACCGAGCTGAACTCCACGGGCAGCGCGCTCGCCTACTCCACCTATTTGGGTGGAAGCGGAATCAACCCAGGCGACTTTGTTGGAGTCTCGGAGTTCGGCGAAGGCGACCAAGCGAACGCGTTGGCTCTGGATGACTCCGGTAACGTGTACGTGGCGGGGACGGCCGTATCGTACGATTTTCCGGTGACCGCAGGGGTGTTTCAGTCGATGGTCAACTCCCGTTCCGGAAACGCGTTTGTCACCCAGCTGAATATGGGCGCGACCTCAACCCTCATCGCGCCGACGGTGACGGTGACACCGGCTTCATCGACCATCACCTCGGCACGGCCGCTGACGGTGGCGGTTTCCGTTAGCGGTGGAAGCGGAAATCCGACGCCGACCGGCACGGTGACGCTGGCCAGCGGCACCTACACCTCCGCGGCAACAACTCTCAGCAGCGGCATCGCGACGATCAATATCCCTGCCGGATCGTTGCTTGCCGAGCCCGCCGGATATCCTGGTCCGGATGGGCTGATCGCCAAGTACGTACCGGATACGGCGAGCTCCGCGGTGTACGACTTTTCCTCGGGAGTAGCAACGGTGACTGTTGTCGGGGCCGACTTCTCGGTAACGCCATCCTCGACCACCCTCACCTGGACGCAGGCGCAGTCGCAGGCTCTTCCGGTGGCGATTGCCGCCTTTGTTGTAAATGGCATTCCGGTCCCGACCGGTACGGTAAGGCTCACCGCCGGCAGTTGGAGCTCCGCGGCCACTGCGCTCTCTTCCGGTAGCGCGACCATCACCATTCCTCCCGCAAAGCTGACGACAGGCTTTAATGTTCTGAACCTCAGCTACTCCGGCGACAGCAACTACCTTCCGGTACCGGTTTCTGGCAGCGCCCTAGTCACTGTGGGTGCGGTCACGGTATCGGTGGTGCCATCCGCATCCACCATCAACTCGACGCAGGCACTGACAGTAACCATCACCGTTAGCGCTGGAGGCGGCAGTCCGGCTCCCACCGGCATGGTGACCCTGGTCAGCGGGAGCTACACCTCTGCGTCAACTCCACTGGCGAGCGGCAGCGCCACTATCACCATTCCTGGTGGAACCTTGCCCTTTGGTGTTGACATCCTGTCGGTAACCTACGGCAACGGCAACTACGCCGGGGCCTCAGGCACGGCCTCGGTGACAGTCACGGGTGGGAATCCTGGCTTCACGATCTCCAGCACCCCGGTTACAGTCACCGCCGGCGCAACCACCGGGAACACCTCCACCATTACTGTGACGCCGTCTGGAGGTTTCACCGGGATCGTCGCGCTGACGGCCGCGGTCACCTCCAGCCCGAGTGGCGCACTGGACCCGCCCACCCTGAGCTTCGGTTCGAGCGCCCCGGGGGTGGACATTACCGGCACCGCCGCGGCTAGCGCCACCCTCACCATCGCCACCACAGCGCCTGGTGGGTGCCTCCAAGCCGCGCATCAAGCGCCACGAGGAATTCTCTGTTACACCGGCGGCGCGGCTCTGACCTGCGTACTCCTCTTCGCTATCCCGGCGAGGCGGCGCAGATGGCGAGGCGCGCTCGCCATGGCGGCGCTTCTTATCACTTTGATGGGCGCTTTGCTGGCGTGCGGCGGCGGTGGCCGCGTAACCTGCAACGCCATCATACCCGGTACCACGCCTGGAACCTATATCATCACCGTAACCGGCACTTCGGGCGCCACCACGGCCACGGGCACGGTCACGCTTACCGTGCAATAACCACGCTCCAAGCAAGCTGTGGCATGTTCCGCGGCCTGTAAAGCCCCGCCCTCCCGGCCCTGGGGAGAGATTCCGGCGAGCGGCGCTATTCTTCGCGGAGGGTCCTTGCCGGATCGATTCTTGCAACTCTCAGGGCAGGCACTGTTATCGCGAGGAGCGTTACAGCCGAGAGCGTCAGTAGCACGACCAGAATGGTCGGTGCGTCGTACACGCCTACGCCATAGAGGGCGCTGCGCATGGCGCGCAGCGCCCCCGCGCAGAGGATTAGTCCCAAAACCATTCCCAAGGCCGAAGCCCTTATTCCCGTGCTGGCGATATCGGTCATGGCTTTCCGAATCGTCGCGCCCAGGGCCATGCGGATGCCGATCTCGCGGGTACTCTGCGCCACGATGTTCGCCACCAGCGCGAAGATACCAACCGCGCTCAGGAGCAGCGCCAGCGCCGCCATCGCGCCCAGCAGCGCCACTTCGACACGTTGCATCGTCAGGGTCTTCGTCAGCAGGTCGCGCATACTGTAGAAGCCTGAGAAGGGCAGGCTAGGATCGACGCTGGTCAGCGCGCGCTGCATCTGCGCAGTTAACCCTTCAACCGGCCGGTCAGTGCGGACAATCCAACTTGGCTGGAACCAAGCGTGGACCAGCGGAAGTGACGCAGCATCCGCCTGCGCGTAAGGGATATACATGGCCTGTTCCCCGGTAAGAGGCGCCCCAGGATCCACGCCGGGCGGGACAGGCACATCTTCCACCACCCCGACAATCATGATGTTCCTGCCCACGTAATGGCCGATCGGATTTGCCCCGTGGGAGAATTTGCGCGCAAATGTCTGGTTGATGATGGCCACATGCTGCCCATCCGGGCCGTCGCCTTCGGTGAAGGACCGCCCCATCAGGACGGGAATCTGCAATGCCTCGAAATAACCGGGGGTGACGACGACCTCATCCGTCTGGACTTGCTGTTCCGCTTCTGTGCCCTTGCGGATGGTCAGCGATCCGTTAATCGCGGCGCGCTCATAGGGCAGGCTCAACCCGACTGCGGCATCTTGCACGCCGGGAATCTGCCGCATGGCGGCTGTGCTCTCATCCAACAGCTTTCCTAAGACCGCAGGATCGTGGAAGCGGGCATCGTCGAGCGAGGCCTTGGCGGCCATTACTCCGTTAGGATTGAAGCCGGGCGGCAGCGTCTCGAGGTGGATCAGGGTGCGGATGAGCAGGCCGGAAGCCGCCAGCAGCACGACGGTGAGGGCGACCTCACCGGTAATCAGTGCTTCGCGCAGGCGCTGGCTGCCGGCTCCGGTCACAGCGCGGCTGGACATCGACGAACGCAGGTCAACCTTGCGCGTGGCGAGCGCCGGAAGCATTCCGAACAGGATACTGGTCAACAACGAAACGGCTAGTGTGAATGCCATCACTCGGCCGTCTAGGGGGACGCGCGCGACGGGGAGAAAGCGCTCGGGCAACAGCAGCAAAAGGCTGCGTAGGGCGAGGAAGCCCACACCGGTGCCAACTGCTCCGCCCACAAGTGCCAGAAGCAGGTTTTCGATCCAGAACTGCTTCTGGATCTGCCAGCGCGAAGCTCCCAGCGCCAGTCGTGTTGCCACTTCAGGCGTGCGCCGCATCATGCGCACCAGCGTCAACCCAGCGAGATTGGCGCAAGCGATCAGCAAGATCAATCCCGCCGCCAACATCAGCGTCAAAACCTGCGGACGCAACCTGGTCGTCATCGCCTTTTGGAGCGGCACGCAATAGTATGTCACCTGCGCGCCGGGGTTGTCCTTTAGTTCGTAGCGATCAGTGCGAAGGGACCAAGCGCGGCTGATCTCGGCATCCGCCTCCTGCCAAGTCGCGCCATCGCGCAGCCGGATAATGGCCTCGAAGTTGGTTCCCGCTCCTTCGCCTTCCCGGCTGGCCTGAATCGCCGTATACAGGTCGGCGTTCAAGGGAGTCGTTGCGCCCTCAGGGAGCACTCCAATGACCGTGTATGGCTCGCCTTTTAGCAGAATAGGCTCCCCGAGGACATCAGGATTAGACCCGAAGGCACTTCGCCACAAGCTGTAACTTAGGATGGCAGTTTTTGGTCCGTGGGGACGATCCTCGAGCTCAGAAAAATTGCGTCCCAAGGCGGGCTGAAGAGACAACACGTCAAGGTAGTGGGCCGAAATGCGAGCCGCGTGAAGATACTGCACTTGAGATCCCGCTTGGAGATTGACGCCCGAGGTGCCTCGAGTTGAAAGAGCGGAGATTAATGCGGGGACATTGTCGCGCAGCAGTTCCCATTGCTCGCCATCCAGGTTGTGCCGCTCATCGTAGCCCCTGGGGCCGGTAACCCGAGTGTAAATCGTTGCCATACGCTCCGGATGGGCGTAGGGGAGGTTTCTCAGCAGGAGCGCATTCAGCATCGAAAAGATTGCGGTGTTTGCACCAATCGAAAGTGCAAGCGTGAGGGTTACCGTAACAGTGAAGCCGGGGTTGCACCATAACTGGCGGGCGGCGTAGTGGAACTGCCTTTCAAGCTCATCGAAGACCAGTAGGCCGCGCGCCTCTCGGCAGTCTCGCTTAACAGTGTCGATCCCTCCGAATTCCATGCGCGCGCGGCGACGCGCTTCCTCCAGTGAAATCCCCGAGCGGACAAGGTCTTCGGTGTATTGCTCGATATGGTAGCGCAGCTCCTCCGCCATGCCGGCTTCGAAATCCCGTCGCGACGCGAGTGCACGAAACAGAGAACGAAAGCGTGCAAACATGTCATACCTCCTCCGACGTCGCGTTAAGGGCTGCGCCAATTGCAGAAACCAGCCGGTTCCAGCCCGCAGTCTCCTCACGCAGGCGGCGCCGCCCCGCGGCATTCAACGTGTAGTATTTCGCGCGGCGGTTGTTGTCACTCTGACCCCATTCAGCCGCGATGAGTCCCTGATGTTCCAAGCGGTAGAGCGCCGGATATAAGGATCCTTGCGGAATCTCCAGAGCGTCACGCGAGATCTGGTGGATGCGGAGCAACACGCCATAGCCATGGAGGGGCTTCAAGGACACGGCTTTGAGGATCAGCATGTCAAGAGTGCCGGGGAGCAAGTCGGCGGTTTTGGCCATACTATTCGCCTCCTAGTTCATCTAGGAGTATAGCGTGGTTCTCCTAGCTTGGCAAGGGGAAAGTGGCGACCGCCTCAGAACTAGGCAGCACTTGATTTTGGCAGGCCAAAACGCGTAATGTATTGCGCAACACTCAATGGCTAGGAAGGCTTTGAATGAGGGAATGCCCTCAGTGTCAACACATTAATCCGGCCGCAGCAACTCAATGCGAAAGGTGTCATACCTCTCTGGATCCTGAGACCGTGGCAGCCACCATCGGGACCTTAAGGCCCGTCCGCACACCCGATGAGGCTAGGAGGAGCGTCTCGGTTTTGTCAGACGTTTTTCAACCAGGGCATGTCTTGGGGGGAAGATATGAGATTTTAGACCTGCTCGGGCAAGGTGGCATGGGTGCCGTATACAAAGCCCGAGATCGCGAGGTCGACCGCGAGGTTGCGCTTAAAGTCATTCGCCCCGAACTGACGGGTCATCCCGATATCGTACGGCGATTCAAGCTGGAATTAATTCTGGCGCGGCAGGTCACCCACAAAAACGTGGTTCGCATTTTCGACTTGGGAGAAGCCGAAGGCGCGAAGTTCATTTCCATGGAGTTCGTCGATGGTCGCGACTTGAAATCTCTCTTGGCCGAGCGTGGGAAGTATAAGCCCGAGGAAGCGATAGGAATTATCGAGCAGGTCTGCCACGCGTTGGACGCCGCTCACACGGCAGGAGTCATTCACCGGGACCTCAAGCCGCAGAACATAATGGTCGACAAACACGGCAGGGTTGCGGTGATGGATTTCGGAATCGCGCGCACCACGGAAGCTAGCGGCCTGACGCAAACCGGCGTGTTAATGGGCACTCCCGAATACATGTCGCCGGAGCAAGCGAAGGGTGAAGAAGTCGATTCGAGGTCCGACCTGTTTTCGCTGGGCATCATTTTCTACGAGTTGCTCACCGGTCAAACGCCGTATGCGGCCGCGACCCCTACCGCCAGCCTCGTGAAGCGCACCCAGGAGCGGGCTGTCCCGCCCGCTAAGCTTGACCCAGCAATACCGAAGTACGTGAATGACGTTGTCATCCGGTGCCTGGAGATTGAACCGCAACATCGCTATGGGAGCGCGCAGGAGATTGTGCAGGACTTGGAATCCAGGCGGACCCCACACCGGGGTCTCGCCACGCTCCGCATGCCGCGCTTCCGCACGGTGGAGCAGTTCGGGACGAAGTGGATCGCGCCCGGACTGGCCCTGCTGCTACTCCTGGTCGTTGGCTTTGTGTTTAGGAAAAAAATCTTCGCGCCGATGACCAAGCCGGCGGAGCCGGCTGTTTCCTTGGCGATTCTTCCTTTTCGCAATGCTTCGGGCGACCCCAAGCTCGACTGGCTGGGGACGAGCTTGGCCGAGATGTTGAGCACGGACGTAGGGCAGTCGTCCCACCTACGGATGGTTTCGTCCGACCGCCTCCACCAGATCCTGCGCGACTTGAAAGTTGAGCCGAACTCGACCGTTGATCCTGAAACGCTGCGGCGCCTGGCGGAATTCAGCAACGCCGACACGGTGGTCTGGGGGCATTACGCCAGGTTTGGGGACCAAATTCGCATCGATGCCACGCTCGAGGATCTGGAACATGAACGCCGGGTTCCGCTGAAAATTGAAGTGCCGAGCGAGAAAGACGTCCCTGGCGGTGTGGACCGACTCGCCGAGTCCATACGGCAAAGCCCTTCGGTATCCCAGGGCGCGCTTAGAGAACTAAAGGCCAGCTCGTACCAGCCCATATCGAACTCGGTCGAGGCCCTCCGCGAATACAACCGCGGTGTGGAGCTGCTGCGCGAGGGCAAGAACCTCGAGGCGCTGGGTACCCTCCAAACTGCTGTCAAAGACGATCCACAGTTCGCCCTCGCTTATTCACGGTTGGCCGAGGCTGACTCCGACTTGGGATATGACAGCGATGCGGAACAGTATTCTCGCAAGGCGGTCGAGCTCAGCGTGCCGTTACCTGTCGCTGAAAAATTGCTGATCCAGGCCAGCCATGCCCGCGTCATGACGGACAACAAAAAGGCCATCCAAGCCTACGAGAAGCTCGCCCAGAACATGCCAAGCAGTACGGATGTGGAGTTTGCCCTCGGCACCTTGTATACGGACGTCGGCGACCACGAGAAGGCCCGCGCTCAACTCTCGAGACTTTTGCAGTCCGACCCGAACAACATCAAAGCCTTGTGGCAGTTGGGTGTTGTGGAAAACCTCAACGTCAGCCCGCAGGCTGCCCTCGAGCCCTTGAACAAGGGGCTATCGCTCGCGATTCAAACGGACGAGCAGGAATCGAAGGCGCTGATCCTGCAATCAATAGCCATCTCGTATCGCCTGATGAATAAGCCGGATGACGCGATGCGCAATTACCAGGAGGCGATGGCTATCAACCGCCGGCTCGGCCTGAAGCGCAATCTGGCCGAGAACCTCGTGGAAATGGCCGTGGTCCTGAATTCGCAAGGAAAACCTGATGAGGCGCTCGCCAATTACAACCAGGCCCTTGAACTTCAGCGCGAGATTGGCATGAAGAAAGACGCTGGCAATACGCTCAACAACATAGGCGTGCTCTACCAGTCCATGGGGGAATACGACAAGGCCCTGCAGAGCTACGAGGAGTCCCTGCAGATCCAGGGTGATGCCGGCGACGAAGATTTCCAGGCATTGTGCCTGAACAATATAGGCGGCATTTACCTGGGCAAGGGCGACACCGATAATGCCTTGACCTATTATCAGCAGGCGCTCCAGTTGCGTGAAAAGCTCAAAATTCCCACCCGCATCGCCGAGACTCTGGCAGTTCTGGGCCAAGTTTACAACGCTACCGGGCAGTACGAAGAGTCCCTACGGTCTTTCATGCCCGCCCTGGAATTGTATCGCAAAGCCGGTGATGCCCGCAGCGCAGCCTACGAATCGGATGACATCGGATTGGTGTTCCAGTACCAGGGCCGCTTAGGTGTCGCAGTGAGTGCGATGCAAGATGCCGTCAACCTGTACGTCAATGATTCCAAGTACCCGAGCGTAATGGAGTTGAAATTGACCACTCCAAGATTAACGATCCCACAGGACGGAACCATCTCGGCGACCAGAGGGGGGCCGGTGCTTTCTATTTCCCACCAAACGCTGGCGGGAGCCGCGCCCTCTGCGCCCACGTCAAAGCTAAAGGTATACGTGCCTTGCAGAGTTGCAGTTCCAGAGGACACGATGGTGCCGAAGGCCGATCTCATGAGAAGTAGAAACGCGAGGAAAAGGAAGAACAAGACTTTTGGTTTCATAATGCCCTCCTGAAGTTGAAGTGGAAGAGACCAACTTTTCTATGGTTGCCCCTGGCCGGCCCCGGTATCGCTGGTCTCGAGTGTGCAGGACTAAGGGGTTGATGTTTTGGCCAGGAGTTTGCGCCTCGGCCGTGATGTGCGCGGCAGCCGCACACGAGACGCGGGCCAGCAGGGGCGACCGCGAGCGATAGAATTTCTCTCGCTTCGGCCCTCCTTGATGAGCGCAAGGAAGTGAGTAGAGAGAAAGAGAGGAAAAGAGGCGAAGAGTGTGGCGCTTTCATGGCCGCCTCGCGTAACGGCAAACACTGTACTTGGAAGATGCGCAGCAGCCGCAGTCTCAAGCGGTTCGTCGTTCGAGCTTGTCGGTAATGATTACTGGGGGCATCGTATTCACGCCCTGAGAGAATGTCAAGGACGACGCTAGCAATATCTAACGAGTTATACTGATCAAACGTTTTATCGGTATTATACATCCAGTGAACACCTATTTGAGAAGTCGCCCTATGTTCCGAAGGGATCGGTGCGCGCGATCGTAGTGGACGCAGCCCATGGAGCCTCAATCGCTTCCGAACTTGTGGTCATAAGTGACGTCAAGGAAGTCTCGCACATCGACCGTGCGGGTGGTGGGGGCGGTGAAAATGGTTCCGAAGGATTAGGTTTGGACGATTTTGCCCAGCACGACGGCGCGGCCCGCGCCGGTGACGCTGGGGAGATTTCCCGGCAGGCCGTGCACAGTGCGGTCGGCAAGAATGGCAAAGGCGATTGCCTCTTTGGCATCCACCGGCAGTCCATAACGATCTGAGAGCTCGACCGTCTGACGGGGCAGCAACTCGGCTAGGCGCTTCAGGAGCGTGCGATTGTGCGCGCCGCCGCCCGAGGCAATCAGGCGGCCAATCTTCTCGCTGGGAAAAACAAAACGAGCTAGCGCGTCGGCGATGGTGCGTACGGTCAGTTCGACGGAGGTCCGAAGCAAGTCTTGAAAGCGGGCACGACGGCGTGTTAGGAAGTAGCACTCCACGAAAGCGCGGCCGAACTGCTCCCGCCCCGCGCTTTTGGGCGGGGGTTGGGAGAAGAAAGGGCAGCCCAGCGCGTCGGCGAGAATGAGTTCATTCACTTTTCCAAGCGCCGCCACGCGCCCGCCGGCGTCGTAATACTCCCGATCTCCGGTGAAGTGTTGGACCAGAGCATCGCTCACCATGTTGCCAGGGCCGGTATCGAAGCCAACAATGTCGAGAGGTTTCGCCTTCGTCGGGATCACCGTAACATTCGCGATGCCGCCTATGTTTAAGGCCACGGTTCCTTTCTGCCCATGCCGGAGCAAGAGATAGTCCACCATGGGTACAAGCGGCGCTCCTTGCCCGCCAGCCGCCATGTCGGCCGTGCGGAAATCCGCCACCACCGGCACGCCCGTTCGTTCTGCGATCACCGCTGGCTCGGCTATTTGGAGGGTGTTCGGCCCCACCGCTGCCCCGTGGCCTGGAACCAACTCAGGCCTTCCCTGGTGGTAGATGGTTTGACCGTGCGAGCCGATGACGGAGACGCGCTGGGGCGAAATGCGTGCTGCACGGCATACCTGGAGGGCAGCTTTGGCGAAGAGATCACCAAGCACAAAGTTGAGTTGGCTGACTTCTCCCGCGCTGGCCGGGTTTCCTGCGGCAACGCCCATGATCCAATGCCTGACCTCGGGAGGGTAGGGAAGTGTGACGAACGCCAGCAAGCGCACACGAGGGTGATCCGCGGGGCCGGCCAGACGCACCAAGGCCGCATCAATTCCATCCATCGAGGTGCCGGACATCAGTCCCACGGACAGACGGGCGCTGCGTTTGGACGGTTTAAGCATAGCTCAAACGGATTCATTCCCAACCGAAGGCAAGGGTCGAGTTGCGCGGACCCCCGGTTTTGGGGGCCGCAGCTCTTCGCTAGATCTGCAAACAAGCCGCGGACCCCAAAATCAAGGGTTCGCGCTACCCAGAACCCGTGAAGTCGCTCGAGAAGTCTATGAACTCTTTGGCGATGCGGTCAAGCGACCTGTTTGGCAGCGGTTCACGGGGCGGCCTTAGACCTTGCTTCGCAAGCTGAATGCGCCCCAATGCCTGCTCGAATCGAGGGTTGGGAAGTTTCCCGGACTCGCGAGCGGTGCGCAAGGCCGCTGGCACTCGCTCAGCGGCTGCCGTCTCTTCCAGGAGCAGCATGTCACATCCCGCGCCCAGAGCTTGAACCGCCGCTTCCTCCAGAGTCAGAGTTCCGCGAACGGCTTTCGTTTCGAGCCCGCAGGCGATTGCTATACCGTCGTAGCTCAGTTTGGTGCGGAGTAATCCTTCCACAACCTTGGGAGAAAGCCCAGCGCATTGCAGGAAATCGAAGTCGTAGGCCTTGTAGGAGGCCGTGCTCACCAAAACGAACGGGAGCCGGGGCAAGAGCGCCCGGTATGGGACCAGGTCCTCGCGCCATAACTGGGCCATGGACTTGGATACCAGGGGTGGCCCGTTGACGGTGGAGGATTGCGCACCGGCGAGGCCTGGAAAATGCTTCCCACAAGCG
>Ga0187781_10001251_pt1 | contig 19183 bp, 17 predicted proteins | sample 0715_SJ02_MP02_2_FD_132447 | JGI IMG/M metagenome (GOLD analysis project Ga0187781, IMG submission 132447) | Tropical peat soil microbial communities from peatlands in Department of Meta, Colombia - 0715_SJ02_MP02_20_MG | ecosystem: Environmental > Terrestrial > Soil > Wetlands > Peat | place... | reverse complement strand
GCTTGTAGAGCTTGGCCACCGTGGCCTGGATCAGCGCGGCCAGCGCGATGGATTCGTCGGCCCGCATGGGAATGTCGCACACGCGGAATTCAATCGTGTTGAAGAATGGGTGCGGGCGGATGTCCCACCAGATTTTTTTTGCGTTGTCGATGCAGTTGGTCTTGATCAGCAGCTTGATGAAGTTCTCGTATTCGCCCCAACTCGGAAAGTAATCGGGAATGTTGGTGCGCGGAAACTTGTCGAACACTTTGCAGCGGTAGGACTTCAGCCCGGTGTTCATGCCCAGCCAGAAGGGCGAATTGGTCGACAGCGCGAGAATGTGCGGCAGAAAATAGCGCGCGTGATTCATCATGTGGATCGCGGTCTCGCGATCCTCGATGCCGATGTGCACGTGCAGGCCAAAAATCAGGTTCGCGCGTGCCACCAGTTGCATGTCCTCGACGATGTTCTTATAGCGCGGATCGGGATGAATTTCCTGCGTGCGCCAATCGGAAAACGGATGGGTCGCGACCGAGGCGACGCGCAGCCCGTTTTCGCAAGCCAGCCGGATGATGTGGCGCCGCAGTTCTTTGACCTCAGCCTTCGCCTCTTTGATGTTCTTGCAGATTCCCGTCCCCACCTCGACCACCGACTGGTGCATCTCGGCCTTGACCCGCTCCTGCAAGACCTTCTTGCCTTTTTCGAGGAGTTCGACCTGAATATGCGACCGCAGATCCCGCGTTTCCGGATCTATGGTCTGATACTCTTCCTCAATTCCGATGGTGAAAGTCGGCTGCATAAAATGTGGCGCGCAGGATCCACCCGCAAAGCTAACTCAAGGATGTCGAATTCGAAAGCCCCGTCGACACGGACGAAGCGAAGACCCCGCCCAGACAGTATATCAACGATAGGAAGGAAAACAGCCTGGAAGCTTACATCAAAGTCCGCGATGCACCAACCATATCGACCCGATGAACATGCATACGAGAATCAGCATCAGCCCGCTCAACGCGATCGAACATATACAAGCGAGATTTCGCAACCTGTGTCCGGGCGAAAGGGACTTTCCCAGCCACACAATCGCTGCGACTTGCGCGATGACCATAGCCACGATGCCCCACAGTGCAAACGATTCGGCCAGGCCGCCCTCCAGGACCGCTATCCCAGTGGCCTCGGAATTTGATATCCCTCGAAACGAGTTAACCAGCCCCACGGCAGTCGGAATCCATGGCGCCCAGGCGAGCAGCACTCCGGTGAGGAATCGTTTTGTGTTCGCGTCGGGCATGAACCTAGGCTGTCTTACGCGCTGGCGATTTCTCAGGCTTCGCGTTATTCCCCGCCAGCAGCGCCGCCCACCGCAGCTCTTTCGTGGGATTTGCACCGCTGGTGGCCAGTTTTATCGCCATCTCGGCGACGGCGTTGACGATCCAGTCGAAGTTCTCCTGGCCGACGGAGGTGATCTCCGCATCCGGCGCGGGATTCAGGAAGTCGATTGCGTAGGGCACGCCATACTCCACCGCGAACTCGACCGTATTCAGGTCGTAGCCGAGCGCACGGCAGAGAGTGAGCGCATCTTTTTCCATTCTGACCTTTAGAGCCTCCGTAGACGGCGGAGGATTGCCCTTCACATAACGCTCGTGATGCGGCGCCTTGGGATCGTATTTCATGATGTGCACTTTCTCCTGGCCCACAACGTAGCAGCGGTAATACTCTTCGAACTCCACACTGCGCTGCAGGGTCATGCACAGGTCGCCGGTCTGGTTGTAGCGCTGGAACAGCTCTTCGGGCGAATGTACCTTGTAGACGTGCTTCCATCCGCCGCCGGAAAACGGCTTGAGGAAGGCGGGAAAGCCGACGTAGTCGAAAATCTCCTGCCAGTTCAGCGGGAAAATCAGGTTGCGCATCGACCGTTCGGTCGTGTCGGGCGGGTGCGTTTGATGCGGCAGAATGACCGTGGGCGGAATGGCCACGCCCAGCTTGTGCGCCAGCGCATAGTTGAAGAACTTGTCGTCGGCCGTCCACCAGAAGGGGTTATTGACGACGATCGTGCCGTGCAGTGCTGCGTTCTTCAGCCAGGCACGATAGAACGGAATGTCCTGCGAAATGCGGTCGATGACGACATCGTATTTTTTCGGCTCATCCATGCGGATGCCGCCGATTTTGACGAATTCCGCCTCTACCCCGGGGACTTTCATGGAGTTGATCTTTTCCACCACGGCGGGTGGAAACGTGTTTTCCATTCCGAATAACAGGCCGATTTTCTTCATTGCCGCTGGTCCCTTCTACAAATGATTGTCATTCCGAACCGGGCCGGAGGCCCGGTGAGGAACTTGTTTTGCTTACGTGCATGACCGCTTAGAAGTATTTCGCCGCCATTCGCTGCCACAGCGGCCAGTCGTGTTTGGAATTGTCGTTGTAAATGTCCAGCCAGTGCGGCACGCCTTTGCCGTGCAGCATGGCCGAAAGCTTCACGTTCTGATCCAGACACATGTCCCAATCCGCCGAGCCCAGCACGATTTTCATCTGCCGATAGCGGCTTAGAAACCAGTCGTCGCTCAGGTTGGGCAGAAAATCCGGAGGATTGTTGAAATAACAATCGTTGTCGTAATAGCCATCCAGAAATTGATGGATGTCGTAAGCCCCGCTCATGCTGATGCAATGGGTAACCACGTCGGGATGCTTGAACGCAAAGTTCACACAGTGATAGCCGCCGAAGCTGCATCCGGTCACGGCCAACTGCCAGTTCGGATTCTTCCAGCGGATGAAGGGCAGGAATTCATGCAGAATGTAAGCCTCGTACTGCAGGTGGCGTAGCACGCGCACCCGCGGATGCACGTTCCGGTTGTACCAACTCTCCAGGTCCACGCCGTCGGGACAAAAGACCTGCAGTTCTCCGCGTTCAATTTTCGGGGCCACCGCGGCGATCATGCCGCGGTCTTCATACTCGAAGAACTTCCCCATGGACGTGGGAAAGACCAGCAGCGGCATGCCGGCATGGCCGAAGACCAGCGCCTCCATATCGCGATGCAATTCCTGGCTGTAGCCTTTGTGAAATTCCCGGTTCATCGTGTCAAGTTCATCGTGTCGGAAGTGAACGAAGGAAAATTGCTCCGAATGTCGGTTTGGGCAGCCGAAGTATCTTACCCGATGGCGGGGAAAAACCCTAGAGCCGACGATCAGGCAGCCTCTCGGATTGGCGCGAAAGGTGATTGAGGCAGTGGCTGATATTGCTGATCTTGCGTGGCAAGCTCAGCAGCGCTGCGCGGCAATCAATCGTCGCAAGCGCCGCAGAAGGCTGCGAGCGTCGTCAGGAAAGGGTGGGCGGCAAACCCCTCGGTTCGGGACCAAACCCTACTTCCGGCATCGCATTTCGGCCTTCTAGTCAGGATTCTGCCTACTCTGCAGTGGATTTGCCGTCCCAAAATCAAGACTACAACAGGTTGATGTGGAGCTTGTTGAAAAATACAACACTTGAAAATGGAATGTTAGGAGATCCATGTGCAAGTGAACTTGCTTAAAGATCAATCGCTTACACGCAGTTGTCAGAGGTTGGCGGATTTGAAGGCTGCGGGATGCAAGGCGCCGCCAAGCTTCGTTCGGAGCAGGATTCTGGCTCTATCCTATTGAGGTGAAGGAACTATCCACGTCTACTTCTCTCCAAGTAGTCGATGGAACAAACTCATCACAAATTTTTTTTCACGGATTCCCAAAATGGCACACAGAACGGAGTAAACGACTGCAATCAAGACAACGAAAACGTGGCGAACACGCGCCCGGGCAGACGCTTACCCCGCGCAGGAACTCGGCACACACAGACACCGCTCAAAACGGTGGAGGACCCGCCGCGAGCTCGAAGCCGGGCCTCAGCCTGGCTGCCGTTTGAGGGTAGGCGCGCTATTTCGGTTTCTGGTACCAGTAGATCGCCACGGCGACGAGCACAACCGTGATGATCCAGAGAATGATGTCTTTGGTGCGGTTCTTTTCTTCTGCCATAGCGCAACAGGATACATGAAATTGCGCCCAAGCCAAGGGTTTTTTGCGGCCGTGGAGCGACTCACGGTTTTGCGGGCGGGTTCGCCGATCCAGCCCGCTTGTAGCCGGTGAACTTCACGACCTCGCGCAGACGAACGGATTCGGTGCGGAATGGCAGCGTGTCGTCAACCCGCACATACGCCGGGAACCAGAGTCCATCCACCAGTTGCCGGTAGCCCACGAACGTGGGACGAATATCCTGCGGCTGATGTTTCTTCGGGTGCACCTGCTCGGGCACGCTCTTGCCGCACAGCTTCACGATTTGAAAATCGCGATTGTCGACCCAAATGCGTCCCGAAAAATAGCGCTTGTTCTTCTCCTGTTTTTTCGGTTCGACGTGAAAGACGTAGGTGTCGAGATCGTCCACATGCTGCTGGCCGGCGTAGGTCAGGTTGTACTCGGGGACTTGATCGCTGGTGAGAATCCAGGGCATGAACCGGCGAACGTCGTCGAGGTCGTCGGCGGTCAGCTGTACCCCGCGCAAAGTCGACTGCTCGGCGAAAGTAACATTCTCCTGCCGCTTGCCCTTGTCGTCGTAGGAAACGATGGTGACTTCATGCATTTGCCCGTCGACCGCCGACTTGTCGTTCAGGGTCTGGATGAGCATGTCCTGCGTGTAGGTGTAATGGGAGCGCGCGTCGCGGACCTTGTTTTCCTCGGCAGAAAATTTCTGGATGAGCTCGGCCGGCGCCATGTTTTTCGGCGCCGTCGTGTCAAGAACACCGTTGCCGACGTTGCAGTCGGTTTGCGCATTCAGCGGGGCCGCGGCCCAGGCCAGCGCAAAGCCCAGAATCGCGGCGAACCGAAAACAGCTGTTGCTTCTGTTGCATCGGGCCCGCAGGCTACAAATCAGCGTGAGGTTCGTGCTTTTCATTTCAGCCGAAACATACACCCGCGAAAGAGCCGCACGCAAACGCGAAGTTCCGTGAAAGTGCAATGTCTTGCATTCGCACCCTGAGATGGTCCGTAAACAGTAGAGCACGGAAGACTTAGATTGGCATCGGCGATGCAGTGTAGGGAACGGGGATGAGAGCGCCTATGAAAACAATCATTTTCGCATCGCTGCTGTTATGCGCGGCTGCCGCCTTCGCACAATCGACAAGCGCGGTTCATGTGCAACCGCTGCAGATTGAAAACAATCCGCAACACGCCGAGCGCCGAGCGATGGCTTCCGAACAGCCTCTGGTGGGCGGCAGCGGCCCGGAGACATACTCCTATGCTCAGGGCGAGCGCCCGCTGTGGGAGTTTGGGCCGGTTTCTGAGCCTGTACCGCTGGGCGATGTGGCCCGCGCCTATCGCAAACAGAAGCAGACCGCCACGAAGGCGCAATTCGTCTTCGAGAAGCAAGGATCGTAGGCTCCGGCCTTGGGGTTTCAGGGGCGGCTTGGGTTTTGGCTCGCCTCGACCTTGGTTTCTCGTGCCATCGCCGTTCCACGTTCATCCTTAGCTAATCCCCGCACAAAACGATTCCACCCATCCCGGCATCTCACAACATACAATTAGACTTCTTATGAACAACCGCCTCGGTGCGTGGCTGCCGGGCGGGTTTACTTTTGCCCAACATTTACCCAACGAGGGAGGAATCGCAGGGATGAAGCTCTGCAAGATGCATCTGGTCGCGGTGTGCTGGTTTTTCCTGATGGTGGTCCCGGCCTACGCTCAACGAGTGAACTTCGGAGTCGATGTTGGCGAGACTTCCGACAAGTTCGGCGGGCTGGCAGCGGTTACAGGCTTGGAGTTGGACATCGACGGCCAGGTAACCATCCTCAAGAACAACGAGAAGACGGGCCGGCCGGCGATCGTGGCGGGGGGAGAAATCCGGCTGCCTTCCGATACTTCCAATCACGCGCGGGAATACGCTTTGTTTGGCGGTCCGGCGTTCCCCTATCACAATTTCGTGTTCAGCCTGCACGCGCAGATTCACCAGCTCGATCTGCCCGTCGCCTATGTCGATAACCAGTACTTTGCCCGCGATCGCTTCCGCCTGCTGGAGCTTCCCGTGGTGATCCGTTACAACTTCGCCAGCGGCAAGCGCGCGTTCGTCGAGGCGCAGGGCGCTCCCGAGTTCACGCCGCATTTTCACAATTCTCCGCTCAACCTGGCCCCGTTGCCCAATCCCAATTTCGATCACGGATACTTCATTCGGGGAAGCGCCGGCTACAACTTCAAATGGTGGTATGTGAAAGCCACTTACGAAACGCGCTACTTCAGGTTCCTGGCGAATCCCAACAATCCCAACGGACTCTACAACTGGCGCACGAACCTTGCGACCGGCGGAGTGGGTTTCGTTTTCTGAGCGCCTTCTGAGCGGGAAGAAAGCTGGCTACGAGGCGGCAAAGATCGAGTACTGGTGTGTGCCCGTGAGCTTGCGGAGATACCCGCTTCCGGCAAGCACGGACTCGAGTTGCGGATTGTGATAGAGCACATAGACTGGTCTCCGCTGTTCGAGCAAGCTTTGTCGCAAGTTCTCGATCAGGCGGCGCAGTCCCGATTCTGGGAATGGATTGAATAGATAGATCAAGAGTGGCCCATCAGGGAACCGATACGCAGTCGCATCGGCGCAAATGGATTCCAAGGCAAAGCATTGCCGGGAATCGCTTTTGTAGGCGGCTAAGTTCTGCTGCGCGATAGCGTGCAAGGAAGGAAGAAGCTCCACACCCACAATGCGCCGGAACGGATAGTCGGAGGCCATGAGCAGCGCGCGGCCTTTTCCAGAACCGAGATCGATGAACGTAAATTGCGCGAGATTCAGGTGCGCGTGCTGGCCAAGCGCGTCGAGCATTTCACGAAACAGCGCCGGGTCCGTCGGTTGATACTGCGAATGAAACGCGCCCAACAGCCGGTCGCGCCAGCCGACTGCGCCGCTAGTGGTGTTGACGCGCAAATCCCAATCGTAGTCGGCGTCGCCGAAACGCGTTTTCAGGCGCGATGGCCGGGAATCCAAGACGAACTCCCAAAGCAGAACCGCGAGATCGCGCGTGGCGGCCAAGGCGCCCGAACGCCGGGCTCGTTCGCTCCAATAATTTCGCGCTGTGCGAAGAAGACGGAGGCTTTCCACTCCCCGCCTATGGTAGCGGAGTTCCCTCGGGCCGGGTGTGGAACTTGGGAATCCCCGGTTTGTAGCCGGGAGGCAGTCCCCGCGAGATGAAAGAAAAATCGTCAGGATTGGCGACCAGCACGCGGCCATCGAAGGTCAACTCGTAGGCGTTGCCATCCGGATCGACAGGAACTCCGGGCAAGTGCTCGGCGGCGGCGAGTTCCCACATGCTCGTGGGGAAGTGTCCCTCGCGCTGGTTGAAGCGAGCCACCGCAATTTGCAGGTTGGTGACGTCTTCGTCCACCTTGATGGCGCGCAGATGTTCGAGCGCATTCTGCTGGATGCTCTTGTCTTGGGTGGTTTGATAGGCCGTAATCCAGAGCATTCGTGCCGTGGCGAAATCCTCGGCGTGTTCCGCCATCTGCGCGGCCAGCACCTTCAGAAACGGGTGCGCATTCGGCACCTTTGAGCCGCGTTCAAAGACCTCCCCAGCTTTCTTGTAGTCGTGAAGTTCGGTGTAGTAGACGAAGCCGAGATCGTAGTACAGGTGCCACTCGTCGGGATTGTGCGCGATTCCGTAGTCCATCAGTTGAATCGCGCGGTCGGGCTGGCCGGCTCCGTTGGGCGGCCTTGGAGCCAGAAAGGCGGCGCCGAACTGATAGGCGGGCAGCAGATGGGGATCGAGAGTGGTGGTGATTCCCAGCAGCGGGGCGAGTTCGTTATAAGAGTGTTCGCGAACATAGTGACGGTGCCCGAAGTACTGCACGGCGCGCGTCCAGTAAATGCAGGCCATCAGGCCGTCGAAGCCCAGGCTGGCGCGCTTCACCAGTTTTGGTGAGCTGATGTACAGCGAATCGTCGACGATTGGGATGGAGCGGGTTTTGTCGATCTGTCTCAGCAGCAGAACGCAGCTGGCCATCGACACCGCGAAAACAGCCGCCGCAATGATCGTGGTCTGCTTCCGGGTAGTCATCGCCGGACCTCTCGAATCGAGCGCCAGAAATCGACCCGGCAAGTCACTTCAGATTCCTTCGTTCGAAGATGAGCACCGCGCCGCTAAGTGCCATTGCGGTATAGCACAGCGCATAGAGCGTATTGTGCAGGATAAGTTGCAAGCCCACCGGCTGCTGATGCGCAACATTGCTGATCACGTTGAGGGTGGAAAAGTTGGGAACCAGATAAGCCGCTCCGGTCGCAATCCAGCGGGCCAGGCCATGCGTCATGAAGGCGAATCCGCGAAGATCGTCGGCGAAGCTGCCGATGACGAACAGCGAAAACGCAAAGACCGCCGAAAGCAGCGGCGACGAAAACGACGAAAACAGCAACGCCAGCGAACAAATGATGAGAAATTCCAGAATGATGAAATACAGCGCGACCAAGATCGATGCGTCGGCTGCGGCAAACTTATGAGCCACATAAAGCAGCGCGGCGAAGACTCCGATGGCCATGAAGAACGTATTCACCACCAGCGTGCCGGCCAGCCCAAAGAATTTTCCCACGATGAACTCCCACCGCCGCACCGGCCGCGACAAAACCGTATACAGCGTGCGCTTCTCGATTTCCTTGGAGACCAGCCCGATCCCGATGAAGATGGCAATGACCACTCCGAACAGAGAAACTGCCGTCAGCCCCAGGTTCACCACGACCAGCCGCTCGATTTCGATCGAGATCTGCCCCACAAAGATGGCGGCGCCGGAAAGCAGCAGCGCGAAGGCGATGAGGTTGTAGAGCACGCGATCGCGCACCGCTTCGCGAAACGTGTTCGACGCAATGTGAACGATACGGGCAGTCATGCCAGGGTCCCCGCGGTGGTTTGCGAATGTTGGAGTTTCTCGACGAAGTAGGCCTCCAGCGTAGTGCGCAGCGGAGTGATTGCAATCAGGCGAAGACGCTCGCGGCGCAGCGCATCGATGGCGGCGTCCTGGTGCGTATCCGGCAAAATGGCCCGGACCGTGTCGCCGGAAACGTGGCACTCAGCTCCCAGCGCCTTCATCGAAGCCGGGATTTGCGTGCCCTGCCAGACCACTTCCACCTTTCCTTGCACGGAAGAGGTCAACTCCTCGACCGCGCCTACCCCGCGCAACTCGCCCAAGTGGATGATGGCGACGCGGTCGCAGAGCGCTTCGGCATCGGAGAGAATGTGGGTCGAAAAAAATACCGTCGTGCCTTCCTGCTTGAGCTGCTCCATCAAATCGCGCACTTCGCGGCGGCCCAGCGGATCGAGGCCAGACATGGGCTCATCCAAAAACACGACTTTCGGGTTGTGCAGGATCGCCTGGGCAATTCCTGCGCGCTGCAGCATTCCTTTGGAGAATTTGCGCAATTGCATGCCCTTGATATCGGTCAGACCGACACGCGCGAGAACTTCCTCGATGCGGCGTTTGCGGTTGGCTGCGGGAACTCCGGAGAGCTGCCCATAGTAATCAAGCAACTCGTGGGCAGTGAGGTAGTCGTAGAAGTAAGGCTGTTCAGGGAGGAATCCGATCTGTGCCTTGACTTCAGGATCGGTCCATTCGCGGCCCAGAATGCGAGCTGTTCCCGCCGTGGGGAAGACCAGACCCATCAGCATCTTTAACGTGGTGGTCTTGCCCGCACCGTTGGGGCCGAGAAACCCGAAAATCTCTCCTGCTTCGACCGCAAGGTGCAGCGGCTTCAGGGCGCGCTTCGGCCGCTGGCGCCAGAAGCCCACCATGTAGGTTTTTTCCAGACCGAGGATTTCGATCGCAGCCATCGTTCGAAGAACAACGGAATAGCGTTGTCGAGAAGATTATATGCAATGGGAGGAGAGGGAAGACCGTCAGGCCAGTTACGAGGGTCATGCGGGGGTTCAAGAACCTCAACACGCGTGGAAAGCTTGCCGAGGGGGCGGCGGCGAAGCGCCGTTTTCCGTTGGTCTGGGGAGGGGAAGTCTTTCGGCGGCTACTGCACCGGGCTGAAAGTAAGAATCCCAGCCTCGGTGTTGGAGCAGACCCCGGCAGGGTCGACGCGAACCACGGCATCCTGCTCGGTGCAGAAAGCGCGCACGCCGGTCTGGCCCGGAGATGCGGGCACAGCCAGGGCCGTGTAGCCCGCAATGAGGTTATCTGCGACGGGACCAACGCCCGTAGTGAACAAGTAGCCGCTCTTGCCGCTGCCGGCGGGGTTGCCGTTGCTGGCCAGCACGCCGTCAATCAAGCAAGACGAGGTCGAAGTCGCCGGGGTGGGGCAAACTGCGGCCACGCCCCCAGGGCCCAAGTTCACTAGAGCCGGAGCAAAACCTACCGTTGGGTAGGTCGAGTTGTAAGTTACTTCGGCCGAGTTGATGGTGCGCAGCGAGGCCACCGCAGAAGATTCATTGGCCGCTATGCGCGAACGCATCAGGTTCGGAATTGCGATGGCTGCGATGATCAGAATGATGGCTACCACGATCAGCAGCTCGATCAGTGAGAAGCCTTTGTCTTTTTGCATGGATCCGGCTCAAGCTTTCTTTCTGAAAGTCGCTCTTCCAGGAATCTCCCTGGTTTACTCCACTCCATGTTGCACTCCTTCTTCCAATGCGCCTAGGTTACTGAAGTTATCGATACGGGGTTTTGTTTTCAATGTCGTGCGTGCGTGTCGTCGGGTTCGCAACCGGTAGGTCAGCCATCGGTAACTGCGAAATGACTCAAAGGGCCGACATTTTCTGTCAAGCCGATGTGGGGCTTGGCTCCATGAGGAGCCCTTGGTATGGTGGGATCACATCCGCTCGAGCAGTACAAGCATTCAACCAAAGGCTGGTGGTTCTGCCGTTGTGTACGGGATTTGATTCATTGCGGGAGAAGTGCGAAGAAAATCAAAACGGGCAGCGAACTTCCGTTCGCTGCCCGCTAGCTAAGCGTGCGCTAACCCCGTGAGTCTTACTGGTTGAGTGGCGGGAAGGTGAGAACGGTCGCTTCGGTGGTGCCGCAGGCGCCCGCCGCATCCCAACGAACCACAGCATCTTCAATCGAACAGAATGCGCGCTGACCGGTCTGGCCGATGGCATTTGGACGCGCGTAGATCACGTACCCTGTGTTTACGTTGTTGGTCACAGTGCCTGTGCCAGTTACGAACTGATAACCGCTCTTGCCGCTGCCTGCCGGGTTGCCGTTGGCGGCCAGCACGCCGTCAATCAAGCAAGACGTGGTCGAGGTCGCCGGGGTGGGACAAGCTACCGCCACGCCCCCAGGGCCCAGGTTCACCAGAGCCGGCGCAAAGCCGACCGTGGGATAGGTGGAGTTGTAGGTGACTTCCGCGCTATTGACGGTACGAACGGAAGCAACGGCCGAAGACTCGTTGGCGGCCATGCGGGCGCGCAACAGGTTCGGAATGGCGATAGCTGCAATGATCAGGATGATGGCCACAACGATCAGCAGCTCAATCAGTGAGAAACCCTTCTGTTTCCGCATCTCGATTTTCCCCTCTGTGTTTGTTTAAGTTTCTGGTCACGAATGACGCAGTCGTCCCGATAATTGCATCCGCCGGGCCAAACCTGCTAGTTACGTTAGTTTCCCGCGCCTTTGGTCAAGGGTTTTGTTTTCAATAAGGGCACAAACTATAGTCCAATTCTTAACCCGATCCAATTTTATTCTACTGGCAAAACGCGTCGCAGAGTCTGACATTTCGTGTCACTGCCTTTCGAGAATTCCTGATTTGAGAACGCAACCGCGCAGTCAGTTTGCATCGAATAGGAGTTTCTGCGTGTTAAGCGATGCCAGGACGTTTTCGCAGAAACCACGATTTACGATCTCAATTCCCAACCGGCTGCCTTTGCCACCTGGCCGAAAACCACCAGCTTTGGCCCAGGTCAGCCAACAGGCATGCGTTCCGCCACGGTTCAACTGAGCTTCACATTGAAAACAAAAGCCTTATGGAATTACAACTGGTTAATTCTTTGGCATGGCAGTTGCGTCCTTGAGGTCAAAGCTTTCTGTCCGGCGGTCTGGACAGAAAACCAGAATTGGAAGGCGGCTCTTATGAAAAGCAGACTGTGGGAGAAGTTAGCAATCCTGACATTAGCTCTCTCCGGTGTTCTCTCCATCGGCGCGTTGGCTCAAACCACAGAGGAAGGCCCGGGACCTACCGAGCAACCCAGCGCTCCCATGGAAGTTGGCCAGCCACAGGGTCCGCAGGCGCAGCCGAATGACGCTCAGCCCACCGAAGCGCAGCCGGGTGGTCCTACCGGTGAAGCTCCGGCAACGACCGATCAGGGCGTGGGGCGCATCAGTCTGATTCACGGCGACGTTTCCACACGGCGCGGCGACTCCGGCGACTGGTCGGCAGCCACACTCAATCAGCCAGTCATGGGCGGTGACAAAGTTTCCACTGGAGATGGCGCCCGCACCGAAGTCCAGCTCGATTTCGCCAACATCCTTCGTCTGGGGCCGAACACCAAGGCCAATCTTGCGAACTTCACGCACAAAAACATTCAGATTCAGCTAAGCCAGGGCATCGCCAACTACGATGTGTCGCGCGACAGCGAAGCTGAGCCCGAGATCGACACGCCAAACGTGGCCCTGCATCCGGCTCATCGCGACGGCGTATATCGCATCGAAGTGCGTCCCGACGGCGATACGGTCGTGATTGTGCGTCAGGGTGAAGCGCAAATCTCGACGCCGGAAGGCAGCACGGAAGTTCGCAGCGGGGAAATGGCAACGATTCGCGGTGACGCGAATTCCGCGCAATACAAGATTTCTCCCGCTCCCGATCGCGATGACTGGGATCGCTGGAATGCCGAGCGCGATCATATGATCCGCAACGCCGAGTCCTGGCGTCACACCAACCACTATTACACCGGAACCCAAGATCTTGACGCCTACGGCCGCTGGCAGAATGTGCCGGACTATGGAGATGTGTGGGTTCCGGACCAGACCGAAGATTGGGCTCCGTACCGCAACGGCAATTTTGTGTATGAGCCCTACTACGGCTGGACGTGGGTCGGCTACGAGCCTTGGGGCTGGGCGCCGTATCACTATGGCCGCTGGCTCTATTGGAATAACGCTTGGGCCTGGTGGCCGGGCCCGGTGTGGGGTTGGTATCGTCCGTTCTGGGCGCCCGCCTTTGTTTCGTTTTGGGGATGGGGCGCGGGCTGGGGCTTCGGTTGGGGATGGGGTGGTTGGGGCGGCTTTGGCTGGCTCCCGCTTGGACCGGGTGACTGGTTCCATCCGTGGTGGGGCGGATATCGCGGCCGCTTTGGCTGGACGGGTCGTGGCTGGGATGCCGGCCGCTGGGGCGGCATCGGTCCTCTGCACGCAGGCAACCGCTTCTCCAATGTGGCCAGCATTCATGACTCCCACATCGGAAGAGCTCTCTCGACGGTGAATGCCGGACACTTCGGCACACACGTTGGCGCTGTGGCGGCAACTCACGAACAACTCGGCGGAGCCCGCATGATGGCGGGTAACCTGCCGGTGGTGCCATCCCATGCCAGCTTGTCGGCCAGCGGACGTGCCGCGGCACCGTCCACCATGCGCAATGGCGGCTCGGAACACTTCTTCGGATCGCACAACAACGTGGCGCGGCCCGCGTCGTTCGAGCAGCAAACCGCCAATCTGCGGCAGTCGATGCAGCAGAACCATGTCGGTGCGGTTCCTGCGGGCGGCCGGTCTTCCGGCGAGCTCAATGCTCGCGGCACCGGTTTCAGCAATCGCCCGAGCGCGGGAATCCAGGGCAATCGGGAAAACAACAACTTCGGCAACCGAGGGAATCAGCCTTCGGCGACACAAAACCGTGGCTCCTACGGCTCGGCAAATACCGGCGACCCGGGGAATCGGGTGGGCGAAACCGGGCGCAGCCCGTCGCCGTCAAATAACAGCTCGGCCAACAACGGCGGATTCCGTCCGTTTACCCCGCCCTCGGGCAGCGAGGCTGCGCGTGGCGGTTCGAACGGAGGATCAACCAGCGAACGCGGCGGCTACTGGAATCGCACCGCTCCCGGTTCCTCGAGCTCGCGCGGCTATTCGGATGGCTACGACCGGGGATCGTCGTCCTCGCGCCCGCAGCTCGATATGCACCAGCCCATCGTGCGCGGTCCGTCCTACGGCGGAAGCTACGGTCGCGGCAGTTACGGAAATGGCGGATACGGCGGCTCGCGCAGCACCCCCGGCTATGGTGGCTCTCGCGGTCCGAGTTCCGGCGGCCGAGCCCCGAGCTCTAGCGGAGGACATCCGAGCGGCGGCGGACACTCCAGTGGCGGAGGTAGCCATTCCAGCGTCGGCGGCCATTCCAGTGGCGGCGGCCATTCCGGCGGCGGCCACGGCGGACATCGCTAGATACGCAACTGTGGCGAGCGAACTGGGTTTCACTTTCTGTCTAGCAAGTGGATGTAAACCAAGTGAAGGTCAGAGGCGAAAGGGCGTGCTAACCAGCACGCCCTTTTTATTTCAGGTGCAACGCGGCAAAGTGGCAAGGTGTCAAAGTGGCAAGGTGACAAAGTGGCGAGGTTGGAGGTTTTCGAGGTGACAAGGTGACACGGTTGAAAAGTTCGCAGCTTAGGAATCCAGATCCTGTGACTTCAGAAACTTTGAACCTTGATGCACTTCAATTTTGCACCTTGCCACCTTAACACCTTGCCACCTTGTCCTAATGCTCATACGCCGGACTCTCCGGCTCCGGGCGATCATAGTCCCGTCCGTACTTGTTCTTGTGCGCTGAGGCGACGTCAGCCTCCGCCAGCGAGAAGTTTCCCAACGACGAATCTCCCGCAGAAACCGTGATCTCCCGGCTCAGCGTCTTCAAGGCGTCCGGGGCCACGGCAGCGTGAAACACCTGCAGTTGATAGCGTCCTGGCGGAACATTGGGAATGCTGATTTCTCCCCGCGCATCGGAAATGCCGTAGTAGGGAGTCGCCAGCGCAATGACGACCGCGCTCATCTGCGCATGAATGTTGCAGAAGATGAATGAGATTCCCGGCTTGTCGAACTGCACGGTCCGCGTGCTTCCGCTCTCATAGAGCCCCAGATCGAAGCGTTTCCCCTCGAACAGCGAAAACACGTTGTGAAAGAAGGGATCGTGATTAGGAAACTCGACCATTCCTCCCACAGGAATGACCACCAGGGAAGGCTGAAAACTCTTGTTCTTCTGCACGAGTTGGGGAATGAGCGCTGGGTCCTGACGTGGAGGGTCCACCGTTGTCCCTAGCGGAGTCAGCCAGACCACTGCCTGGGACGAGTCTTTCAGGCGATGGCCGCTGCGCGTGAGTTCCACATGCGCTTTCAGTGCCTGTTGCGCCGGGGCACCGATGGCCGCGCCCGCCAGAACCATGAACAACCCGAAATGGAGCCTGCGATTTTTCAAAACAAGATCCCCACCGACAAATTCACCTGGTTGGTCGGGCTGCTGCTTTCGTAAACCGGGAAGGTGCGCAGCCGGCGGAACTCCGCCGCCAGCACTAAATCGGAGCGGGGACGAAACACCAGATTCCCCAACGCCCCGCGATTCCTTCCCAGGATCTCGCCGCCATTATTTGCGTCGGTCGCGAACCCGCGAATGTCGCTGGTAAACGCGTCGTCTTGCGACACAACCCCATTGAACTCCAACTTAGGTGTAAGTTGAAACTTGAGTTGTGTCCAGCCGCCGGCGGTGTCGAGGCCGCGAATCGGAGCGACCCCGTAGCTCGTGCTGGTGCCATAAACGATCGACGTACCGATCGCCGCGCCCAGCCCGCCAATGGCGCGCCCGCGGTAGAACTCGCCCGACAGCCCGACTCGGGGAAGAATCGGAATCTGCCAATCCGCCATGCCCGCCCAGGCATCGACATTGCGGTTCAACGACCAGTTCTGCCGCCCATAGTAGCCGGCAACACCAAAGCCGAGCGGACGATCCTGCACCGGACGAGACCAGGCCGTGCGCAAGGCATAGGCCGGCTGTCCGCTCTGCTCTCCGGCCTGCACCGTGCGAAAGAAGGAATTGTAATTCTGCTCCCAGTCGAGGTTGTCGAGAAGGCCCGCCTGCAGCGTGAGGCTCTGGCGATCCGACAGCTCAAAGCGGTGCTCCACGCGCAATTGCGGCGTCCACGCCCAAAGATTTCCGGCAAAGGCGAACGCTGGTGTAGCCAGCGAGGCAAACGACGTCGGTGACAGCGGCGAGATGAATAACTCATCCTGGCCCGCGACCACCGAGGTATGTTCCCAGTCAAAATGCAGGCTCGCGGTTTGCAGCCGCACGATGCCAAAATTCACGCCGTTTCCAATCGCGGGGAATCCTCCGGCAAAGTCCATTTGCACGTCAGCGGAGGTTTTCGCACCGGCAAGGGTTGGGCCAAAAATCTCCAGCCCAATCTCGGATTGCCGCAGCGTCGCGCCCAGGGAAGCTTGCGGACTGCCAGCCGAGACTGGTTCGGCATAGTCGGGGAAATCCAAATTGTCGGACCCGCCGACGTTGCGAAACGCGTTCATCAGCACAATGCCGTGCAGCCGGGCCCGATATTTCGAGGCGGTTTCCACTTTCGTCTGATATTGTTCGTCGATCTTCGAGCCGAGCAGGGAAGTGGACTCCTCGAGCTGCTCCACGCGCTCTTCGACCGAAGCCGGGCTCTGCGGCGTTTGACTCACCCCGTGCAGCGCTGGGACAGTCTCAGCAGATTCAGCCGCGACCGCAGTGCGGTCAGCGGCGGGCCGCTCCAGCAGTGCGCGTGTGGTCTGTAAATCCTGGCGCAATTGATGCATTTCCGCCCGGGATTCTGCATTCTCGGCGCGCATCTGCTCCACCAGCGCCCGTAGTTGGCGAACCTGATCCTGCAGGTCACGAATGGCGCTGGTAGTCTCGCCAGGTTCCTCAGTGGCGGTATTTCCAGGCGAATTCTGTGCCCGGCAGAAAAAGCTAAACAACATGAGAGCGGTCACCGCGCATGCGACGCCGCGAACAGGGAATGGCCTGTGGGTTCTCACACCAACCTCCTGTGACATCCATCATCCGCAGTCCGGCACCTGGGAACGACGACGAGGAGCGCGCCTATGGGCTCGGATGTGAAATCTGACTTTGTGCTGCGTTATCGGGCGGGGCGGGCACGAAATCTACAGGGTGCTCCTCGCTCACGCCCTGGGAAGCTTGCGAAACCCGGCCCGGCAGCACGATGTGAAACACGGTCATGCCTTGCGGGGTGCGTTCCAATTGAATCTGGCCGCCGTGGTCTTGCACGATTTTCTGCACCACCGCCAATCCCAATCCGGTTCCGTTCTCCTTGCCGTAACTGACGAACGGATGAAACAGGCGGCCGCGGATCGATTCCGCAACGCCGGGACCGTTATCGGCAACCGAAACCGTTATCGCGCCTCCAGATTCCCCGGCGGTGATTTCCACTTTTCCACCCACAGAAGGAGCCGCCTCGCAGGCGTTTAGCAGCAGATTATAGAGAACGCGTTCCAGCTTACGTTGATCGAACCATCCCGAAACCTGGGGCCCGCAGAGCACATCAATCGAACGCGCGTGATGCCGCGGATGCAAACGCACCGCCTGGACGGCGCGCTGGATAACTTCCAATACATTGCCATAAGCCGGAGTTAACGATTCGCGAGTGCGGGCGAATTCCAGCAGGGAATCGATCAGGTCCGTCATCAGATTGACGCCTGTGCGCACTTCCTGATAGAGCTCCTCGCGCTGCACCGGCGTCAGATGACTGTCGACCAGAAATTCTGAGTTGGCGACGATGGCCGCCAGAGAATGACGCAGATCGTGCGAAATCGAGCTGGCCATGCGCCCGATGGTCGCCAACTGCTCCGATTCCAGCAGATCACGCTGGGTCTTGAGCAGGCTGGCGCGCATGCGGTCGAAGGCGCGCGTGAGTTCGGCCACTTCGTCGCCGCCGCGCGGATCCAAAGGATAGTGAAACTCGCCCTCTTCCAGCGCTCGCACTCCCGCAACCAGATTGCCCAGCGGCCGCGTAAATGTGTGCGAAAGAAAGAACACCAGTCCGCTTCCCACAACAACTGCAGCCACGCCCAACAAGATCAGGTAGCGGTTCAGTTCGTTCAGAAACCGCGTCGCCTGGTCATACGATCCCAGCACGCTGAAGCGTACTGGCGGGGTTCGCGAAGCAGACAATTCGAGCGACGTGGCCAGAAATCGTTCCTTGCCGACCTGAATGTCGTGGGGCTCTGTCTGCACCGAACCGGTGATCAATGCCCGAATATTGGCGCCCTGGGCGAGATCCTGCGGCAGGGTCGTAGCAACAATCTCATTGCCGCAGGAAAACGCCACCTGACTGCCGGCGACTTTGCTGACTTCTCCTGCAAGCCGGTCGTTGATCTCGTATCCGATGACCAGGAAACCGAGTAGCGTTCCCTCGGTGCGCGAGCCGCGATAAATGGGCTCGATAAAGGTCTGATAGAGGTGATGTTCGCCCAGCCACCAATGGCTGGGTTCGTCGCGGTCTTCTCCAATCGCTTGCTGAAAGTATTTCTCTGCAGCCGCGCGTGTAAATCCGGGAGTCTTCGTGTGCAGCGCAACCACTCTTCCGCTGCGGTCGACCAGCACGAACAGATCGCTGTTGGCGGTCTCGGAAACATCCTGCGACGCGTCCTGAATGGTCACCGGATCGGGACTGGTCATAATCGCGCGCGTGATGGGGAGATCGGCCAGCAGAGCCACGTCGCTGGTCAGCATGGTCTCGCGTTCGTGGCGAAAATCCTGAAACGCGGCCACCGAGTTGCGCAGGCTCACGGCGATGCTCTGCCGCACGTTCGTTTCCACGCTGCGCCGTACCAGAAGCAGGCTGGTGGTGGTCAGACCGGTTGTGATCAGCACCATCGACAGCAGAAAGCGCGTGCGCAGACGCAAGCGCGGCAGCAGCTTGCCACTCGCGGCTGTGGAAAGGTTCCGCACGGTCTCGGAAGACGGTTTCACCAGAGTCAGCGTACGAACTTATATCCCATTCCATGGACCGTGCGAAAGTGCACCGGGCTCGAGGGGTCTTTCTCCAGCTTCTGGTGAAGTTTGAGGATGTGATTATCCACGGTGCGCGTCGAGGGATAGTTCTGATAACCCCACACTTCATTCAGCAGTTCGTCGCGGCTGATGACGCGGTCGGCGTTCTGCACCAGGAACTGAAACGTCTTGAATTCCTGGGCGGTCAGCACTACCGGCTTGCCGTCGCGCTTGACCTCCATCTTGCGGAAGTCGGCAGAAATGCCGTCGAAGCTG
>Ga0187781_10001250_pt1 | contig 19184 bp, 16 predicted proteins | sample 0715_SJ02_MP02_2_FD_132447 | JGI IMG/M metagenome (GOLD analysis project Ga0187781, IMG submission 132447) | Tropical peat soil microbial communities from peatlands in Department of Meta, Colombia - 0715_SJ02_MP02_20_MG | ecosystem: Environmental > Terrestrial > Soil > Wetlands > Peat | place... | reverse complement strand
TTTGCAATTCTGCGTTTGGTCGTCGGTTTATTTGTGCTTATTTGGGGAATCCTCGCAGTTGCAAGAACATTTACCCAGAAACCAGCGAACCGATGGACTGTATTCATTGGTGGAATAATAGCCATCATACTAGGACTTATCATTTTGTTTGCATCAGGGATTACTGAAACGCTCGTAGCGTATTTGATAGCAGCTTGGGCTATTGTATGGGGTATAGTACAAATCGTCCACTCGTTCGATGCGCGCAAAGTAGTTGCAACATGGTTGGTCGGAGCGAGTATCGGAATTATTTCAGTAATTTTCGGCATAGTCCTCGTGGTATGGCCTGGGTTAACCTTGATGGCAATTATAAGTTTGGTCGGGATATACCTAGTCTTCTTTGGAATACTAGAAGTTATTTGGGCTTTAGTATCGACCGAAGTAACACCAACTGCATGAAAACTAAGCTGCGTTCTAGCTTAAGCAGTAGTCTTAACAAAAGGAGGCTGCGTAAAACAGTTTGGACTAGCAGGCGTGCAGCACTGTAGTAAAAGACACGTTGATGCACGCGTGTTGGTCTAACTATCAAAGCATGCAATATCTTCAGCAATAATTGTTTCTACGAAATACCGCTCAGTAGATGCTTTCGTAAAATTCATCTTAAATAGAAACGCATCCTCTTTCTTTCAATATTTTGACAGCTTTCCTGCTAGCGGGCAAGCGAGACTCACTTATATTTCATTTGAGATCACGATTATAATTGTTTGTTTTTCTGATTAGCTTTTTTTAAACAGGAAAAAAAACTTTGTATTACAAATTTTGAATAGAAACCAAATAATCAGTAAAAAACAAATAATAATCAGCATAAAAAAATTGAACTTATCAGATGGAGGACTCAAGATAGATTAACACTTCTTAATTAGATCAAGAACTTATCATCTTCAGGGTTGTTCCAGTTGCTTATTCTCGTACTAATCAATTTCAGTAAAAAGAAGATTCTGATATTTCGCTATTGAAATTAAAATATTGTTTGTCGTTATAAGCGATTCCGTTCAAGTAAATCGACAATTTCTAAAGTAATTAAAAAAAATGAGTGAATAGCATTAAAAAATAATATTTTCGTCTAAAGAAGTAACGCAGCACAAAAAACAAAAATATAAAAAATCGCTCGTTAAAAATGATTTATTATAACACTCATAATTGTCGTTTTCACGTGCCTTCTTTCTATAAATATTAAAAAACTACAACCTCAAAGAGAAAAATACAAGATACCAAGTATTCCCACTGAAAATACCACGCTGCCCCTGATACCTTTATAGAGAATAAAATAGCACCTACTGCGCTAGCATAAGATTCAGGTACATTTGACCCGATGACAATAGTATGGAATCCCAAAGAACAAGTAGAACTGTAGACTTCGTCGACTCGCACCAAAACAGTATGTGACGTACCTAAAAAAATTCCTAGAGATATCCGCTATTAGCGCAACTCCTATGCCCGCAAGAATTCCGAATATTCCACAATTATCCTTAACTAAAAGTGTCTATCTATTTTAATCACTTCCAGATCCAATTTACTTAGTGGTAAACGCTTCTGGAAAGCACACTTTGTCAGTTATTTTTTTGAAGTGGTCCTTCACCATATAAAAGTACTGCCGGATCAGCAATGTAAATTGCTTGATGTTTTTTAAAAAAGACTCAGCCTCTAAGTTGTAAAATAATTTGGATAAAATACAGATTCGCGTTTAATTATTTTTTTTATACTCAGCTAAAATTCCTCTTCCAGCCAGAACTCCTGTAGCAGCTGCATTTATTATGTCTCTCGATAACCCCGTGCCGTCTCCAGCGGCGTATAAATTCTTCGTGTTTGTCGCCATGTTAGGAGTTACGTGAAGCTCCATTGCATAAAATTTTACTTCCGGTGCATAAAGAAGCGTCGAGTCCGATGCAACTCCTGGTATAACCTCGTTAAGCTTTTCTAATCCTTCAATTATATCCATAACTATTCTGTGGGGCATGGCCATTGAAATGTCTCCTGGAGTCACATCTTCAAGAGTGTTTTTCACCGGATTTCTGCGTATCCTGCTCCAATTTGATCTCTGACCTCTTCTCAAGTCCCCCATTCTTTGAAGAATTGGTTTTCCACCACCTATCGTTGTTGCAAGCTTTGAAACAGACTTACCGTACCTCGTTGTGTCTTCTAAAGGCTCTGTAAGTTCTGTACGAACCAAAAATGCAAAATTTGTGTTTTCTGATAGTCTATTCTTCATTGAGTGGCCATTTGTACCAATGAAACCCTCATAGCGTTCTTTTACCACAAATCCATGCTCGTTCGTACAAAAGGTTCGTACAAAGTCGTCGTAGCGTTTAGTACGGATGTGGAACTTTGGATCGTGGTTTATTTTAGTGATTGGGTCCATTATGATGGCGGGGACTTCAACCCGCACACCAATATCAATTGCTCCATATTTTGCTGCAATGTTATGACGCTTTACAACAGTGTTTACCCATTCTCCTCCAATCCTTCCTGGGGCTAGTAGTAAAAACTTCGAAAACAACTGCTTTCCATTCTTTAACGTTATGCCGCTACACACATTATTTTCGATCACAAGGTCATCTATTTCTGTATTAAGAAGGAAAGCGATTCCCTTTGACTTCAGATCATTTTCAAAGTTCTCAATAATATGCGGCGCATTGTCTGAACCCATGTGACGCTGGAGAATCTCTATGAAGTGGACGCCAACAGAAGCTGCACGCCTCTTTAAAGCTTCTACCTGCTCACCTGTGGGATTATAAACTTGTTCAGGTGCGCCGTATTTAAGAAATATGGAATCAACATAATCCACCAAGTCCCATGCCTTTTTGCTGTCACCTATTATAGCAGCTAAGTCGCCCCCTATGTCAGGGCGGAGGTTTAGAGTACCGTCAGAAAAAGTGCCAGCTCCTCCTACCCCGCACATTATATCACAGCTGGAGCATTGCACACAATACCCGAGGTCTTCCATCGGGCACTTGCGATCTTTTATGTCATGCCCTCTATCGACAACTAATACTTTTACGTAATTGTCGGTTAGCTCATTTGCTGCAAACATTCCAGCAGGGCCAGCTCCGATGATTATTACGTCCCAGTTTAAATCGTTTTCTAACTCAGTTTCTTTCATGTTACGTTACTATTTTTTCTAATTGATCGAGCTCAAGCGCCCGCTTAATTTCAAGTGCAAGCCTTCTTCCAGAACTCATCCGTGTTCTAAAAAGCGAGTTTCCGTATGGAGCACCCGAATAAGTGTGAATGTTCGTTCCGCCACCAATGCGAGTTGCGATATCATAAACGTAAAAGTCCATGTTTTGATCCACAATCGTCTGCAAGCAAAAAGGTCCTATTATAGAAGTATTGTAATGACGTTTAGAGAATGCTACAAATTTTTCTGCCATTAAATACACTTGTTCCAACAGCGATTCCCTTAAAGATGCATTAGCATGACCAACAATGACCATTAGCGGATCACGATGTTGTGCAGCAATTTCGAGCTGTTGCGCAGCTGGAATTCGTACCAAGCCATCTAAATTACTTTCAAATCTAAAGTCAACGCCAAGTAGCTCGATTTCATCGTCTATTGGCGAATAAAAAAAGTTGAAATTAAAAACGGGACCAATAATGTATTGCTCAATCCGTGCTTGACTAAGTGCTTCTTTTGTAATGATGTCGCGATCTAAGAGGCGTTGGGCTTTTTCGTCAAATTCTTCCGGAGATGCGGCAGTAAAGAAACCACGCTCAAGTGTCATATGTTTATGATGTAATTTCACCATTACTAGTGAATCAATGTCATTTTTGTTATTATATTGCTTTGGGATCGCTATACCAGCTTGTTGACTTACCCAGTAATAATTCTCTTTTTCTGTCTCTCTGTTTTCAATTTTAAGCATATCCCTCGTGCCTATTAGTGGCACCATAAAGTCATTTTCTACCTGCCGAATACCATTATAAACGACGAATGATCTGTTAGGGATGAATAACGTATTTTTCTTGATAAGCGTGCTTTGAATATCGTCATTCAACATAAGGTTAAACTTGTCCAAAACAATTGTCGCATCGACAAAGCCTTTTGTAAATCGATTTACTTCCCTTCTCTTAAAATACTTCGTATATAGCGCGTCACGTCCCTTTTGACAGATAACTAAATTTGGAATTCCTTCATCTCGCGCCCCATCGCAAATATCCAACGCCGAGTGTGAGCCAAGGACACCTATAGTTATATTATCCTTGTCATAAGCACTAATCTCATCTAAAATTTGCTCCCTTTTAATCATTTATACCCCTGCACATATTGCATGTATAGATATAAAACTTTTCAGATGTGCATAGTCAATAAGTCAGCACAAAGTTTTTGAGGCGCTTTACGATCAAAAATATTTCGCGTATAAGAGCTAATTTTAACTGTTTTTTGAATAATATTACAATATAAGTGACGTGGTTACTTAGAGAAAATGAAAGTGAAAAAATAACGCAACACGATCTCTATAAAGTCAACCGCTTGTAAACTTAAATAATGCTAATTGAAAATGATTTGATCAATGTAAATAAGTTCGTTCTAAAAATTCTTAAAGTTTGAAAAGGTTAATCTTTACCAATTCTAACTGGCAGTTGATCTTGGGATTGATTCATTTGTTCGTCTATATTCTTCAGCAGGCTAAGTCTGTCACCTATGTGCCAAATGTAGTTAAGCACGTCCTTGAGCAGTTCATCCACCCCATTTACGTCTCTATCGCTTCGCTTGAACATCCGGATCATATAATCAAGGTCTGTTAATACACCAGAGACATCTCCTAACTTTTCTAATAGGTCTTCATACGTAATAGTAACCTCAAACTTAATTCGTCCGTCTTCCATCACTTGTGGGGCTATTGCCCTTCTGATCATTTGTTTTGTCTCCTATGGTAGAAAAATAAAATTAATAAGTAGTAGCTTCGCAAGCATTTTTTGCTACTACTTTTTCATTGAATACAAGACTCAGACTTTCACATAGAGCTTGCCTTTGCCGAGCTCCGCGTGATCACCGTTAAAGACTTTGAATCCGGTTGCTTTACCCTCACACTCAACTTCTTCCTCACCATTTGGCGAGAAGCCTGGCAGCATGGCTTCAATGGTGCCAAGAACATAGATATTACCTTTAATCATCTGCCCACCAACTCGTCCAGGTGAGTTGCCGTAAATGATGATCTTTCCCCCGGGGTCTTTTGAACCAGCTCCTTTCCCAGCGTGAATTCCAGCGTTGAGATTAACGTTGCCTTCAATTATTATGGTACCGCCCATTATGTAATCGCCAACAGTATACCCCGCGTTGCCTTTAACCCTTATAGTGCCGCCCTTCATCCCTCTCCAATCACCGCGATAAGATCCTCCTAAGTAATCTCCTGCATTGCCTTCGATGATTAGCTCGCCACCTTCCATTTGAATGCCTGCAAACGAGTCTGCATTGCCTTTAACTCGGATCCTTCCACCCTTCATCCACGCGCCGCAGTACATATCAACGTCGCCCTGACAGAGAACAGCACCTGTAGTCATCTTTGCTCCGATATATTTAACCCTCGGCACGTTTCCGTTGACAACGATTCCTTGATCTTCAGGTGCTTCTGCGACAGAACCGGTTATTTGGAAGAATTTGCCAAGTGGCCACGTCGTGTTGCCCTCCCACACTTCTAATTCGGCAATGTCTTTAAGAGACTTGCCAGCAAAAATGTCTGGACAGATCACGTCAGCTTCGAGCACGAGGTATTTCTCGTTGTTCGGCGTAAGCGTTATTTTCTCCACTCAGTTTTCCCCCTGCCACGTTTTCTCATTTTTCCCTTTACAATACGCGTCTCTCATCAAATCAACCGGACCAAGAACCGGCCCTGTAGTCTTTTCTACATTAACCCGTAAGTTTTTATATTTTGGACTACCTGTGGATTCGGTTAGAGGTGTCACTACGATGTTCGCCCAGAGTCCTCGTGGTATAAAAATTTCTCCCTTCTGCTGACGATCATCTTTTTTTGCCTTACAAACAACGCAGTCTCCGTACTCATTGGTTACTTTGACAAACCAAGGTTTCCCAAGTGCTTCGAAATCTTCGGGATTGATATTACAGTACGCTGCTTCACGAGTATAGTCACTGGTGAACTTCCTTCCGCCTTTGATGACCGCACCTTGAAAGGCTGTTCCACCCGTGTTGAGAATAATTTCCAATTTTTTCACCTCATGTCGCTAATTCCTACTCACTGCGCATCACGAGCTTATCCAACCCTCGTGCAAACGCTTCTTTAGTGATCGTATCGCTGCCACTTTTATCAACAGTTGTTGATTCTGAAGCCTCTTTTCTCTTTATGGCTTCAAACAGTTGCTTCAACGTGTCTTCATTTGATTCAGTGAAATCAAACGGCGGCTTACAAAAGCTTCTTGCATGTATAGGAACGTTGTCCATCCGATAGAAAGAACCTTCACATTCCATCGCATCTAAAACTCCGGGTAATACTACATCGCTGATAAATGCTTGTGGTCCTTCTGCTGTTTCTATTGATACGACGGGAATTTCAAACAGTCGTTCAACAGCTTTCTTCGGTAAATGTGCTCCTAGATCTGCGCACATGACAAAACATGCATCTACTTCTCCTCTGGTGAGCGCATCAACACACGAGTACTCACCAGGTTGGTATCTAGGCTCACCTCTGGAAAAGTCCACTGCAAACGGAAAACCACATTGCCACGAAAGCACTTCGTTGAAACCGGCTACATTACAGTGACCTCTGTTGGCGAGTATAACAAATTTCGAGAACTTATTAGCTATCTGGGTCAATCGCATTGCCATTGAGGCATTGTAATGTTTACCTATAGTACTTGCAATCCCCAAACCAACCCAAATCACACCAAAATTGGCAGCTTTAATCATATCAGCCATTTTGTAAAGAGTTTCCTTGGATATCCCAGTTACCTCTTCCACTGAATCATTTGGTTCAAACCCTTGCAGAATCGTAGCTACCGCATTGAGAACTTCATAATCTTTGCCGGGCTTTAATTGGACGTGTAAGTCAGCGTGCTCTGCCGTCGTTGAACGTCTAGGATCTACTACAACTACTTTTCTACCCTTATACCCTTGTTGTGTAAAAAATCCTCGAACGAATATAGAATGGCGGCTTAAATGGCGCGGATGGGAATCTTCAGGATTGCATCCCCAGTAAATGTCTAAGTCAGCACGATTTCTGCACTCTCCAAGAGTACACTGTACTTGTCCAACATCTTGTATAGCCATTACAGTAGGTCCGTGGCAAATTGTTGCATTACCATCAACAAGACCGCCGACGTGTTCAGCAATTTCAATACCTACGGCCATTGCTTGGGTTGCTGTTTCTGAGCCTATGAAAAAAAACGGTCTTTTTGCTGTAGTTAGTATATCAGCAGCTCTTTCAATCGCTTCCTCCCAGCTCGCATCTTTTCCATTTATTTTTGGTTTTTTTATCCTATGCGAACTGCGCAATTCTCTGAATTTTGCGTCACCCATGACGCACGCATTCCGTGTTGTCACAGCATCTTCTGTAAGTTCGACATAAATGTCATCACAAGATATTCCACACACGGGACACGTGACATCGTCACATATTATTTTCTCGTCTGTCGTTAAAACCGGTTCAGAAGTCAAGATCACACCTCAGTTTGTTAGATTTTTTCGCCATTTTTCAAAGGTTCGTTTTAAACATCGAAAAGAATAGTAGTTGTTTGATCAACATAGTGTTTCTAGAAAGCTACTCTTTTCAGTAGTCAATGCCCAGTACTGTTTCGCTTTTGTAATCGCCAGTTATTTTCGATGTACTGTCAGAATATTGGTGTATTGCACCCGATATTACCTTACAATAAGATTGATATATATTTTTCGTCATATATATTTATCGATCACACGGAACAATCATATTGCAATACATAGTAACCTATAAACGAGATTTGCATGAACGCCCAAAGTTGGAATAAATTAAACTATCTGTTAAAAAAGAATAATGTGAAGCCTGAAATAAGATCATATATTAGAGAATGCGTAAAGTTTCACGGTTTTCCTGCTGCAGGTCTATTAATTAGCGTCTTTATGGTAGATCTAGCTCTTGAAAAACTTGGAATAAGCAGAGACGAAAAAATGTATGCTGTTTCTGAAACCCCGAAATGTGCTCCAGATGCACTCCAAGTTATAACGCATTGTACAATTGGAAATAATGGACTCAGAATAATAAATACTGGAAGATTCGCAATCACCCTCAACAAACAAGCACATGATGTGACCGCGGAAGGAGTCAGAGTCTACATTGATGCAGCGAAAGCACATAATTATCCTGTCCTAAATGCTTGGTATACCAATGACCCGCGCCACAGAGATAGGGTGGATGCTCCTGCATTATTAAAAGAGATACTCGAAGCTGGCAAGAATATTTTATCTTGGGAATTTGTAGAAGTTTACGTGCCAAAAAAGAAGAAATGGGGTGCCATTATGTGCTCAAGCTGCCGTGAATTTGTGCCTGACTATAGCATTCAGAATGGATTATGCCAAGCTTGCATACACGACTGCTACTATAGCAAAACATCCACGCACGAGACATAAGCGATATTACAATTTGCTTGCTTGTAATCAACTGCTTTACTATGCTAAAGTAGGCACAGACATTGAAGATTATTACAATTGCATTTTTATGGGAGGTTATTCGATCATAAGCCTACTAGACCTCACACCTTAGGGCGAACCTATCCAGAAGTTTAACCAGTAATATGAGTGTATAGTTGGTACAGCTGAATATACTTTTTGGACCGATCACTTACGCACTTAAAGTATCTCTCATTTATGGTTCTTATAAAAGGTTGTTTCTTGCAAGCGCAATAAGAAGTGTTACGCCTTTTATATCTAAATGTCAATATGAGAAGTCTAACATTGATAGAAGAACAAATGGACGAAGTAGGATATCAGACAGAGTTTAACAAAAGACAAAGTTCAACTTAGCAGCTATAATCTGAAACATGAGTTTGCTTTCGTAACGGTTAGAATTTTTCATCTCTGTCAAACCCCGGTTCTAAAACAAACGGTTCTTGTTTGTATCGTTTGAAACGATAAGTCTTAACTAAGAGCGGCGTCGAGACTACAACTGTATGCAAGTTTTTAGCAAAATTACTGACAAACAAAAACTAAAATGGTTTTCGGCACCAACTTAAAGTTGAATTTAATTATATACGATCCGTCGCCGGCGCAAAAAAAGTAACTCCGGTTAGCGATTTAATAATGACGATAATGATAAATGAAACTGTAACGAGGATTATCGCGAGTGAGATAGCCGCATCTAAGTTGCTTTCTAATGCTGAGTAAACAGCAAGAGGCATTGTCTGCGTTCTGCCTTGAAAATTGCCTGCGAACATAATCGTCGCGCCAAATTCGCCCAGTGCTCGCGCCCAAGCCATAATAGCCCCGGAAACAAGACCATTCATCGCTATTGGCACAGTTATTCTGAAAAAAACACTAAGGGGCGTAGCTCCAAGGGTCCTCGCTGCAGCCTCAAATTCACTATTGACATCCTCAAAGCTTGTTTTAGCCTGACGTATGTAAAACGGAGAAGAGACAAAGACCTGTGCCATAATCACAGCAAGAGTAGTAAATGCTATATCGAAACCAAAAGCGCTGAAATATTGTCCGATCAAACCTCTCCTACCAAATGCCATTAGAAGCCCTAAACCCGCCACGGCCGGAGGCAACACGACGGGGAGGTCTATTAGAGTATCTACTAATTGCTTTCCCAAATATCGATGACGAGCATTAATATAAGCGATAGGAGTACCAAGAGCAATCACAATAATTAATGAAGAAAAAGACGTCAGAATACTCAATTTTATTGCCTCTACAACTACTTCAGTCGTAAGAGACTCGAGAAAACCGTCAAGTGAGATCCGGAAAAAAAGAGATACAATAGCAAGACCAATAAATGCAATGAAGATTCCAAAAGCCAGATAGATAGTGAAAAACAACGCTCTTCTTACTAATCTATCATTTAAATTTACGTTATTTTCGCGAATATTTATTCTTTTGCGTAATATATTCATACTTTTGTAAAATGCGCTTTCCCTGAAAAGGACAAGTTAACTAATGAAATCCTGAGCGAAACTGGGGCCTTTCACCGTTCCACACCATGATCACGACTGCATTACAATCTTGAGCGTATAAACTACAATTACTTTTTTAATTTTATCCTTTACTCTGAGGGTATTATATAAAAACCATGCGAGGTGGTTTAAAGATTGTCTAGCTTGCGCAGAATCGCAATAGTAAATGCAAGACTGCGCTAAATTGTATTGTTCTGGTTGTCTTGAAATGCCCGTAGCGTAAGTCCTTCTATGTTGTGTTTGTCGATGCTGATAATCTTGTTCGATTGATCTTTTTGTGTTTAGAGCGTCAGAATATTAGATAAATCACACATCGACTTCTTAAAGAGTCACCGTAGTTACAATGTTGTTGATATGGGGCCTACACGACGCACTTGATGGCACTTTGTTTTTGTAACCTGAACAATACGCAATTTCATTCACCATTTATTGCGGAAGAGTTTTTTTTTGCTCGGGCGGCATCATTCAGCTCTATGACCATCTTTATCCAGTTTTGCGATGCCTGGCGTGTTTATGATGCGTGCAGAATTAGGACTGCACAAAAGTTACTTCAAGCTTCTATGAGAGATTAAATAGACTAGTCGTATCTCTTTGCAACTATTCTAATTAATGATATAATGTCGCCATAATGGAAACTTTAGTGGCATTTTTGCTCAATTAGATATATTACTGTAATATTATTGTAGTTTCTTCAAACAATCCAAATCTTTTCGGTTTATAAATTACAATAGTTAATCAGTTGTTACTGGTGAACGTAAGTATAGACTAATTTAACGGAAGATTTTGTATTTGTAACTACAATCTCGTCCAGCAAAGTTAAAGAAACAGTAGTTAGTTATCTCGATTATAGATGAAACAACAATTTGCAGGCAATGTGCGAGAATATTTAATGTACATAGCTGGTGAGTGGACACGATCATCAAGCGAGGATACGATTGAAGTTCGCAATCCCTACGACAATAGCACATACGCCCTCGTTCAGAAGGGTAATAACAAGGATGTTAGAAAGGCTATAGACTCTGCGTACTCCGTAAAAGAAACGTGGGGGGATACTGCACCAATTGAGCGTGCGGACTATATCTATCGTTTATATGATTTGATGACTTCAAGGAAAGATGAATTGAGAGATGCATTAATCACTGAGAGTGGATCAACGTACAAAAAAGCTTCAGTTGAAGTCACAGCTACACTTCGAACAGTAAGAGCTGCAGCAGAAGAGTCACAAAGAGTTGTAGGGGAAACAATCTCGTCTGATGTTAGAAAAATTTCAGTAACGGTAAGACATCCTGCAGGGGTAATAGCAGCAATAACACCATTTAATTATCCGCTTTTGTTATCAATGAAGAAGTGTCTTTCAGCATTAGCCGTTGGCGACACTGTTGTCCTCAAGCCTGCAAGCGCGACCCCAATTACTCAATTGAAGGCTGCTGAATTAATCGATGCAACACGCCTGCCTTCAGGAGTCTTTAACATCGTTACTGGATCAGGAAAAGCTATTGGAAATGAACTCGTCACTAATCCTAAAGTAGCACACGTTTCGTTTACAGGATCATATGAGACCGGAAAACGAATTGCAGAGAGAGCTGCTAAAACTTTAAAAAGAGTCACTCTTGAACTAGGGGGCAGCGACCCTTTGATAATCTTAAGAGATGCTACTTTAGATTATACGGTCGATACAGCTGTTTTTGGCGCATTTTTTCATCAAGGGCAAGTGTGTATCTCTGCAAAACGAATCATAGTTGAAGAAGCAATTGCTGCAGATTTTGTTGAGCGATTTGTTAGCCGAGTTAAAAATCTTAAAGTTGGAGATCCTCGTAGTGCAGACACCGACATAGGCCCCTTAACTACGAGAGCACAATTGAAGAGAATCGATGCTCAAGTAAAAGATGCGATTGACAAAGGAGCAACCATACAATGTGGAGGTAGACATGAAAACCAACTATACTGGCCAACTGTAATCACTGACGTGAAACGGGATATGAGAATATATAGTGAGGAAGTTTTTGGACCGGTAAGGCCGATTATAATAGTAGCTGATGAAAATGAAGCGATAGAAGTAGCAAATGATACAATGTACGGTCTCTCATCTGGAGTTCTGACTAACGATCTTAATAAAGCCATTATGATCGCCAAAAAACTAGAGTGCGGAATGGTTCATATAAATGACTCACCACTTCACTTTGAACCACGTGCTCCCTTTGGAGGGGCAAAATGCAGCGGCTTTGGACTAGAAGGTGGTAAATATTCTACTGAAGATCTTACTGAAATAAAATGGATAACAATTCAAATCGGGCGCCGAAATTTGCCAATATAAGGTTTTAATACCGTAATCATAAATTTCTTATGTTTTTGTCCGTTGTCTCTTCAACTAACGTTAAATATCACCAAAAAGTCGATCGTCGTCAGCGATCACATACACATTTGAAGCTTTAAATAACACTTTAATCTCTCTATCTTTCGACAAGAGTAGGAATTCCGATGACCGTTTAGTAATGAGAGCATTCAGCATAAATCCGCAGTCAATTTTCACTTTATTAATTGGCCCTAGGGGAATTATTTGCTTTACTTTCCCACTGAAGATATTTCTAGCACTTGAAATAGTTTCACCAACTTGTAGCGTAATATTTTCTGGCCTAATTCCGAGAGTTACCTTATTTCCTACAGCAATGTCGGAGACAGCTTCTATAATAGCGTTTCCTACGTCAACAGAAATAAGACCGTCGCAATTGGCTTTTACGATGCCCTTAAATATGTTTTCCATGCCTACAAATCGTGCGATCAATTCATCTTGCGGTTTGTCAAAAACTTGATCTGAAGAACCTACCTGAAGCAATCGACCGTCATGCATGATCCCTATTCTGTCTGCCAAAACAATTGCTTCAACCTGATCATGCGTGACATACAGCGTAGTGATTCCAACTTTTTCAATTATTTCCTTTATCTCATCTCGAAGAGCCTCTTTCGTCCTTGCATCAAGTGAGCTCAGCGGTTCATCAAGCAGTAAAATTTTTGGTTCCAATATCAAAGATCTCGCTAGCGCAACTCTTTGTTTTTCCCCGCCGCTTAATGTCGTTGGATGCCTATTTCTAAGTTGCACTATATCTAGCAACTCCATAAGCTCACCTATCCTGTTCTCCACGTTTGGAATCTTATAATATCTCGTGCCAAATTTTATGTTCTTGAGTACTGACATATTGGGGAATAATGCAAAATCCTGAAACATATATCCAACGCGCCTTTTTTCAATTGGTAGAAACGTAACATCTTCATCATCTACGAGAATCTTGCCTGTATCTGGATAGCTGAATCCTGCTATAAGATCCAACAAAACAGTCTTTCCAGCGCCGCTCGGGCCTAAAATTACGAAAAATTCCTCACTTTTTACTTTTAGGTTTATATCTTGAAGATTGAACTGCCCCAACTTTAGATACGCATTCTGAACTTCTACTGATGTCATTCTTCTACCTTTCTCTTTAATATTACAAATCGTAATAGGACAAATACAATTAGCGTGATTATAAGTAATAAGGCTGCAATAGCCGATGATGCTTTAAGTCCAAACTGCAAATACTGATCGGCAATTAAAATTGGTGCAGTCATAGGATAGTACGCTATAATATAGACCGCCCCGAACTCGCTTATTGCCCGTGCCCATACTAGCAAAGCACCGACCATAATACCCCTGAAGGCTAGGGGCAAGCTTATTCTTCGAAAGACTTCAAATGGTGAGGCGCCGAGTGTTCGCGCAGCTTGTTCGATATCTGGGCTGATGCCTTCAAACCCTTCTCTCGCGGAGTTTACCATAAAGGGAAAGCTGACAAATAACATCGCTACGATAATTCCTGCGACAGTCCCATAAAATTGCACACCAAAAATGTCATTGATCGGAGCACCGAAAATCCCAGTTCTGCCCCACACAAGCAGAACGGCGATGCCCGCAACTGTGTGAGGAACCACAAGGGGCAAATCAACCAAACTTTCGACAATACTTTTTCCAGCAAATTGTTTCCTGGCAAGTATATATGCTAAAGGAACTCCGAGAACGAGAGCAGCAAAAGACGTAAAAAGAGCCGCATAGAGGCTTAAAAATATTGCATTGTATACTTCTGGTTGTATGGATGTGTTAGCCAAGTCTTGAGGGCTGTGCGACAGCAACGTGTTTGCAACTGGCGCAATAACAAGTATAAGCGCTATTGCACTTACGATGCTAAAAACGATTAATGTTCTTTCGGTTTTATATTTCGAAGCAAACATAGATACGGTGCATTACGAAAAGTTGAGGGAAAAGGTCTCTCAACCCTTTTCCCTTAAAGGAAGTAATAGAAATTTAAAAGAAGATTTAGCTTTAGTTTAAATCTTCCTATTGAGTCCCCTGTTGTTTACTGTATGAGTTTGTCGAGATTCTGGCTGACTATCTTCCTGCCTTAGTAGCATTAGTTCTGACAGTGCTCGTTGTAACGGCAGAAGTCGTCGTCGAAGGCGCAACTATAAGCTTTAACCAATCTGGGATATTTCCTGTGGTTTGTACTGGTTTAAGCATTTTTTGGCCACTATTCTCCATTATCTTAGAGCCCGTAGGCCCCAACACGAATTGAACAAATTTCGCTGCTAGATCTGGATTCGGTGCATTATTTGGTATAGTAATGCCATATTCAATAACCGATCCATTCACTTGTTTACCTGCCGAGGTTACATTAACAGTCTTATATAGATTCACATACTGTGGATCAGATAAATCGATTTGTGGCGGCAGCGTAATATACGAGAGGTTTTGTTGCAGCGCTACTGACTTATAATTCCACGCGTAGTCAATCTGTCCTGACTGCAATACTGCGATTAGATCAGTTTCTTTCTCACGAACATTTTTCACTGGAGCTTGCTCCAATAATCTGTCATACAATCTAGGCTTATTATAGAACTTTTCCGCAAGCTGCCACACCATGAGTGTCCTATAACCGTTTGGATCAAGATCAGGGTTAGCTCTGCCAACTTGGACATCGGGCCGTGTTAAGACTTGATACCAATTAGTCGTGTTTATTTCATTGCTATATTTGCTCTTATTAGTGTACATGACTACCATTGAGTTGGTCGCAAATCGCGCGTACCATTTTGTAAGATTATTTTTATAAAGATAGGTGTCAATAGGCGTCCAGTCAGCAGTAGCAACAACATCTGCCGTTTTATTTAGTTCTGAGATCTTTTTTACTGTTTCTACACTTCCAGCTGCCTCTCTTTGAACAGTAACGTTCGGATTCTGTTTTTCAAACTCTTTAGCAATTTGATCGAATGGCGCAGCAAGACTTCCTGCGTGAAACACTGTAAGTGTTACTTTATTTTGCGTCGTTGTGTTACAGCCTGCGGCAGATACCGCTAATACGCTGACCATGAGAAATGCCAATAATACTATTTTTGGATTTTTCACGGTTAATCTCCTATACTTTTTCCGTTAACATTAAATAGTAATGTTATGTGCTGCCTTTATAATCAATGTTATGGTTTTATAACAATTTTCAATTATATATTGTAGTCAATGTATCCAGTTGATTTAACGACCAGTCTCAACGAAGAAGCTATAGGATCTAGAATCAGTCAAGTAAAATTGTTATTTAGTTACTGATATGAAGCTTTTAAAATTTACTTAAAAATATAAAGGATAAATAATCACATTTTTTTAAAGTGTCGCTCTAACTTCTGAAGCATTATGAAATTGAAGATACTCCATTCAAACAGAGCTTAGAAAGTGTCACATCAAAAAATATATCTTTTTTACTGCCTTTCGTTTAGATGTGAAGACGATCATAATTATCGGCGACGGAATGGCCGACGAACCATTAAAGGAGCTATGCGGCAAGACTCCTTTAGAGTATGCTAACACTCCAAATATGGACTTACTTGCAAAATACGGTGCTATTGGAGAATTTTACGCAATAAAACCAGGGATAACAGTAGACAGCGATGCAGCGCATCTTGCAATACTCGGGCAACGTGTTGACTTATCGCATTCAAATAGGGGAGCGTATGAATCATTAGGAGCTGGCTTAAATCCCGACCCAGCGGACATAGGACTCAGGGTGAACTTCGCAACAATTAATGACGAGTATATGTTAATTGATGGAAGGGCCGGCCGCATTAAAAATGAAGCAAAACAGCTTGAACTCGTGATAAATTCAAAACTTAAACTTGATACAGTCCGATTTGAGTTCAAGCAGACCATAGGGTTTAAGGGTGCTCTCGTTTTAAAGGACATGGATTTAACGACTGGAGTTAAGCTTCCAACCCAATATGACATTGGAAAGCAAATATGGGCCTCAGCGCTTACAAATACTAGAGAGGATCTATTCACTGCCGAGACAATAAACGAATTTATGAAGAAATCCCACGAAATTTTAAAAATACAGCCTCTTAATTTGCAAAAAATTGCTGAGGGAAAACCTCCAGCAAATGTGATAATGCCTTGGGCTGCTGGAAGAATTGACAGAATGAAGCCAGTTATGAACAAGTATGGAAAGTGTCTCTGCGTCGCTGCCGTGCCTGTTATAAAAGGAGTATGTAGATATTCTGGCATGGATATTGTGGATATTCCAAATGTTACAGGTGAGTGGGATACCGACACAATTTCAAAAAGTACTGTAGCTCTTGAACACTTAGAAGATTATGACTTGATTCTTATACATATTGAAGGGACAGATGAAGCAAGTCACGATGGTGACGTCGAAGCGAAATTGACTATAATTGAAAAAATCGACGATATGATAGGGCACCTTCTCGATAAGGTAGATCTAGGAGAGGCTCGATTCGCATTACTGTCTGATCACGGTTCATCTAGCATTAAGCACACGCATATGTCTGTTGCAGTACCTATCGCTGTATGCGGTAAAGGAGTGAAACCAGACGGTGTTTCAACATATAACGAAAGATCGGCAAGTGCTGGAAGGCTAAACACGATAGTCGGAAAAAACTTAATGCCGCTGCTAGCAGCACCTGAAGTCTAAGTTTATAACGAGCTCAAAAAATGACATATACAACGCATAAAAACAAGCTAACTTTGGCGCCGTGTGTACATGGGGGTACACTGGTAGAAGTTCAAGAAACGTTCGGAAATGTGCTTGATTTTAGCGCAAACTTTAACCCATTATCCTTCCCGAATTTAGAGGGACTTCTCTCATATTCACTTTCATCAGTGAATGTATATCCAGACAACAAGTACCGGCGGTTTAGAGAGGCAGTAGCTAATCATTTAAATGTTGATCCGAACATCGTGGTTCCAGGAAATGGCTCTGTAGAACTTATACGAAATGTAACGTCAGCCATTCTATCTTCAGGAGATAAAGTGGTTATTCCTGCTCCAACTTTCGATGAGTACGAGTACGCTTGCGTGTTGTGCGGTGCTGAAATAACGCCCCTCCCTATATGGAATATAGACAGTTTCATAAATGAGCTCGAAGTTGTGCTTTCAGAAGAAAATATAAAAATGGTGTTTTTGTGCAACCCAAACAATCCTACCGGAAGATTATTAAAAAGAAATCAAATTTCGAAGATAGCGGATGCGTGCAGCGAAAAAGGGACCGTCCTTTTTGTAGATGAAGTTTTTATAGAGCTGTCGGATCCCTCTCAGAGCGCTGTATTTGTAGATTACGACAATATTTTTGTCCTAAGGTCATTGACTAAGTCATTTTCAATTCCTGGCTTACGGGTAGGCTATGGACTAGCTCCGCGTTCTTTATCGTCAACTTTGAATTGTTTGAGGGTACCGTGGAACTTAAACTCGATTGCTGCCACGGTCACCCCATATCTCCTGTCTGATTGTGAGAATTATTTAGAAACCTCTCGCAGTTTCATAATGCGGGAAAGGCTCTGGCTTAAAGAAAAACTGTGCGAGATTTCGGGTATCCGTCCGCTTAAAAGCGAGGCGAATTTCATAATGGTTGATAGCTCAGCAACGGGATTAAGTTCTGCCGAGCTAGCAGAAAAGATGCTGACTCATGGGTTCTTAATTCGAGATTGTAGCTCATTTAAACTTACGGATAATAATTATATCAGATTAGCAGTGCGATTGCGGGATGAGAATCAAAGATTGTTAAGCAATTTAGAGAAGATAACGACCAAAGAGTAATCGTAAAAATGCATAAACTTTTTTTGTGGTCGACATTAACGATTTAATTTCAAATAAAAAGTTACTGAAACGACGGCTTCAAGAAGTTGAAATATTAAAGTATCTCACGTAAATTTACTAATATCAAAATCTCATTTTCTTGGACTTTAACAGAAGCTTTACGAACTTGCTTTTAACCGAGAAGATTCAAGATTTTTACTACTCGACGGGCAATAATTAAATAATCGAGTACCGTCGTAAAGAGTTGTAGACTATATAACTAGGGATAGAAGTTGGAGAAAATTATGACGGAAGTGATATTGTTGACCCACAAAGGTTGCCCTGTTTGTCCGACGGCTAAGCAGTTCTGGGAAGATCTGAGATCTAAATGCGAGTTTGAATATAAAAATGTAGAAATTTATACGCCTGAAGGACTGGGATTTATAAAAAAATTCGCCATACGGAGTGTACCAACAACTATTATAGATGGAAAAGTCGAATTTGTAGGAGTGCCCCAAAAAAGCATCGCTCTTAATAAAATTAAATGCCCTAACTCTACCGCATAATAACGATTAACGTCTTTATTTAAGTTCGATTCCCTTGGGGAAATTGGCTTGCGCACTAAGACCTCAGTTACACAAGAGACGTAGTTATCGAGACGTAAACTGCTATAAGCTTACCAGCATTTTTGCCTCGTGAATTGTTAATCGCATGTTAAAAGTTTCAAAGCACGAACATTTAAGTGCTCACGCACCAATATTTTCCCACGAGGAGAACAACGATGATCACGGTAAACATTGAACGATGTGGACACTGTGGCGCCTGCGTCGCCGTCTGTCCGACCAACTCGATCGAACTCATTGAATCCTGCCTCAGAATAGGCGACACGTGCACATCGTGTGCGACGTGTGTCACCGTCTGTCCGGTAGGAGCCCTAACGGCAGAAGGTGAACCATGA
>Ga0187781_10001249_pt1 | contig 19185 bp, 17 predicted proteins | sample 0715_SJ02_MP02_2_FD_132447 | JGI IMG/M metagenome (GOLD analysis project Ga0187781, IMG submission 132447) | Tropical peat soil microbial communities from peatlands in Department of Meta, Colombia - 0715_SJ02_MP02_20_MG | ecosystem: Environmental > Terrestrial > Soil > Wetlands > Peat | place... | reverse complement strand
CGCTGCGAAGTATCCAAACGCTGCTCCCCTGCAAGTGCAGCCAGGAGGGGATAAACCAGGACAGGACCAGCCAGGCAACGAGGGCTAATGCTGCAAGCCAATACTTTAAGGTGTTGTTCACGGCAATCCCCTAGCGCGTTGTGACGGAGGCTGTGGAGTGCAAACCGGATGCCCCTGACGATAAAGTGAGCTTGAAGCCGACAAACAATACCACAGCCAGAAGAAGGAATCCCACCGCCCCATAGGTCAGCCGCCGCAACCACGGGTCGTAGGCCCTTGACTGCACCGCCTCCTGCGGAGCTGACCAGTTCGGCGACAGCGGGCCGGCTTTGCCACGAATGCGTTGGATCTTGTCCCCAATCGTCTCCAGGACCGTGCGTATGCCCTCTTGGCCGCTCAGGCTGTAACGGCCCCGGTACCCTAGCAGCAAGCACAGGGCATAGACCTCCAGCACGTCGGCGAGCTGAGGGGTATCGCTGCGGGCAAGAAGCCGGTCGACGCAGTGAAAGAAGATCTCTCCCGCCGTATGCCCGCCGAATAATTCCTCCTGCAAAGGCATTCGAGGCCAATCGGCAAAGACAGGGTTATTCGAGTTGAGAATGGACTCGTCCAGAAAGGCGACGACGGCAAACGTGGCGAGTCGCGTATCTTCCACTGGATAGCGGCTCACCATCGCGGCGGACTCAGCGGCGCGAATGGCTGCCTTCATCTGATTTCGGAATACACCTGCATCCGTGGCGGCCTGACGGTTCGAGCGGAAGCGCGTAATAGCCGTCAGAACCTCCTGGTAAATCAAGGCCAGGTTTTCACGGCTCTGCACGGGCGCAGGCTGGGGGCTTTGTGGAATTGCTGCTTGGGACGGATATCCACCCATGTTCACAACCTCGCTGATTTTCTAAGAACACCCCTGAGTCCCCTCCTCATGGAGGAGGGGACTGAGGAGTGGTGCGGTGATGGTTCGCAATCCAACCTCATTGGCTTTCCAAGACCACCAGGAGTTCGACCTGTGGTCTGGGGATATCTCCGGGAATGTAAATTCCCACGCGTCGGGTTTGAACAATATGATCCCAGCAAGGACCTGCCCTGCTGATGGCGAAGTATTGACTTTCAACTCGAGGCGATACCGCCGAAGGTGGTACCGATAGGTGCGTGAGCTCCATGCCCGGCAGAGCTCTTCTGACCAGTTGGGGTACGAACTGAGCCGAACAAACCTTGATGACTTGTGTTGTCCTGGTAATCAGTTCTGCATCCCCAATGGCCGACTGAACGGCTAGGATCCAGCGGGCGCGGTCCAAGCACCGTTGATCGGTGATGTCACCTTCGTAAAAGTAATTGGCGACGGAGCGAAGCGGGACGGAAATACAATTCGAGGGCGCCAGCAACTCAAGGTGGGCCCGAATGTGCCGCTCCAGGTCGGCAAAGGACTTGTCGAGAGAGAGGTGACGGTAGAGAGGAAGATTCTGGGGGTGGGAGTCCAAGGCGAAAGTACACAGCGCTCCCCCCAAGCGGAGGAGTTCCGTAAAGAGCTCTGCCGGGTGGGCGCTGGGTGAAGCGAACATATGACGCAGCGGACCCAGGCTGGAATTGATGGCATGCAGGAACCAGAAGCGGCTGACCTCTTGGGCCGAAAGCCCCGTCCGGAACTTCCCTCTTCCTTGACTGTCAACAGAGACCGCGGCGCTCTTTTCCTGAAGGATTTCTATCAGGCGACGGGTCATCACCAGCAGCGTTTGACTGGCGCTGATCTGGAGGCACGGGGGAATGAAGATCTCATCGTAAACGTAGTGGCCCGATCCGTCTCGCTTGACGCGTCCGATCGGCAAAGTCTGCATCTCACCCTCATCCTCCGAATCGAGGAGCAATCGAAGATTCTTTCGTCCCAGTTTCAGCGGCTTCTCATCGAGGCCGGTATTCTCGTCGGGAAGGGTTTTTTCTTCGGCAATATACCTCGTGCTTCCCTTGTTTTGCTCTGCATTAAGAGCGCAATTCGCCGCCCCCAGCTTGTGGGGTGGGACCGTCAGAAGCACTGTCAGGCTTTCATGAGTGGGCGGAAAAAGGTCGCTAATGTTACGTGCCGCAGGAACAGGATCGCTCTCCGGAATATTGAAGGTGAGCCCGTCCTGAAAAATGCCCCGCGCATGCACCAGGACGACCGTGCCGTTCCGCAGAGCCTCGGTATCGAGTTCGAGCCCCGCCACTCCATAGGGTTCAAACCATAAGTTTGAGATCTGGAAATGCGTGACCTCCTCGAAAAAGCGACCCTGCACTTGAAAGTGATGCGGCCCGAGGTGCATGCCCTCCGACCAAACGACTTTGGAAAGTTGCTTCATGGAATTGATCCGATAGCTCGGAGCAAGGCCAATCTACCACCTAACTCTTTACTTTTTCAACAGAATTCCGGTTCGTGATAGAATGCAGCTTAAGCGTGGATGGTGGTTCGACCATGGATTTTCAAGGACGGTACCAGATTCTGGAAATGCTTACTGACGGCGAAGCAAGAACTTTCAAAGCCCGTCAGACTTCCTCCGGTCGCACCGTACTTCTACACCAACTCTGGGTGGAGCGGACTCCTCCCCATCAACCGGATTTGGCCTCCTTGGTTTTCGGATTTCTTCGGCGCGCATCTGCCGAAGAAATGAAGGTCTTGATCGACATGGGTGAAGAGGCGGGCCGCGTTTTTGTGGTAACTGAGGACCTGCCCATGTTTCACGATCTTCGGCAGTGGCTCCAGTCCGCGTCAGGGGCTCCCGAAGCAGCAGGGAAGACAAGTGTGTCCAAACCGGCTTCCAGTGCTGACGCTAGTGCCGGCGGAGTGTCTCGCGGGTTGCCCTCGAAGACAAGGCAAGAGAGTCCGGCCTCGCCTGACGCCACGCAGCCTCTTACCTCCCCGAAGGTTCGCAAGCCTCCAATTCCGCCCCCTCCGCCCACGAAGACACAGGCGGAGGCAGGCGAATTCACAAGAGTTTTCTTTGGCAAGGACATGCCGATATCGAAGGCGGCTAGGCCCGTTTCACCGCCTCCTGAGAAGGTGAGCGCATCTCCGGCCTCGATAGCAGAAAAGCCTCCTGAAAGCGCTCCTGCGGTCGGCTCCGAAGCGGCTTCTGCGAGTCGGCAGGAGCAGCTCCGCGCTCCCCAGCAGCCGACAACCGAGAAACTTTCCCTACCGCCTACCTCCGTGCCGCGTTCTAGACAAGGGGCGCCGGGGGACTTTACGCGGATCTTCTTTGGCGCGGACGATTCGAAGGCGATGCCACCTAGCCCTACCCCTACCGTCGCAACAACGGGGGTGAATCGCGTGGGACCTGACCTACCCTTTCAGCCCGAGGGGCCTGGGGAATTTACGAGGCTCTTCCGGCCTCAGGAAGTGAAGGAGAGACCATCTGCCGAGGCCCCGATTGGGGCCGAGCCGAGGCTGTCTTCCCCTTCGGTTCAGCCCACTGAGCAACAGGGCCCTGGGGAGTTCACCCTACTTTTCCACCCCAGCCCAGAGGCGGGCCGGACGGTCGGACCTCCGTTCCTCCCCACTTCGCAACGGCCGACGCCTCCATTGCCCAGTCCAACGGGCCAGCCGAGCCCTGGGGAATTGACACAATTGCTTAAGGGATACCAACCTGGAAAAAGTGCTCCTCAGCCAACGGTGTTTGAGCAGCCTGAACCAGTGGCCGCGCCTCCGCCTCCGAAGGTCGATGAAGCACAACCGGGCGCATTCACCATGATTTTCCAGCAACCGCCCGTACCGCCGCCATCAGCCGTGGCGCCCCCGGCCGTGCAAACTCTACCGCCAGCCCCACAAACCCCCGAGCCGGATGAGTACATGCGCATGTTTGAACTCCCTAGCGGAGGTGGGGGGGCGTCCCCACAGGGCCCCCCTCAGGGGCTACCTCCTGGAGCGTCACAACCGGCGGCAGGGCGTGCCATGCCGGCGATCTCTATGGCGCCTGTCTCGCCCCCGATGGTTCCCGGGATACCCCAGGTTCAACCGCCGGTGGTGCCCACGCCAGTGGTGCCCCAGCCACAACCGTACCAGATTCCAACCCCGCAGTTTCAACAGCCCCCGGCACCGCCTGCATTCGCGGCGCCAGCCCAACCCGTAATGCCGCAGATGCAACCGGTGGCCGTTCCCGTGCCCACGCCGCCGCAGGCAGTTCCCCCCCAACCTGGCAAGGGCAAGTTTTTTGTGCCACTCGTTATTTTGGGAGGACTGTTCGTTATTACGGTGGTAGTGATTCTTATCTTTGCGCTGAAACACTAGTCGAAAGTCAGGACAGGCTTTGAATTCTCCACCCGGTCTCACGCCCTGAAAAGCTGCAGACCTTGAAAGGCAGGTCTGCGCTTCTTGTATCTACCCGCTCTCGACTCTTGATTCTCGACTTGTCGAAATCACTCTGACTGCGGCAGCAGGATGATGAGTTCGAGCTGTGGGTTCGGAATGTCGCCGGGAACGTATGCCGCCAAATTTCGGGCTCGCTGCACGGCTTCCCAACAGGCCCCGGACTGATTCAGGCTGAAATATTGATAGTTCAGCTTAATGGGGATCGAGCCCGGAGGAGAAGGGACGTGTGTTAATTCTAGGGCGGGAAGCGCTTGGCGAATGAGGGTTTCAATGTGCGTGGCAGAACACACTTTGACGAGTTGAGGTACGCGCTTGAGCAGGTCCGCCTCGCTCAAGTCCGCATTGATAGCTAGGTACATGCGCGTGTTCGCCAGGTATTTGTCGTTCGCAAGCGCCGTGGAATAAATTGAGGGCCGGGTGAGTTTCAACGGCAAAGAAACAAAGTTGCTGGGCACAACTGTTTCGAGGAGCGTCCGCAGTTTTTCGTCGAGATCGGAAAAGCAGGTGCCCAGATTATCATGGTCGTAAACGGGGAGATCGCGAGGCTGTAACGTTGTCGAAAAAGTTGTGAGCGATGCCGCCAGAGCAAGCATCGCGGTATATAAACCCTCCGGATGGCCTTTCTTGGATTCAAAGATGTGGCGCATGATCGGCAGATAGCTGTTAGCCGTATAAAGCAGCCAGAAGTTGGCAATGTCCGATGCCGTAAAATCCGCCAAGCTCTGGTTCTTCTGGCGGCGCGTTCCCGAGAGTGTGCTGCTCTTAGCGGTGAGGATCTCAACCAGCCGGCGTAGAATCGCCACCAGGTATTCGCTCGCTGAAATATCGAGCAAAGGCGGAATGAACAACGGATCTAACTGGTAAACGCCCGTAGGGGTCTTCTTCACCCGAGCCAAGCGCAGAGTAGTATTGCCCTGAAGGGGTTCTCCCTCCAAAAGCAGCCGCAGGTTCTTCCGGGCAATTTGAACTGGTTTTTCCGCCAGCCCGGTGTTCTCGTCTCGGGAGAGGGTGATTTCAGCTCGGTAGCGAGTATCGCCGCTTTTCTGCCCGACGGAAACGTTGAAGCCGCGATCACGATGCTGAGGCACAGCAAGGAAGACCTCGAGCGTATTCTCATCGGGACCAAACGACTGGTCGATCCGCCTTGCACCTGGGGCGGCATCGGACTCGGGAATTTCAAATACCAAGCCATCGGGAAACAGCCCCACGGCGCGTGAGAGCGATAAGCTGCCGGCGGAAAGTGCCTCATGGTCGATCTGCAGTTCGGCAAAGCCCCAGGGGCAGTACCTCAAAGCCCCCAACTTGAACTCCAACACATTTTCGAAAAATCGGTCCTGGAGTTGCAAATGCTGGGGTGTAAGAAAGGTGCCTTTGGCCCAAATCACCGGTTGCAACTGGCGCATAGGGTATCAAGCTACCAAGAGTATCGGAAGATTTCAATCACAAATCAGCAATCGCAAATCACCCGTCGCTAAAGACCCTCGAAGGCCCTGGCAATTCCGGCGTGGCTGAGGGGCTTGTGGGCGCCGCCCGGGAGTTCCACTTCGGTCTTGGTTGAATAAAACAAAAGCCGCGCGATCAGACGGCCTTCGAAGCTCAAGTCAGCCGACGCCTCGATCACCGGCTTTATATCTCCCGGTTCGGCGTGTTTTCCCGTCTTACGAGTATTCAACATTACCTTGCCGGCGGGAAGCCGGGCCACACCAGCCCAGCGGAAGTCAGGTTTCTTATCAATTTCCAACAAGCCGCCCCGCTCTTCGATTGCTTCATGGATCAAGCGAATAGCCTCTTCCATCCGTTCCTGGAGTTCACTGTCCGTCATCAGAACACCTCAACGCTTTGGCCGTTTCCGGGCTTTCAAGGGTCGGACGGTTGTTTTCCCACTACCCGGCCGTGCCGCCGCTTCCCTCAATATCAAATCTCGGGCAACTTCCTCGCACTTCGTTCTCCATAGAATCAAGCAATTGGAGTAATGAAATCAATAACAATTTTCGGAATCCTTCGGCCGTGTAGCGCACACCTGCTTTCTAGGTCTGCGGCTCTTGGCTGGTTGCCCGCAAAAGCCTAGAAAGCAGGTCTGCGCTACAGCGCAGGGATCAAAGGGCGCTCGCCGGCAATGAATTGAGATACGATGAGATTGGCGAGCTGCAGCTTTTCACTAATAGTGCCGCACTTCTCTTGGTCGAGCAACATCAAGCAAACACTCAGCACGTCGCCCGTCCCTGTGGTATTCACCTGGCGCGGGGCGGGAACCGGTCCTTCCGTGGTCAAAACACCATGCTGATAATAACCGGCGCCTTCTGCCCCTAGGTGTGCCACTGCGGCGCCGGCTCCCCAGTTTTCGAGCACACGAAGGGATTGCTGCAAATCGTTGCAATCCGCAAATTCAATCAATTCCCGAGTGTTTCCGTGCACCAGGTCCACCAGCGGCAGGACGCGGCGAATGGCTTCTTTCCGTTTTAGTACTTCCGCTGCACCTTCCACGCCCCAGCGCGGATCCCAATTGAGGTCCATCGAGATTCTCATGCCGCGCTCGCGCGCGTAGCGGAATAATCGCTCGTTGCCGCCGTAGAGCATGGACTCCGAAAACCATATGTCAGCGCGCAACAAGTGGGCGAACCCTTCGACCGCCGAAAGGTCGAGATCCTCAAAAGCCAGTGAAGCATTGTTAGGGAGAGAACTCAGGAAATGGCGGTGGCCGCTCGTGAACGTTAAGTTAACGGAAGTTCCCGTCGGACACCCGGAGACTTTCTTCAGATGGGCCGAGATGCCCTGAGAGGTCAGTGCGCGCTCCAGGCGGTCGCCCAGCCACTCTGCTCCCACTCGGCCGAGGAAAGCGACATGGGCTCCCAGAGCTGCGGCAGCAAAGGCGCTGTTCGCCCCGCCGCCACCGACCGTCTCCTCGACCGAGGTGACGGAGGTCTCTCCGTCCGCGAAGAGATAGCTACCTGGGGCAATCGGGCTGATTCTAATGTCGCGATTGATATTACCAACAACGCAGATATTAGCCGCACTAAAGGACCGCTCATCGAGCATTTCGGGCAACCTCACGAGCCTGAGTCGCACCGGTAACGCCGACCGTCGCCTCTGCGGTCCGCAGTTTCCGTGTGCGCCCGCGCTCTATGTGTGACTCCCTGGACGAACCGCGGGCCGCAAACACGGCGGTCCGCGCTACCGCAAGCCCACGGAGAAGATCTGCGCTACTGGTCGTCGTCGGCAAGGGCGTCGCGGAGCAAGCTCATAAGGAGGTGCTCGATTACTAGGTGTAGAGCTTCCGTTTGCGGTGTGGACTCAACCGGCACGCGGATCGAGCACGTGGATTCGCGGTGCAAAGGACCTCCTTCGAACCCCACCAATGAAACCGAGGCGGCGCCCACTTGGTTGCCGTAGCGGACAGCCCGCACCAGGTCAGCAGAGAACCCCGTGCCTCCATGCACGGAGATCGCCAGGACCACATCTTTCGGGTTGAGAAGACCCCGAAGTTGGTTGACAAACACGTCCTCGCGCACTGCATCGTTGGCCCAAGCCGTGTAAAGAGCGACGTTGTCCGTCAGGCAGCGCACATCAAATGGGCGGCCGCCTTCGGGAATCACATACTTGGCCAAGTCGCAAGCAAAGTGTTGGGCGGTGGAAGCTGAGCCGCCGTTCCCCAAAGTGTAAACACGACCTTGTCGATGGTAGCAATCGAGCAGAATTTGTTCAGCGCGCAGGATGGCCGAAGTGTCAAGTTGTTTCAAGAGAAGGCAGGTTTCTTCGAGGAACTTCGTGATCTTCTCAAGGGGTTCTGTCATGCTGTCTCCGTTGCATATTCTACACCTGCGCGACAGACCTGAGCGAATGAGCAGCCCTCTCCCCAGGGAGAGGGCTATCACTCCTTAGCAGCCTGTGCCTACGGAATCGTGCCGACCCAACTTATTTAGAACTTGACGAGTATGTCCATATCGATAAGGGTCTCATTCTTGCGCAGATCGGGATACCAAGCGCCGCCGTTTGCGGCGCAGCCGGTGACGGTCAGGGAGGGGCTTCCGTTCATACAGGCGTACTCGGAGGGATAGCCGTTGTTGCCGCCTGGAGGCGTAATACCTCCTGCCCCGGACCAGTACGGCACGTTGGCGTGACGATGTGTAACCTCCCAGCGGAAGGTGATGTACTGCTTGGGCATCCAATCAAAAGTGATCGACCTGTCCCAGGCTTTGAACGGGTCGCCAGGATTCTCCGTGAAATAGGGCGAATTGGTTGCGGCTGAGATGGCCGTCTCTCCATTGATGGGCGGGATGAGGACCAGATAGCGCCCTGGGTTGTTGATTTGGCCGCCCCCCAGCGTCAAACCGAAGACGTCCTTTTTGAACCAGAAGCGGTTGTAGAACATGTAGCCCAAAAAGCTCTGCTTGGGACCACCCTTGGTGTCGCCATGGCAACTCACCCCGCCGCCGAATTCACAACCCATGTCACCAGTGAAGGTGAACGCCAGCTTGTCCAGAGTTTTCGCCGGTTGGTCGTAGTATTTGACCTCGACGCTGTCGTCAGTGTGCATGCGGCCGCGGTTGGGGACGAAGAGGTCGTCATGGCCCAAACCGTAATTGTTGGAGATGATGTTCACCCATGGTTTCGGGGTCCACTTAATCTGGCCCCCAAGGCCCGGCCGGTGGTTGGCGGAGGCGTACGATTGCCACCCGTTAATGAACCACGGCTCGATCTTCAGATGCGCGGTGGGGAAAATCTGTATTCGCACACCATTGAAAAACCAGGGCGTGTTCGAGGACACGTACGAGGGTTGATATGCCCAGTTATCGAAATTGTAGTAGCTGAAAAGGCCGATGTACGACATGAAGATTCCGGCGTCGACGTTGATCCCGTGAAGCACGTCGAAATGGTATCCGCCGTACGCTTCCGAGACGTAGCGGTAAGCGGTGTCGAGATCCCATTGGCCGTTTCCGGGGCTGGCGTCATTCCGAGGCGTGGTCTCTGAATACATGCCAAATTGCGTCATCAACCTGGCGCGCACGTTGTCGTAGTGGAAGTCGCCGCCCACACCAAGCTGCTCCACCTGAACCTCTTGTGACCGAAAGATCTCGCTAGACCCTCCCATCGAGTGGTCGGCCGGATGGTTAAAGTCGTAGGCATAGGTAATGTCAGCTCTGATTTCCGGCGTAAAGAACTTGGTGTCCCAGTATATGTTCTTTGTGCGGGGGTTGCCGTTGAGCCAAGTCCAGTCCGCGTCAGAGAAGGGCTCGATCTTGGCGGGTGCTTGGGGAACAGCCGCCGCCTCCGTGTTTGATCCGTTTGAGATTACCTCCGGCTTTTCCGTTGGCCTCGTGCCTCCCGCCCTCTCCAGTGAAGCTACCAGTACGGGCTGCGTTGGGGAGTCAACCTTGGCAGCGCTGGCCTGCGACTCTGCCGCCTGACTTGGTGCGGCAGCCTTGTTCGCGCTCTCGCGACTCGCGCGGGCTGCTAGTTCGGGCAGACCGGAGCCATGGCGTTCCCACAGGTCCCTTGTGGACAGAGATGATGTGGCAGAGTTATCGCTCTCGCGAGGAGCCGCCGTCGGCGATGTCGTTGCAGCAATCTGTGTGGTCCCCTGCGCCTCTCTGGCTTCCAGGGCAGCCAGACGCTGCTCGAGTCGATCAATGCGTTCGAGTAATTGCCGTTCTCGCTCGGTGAGAGGCGGGTTTTCCGAGTTTACGGCTACCGCAGGACCATGCAATTCAGCCGCGCGGATGGGATCACTCGTTCCTTTTGAACTGCTCGGAGTGTCCAGAGTCATGTCAACCAGAAGGCTCTGTTGTGGCGCCAATTCTACGGTAGTCACTGATAAGTTGGCGAGCCCCGCTTTACTCGCCGTCAATTGGTAACGTCCCGGTTTAAGGTTCTCGACCAGGAAGGCTCCCTGATCGTTGCTAACAATGCTCCTGTCGGTGTAGTCGTCCAAGCTGCGCACAACCACCCGCACACCGCTCACGGGCGCCCCCTCGGCGCTTCGTGTGATCCCACGTAGGACGCCCAATGCTCCCCCGTCGGCGAATGGTGACAGAAGCAGTACCATAACTACTAACAATGCAAAACGAGTTCGCAACATTTGAAAGAACCTCCCAATACTTGAAACCTGGGATGAAGATGGGCCTCAAGCTGGCGGAGGCGATTGTGTGCTTAGCCTTGAACCAGCCTCGATATTGCAATAACAAGCCTCGCCCCGGACTCAACCGAAACTAGTGTACAGAATGCGGCGTAAAGAAGGCATGAAAAAGCCGTAAAGAATGTCTAAACACCGTATGAGGTAGGTAGGGAAGAGCCGTATGAGTTATCTGGTAGGTGGCGAAGAACTTTGACCCAGTATGGGGCAGCTGTTGAGTGGGGGAGGAGAGGCAGATGCCTGTCTCCTCCTGCGACCTACCACTTGCCTTCGTTCCGCCCGTTCTTCCGCGTGCCCCCACCTACCACCTACCACATACGACCTACCGTTTCAGCACCGTGCAAACGGAAGCACAGATGGGACCGCCGATGTTAAAGGTAGCCGCGACCTTGGCATTTCTGACTTGCAGCTCGGGTGGCACTTTGCCGAGCAACTGCCAAGCGGACCAGCCGAGCATAGCAATTCCCGTGGCGCCCACGGGATGACCCTTAGCGATGAGTCCCCCGGAAGTATTGATGCCGCACTCGCCATCCACCCGCGCCTTTCCCTCGACCCAGTATTGCGCACCTTTGGAATAGGGGGCCTTGCCCAGCACCTCCGTGCCGATAGCTCCCATGACGGTGAAGCAGTCGTGGACCTCGGCCACATTCACATCCGCCGGCTTCACACCTGCCATGTCATAGGCCCGCTTCATGGCCTTGTAGGCGCCCGCCGGCCGTAGCACATCGCGGCCTTCCTTCTTCAGCGCGTCCGTAGCCTGAGCGTAGCCCGCCACCTGAACGCAATCCCCTTTCGCAACCCCCAGCTTGTTCAAGCCTTCTTCCGTGGCGAGGATCAGGGCGGCGTAGCCATCTGAAATCTGAGAGCAGTCGTAGGTTTTTAGCGGCAGACCTTCAACGATGTAGCGATTGATGCCCTCAATCTTCACCGCCTGATCTAGAGTCAGGTTGACATTGCGCATCTGGGCGTAGGGGTTGTGGTGAGCATTGTCGTATTCAGTTACGGCAATTTGCGCAAGATCGCGTTCGCTGACGCGGTGAACTTTCATGTAACATTCCATCACTTCCGCGAAGAGGTGCGGAAAGATGTAGACCTTGCCCAGGCGTTCGTCCGGGTGCGAGAAGTAGCCGAGCGCCTTGCCGATCAGCTTCCCGTCCATCTTGCCTTCGGCGTCGCGCATCTTCTCGTAGCCGATGGCGACTCCTACATCACCCCAACCGGTCTGGAGTTTCTGAATTACGGAAAGCACTGCCTGGCCGCCGGAGGCGCAGGCGTTTTCGACCGATTCGAGCGGTTTGCCTTCGAGGCCAGGCACCATGGCCATCAGGCCAGCGAGTAGGCCTTGCTCGTTCAAAGAAAAATGGCAGGTGGCGCCGATGGAACCCACGTCCAGCGCCGAGGGTTCTGTGTGAATATCCTGGCATGCCCCCGTGATTGCGTTCTTCACGATCTCCGGCACCGGCATGGCCATGAGTTTGCCGAACTTTGATTGATGATAGGCGGCGATATAGATGCGTTTCATGGTCGTCTCTCCTTCAAGAAAGCAATTCTGGCACATAGTATCCTAGCACGGGGGCGAAATCGGTGTTCGAATGGATGACGATTTGTAAGGTGGAGCGCATGGTGCAGGCAACTTCACCACTTTCACCAACTGGCGCTATAATTCTCATCCGTGAAACGTGCCACTGTGACCATTCCCGATGACCTTGCGCAGGCCGTGGAAAGCTATGTCCGGGCGCAAGAGGCGCGGCCGCCGCTCACCGAAGTTGTCCAGGCTGCCTTACGTCAATACCTTATGGAACGCGGCTATCTCCGACCCACGGGGCCGCTCCGAATCACTCCGGCCAAGCGCGGGAGCGGCCGCTCTCGTGAGACTCAAGTCTTCGGTGCAAGTGGGAAGAGTTGAGGGATGCAATCCTGTCGATGATGAACGACTCGGACCATGGTCAGCCGGTGAGCCTGTTGGCGGTGATGATGATCAACGACAGTGATGATAAACACCTCCTGACCCTAGTAGGGCATCTCGTAACCATTGCTGCCCTTAAACGGCGGAAGGATCGATCATGAAAATCGGTATCTACGTGTATGGCATCGCAGCGATCGCTTACGGCATCACGGACCTCGTTTGGCGTGAGTTCGATCCCTCCGATCAGCCCCTCCAGGCTTGGGGCGACCACGTTCCTGGCGCCACAATCTTTGCGTGCATTGCCGCCGTATGGCTCGTGGTCGCGGGCGCAGCCCTGCTGTGGCGTGGGAGCAGGCGCTTCGCCGGGGCGTCGCTTGCCATCCTGTACGGCATCTTTGTGCTGTTTCCTTTGCCCCGCTTCTACACCGCGCCCCACTTCCTCGGATATCGTGCCGCTGTCTATATCGGGGTTCTGGGCAGCGTCTGCCAAGAAATCATCCTCTTCATCGCGGCGGTGGTCGTCTGGAAGTCGCTGTCAGGGCCAGACTCGCTCTCGCAACGAGCGGCTCTGATCGCTCGCTGGACGTTTGGGCTTTGCTCGGTCGATTTCGGCCTCGGACACCTCACGGCCATCAAGACCGTGGTTCCCCTGATCCCCAAATGGATTCCCTTGGGTGCAACCTTCTGGGCGGCGCTCACCGGAATCGCATTCGTGCTCGCTGGCCTGGCTATCATCTCTGGCGTGCTGGACGTTCTTGCGGCTAAGCTTCTCGGCTTGATGTTGTTGGCCTTCAGTGGTCTCGCATTAGCACCGATGATCATTTCTTCTCCCCGCGACCATGCGTCCTGGGGCGCTAACGCCTACAACCTGACCGCGGTGGGAAGTGCGTGGATCGTCGCGGAGTGGCTGGCGACTCGGCGGCACCCGGTTCCGATTCAGCAAGGCACAAAGACAGCGACGCCGTCGCCAGCGTAAACTCGTGAGCGAGACCCTGCCGCATCCTCCCTGTTCCCCGGGTGGGATTGATCGTCACGAACCTGACCTTGCCGAGCCGAGACGTACGATCATCACTTCGACGTCATGTGTGCCGCCGTGTGGCGCTAAGCACGCAGAATTAGCTGAGAGGGAGCGTGACCGTCTTCGCCGCCCGTGCCAGCTTCCTCTGAAGACGTTCCAGGCGCTTGGAAAATCGACTGCGGTAAGCAACTGAAGCAAACTGTCCTTCCAGCCGGGCGAGAGCCGCGAGGGTGAAATCAAGTGCCTGCTGGAGATCGCGCAGGTGGTGTTCAGAATGAATGGCGAGCTCCTCGAGCGCTTCCACCGCGACCGGCGCCTCGCGCCGCGAGAGCTCCAGCCATAACTCCACGGCGGCCTCGTGCCGGCGCTGGCGCTTGAACTCCGCTGCCAGTTGCTTCAGGGCCAGGCTTTCCACCTGCTGTGGAAGTCCCCCAGCCAGCGCTTGGCGGCAAGTGGTGATGGATTTTTCCTTCGAGCCTGCCGTCCCCAGGATGCGGCTTAGGCTGAAGAGGTCGAGGGGAGACGCGAGCGCTTCGGCTCCGCCCTCACCCAGCGCGCGCGCCAGCTCCACTGTTAGCGCGGCCAACGACACCACGTCCAAAGCATTGTGGTAGAAGACCGGCTGCAAACCCTGCGCATCGCCGCTACGCAAGTAGTCAAAGTAGATTGCGGGAATCTCCGAACCGGGCACGTCACCTTCCCGGCTGACTCCCAATATGGCATTTTCGAGATCGGTGAGCTTGCAACTCTCCAGGCGCAACTTCCACAGGCGGCGCGCGGGATGGAGCGCGTCAAAATGGACCAAGCGTTCGAGTGGCGATTTCATGCGGGCCAGCGCATAGCGAGTCTCGAGTAGCGGCACGTCAAAAGTCTTTCCATTGAACGTGACGATCCCTTCGCAGGTGCCCAGCATCTCGGCTAGCGCCCCCAGCATGGCCTTTTCCTCGGGATAGTCCCGAAGGAAGAACTGCCGAACCACGAACTTCATCCCATCCACATTTCCAATGCCAATGAGGAACGCACAAGTGCCGGTTCCACCGGCAAGGCCCGTGGTTTCTGTATCCAGGAAAACCAGCCGTGAGGCATCGGGCATCGCCGCATCCTTCAGCACCAGGTTCAGTGGACTGAGGTCCGCCGAAGGAATATCGCCAATGCGCAGCTTTCCGTAAGGCCGCCCGAAGGGAAATCCCTCGCGTGCCAGAAAGAACTCGCCCCCCGAGTTCTTCACCACCTCGCCCTCCACGTATTCCTCGATCCCTTTCGCAAACCTCTGGGCGGGCAGCTTGCGAGTGGATGGCGGATTCTCCAGGCGGCGCAGGTATTCGAGCGTTTGCTCCAATTCCTTGTCGCGGTCCCGGCTTACGGAAACGCGCTTAAGCTGGCGGAGTTTTTCTTCGAGGGTCATGTTTGAGGGCGTCGGTTGTCAGTGGTCCGTAGTCCGTCGTCAGTTGTAAGTCGTCCAGTGTCCCCGGTCAGTACTCGAGGAGGCCGAATCGAAAATCAGCCCCCTCCCTTGGGGAGAGGGTGGCGAGCGTAGCGAGCCGGGTGAGAGGTTGCTTCGCCGTGTTCGCTCATCTGATCGCTCCACAGCATGCAACCGACCCCTCACCCGGCCCACGACGGCTGGTAAAAGCGCCGTCGCGGTCCACCCTCTCCCCAAGGGAGAGGGCTGATTGCTCATAAGAAACCACGGACTGCAATGGGTACAACCAAGCACCACGAACCACCGGCCACTGGCAACGGGCAACGGACAACTGACTACGGACTACGGGCCACGAACAGCCTTCGCAAAATCTCCAAAGCTACTTCTTTGCCTTTTTCCCCCACCTCACCAATCGGCCCCACGCAGGAGGGGCAACCTGAAGCGCAGGGACAGTTTGCTATCAGTCTCCGAGTCTTTTCCAACAAAGACTCGCTCATGCGGAAGAGCGGCTCGCTAAACCCCACCCCGCCGGGATACTTATCGTAGAGGTAGATGTTGGGCTCAAAAGCTACGATTTTAGATTTCGGATTTTGGATTTTGGATTGGCTCCCATCTCTCTTTGAAGACGAAACGTCCTGCTGTTCGCCCTGAATCCCGAATCCTGAATTCTGAATCCTGCCCTTTTCATTCGGATTCCTGACTTCTGACTCCTGACTCCTGTTTTCTCCCACCGCCCGCCCCAAGTCGCGCGCGTCGCACATCACCAGCAGCGTGGCGATGGCCTGGAGGGCGTTGGCCAGGCCATTCACGCCATCCAGCCGCTCGGTCGAACTATAAGGCAGGCTTTCCATCAACTCGTGGGGAAGGGTCAGCCAGAAAGCCGTGGTATGCATCTCCTGCTCGGGCAGTGTCAGCCTGCCATCGCCGACATTCTCCATGGTGTGGAACTTGATCTTCTTGAACCCGACCACCTGGGTGTTCACCTGCACCTCGCCGTGATTCTTGCTGGCGGGCCCCACGGAGGCCGAGTCGAACCGCTCAAGGATTTTGATTTTCGTGTAGGAGATGGCGTCGGTGAAATACTCGCTTGCCACTTGGTGGACGTAAGCTTTCCGGTCGTCATAGTCGAGACGCTCGACGTGGTACTGTTGGCCGTCCTGAATGTAGATGGCCTTTTCATGCAGTGTGGTCAAAGCACTGGAGAAATCCACTTCGCCGATCACTTTGGGTTCCCCGGTGTTGTCTACGATCACGAAGTTGTCCGAGGAGACGGAGCGCAAGCTGATCGCGTCGGCGGGGTAACTCTCCGAAACCCAATGCCAGCCATCAGTGGTGTGGTGCAGAAAGCCGACCTCCTCGAGGTGCTGGCAGAGCCGGCGCAAGTCGAGTGAGCCGAATTTCTCCTCCTCACGTAATGGCAACTCGAATGCGGCGCACTTCAGGTGATTGAGCAGGATCAAGAGGTTATCAGGATTGACGTAGCCATGTTCCGGCGAACGGCCAAAGAAGTAGTCGGGGTTCTGCACCATAAACTGGTCGAGCGGCGCGCTCGAGGCCACGAGCACGGCTGCGGAAGTCCCCTGGCGGCGGCCCGCCCTCCCCACGCGCTGCCATGTGGAGGCGATCGTCCCGGGGTACGCCGCGAGCACCGCCACGTCTAGGCTTCCGATGTCGATGCCCAGCTCGAGCGCATTGGTCGCCACCACACCCAGCAGGCGGCCGTTGCGCAGGTCGCGTTCAATCTCGCGGCGCTCCAGCGGCAGATAACCGCCCCGGTAGCCTCGGACCGCTTCCGGCGCCAGTGGGGCTTGCGAAAAATCTTCCTTCAGGTAGGTCACCAGAATCTCCGTGGCTAAGCGGCTGTTGGCGAAAACGATTGTCTGAAGGCTGCGCGCCAAAAAGGTGCGGGCGATGCGCCGGGTTTCGTTCAGATACGACCGCCGGATACCGAGTTGCGGGTTCACGACCGGAGGGTTGTAAAAGGCCAGATACTTCTCCGCGGCAGGCGCGCCGTTTTCCTCCACCAGAAAAACGTCCTCCTCGAGGATGCGCGTGGCTAATTCGGCCGGATTGCCGATTGTGGCCGACGTGCAGATGAATTGCGGCTGGCTGCCGTAAAACCGCGCAATGCGCTTCAATCGGCGGAGTACATTGGCCAAATGACTGCCGAAGACTCCCCGGTAGTAATGCAGCTCGTCGATTACCACATAGCGCAGGTTTTCGAATAGCCGCTGCCATTTGGTGTGGTGAGGGAGAATGCCGGCGTGAAGCATGTCGGGGTTGCTGATGACCAGGTTTCCCTGCGCGCGGATGGCCTTCCGGGCATCCTGCGGCGTATCTCCGTCGTAAGTGAAGGTGCGGATTTCCTCCCCCAACTTCTCCGTCCACCGATTCAGTTCCACCAACTGGTCTTGCGAGAGCGCCTTGGTGGGAAACAGGTAAAGCGCCCGGGCTTCCGGCTTCTCCACCAACTCGCCCAGAATCGGCAGGTTGTAACAGAGAGTTTTCCCGGAGGCCGTGGGCGTGACCACCACCACGTTTCTGCCCTCACGCGCTAATTCGCAGGCCCGCGCCTGATGTGAGTAAAGTGAGTTAATGCCACGCGCTTCGAGCGCCTCGACAAGCCGAGCGGGAAGAAAGTGCGGAATTGGCGCGGTCTGTGCCTCGCGCGCCGGGAAGTGTTTAAGGACAGTCACTCCGCCACGTGCGAGTGAACCCTTAAACTTATCCCGGATTTCTTCTAGCGCGCTCTGGATGGGCACAAGGTCCTCCTCCGCTCCCATCCTCAGGTTCGCCAGTGCTTGGGTTTTCTCTTCCACGTCGCCTCACATCTTAGACTAGGTTTCAAGTGCCGGGTTTGGGGTGCCAGGTCCAAAGTGCCAAGTTTCAGGTGCCAGCCGGCACCGACTCACCCTGAGGCCCCCGTTCAATTTCGCCCTCTGGCCACTTGTCATTCTGAGGCCCCCCTTCTTTGGGGCTGAAGAATCTGCGCGGTTTCCTTGACCCCCGACATCTGACACCTGCTCAATTTCGCTTTTCCTTCGCTCAATATACCACAACTCGAAGCCGCCTCCAAGCCAGGTGTTTGCCGCAATGGAAGATTTAGCATTCACTGCATGCCAACCGAGCATTTCGATGACGTGTCCCGGGCAGGGCCAGTCGAGCCTGGACGAAAAGTTGGAAGAGCAATCGAGCCAGGGAGCAGGAAAATTCTCCGTGCCAGTGCTAACCTTTGGGCGCTGGCACAGTCCAACTTGTTCAAGGAGGCAACCGGATGCACTTCGTGCTCTTCGAAGTCTGTCCCCATGGGCCTTCGGCCCGCGAAAGCCTATGAAAAACGGTCATAATGACATGCTGGAGCCGATTCGCGCTATCCCCTTTGTTTTCAGCACGACCTCATTTTTGGCAAGTGGTTTTTCGACCCCGGCTTTTGCCGTCGTGAACCTGCCCGTCGTGAATCTTTGAACGCCGCAGAGCTGCAAAAGACCTCGGTCAGCGCTACCGACGGACTACTTATCGCTTGGGAGATGAATGTGCTGAGTTAACTCGCCCAACGGCTCTTAACGCTGCTTCGTCGTAGGCATTTCGATGCTGACTTAGACGAAGAGATGCGCCTGCACGCGAGGTGCGCGAGCAGGTCGAGATCGAGCGCGGCCTTTCACCGCAGGAAGCTCACTACGCCGTGCAAAGACGCTTTGGCAATGACCTCGTTCTGAGAGAGGAGAGTCGCGACATGTGGGGATGGAACTGGCTCGAAGACGTTGTGCAAGATGTTCGCTACGGATTGCGGATGCTGGTCAAGAATCCCGGCTTTACGGCCGTGGCGGTACTGACGCTGGCGCTCGGCATTGGGGCAAACACGGCCATCTTCAGCGTGGTGAATGCCGTGTTGTTGAAACCCCTGCCTTATCCCGACTCCGATCGCTTGGTGGTCATCTGGGTGACGGAACCCAGCGCTCCAGAAGGCCTGTTTCCCGACACGGGCCCGGACTTTCGGGACTGGCAGGCGCAGAATCAGGCGTTCGAGGGCATGTCGGCCATCACCATCGCGGGCGCCACGCTCACCGGTTCCGGCGAGCCATTGCAACTCCGTGGCCTCTCGGTTTCGCCCAACACGTTTCAGCTTCTCCGCGTGCAGCCGCAGTTTGGCCGAGGCTTTTCGCCCGACGAGGGCCCAACCGGCCACAACCACGTCGTTATCCTGAGCTACGGGCTGTGGCAGAGTGCCTTCGGAGGACAGAGGAACATCGTGGGAAGCAAAGTCACACTGGATGGCGAGCCCTACGACGTGGTGGGTGTCATGCCTAGGGATCTGAGATTCCCGAGCGTCTGGGGGCGCAACCCGCAATTCTGGACCCCCATCACCATGGACGCG
>Ga0187781_10001248_pt1 | contig 19188 bp, 14 predicted proteins | sample 0715_SJ02_MP02_2_FD_132447 | JGI IMG/M metagenome (GOLD analysis project Ga0187781, IMG submission 132447) | Tropical peat soil microbial communities from peatlands in Department of Meta, Colombia - 0715_SJ02_MP02_20_MG | ecosystem: Environmental > Terrestrial > Soil > Wetlands > Peat | place... | reverse complement strand
CCGCTGGCGCTCCTCCACCTCTCGCTCCGCCCAGACTCGGAGGCGGCCCCGGTCGCGGCTGAGGTCGGCCGGACGGTCGGCCCCTGGATTCCGGTCGCGCCCGATGGACTTGGCATCGATCCCTGGGTCCAACGCCCACCCCTCGCCGGCCTGGTTCCCGCCGACCGACCCGCCGTCCTGGAGAAAATCATCCGCCGGATCTTGGAGGTCGACGGGGTTCTGGCGGTCCGAAGGACCTTCGGTCTTCGGTCTGCGACCTATCCCCAGTGGATCGACGGTCAGCTCTCGGTCATGGTCCGACCACCCGCCACGAGTCGGTAGGTGTCATTGTCTCGTTCCGGGAAGACCCCAGTGACGGGGACGCGGGGGCGGGCTCCGAGGTCGGAGGCGCAGCCTCCACCCTCCTCCAGCCGACGGTCGCGGGGAGGTTCATCTGGTGCAGCAGAGCCGCGAACCGCGGGTCCCCCCGGATCCGGTCGTAGAACTCCCATTCATAGACGGAGGAGAGCAACCGGTCTCCTTCTCGAACGTCGCGCTCGAGGAGGGCGAGGGCGCCGTCGGGATCGCCGAGGATCGCGTCGAGCCCGGCCCTCCACGCGGGCGGCAGGTACGTAGACTTCGCTTCATCGCTCCATTCGCTACGTAGCCGTCGGGCTTCCTCGCTCGACCCGAGGACGGCTAGAAGCGACGCGCGGCACAGTCGGACCCATCGCGAGGCCGGTCCGGCCGAAAGCGATGCTTCCGCCCGGGCGTCCTCCCACCGCCCAGATGCGGCGTACGCCCAGCCTAGTGCCACGTGGTACCGGTGTTCCTCCGGCGCCTCCTGCAGCCGCTGGATCGCGAGGGAGATCGCGGAATCGCACTCCCCCAGCCGGCAATGGACCTCGGCGAGCCATGCCGGGGCCCCGTAGTCCAACGGATCGAACTCGACCGAGGAACGGAGTTCCGCGCGCGACTCGTCGAACTCGAGGTCGATCGCCGACCGGAGTTCGGTCTTCGCCGCCTCGTACCGCTGAAGCGTTCGGAGGAGCATACCGTAGCAGAAATGGGCGATCGAGTTGCTCGGGTTGAGCGCGATCGCCTTCCGGAATTCCGCCTCGGCGAGCCCCCAGTCGAGGTCGAGCCACCGTGCGACATTCCCCCGGGCGGTGTGCGCGTCGGAAGAATCGGGGTCCAGCTCGAGCGCCGTGTCGGCGAGCTCCTTGGCCCGGAGATTGGCCTCCCGTGGTGGGATCCGATCCTCGACCCCACCCACCAACGTGTTCGCGAGGTACGAGTACGCGAGAGAGAACTTGGGGTCGGTCTGGATCGCGGCTTCGAAGCATTCCATCGCCTCGGTGACCCGTTGGGGGAGGGACTCCTCCGTCGAGGCCCTCAGCGCGTGAATCCCTCGCAGGTAGAGGTCGTACGCCTCGACGCTCGACGTGGGCCGCCTCGAGAGGACGTCTCGGTCAGAGCTCAGGAGCTCGACCCGGAGTGCTAGCGCGGTCCGCTTCGCGACCTCCCCCTGAATCGCGAAAACATCGTCCACCTCTCGATCGTAGCTCTCCGACCAAATGTGCTCCTGGCTTGCGACATCGATGAGCTGCATCGTCACTCGAATCCGGCGTCCGGCCTTTCGAACACTCCCCTCCAGGATCGAGCTGACCCCGAGTTCCTCTCCGATCTGGGGGATCGACTCGGAGGTCGACGTGTACCGCCCGACCGACGTGCGGGCGATGACCCGGAGTCCGCGGACTTTGGAGAGAACCGAGGTGAGCTCCTCGGTGAGACCGTCCGCAAAGTAGGCGTCGTTCGGGTCCGGGCTGATGCTCGCGAGAGGCAGAACCGCGAGGCGGGGCGGGAGGGGCCCCTCCGTCGGACTCGGACGGTCAAACCACGGGAGGACCACCCGGTACACCTCGACCGGGTCCCGAACCCCCTTCAACCATCTCGGACCCATCTTCTCCAGCGGGAGGGCGATCTTGTTGCGCACGTGAGCGAAGACAAGTTCCGAGAGGCACACCCCGCCGGGATCCGCGAGCGGCATGACCCGCGACGCAACGTTGACCGCGTCGCCGAGAATGTCCCCGCCCATCTCCTCCACATCCCCCACGTGGATCCCGATCCGCAGGTGGATCGGTGAATCCGAGGACTGGGAGTTCCGTTCGTGCAGGCTCCGCTGGATCTCGATGGCGCACTCCGTGGCCTTCAGGGCGCTCTCGAACTCCACGAGAAACCCATCGCCGGTGGACTTCACCTCCCGCCCGCCGTAGGGTGGGAAGAGAGCTCGAACCAGCCCTTGCTCCTCCTGGAGGCGGTGCAACGCGAGCGCTTCGTTCGACTGGGCCGAGGCTGTGAACCCGACCACGTCCGTAAACATGACAGCGGCAAGGTGCCGAGTCGAAGCCACGACTCGAAACACGGCTCGGGATAGATTAACTCGCCGACCCGCTCACGACGGGGAAGAAAACACCGACAGGGTCCGACCGTCGCATCCAACTCTCCGAGGACGCAGTACCGCTCCGTAGGGGACCTGAAGGCGTCACCTCCTTGAGCGGAAGCCAGCGATCGGGACGTGAACTCGGGAACTCCGATGCTCACGATCGGCCGGCGCCTTCGGATTTCCCCAGACCGACCGCCCCCGAAGAAGCCGAACTCACCTTGGCTACATGCCCCCCGGCCATGCAGGGTCGACCGGACGATCCTTTTCACGGGTGTCGCGCTTAAATCTCGATGCGACCCGGGCTCGGGGAGGCATTCTGCGTGGCCTACTACGTGATCGTCCGCGGGCCGCTCGGTGCCGGGAAGACCACCGTTTCCGATCGGATCGCGGACCAAATCGCCGCGAGCCACATCGCGATCGACGAGATCCTGGAGAAGTACGGTCTCGAGCGCTGGGATGAGGATTGCATTTCCGAGGGAAGTTTTCTCGATGCCAACGGAATCGCGGCGAAGCAGGCGATGGCGGACCTTCAACGGGGCGTACCGGTGGTGATCGACGGCAACTTCTATTGGAAGTCCGCCGTGAAGGACCTCGAGAAGCGCCTCCCGTTCCCGCACGTGGTCCTCACGCTCAAAGTCTCGCTCGCGGTGTGCATAGCCCGGGATGCACAGCGTGCCCCGCCCCACGGCGCGGAGGCGGCGGCAGAGGTTTACGCAAAGGCGACCTCGTTCGACTACGGAATCCCCCTCGACGCGACCGGATCCGTTGATCTAGTCGTCGGGGCGGCTCTCGATGAGCTGCGACGGGCGGGAATGGCCGGCGGTAAGCCGGAGGGGAAGCTTTGAGCCGGGAACGATTCGCGGGACTCGACCTACTCCATGTCCCCCGGTGACCCGCCGGCATCCGAGATGGACCGACTGCCCCCGATGACCCACTATACCTTGGGAGTTCTCCGTCGGCCCGTCCCGGCTCCGCGACCGCCTGCGACGGATGCCGATGCACTCCAGGAGGGGCACCTCGCGCATCTACGCCACCTTCGAGAATCCGGCGAGGTCATCACGACCGGCCCCGTCGAGGAAGGCGGAGAGCTGCGCGGATTCCTCATTTTCCGGACCGACTCCATCGCCCACGCCCGAGCACTCATGCAGACCGACCCGTTGGTCGCAGGCGGGTACCTCGTCCTGGACCTCTATCGCTGGTTCTCCCCGGCCGGCCTCGGTATCACGGACCGCTCGGTGAACGTGCCGGACTTGACGTTCGAGACCGACTGACGGCATCCACGACCAACCTGGCGTACGCGGACTCAATTCTACGTCCGCCTTCGGGAGATACCCTTGGGTGACGGTGGTCTCTTTCCCGAGGGCCATCCCCCGCCGGCAAGGAAGGAGACGAGCCGGTGTACGGCACGAGGACATTCCGCCTGGAGCCGAGGAGTCTCGGCCGACGGCCCCGCCACTCCCTCGTCGGAGTTGTTAACTTGGGGAACCTCGATGACCGCGCGTGGCTGCCGGCGAACGACGATTGGCCGCGATCATGTTCACGGACATGGTCGGCTGGTCCGCGCTGGCTCAGCGGGAAGAGCGACTCGCGCTGACTCTGCTCGAGGAACACCGGACCATCCTCCGGCCCATCTTCACCCGGTTCGGGGGTCGGGAGGTGAAGACGGTCGGGGACGGTTTCCTCGTGGAGTTCGATAGCGCGCTGGCTGCGACCGAGTCCGGCATCGAAATCCAGAAGTCGCTCGTTCAGCGGAATTCTCGGTCCGAACCTCCCGCGATCGAACTGCGGATCGGGATTCACGTCGGTGACGTCCTGCATCGAGAAGGAGACCTGCTCGGGGATGCCGTCAATATCGCCTCCAGGATCGAACCTCTCGCGGAAGCCGGGGGCATCTGCCTGACCGGCCCGGTGGCCGACCAAGTCACGAACAAGATCCCGTATCGGCTCCTGCCCCTTGAGCACGCGTTTCTCAAGAACATCGACACCCCGATCCTGGTCTACGAGGTCGACCTTCCGTGGCACGCTCCCCCGGCGGCGCGCGTAACGCCCTGGACCGACCGAACGACGGAGCTCGGCCTGCTTCGTCGATTGCTGGGCGCGGTCACCCAGGGGGAGGGGCAGGTCATCGCGATTGGAGGCGATTCGGGCATCGGCAAGAGCCGGCTGGCCGAGGAGGTCTTCCGAAGAGCTGGCCCCACTGCGTTTCGGGTGTTGCGCGCGAGAGGATTCCAAGGCGTGGGAGACGTCCCGTATTCGGTCTGGGCCGAAACGTGCCTCGAGTACGTGCGCGAAATCCCGGATCTGCTCCTCTACAAGGTGTGCGCCAACTGTTCGGTGGAGGTCGCGCAGATCGTCCCGCAACTGGCCCAGCGCCTCGGGACCGTCCCGGTTCACCCTACGAGCGCACCGGTTCCCTCGCAACTGACACTCTTCGCAGGAATGGTCCAGTTCTTCCAGAACGTTGCCCGCGAGGGCCCCCTCGCCATCGTGATCGATGACCTCCAGTGGGCGGATCCGGGTTCGCTCCGTCTCTTGGAGTACCTTGCCCACCATCTCCAGGGCCACCGGATCGCGATCCTTCTCACCTATCGAGATACCGACCTCGCGGAAGGGGATCTCCTCGCCGAGCTCCTCTCGGAGCTGCGCCGCAGCCGCTTGGTCACCTCCCTCTCCCTGAAGCGGTTCGATTCCGAGGACGGCTCCCGCCTCGCGAGCGCGATCCTCGGGGCCACCGATCTCCCACGCGAGGTCACGGAGCCCATCCTCGAGAAGGCGGGGGGGAACCCGTTCTTCGTGGAGGAGCTCCTTCGCTCGCTTGTGGAAGAAGGCGATCTGGTGCGAACGTCCGACGGATGGCGACGGAGATCCGCGACGGAGATCGAAATCCCTGCGTCGGTGCGCGACGTCGTGCTGCGCCGCGTGCGACGAGCCGGGGACGAGACCATCGAGGTTCTCGCGATCGCCTCGGTCGTGGGAAGCACGTTCCGGTTCGACTGGCTCCGGCGGGTTTCCGGCCTGGAGTCGGAGCGTCTTCTCCTCCTGCTGGAGCGCGCCCTCCGGGCCCGTCTTCTCCGCGAGAGGGAACCCTCACCCGGCGAGGTGGTGTACGAGTTTGTGGACGAGCAGATCCGCGACGTCCTCTACGCGGGACTGTCCAAGATCCGACGGCAACGGTACCATCTCGAGGTCGCCCACGTCCTCCAGGGGATTCCGGGCGGCAATGCTCCGGAGGCTGCTTCGGAGCTCGCCCGCCACTATCGCCTGGGGGGCGATCTGGCCGAGGCGCTCAGGTGTGCGCAGACGGCCGCGGAATTTGCGGCTTCGGTCTACGACCACGAAGGCGCGGTCCGATCCCTGGACATCGCGCTCGCGGCGCAACCGACGCCGGCCCTCCGCGCCCATCTTCTAGAGCAGAGGGGGGAAGAGCTGGTCGCGCTCGGTCACCCGGAGATGGCCTCTGAGGCCTGGGAAGCCGCGATCCAGGTTTTCGACACCGCGTCCGATCGCAAGCGGGCGGCGGACCTCCACCGCCGCCTTGGATATCTCCAGAGGCAATTCTTTCAAAGGAACGAGTTGGCACTGCGCGAACTCGTTCGCGCCCGCGAGATCCTGGAGACCGAGCCCGAGGGACCGGAGCTCGCGAGCCTGTTCGGCGACCTCGCGGACCTCTACTGGTACGACGGCCAAATTTCGCAGGCTCGCGACATGTGCGAGAAGGCACTGGAGCTTGCGGGGCGGGTCAACGCCCACGAGGTCGAGGGATGGGTGTACTTGCTCCTGGCCGCCCTGGTCCCTCCAGCCGAGAAGAACCGGACGTTCGAGTACCTCGAGAAAATGCGGGACATCGGCGAGCGGTACGACCTCCCCGAGGTCTTCGTGGGCGCGCTCCACAACCTCAGCGTGGCTCATATGCAGATCCAGGGAAACTGGGAACAAGCCGTTCGAACGCTCGACGAAGGGATTGGATTCGCGCGGAAGGTCCGCAGCGTCCCGTTCGAAATGACGTTGCGAACCCGATTCCTCCCATACGTCCTTGTCCACGCAGGGCAGCTGGACCGGGCCGCGGAGCTGGCGCAGGAGATGCTCGCGTACATGGCCCGATACACCCCGACCCCGGAACCGCTGGACCTGTTCGTGCTCGGTCGCGTCGCCGCGATCCGGGGCGACCTCGCCGGGGCCGAGAGTCATCTCTCGAAGGCCCTCGAAGTCCTTGACACGTCGCCCGACTGGTCCGTCCGTCTCCTGTGCCTCGGAACACTGGCTTGGATCCGGGAAGCGCAAGGGAAGGGCGAGGAAGCGGTTCCACTCTATCGACAAGCGCGAGAGCTCGCTCAGCGGGTGGGCGAGTCTGCCCTCTTCGGACAACTCTACTCGTCGATTCTTCTCGGTCTGGTCACCACCGGACTGGAGGGGACCGAGTCGGACCGATCCCAAGCGGAGGCTCGCTCTCGCGAACTGTCGGCCCTCGCAGAAGCGATGGATGAGGACCTCATCCGGGCCTACGCTCAGCACGCAGAAGGTCGAGTCCGATCCCACGCTGGCGATCTGATCTCGGCAGCCAGGGCTTTGGAGACCTCGGCCCGACTATGGGAAAAGGTAGGGTGGCCGGTCGAATACCTGAGGGTACTGCAGGATCTCGGCTCCGCGTACGAGGCACGAGGTGAGTACGCGCTGGCGTTGGAGACGCACACGCGGGCCCGCGAGATCGCGTCGCGCCTGGGAGCGAGCAATGACGTCCTTCGCCTCGAGGGTCAAATCCGGGACGTCAAAGCAAAGGCGCGAGGCACTGCGTAACGGTGGAGGAGTCCCCGGAGTAGCGGTCGGGGAACCGGTGGTGGACAGGGTGGTCATCCCCGGCTCGTCACGGTGAGATTGTCTGGTCTGGTCATGCCGGCCCGTTCACACCGCGCGGCGCGTCCGGGACTCCCGGCATCAACGGTCGGGATATCGAGGTCGGTAGCTGCGCCGACCGGAGGATCGCAACGAAACGCGGATCACCTCGAATGGAGTCGAACCAGGGTGCTTGGTAGCCGGCCCATACGGTGACGTCACGCTCGAGACTCGCCTGCTCAAACAATTCGAGCGCGGTACTTCTTTCGCCCACGAGAGCGTAAAAAGCTGCCGCATTCCCCAACGAGAGGTACCCGGAGAGCCGGTGTTCTTTCCAATCTGCGAGTAGCGTTCGGGCACCTTCTCGTTGTCCGAGGAAGGCTAGGACCCCCAGCGGATTGAACCACACGTCGGGGACCTGGACGTCCTTCATCGGTTCGACCACCGCCATTGCATCGGCCGCTCGGCCAGCGAACGCATAGAGCCATGCAAGTTGGACTCGAACGGAGCCGCTGTCTCGGAAGGTCTGCGCGGCCTTCTCACAATTGGCGATCGCGGACTCCAAGTCCCCGGAGAATGCGTAGCTCCAGACCAAGTTCTCCCTGGGCAAAACCCAGAGAGGGTCCAGCTCGATCGCAATGCAGTGCTGCTTCTCGCACTCGCCAAACCGCTGCAGAAAGTGGAGCAGGTTTCCATACCAGAAATGAGCGAGCGAACTGCTCGGGTTGAGGGCGATGGCCTGCTGAAACTCCGCTTCTGCGCGGACCCAGTCGTGGTCCACTTGCATGGCGAGGTTGCCCCGCGCCGTGTGCGCTTCCGAGGAGTCCGGGTTCAGTTCGAGCGCCCGGGCCACGAGTTCTCGGATACGCGAGACCACCTCGGAAGCAGGAATGTCCTCTCCCATGAGCGCGAGGAGGTGGTTGGCGAGGTAGGCGTGGGCCGCCGAGAACTCGGGATCCTCCCGAATCGCCTCTTCGAAGTACCTCCACGCGCGTCGGCCGATCTCCTCCGTCCGGGATCCGCCCGAACCGATGCGTCGAGATTCTTCGATTCCACGCAGATAGAATTCATACGCGACGAGGTTCGAAGTCGGCCGTTCCTGGATGGCTTCCCGTTCGGGTCGTAGGAGTTCGACCTTCAATGCTTCGGCAGTTTTCTCGGCGACCTCAGCCTGGATCGCGAAGACGTTCTCGAGCTTGCGGTCGTAGGACTGCGCCCACCGATGCTCCTGGGTTCGCACATCGATCAACTGAACCGAGATCCGCAACTGGTTTCCTGCTTTTCGCACGCTGCCCTCCAAGACGCTGTCGACACCGAGCTCACTCCCGATTTGAGCGATCGATTTCGTGGCCGCTTTGTACGGCATCACCGAGGTCCGTGCAATGACCCGGAGCCCACGCGCCTGAGATAGGACCGAGATGAGCTCCTCCGTGAGGCCGTCCGCGAAATACTCGTCGCCGGGGTCCGGGCTGATATTGGCCAGCGGAAGGACCGCGAGGCGGGGATGGGTGGGCTCACTGGGTGTCGACGGCTCGGACGCCCAAGGGAGCACAATGCGATAGATGTCGATCGGTTCCCGAACTCCTTTGAGCTGTTTCGGACCGAGCTTGTCGAACCGGTAGGGGACTTTGTTCTGAACCTGGACGAATACCTGAGCTGTGAGGCATACACCCCCCGGATCGGCCAAGGGTTCCACGCGAGATGCGATATTCACCGCGTCCCCCAGGATGTCTCGCCCACGGCCTTGGACGTCACCCAGATGGATGCCCACCCGCAACCGGAGAGGCGCGGTGGCTCTCTGGGCATTTCGCTCTCGGGTGAGACGCTGGAGCTCCACGGCACTTTGGACGGCGTCCAAGGCGTCCGGGAACTCGATGAGGAGACCATCTCCCATCGATTTCACCTTGCGTCCTCGATGAGCTTCCAAGAGGGGCCGAAGCAGCCGTTCTTGTTCTCGAAGCAGTCTCAGGGCTCCGGCCTCGTCGGACTGGGTCGTCGCGGTATAGCCGGCGATATCGGTGAACATTATGGCGGCGAGACGCCGCACCATGACCGCGCGTCAAAATCGCACTCGATTAGATTAGCCCTCGGGGCCACGTCGGATTGTGCCGTGGGTCTGCCGCGTGACTCCCGCTCGGGGTGGGTTTCTCGGAGGAAATGCAGGAACGTCAACCGCGGAATGGAGGTGAACTGAGGGTTCAAATCCCTCACTCGCTGAAGCTGCTTTCCCGACTTCGGAACTTCCGTCTGGGTATCCGTTCTCATCGAACGCGGACTCAGTTTCGTCTCGGACCTCGGGAGGGAGGGCCGAGCACCAGACGAAGCGCGCGAACGAGCTGCTCACGGCTTTCCTTCGGGTCGCCCCGCAGGGCCGCGCCCATGAACGTCCCTTGGAGGAGGAGTATCACCGCGTCCACCGTGGCCTCCGGGTCCTTCATCCGTGGGATGCGTCCCTCAGCCTCGAGGTGCTTCAGGAGCTTCCGAAGTTCGATTCGGTCCCCCCGGGCGTCGGCACGCATCGCTTCCCGTACTTCGGGTTCAGTCCCGGCGCTCATCACGAGCTGGTGAAACACGGACGGGTCGAACTCGCCCGAGAGGATCCCATCGATCGAGTCGACGATTCCTTCGGCCACGTCACCGTGCTCAAGCCGTCTCTCGAGTGTTCCGATGTACTGGGCACGATACTTCGCTTGGACGGCCTCGAGGAGGCGGGCTTTCGTCGGGAAGTAGAGGTAGAGCGCCCCTTTGCTCACTCCGATCTCACGCGCGATTTCGTCCATCGTGCCGGCGGGCAAGCCCTCCCGCTTGAACACTGCAGCGGCCGCTTCCACGATCCTCGCCCGGGCCTGCTCCTTGTACTCGGGAACGACCTTTGGCATGACCGGCCGACGCCCTCGCCGTCGGAACGGAGAACCCCTTCCCAGCGTATAATCTCTTTCCTGTCGCACATTAAATGACTTAAAGATTTTATACTAACTTGTAGTCAGTTATATTCGAACGCGGTGGTACCATGACCGACCCGACTCGCTCAGGAATTCGACCGGGGAACGGCGTCAGGACGGGTCCGGCCACCACGGCCTCTCCGACACTTTCGCCCCGCGCGAGCGCGCTCGTGCTGACCGGCGTCTTCCTCGCGATCCTGATGGGTGCAATGGACGGCCTTGTCGTGTCGACCGTACTCCCCACCATCGCGAGCAGCCTGCACCAGGTCAACGGAGCCCCGTTCGTCGTCGGGGGATACCTCATCGCCTCAACCCTCGCGATTCCCATCTTCGCACGCCTTTCGGACATCTCGAGCCGCCGGAACGTGTTTCTCGTCGGTCTCGTGATCTTCATCGTCGGATCGGCGCTCGCCGGCTTGAGCCAGACGCTCGGGGAGCTGATCGCCTTCCGCAGTATGCAGGGGTTCGGTGGAGGAGCCGTATTCCCGGTGGCGATCGCGATGGTCGCGCTCCTCTACCCTCCCCAAGTGCGGGCCAAAGTGATCGGAGCGCTGACCGGCGCGGCCGGAGTGGCGATCGTAGCGGGGCCGCTCCTGGGCAGCTACATCGTGTCGGTGACCACATGGCGGTGGGTGTTCTACATTAACCTCCCCTTCGGCCTCTTCGGTTTCGTCATCATTTGGGCGGTGGTGGGTCCGCTGCGTCCCGAGTCTCGAGGCTCGTTCGATCTGCCGGGAGCCGTGCTCCTTTCGTCCTGGGTGGCCGCGCTGATGCTCCCGCTCGTCCAGATTTCGGAAGACGGCTGGACATGGACGGACCCCGCGACCCTCGCGCTACTCATCACAGCCGTGGCCCTGTTCTTCACCTTCCTCTTCTGGGAACTCCGTCATCCCCAGCCGCTCGTCCCTCTTCGAATGCTGGGGGAACGGGTCGTAGGGTCCTCGAGCGCGATCATGCTCTTCCTCGGCGTGGTCTTCAGCGGATCCCTGACGTTCCTTTCCCTGTATGTCGGGCTCGTGCTGGGGGGTTCGGCCGCGGAGATCCGCGACGTGATCTACTTCTTTGCAATCCCGATGATCGTCGGTGCGGCTCTCTCCGGACCGCTTCTCGATCGGGTCTCGTACCGCGCGATGGTCGCGCCCGGGCTGTTGGTCTCGGGCTTGGCCGCGCTCGCCCTGGGCACGGTGACGGCCTCAACGCCTCTCTGGCGGCTCGCCTACGGGTTCGTCCCCGTCGGAGGGCTGGTCCTGCCGCTGATCCCCGTCGGCTTCGGCCTCGGCCTCGCCCTTGCGGGGGCGACGGTTGCCGTCCAGAACGAGGCTCCCCCGGCGGAGATCGGCGCGGCAGTCGGTTTGACGCGGTTCTTTCAAAGCCTGGGAGGAGCGATCGGGATCTCGCTCCTCACGATCTACCAGACCGACCGGTTCCGGCAGCTGAGCTCGGGGGCGGCCATTCCTTCGGCGCTCCGGAACGCTCTTGCGGGCTCGTACGCCGACGTCTTCCTCGCCGCCGCGTTCCTCGTCCTCGCGGCCTTTTTGTCAGCCCTGTGGCTCCGTGGCCGACTGCTCCCGAAGAGGGAACCGCAGGAGTCCGGGCCCTTGGCCCCGGTCCCCGACCGACAGGCCGAACGCCCCGGACGACGACCACGGAACCCGACGACCGCCGGCTCGAGGCGAGCCGACCGCACCCGTTGACGAAGGGAGACGAGGGAAGGGCATGAAGTCCGGGTTCAGAGGCCTCGCTAGAGGCGACGCTTCGAGCGCACTTCCTCGTCCTCGAGGACGAAGGCGTCCTTCTCGCGAATCACTCCGAGAATCTTCCGAGAGTCGTCCACCACGGGAATCGCCCGAAACCGGTACTTGCGGAAGAGCTCGAGCACTTGAGTCCAGCTCGTTTGCGGGGAGACGGTGACCAGTCCTTGGGTCATGATTTCCTCGAGCGGCCGCACGGGGTCGGCTTGCAGGAGCTCATTGATGTCGACAACTCCTCGAAGGTGCCGGTCCGCATCGACCACGTAGATGTACATCGTAACGAGGCACTTCGGAGCCTCCCGACGGAACCTCGCGAACGCTTCCTCGACCGGGGTCTCCCCGGGAAACTCGAGATACGTGTGGACCGCGAGGGTGAGGGCGGGCACTTCGTGCTCCTCGACGATTGACCGCACCTTCGTGGCGACCTCTCCCTTCAGCATCCCCAGCAGCTCGCGGGCGTCGTCGTCGGGGAGGATGGTGACGATGTCGGCGATCTCCACGGGGGAAAGGTGAACGATGATCTGCCCGAGCCGGGCTGCCTCGGTGTCCGCAATGATCTCCCGCTGCACCCGGGGCTCCGTCGCTTCCAGGGCGAGGGCCGCTGCCCTGGTGTCGAGGGCGTTGAAGAGGGTGAGCCGCTCCTCGCGGCTGAGCTCCTCGAGGATATCGGCCACATCGACCGGGGGAATCCTGCCCAGAGCTTCCCGAGTGACCGTGAGTCGCACGTCGCCCGCGGTGCTCGTGAGTTCGGGGCCGATGGGCTGAACGTACTTCCAAGGAATCCGCTCCTCGGGGACGTGGCCCTCGGATACGGAAGCGGCGACCTTTCCCCAGAGACCCAGGCGACGCCGCCGGGCCTCCGGACCCGTCACCGCCGCCACGATGAAGAGCTGGTTGCCCGCCCTTAGCAATTGGATGTCGTAGACCACGTCAATCCCCAAGCCTCGGGTATCGAGAATGCGTTTGTCGAGAATCCGGTCGCGCAGGAGCAACAGCTCGCCGGTATCTTCGATGCTCTCGTACTCGGTCCCCTCGGCGAGATCCCTCGCGACCGTCTCCGAAGGGTCCATGCGGAGAACCTGGGACCATGGCACCTTCAACGGTGGTCGGCCGAACGCCCGGCGAACCACCAAGTGGGTCACTTCGGCGTACTTCGGGTCATCGGTAAAGATGAAATCCTGGAGCCGCCCGAGCGTCGCGCCGGCCTCCGTTCGGACCTTGCGATCCACGAGCTCGCTCACCTCGAGATACTGGGCCTCCTCGATCTCTCGGATGCGGGCCGCCGAACTTGCCGGACTACCCCCATTCGCCCCCCTTGGGGGCGCGGTCTTCCTCTCGGGATCGTTGGACGAAATCATTTTCCACGCGACCTCCGGCGCGCCACCCTCGCCCCCCTCCCTAGACCCCGGCACGGGTGAGCAAGGAATAGAGGAGCAAGCTCACCAGAGTGAGCAGATAGATCCGAAGGAGGATCAGGACGGCCTTCGTCCCGGCGGTCATGCGAATTCGAGGGACGGCATAGGTCCGGTTGATCTCGCGTAGCTTCTCGGCTGCGTCGTGGAACACCGTCATGCTTCGTCAGCCTCCAAACAGCTTCGGTAAGATGGTCCCGACCGCATAGAGCGTCGAGAGGGCTAGAAGGGCGCCAACGATGGTCCCGGCCATGATGTTCTGGGCTCGCGTGTTCTTGTAGCTTCCCACCAGCTCCTCTTGGTTCAGGAGCACGATCAAGAAGACCAACGCGGCCGGCAGCAAGGTCACGGCGATGACCTGGACGAAGAGGGTGATCAACCCGAGCGGGGCCCCGGGAATCAGAACGATGCTACCGGCGATGCACATGATGCTCAGACGGAACACGTTGAACCACTTCGCCTGCCCTAGGCGGTCGTTGAGTGAGTGGGACCATCCGAAGACTTCGCCCACGGCCCAGGAGCTGGCCAACGAGACGGACAATGCTCCGATGAGGCCGGCGTCAAACAGCCCGATGGCCAGGATCGTGCCCACCCAGGGGTGAATCGCCATCAGCAGGCCCGCCGCCTGCCCAGCGGAGGTGAGGCTCATGTCCCCTCCAAAGAAGAGCGTCGCGATGATGATGAGCGCGACCGCGGTGATGACCGTGAACGTCGATCCGATCGCGGTGTCCCAACGGGCGTACGGAACGTCCCGCTTCTTGAGCCCCTTATCGACCACGGAGCTCTGCTGGAAGAAGATCATCCAGGGCGCAATCGTGGTTCCGATCGTCGCCATGAGGAGGAAGATGACCGGCCCGCCAAGCCCCTCGGGGAAGCCGGGGACGACCCCCGTGTGGAAGATGTCGCTGACGTTGGGATGGATGAAGAAGACCACCGGGACGTAGATCATGTTCACGGCGCAGATGGCGAGGACGATCTTTTCCCAGGTCCAGTACCGGCCGTTGATCAGCATGAGCATGATGAACGTGATCACGACGATCTCGGTGAAAAGGGGAGGGATTCCGAACACGGCCATGGCCATCGTCATTCCGATGAACTCGGTCGTGATGGTGAGGCAATCGGTGAGCGTGAGGTCGCTCAGCGAGAACCATCCCCAGAACGGGCCGAACGCCTCGAAAATCGCTTGGGCGTGACCGCGTTTGGTCATGACCCCCAGTCGGACGGTCATCTCCTGGCAGACGTACGCGACCGGCCCGAGCAACAAGACGATCCAAATGAAACTGTACCGATAGTACGCGCCAGAGAGCATGTACGTCGTGATCCCGCCGGCGTCGTTATCGGCCACCATCACGATGACACCGGGGCCGATCACCGCGGCAAGAATCGCAAGATGCTTCGAGAACCGCCGGTACCGGAAGTAAATCCGCGAGACGAACCCCATCCGGCCAGACCGCGCGAGCGCGTTCGTGACGCTCCTCTGAACCGCTGCGATCTGCCCCCGGCCACCGGACGGATTCGCCGTCGCACTACGGACCGTGCTCCCCGCAGGATCTGTCGAATCTGACACGGAGGCCAGTCCCTACCCCCCGGGGGGGGATAGGGGACCATGGGGGCGGGGATTTATAAGCCCTCCGGCGGAGCGGTGCTTTGAGGGGAAGGATTAATGCTACCGGATGGGATGGCGTGGTGGAATGCCGGAGTCACCGCAGGTTGCCGTCCGGGAACGTCTCGTGTCGGCCAAGGGCCATATCGACGGAATCATCAGGATGGTCGATGATGGCAAGGATGATACCCAGGTCCTCCGCCAGATCCTGGCGGTGCACGCCCAGCTCGAGAAGGCCTCCGTGATGGTCCTAGAGGGAATGCTGGAGGCGTTCATGGACGCGCCCAAGACCCGTCGGCAGGAGGTCCTTACTCAGATTCGTGAGAGCCTCCGCGATCTGACCTGACCTTGAAGGTCCATTCCTTCTCCCTGGCACTCGGCCGGCTAAACGCGTGGAGCGAAACGGGGAAGGTCGCGCGCGGGAGGGATTTGAGTTGCGAGTCCCAAGCCGTGAGAAACGCGTGCCGACGGACCCGGGCAGCCGAGGTTCGCTCTACTACCATACATGCACGGAAATCGGGTGCTTTTTCCTGATGGCGGTCTATCCGAGGCTACCGAGCGACCGTGCAGATCCGTCCTTACCGCCCGAACGACTTCCCCTTCGTGGCTCGATCCTGCGTGAGCTATGCACGCGAGGCGGCACGCCTCGACCCTCAACTGCGGCACCGCCCGGCCTCGGGTTTTGGCGGCACCTACGCTCGGTCGCTGCTTCGCCAAACTCGAATACGACGGGGCCTTTTCCTGCTCGCGGAGGCCGGTCGTGGACGACCCGCCGGGTTCGTCGTGGGCTTGCCGGCACCTCTTTCGCCCGCCGAACGCATGGTGGTCGTTCGAGGGGCCCGCCCTTGCATCATCTACGAACTCTATGTTTCGCCGGGGTTCCGGAGACACGGGGTCGGAAGTCGACTCCTCGAGGAAGTGGAGCGCCGGTTCCAACAGCGAGGATACAACTGGATCCGGCTAGAGGTTCAGCCGAGGAACCGGCCCGCGATCAGGCTGTACCGATCGATGCGGTACGTTGATCGCGCATGGATCCTAGGTCGACCGATCAGAGCCCAGCGGTCCACGAAGAACAGGCGGCCTCCCTAAACACCCCGTCACGTGAAAATCTCCCCCGACCCTTCGGGGGTTGAAGAATCCCAGCGATCGACCCGGGCTACGTCAACTCGAGGTTCGGGCGCCGGACTTATGCTGGCCTTCGGTGCTCCGGGCAACGAAACCGTCTCGATTCTTCGAGGAGGGGGTCCGATGGCGAGTCGACCGAACCGTCAGTGGCTGCTCGTGAGCCGACCCGAAGGTATGTTCGGCGAACAGAACTTCAAGTGGGTAGAGACCTCGATCCCGCCGCCGAAGGACGGAGAGATTCTCCTCAGGACCCTATGGCTCTCCTGCGACCCCACGCAAATGGGATGGATGAAAGTGGACACTTACGTTCCAAAGGTTCCGATCGGCGGGGTGATGCGCGCATCCGGGATCGGCCAGGTGGTCGAGTCGCGGAGCGCAGGCTTCAAGGTCGGCGAGCTGGTGAGGGGCTTGACCGGTTGGCAAGACTACGTCGTCGTCGGCGGGAGCGACCTGAACACGGTCCAGAGAGTTCCTCCCCGTATCCCTCCCGAGTTGGCGCTGAGCCTCTTCGGCATCACCGGGATGACCGCCTACTTCGGAGTCGTCGATATCGCGAGGGTTCAAGCGGGGGAGACGTTCGTGGTCTCGAGCGCCGCGGGCGCCGTCGGGTCGATCGCGGGACAGATCGCCAAGATCCGTGGAGCGCGGGTCGTCGGTATCGCCGGAGGTCCCGCGAAGTGCGATTGGCTTCGGAAGGAAGCCGGATTCGATGCCGCTATCGATTATCGCGCGGAGAAAGTCGGCCCCCGACTTTCTGAGACGTGCCCGCAGGGAATCGATGTCTACTTCGACAACGTCGGCGGCGAGATCCTCGACGAGGTGCTGGGCCGGATCAACCTGCACGCCCGGATCGTGATGTGCGGAGCGATATCCGACTACGTGAGTCGGGAGTTCCGGCCGCTGAGGAACTATCCTCTCCTGATCACGAAGCGGGGCCGGATGGAGGGGTTCATCATACTCGATTACGCGGCACGGTTTGCGGAAGCGGCGCCGGTCCTCGCCGGCTGGCATGCCGAAGGACGCCTCAAGCAGAAAGTGGACATCGCGGTCGGGCTCGAGAAAGCGCCGAAGACCCTCGCGCGGCTGTTCAGCGGCGAGAATTTCGGTAAGCAACTGCTGAAGGTCGCAGACCCACCCCTTTCGGTTCCGCCCTGACCTACAGGACTTTCCGCTTCCACTCTTCCGGATGGAGCCTGCCATTCCCCCAGAGGGCGACTGACTTCGCTCCCACCCTCTGCGGAGGGGTAACTTCTCGGCCTAGCTCGGGGTCTCCTCGCAGTGATGGGTGAAAGCAACCGAACTTGACCCAAGCTGGCCTGTGGGCCGAGGAAGATTCCAGCCGCGGGAGGGACTCACACCGTGGTTCGAATCCCTAGGGGCCTAGCCCTCGTAGATGACCCCAGGTGATGTTCTGCCCGTACCAAATCGTGGCGACCCCGGCGAGCACGACCACGATGAGGAAGAGGAAGATGAGCACGGCCCACATCCGCGGGAACGCGGGCGTCGGGCCCGAAGCGAGGGGACCGACGCTCGGGTTCTGCGGCCCGATCACGAACCAGTCCACAAACAGCGTCGCGCCGTAGGATGCGATGGACACTGTGCCCCAAACCAGGAACAGGAGGTACGTCTCGAGGTGGTCTAGCGTGAGGCTGTTTTGGTACCCCAAGTACCCGTAGTAAATCACTCCGCCGCCGCTCACGATGCCCATCACCCCGATGAAATGCGTGGGGAGCTTGGCCCACACCGCGACTCCGAATCCGACAAGCAGAACGGCTAGCAAGAGCAACGGGTCGAAGAAGAAGACATTGTAAACGGTCAGCGCGCCCCCGGGGGTTTGGATCGTGAGGGGCCAAACGAACTCACCCCAGATGGCGAACAATCCGATGAGACCACCCAGGAGCGCCAGGATGAACCCTCCGCCTCGGAGGTGCGTGTAAGCTCGGGCCGGATCCTTTCGGTAGAGCGTGTGAAACCACACGAGGAACCCCGTGTAGAAGAGCACTACCGCAACCAGCACCAGCAGATCGACGACCACGCTCAGATCGTCGATGAACCCCATCTTTCTACCTTCCAATCCGCGGGTGGACTGCGCCGTGAGTAAGCTCCCTCCTGATAGATGTTTCGGAAGCATCCGGGAGATCATGGCCGGGAAGTACGGGTCCGTCCCAATCACACCCCCTTTGGCGCGGAGTCTCGTCGTTAACTCGGCTGATCTGCTAGCGCCAGGCCCCGGATGAAATCCCACTGTCGAGGAACCGCTGGGGGTCCACCGTGGGCCAGCTTACGAGAGAATATCAGCCGCGGGAGGAGTTTGAACTGGGGGTTCAAATCCATGAGAAGACGCCGGCGATCCGTCACGGTGGACCGAGTACCCCCCGCCCGGATGGCGGTGAAAATCGAGCCTCGCTCCCTCATCGACGTGCTCGGGGCGGAGGCTCACCCGGATGACAGAAGCGTTCGCTCGGACCCGACGAAAACTTCCCCAACGTCAATCGAGAAATTGGATAAGCCCTCCTCCTCGCGACGGCCGGTCCTCAGAGACCTGCGTTCCCGCCCAGTTCCCGTACGAAGAACCCGAGCAGAGTTCGCCAGAGCTGGAGTTGTCGACCTACACCCTGAACGCCGTGACGCTCACCGGGATAGAGCATCAGGTCGAAGAGCGTTCCCTGGGCCTGGAGGGCCGCCATCACCGCGATAGAATTCCCGAGTGGAACGTTGTCGTCGGCCATCCCATGAATGAGGAGCAGGCGGCCGGACAAGGCACCAAGGCGCGGGATGACTGCTGAGTGGTCGTACGCGGCGGCGTTGACCGTGGGGTCTCCCAAGTAGCGCTCCGTGTAATGGGTGTCGTACTGACGCCAGTCGGTGACCGGGGCGCCGGCCACGCCGGCCGCGAGATGGGCCCGCGGGTCGGTGAGCATGCGCAGCGCCATGAATCCCCCGTAGGACCAGCCGCAGACACCGATCTTGTCGGCGCGCACGAAGGGCAGCGATTTGAGCCAGTCCAACCCGACGATCTGGTCATCAACCTCCACCGACCCTAGTCGGCCGGCAATCGCCCCCTCGAAAGTGGAGTCGCGATTGGCCGACCCGCGATTGT
>Ga0187781_10001247_pt1 | contig 19197 bp, 13 predicted proteins | sample 0715_SJ02_MP02_2_FD_132447 | JGI IMG/M metagenome (GOLD analysis project Ga0187781, IMG submission 132447) | Tropical peat soil microbial communities from peatlands in Department of Meta, Colombia - 0715_SJ02_MP02_20_MG | ecosystem: Environmental > Terrestrial > Soil > Wetlands > Peat | place... | reverse complement strand
CATTTTGGGATCCTTTCTACGCTTCAAAACTCACACGGCGCGGGGCGAGGCGTGTTGCCTAGCGGTTCGAAACGGTAGCGCCGGGCCAATCATCCGTGCGAAATGGCGAGGCGGGGAGGCCGTCCTTATTAAAGAGGTTACATTCGGGACTGTCAGCCCAGGCGTACCGCACAGCAACCGGAGCCTGCACTTCCGGGCTCGAAACGACCACCGAATCGCTATCGATTTGCGCGACGGCCCGGTGGAATTCTCTGTCTGAACCCGCCACGGTGAAGCCTCGCAGAGTTTCTCCGTGAATTGTCAGGCCGCTTCCCACGTGAAGAAACGAAATCCGGACCGAGTCACCCTGGACGTGCATGCTTTGGAAAATGGGCCCGGAATACTCTAGCTTCTTTCTGTAGGTGGTGCCGAGAGCCCAGAGCGCGAGCCGCTCGCCAATTTCCGCCTTGCGCGGCGGATGCAGATTCCAGGATTCACCCACGTCGATGGATACGGCGAGCCCAGTGTTGGGAACGTTTTGCGCGGTGAAAAGCTGGGCTTCGCGCAATTCGGCCCACCAGGAATCGGCGAATTCTGCGCCACTGCCCTGATTCGGGAGTTGAACAATCAGAAACGGGAAATCTCCTTCATTCCAGCCCGCGCGCCAGCCGCGAATTAGTGCGGGTAATAAGGAGCGGTATTGAAACGCACGTTGGGTGTTGCTTTCGCCCTGATACCAGATGGCACCACCGATGCGGTAGTCGAGCAACGGAGCGATCATCCCTTCGTACAGGCCGGAGGGGGGGCGGGGGGGATCAGACAGATCGGTGAGAGCGGTGACGTAAAACCCGGAAATTTGATTCAGCGTCAGATCGTGGTGAACGCCCCAGCCCTCTTGCCGGAGATCCTTGAACCAGACAGTGGTTTCTTTCCACTCGGGAGTTGCTTTCACGAGACCAGCGCCATAATCGTCCCAATCGGAAATGGTCGGCTGCAAGGTATGGAATCCAAAGGAGCCGTTTCCGCGCGCCCAAAAGCGAATGCCAGCATAGCTCGACAGATCATAGGGAGAATGATCGGGGTTGAGGAGGACCTCCCAACGGGCGTAGCTTGCGCCGTCGAGTTCACCGGAAATCTTGGCGGCGTAGCCCTTGCCACCGCGCCCGGGCGCCGCCAGTTCGAACAAGGCGTCCGGCGCGTCCGGCCAGGAGAACGTCCATGTGCCTCCGGTAGATACACGAGACGAGCCATCATCAAAATTGCTGAGGTAGACCGATGGGGCATCGGCTTTCGCGGGAAGCAGCTCGAAATCATCGAACTCCAGCGAAAAGGGGCGTGCGTGAGCGGCAAATGATTTGTCCTCCGTGGACGCGGCGTCCCAACGCGCCATGATCGGTTGCAGGATTGGGTCGCTGTGCAAAGAGCTTGGGTCGGTCCATTCCTCAGCGGCGGTGCCAGGCCAAGCGCTTAAAATGATACCGACGGGGACGCCAAGACGGCGGCGCAATTCGCTGGCAAAGAAATAGGCGACTGCCGAGAATTCTTTCGCTGTGTCGGTGGTGCAAACCTGCCAGTCCGCCGGAAGGGTGTCCGCCTGTGGCTCAAGAGAGATTTTCTTGGGCACAGTGAAGAGGCGCAGATCGGGATCGTTGGCTTTTGGGAGTTCCTCAGCAGCATTCGCGGCGTTGGCAAGCGCGTAGGTCATGTTGGATTGTCCCGAAGCAACCCAAACTTCCCCGAACATCACATCTTTGAAAAGGATGGTTTTGTTTCCGCGGACTTCAAGTACGAAGGGACCACCCGGTGGGAACGCGGGAATTGAAACGGCCCAGCGTCCGTCGACGGCCGCAACGACATGGCGAGAAATGCCTGCCAGGTTAACGACGATCGCCTCGCCGGGATCGGCCCATCCCCAAACCCGGAGCTCCATGTCGCTCTGCAGGACCATATGGTCGCTGAACAGATGAGACAAGCGCGGGTCAGCTTGAACGCTTGCAGCAAGGGTTACCGACAGAAACAACAATATGCCGGCGCGAAGTGTCCGGCGGCAGAACGAACTCCGAGTCTTTCCTGGCTTACCCACTTCCGGTCTCCTGCTCAGCGCAAAAAAAAACGGTAGACGGTCACAGAATGCACGATTTCTCGTTCCACGATCAGTTATCCAGTCCAAGACGCCGCGAATTAAGGGATACGGCATAGACAGAAGCACTTGTGTCACCTGAAGGCGGGAGTGCGGAGCGATGGCCTCCGGCTCGCGAAATAGCAGACGCCCGATTGTATGACCTTCGCGCCGGGGTGACAACTGGCTGACAGCGGAACTCTCGAGCGCGCTTGCTCTGATAGTGTTGTGCCGATGATGTTCGTTGCAAGCGAGCGCAGGCCTGCGCTAGACTCTAGGCGGTTATTTGCCCAGACCCGCTGGGGAGCTGCTATTACAAAAGGTGCCGCACGACCTCCCCCGCGGGATTGTGAAAAATAACAAAGCGCTTTGAGAAGCGGCGCAGCGCGCGGGCGCCGAGTTGCTTGACCACACTTTGCAAATTTGTTTAGGGAGCTTGTCATGAGTTCTCGGCCTTTCGTGGTTCATTCCCGGCGTCTTGCCGACGGCCAATCGGGCGAGTTGTTGCACTTCTCTCGTGAGAGCGTGCAGTGGGAATGGATGAGCATGTCGGTGCGGCGGATCGCTTCGGGAGAAGCTTACGAGGCGGTCACGCGCGGCGAGGAAGCGGCGTTTGTGCTTCTCAGCGGGCGCTGCACTGCGGATTGGGGGCGGGGACCTACGGCGATTGGCGGAAGAAAGAACGTCTTCGATGGCTTGCCCTACTGCGTGTATTTGCCTACGGGTTACAGGGTGAAATTCACGGGGGAGACAGTCTGCGAGATTGCGGAATGCCGCGTGCCTTCAGAGGCAAAGCGCGAGCCACACCTGATTACGCCGGCTGACGTGGTCACCAGTCTACGCGGGGGCGGGAACGCTTCCCGGCAGATTGTGGACATTATCCGGCCGGAATTTCCAGCTGACAGACTGGTGGTCATCGAGGTGTACTCGCCGGGTGGAAACTGGTCGAGCTACCCTCCGCACAAGCATGATGTGCACAATCCGCCGCGCGAAGTGGACCTCGACGAAATCTACTATTACCGGATCGACCGACCGGAGGAGGGATTTGCGCTGCAGCGTTTGTATTCGCCGGACAAATCACAGGATTTCACGGTGCGGGCAGAAGACGGAGACGCAGTGTTAGTGCGCTCGGGATATCACCCGGTAGTCGCGGGACCCGGATATAACGTTTATTATCTGAATTTTCTGGCGGGCACCTCGCGGACGCTCGCGGTGACGGAAGATCCCAATCACGTGTGGCTGAAGTCCACCTGGAAAGAGACCGATCCGCGCTTGCCGTTGGTGAAGTAGCCGACGGCGGAGGCGTTTGTCGGGCTCAGTCTAGCTGAGATTTTTCGCGCATAAATGGCGCTCAGGATGACAGAGAGCATAGTGCGAACTCACGGATAAGCGCTTAGTGAAATAGCCAAATTTGCGCTGGATTCTCTCTTCGCTTCTGCGGCATGCTAGTGTCCGACGGAGAACCCACGCACGAGGAGAAGGGCGCTATGAAACGCCGTCTTACGGTGGCACAGGCCATTGTCGCCTACTTACAAAAGCAGTATTCCGCGCGCGATGGAAAAGAGCATCGCTTTATCGAAGGGATTTTGGGGATTTTCGGGCATGGAAACGTCGCGGGAATCGGCCAGGCTCTCGAGCAGGATACTGGCTTGAAGTATTACCTCTGCAAGAATGAACAGGCCATGGTGCATACGGCCGCGGCGTTTGCGAAGACGAGCTTCCGATTGCGGACGCTGGCGTGCACGAGTTCCATCGGACCGGGTGCCACGAATATGTTGACTGGAGCCGCGGTCGCGACGGTCAATCGCCTGCCGGTTTTGCTCTTGCCAGGAGATATTTTCGCGCGGCGCAATGTGGCGCCGGTTTTGCAGCAACTCGAGTCGGGCAGTTCGCAAGACATTTCGGTGAACGATTGTTTCAAGCCGGTTTCGCGGTATTGGGACCGGATTCAGCGTCCAGAACAGGTTCTGACGGCGTTGCCGGAAGTGATGCGGGTGCTGACTTCGCCAGCGGATACCGGCGCGGTAACGCTTTGCCTGCCTCAGGACGTGCAGACCGAAGCGTACGATTATCCCGACGAATTCTTCGAGAAACGCGTGTGGATGATTCCACGAAGCCGGTGCGACCAGGGTCTGTTGAAGCGAGCGACGGAATGGGTTCGCGGGGCAAAGAAGCCGCTCATTGTGGCGGGTGGCGGAGTCCTGTATTCGGAAGCAAGCGAGGCGCTAGCAAGGTTTGCCGAGGCGACCGGCATTCCAGTGTGTGAGACTCAGGCGGGAAAAGGCGCGTTGCCCTACGACCACCCGCAAGAGGTGGGCGCCGTCGGCGTGACCGGTACGCTCGGCGCAAACATCCTGGCACGCGAGGCGGATTTAGTCCTGGGGATCGGGACGCGGTACAGCGATTTTACGAGCGCCTCCAAAACCGCTTTCCAGGACCCCGACGTGCGGTTCATCAATATTAATGTGGCGGAATTCGACTCCTACAAACATGCAGCGCTGGCGCTGACGGGCGACGCTCGCGCGACGCTGGAAGAGTTACTGACGCTGGTCGCTGGGCATCAGGTGGAATCGGATTACCGGGTGAAGATCGCGAAGTTGCGCGCCGAGTGGGAAAAGGAGGTGGACCGGATTTACGGGCTGCGGACGGAGCCGCCTATAAGCCAAGGAGAAATCATCGGCGCGGTGAATTCGGCGATCGAGGCGGGAGATATGATGGTTTGCGCGGCGGGAAGTTTGCCGGGCGATCTGCACAAACTGTGGCGAACGAAACGGCCGGGCGGGTATCACCTGGAATATGGGTATTCCTGCATGGGATATGAAATTGCGGGCGGACTTGGCGTGAAGATGGCAGATCCGCAGCGGGAAGTGTACGTGCTGGTGGGTGACGGGTCGTACCTAATGATGGCGCAGGAAATCGTCACGTCTATCCAGGAAGGCTACAAGCTGAACATCGTGTTGCTCGACAATCATGGTTTTTCGAGTATTGGGGGGCTCAGCCGAAGCTGCGGGAATCAAGGGATGGGCACCAGCTATAGATACCGGCGCGGAGAGAGATACGAAGGGGACGTTTTGCCGCTGGACTTTGCGGCGAATGCGCAGAGTCTAGGAGCTTGCTCGAGACGAGTTCGCACCCACGAGGAATTAGTGCACGCCTTGGCCGAGATGAGGAAACAGACTCGGACAACGGTTGTGGTGGTCGAGACTTCCTACGACCAGCGGGTGCCAGGATACGAGTCGTGGTGGGATGTGGCTGTGGCGGAAGTTTCGGAGCGTGAGCCGGTACAAGCGGCGCGGAAGAAGTACGAAGAGGCGCGCAGGAAAGAGCGTTTGTTCTTCTAGGCGCCGATGCGCCTTTGGCAGTTGCCGGGTAAGGAAACGCTGGCCGGCTAGAAGCCGGCGCTACGAAAGAAGCTGAATCAGTTCGCGGCAGCCGTTAGGAAGAGGTGGGGGTGGAAACCACAACGCAAGCAAGTGCGAAAGGAGCAGGAGAACAGGCGCATCTCAAGCGGGTGTTGAGCCTCTGGGACCTCATCTACTACGGCATTATTCTGACGTCGCCGATTGCGGCGGTGCCGCTGTTTGGCGAAGCACAGGTTCTTTCCCACGGACACACGACCACGACGATGCTGCTGGCGATGGTCGCAATGTCCGTGACTGCAGTGAGCTTCGGCCGCATGGCGCACGTGTACCCTTCGACGGGTTCGGTGTACACGTACATCAGCCGAGGGCTGAATCCACATCTGGGATTCGTGGTCGGCTGGGCAATGTTTTTGGAGTACCTTTTCCAGCCGATCCAGAATGCGCTGTATGCGGTGCTGGCGATTCAGCGGATGGTGCCGCGGGTGCCGTTTGCGATTCTTGCCGCGCTGACGGTCGGTATCATCACCCTGATGACCGTACAAGGAATCAAGTTCACGGCGCGAACGAACGAAGTGCTGTTGGTGTTCATGGTGTTGATTACAGGAGCATTCATCGTAGAGGCCTTCCGCTACATTATTTTGCACGAAGGCGCACGCGGCCTCATTTCATATCAGCCGATCTACAATCCTGCAACATTCAATTTGCGTGCCTTGGCGGCGGGAACCTCGCTGGCCGCGTTGGTGTTCATCGGATTCGACGGCGTGTCGATTCTGGCCGAAGAGGTCAAGAATCCGAAGCGCAACGTGCTGCTCGCTTCTGTACTCGTTTGTGTGTTTACCGGACTGTTTAGCGGCTTTCAAGTGTATCTGGCGCAACGGGTTTGGCCAGATCACACTACCCTGGCGAACCCCGAGACGGCGTTCATGGATGTGGCGCGACAGGCCAGCGGGCCCCTTCTGTTTATGGCGTACGGAGTGATGCTGCTGGTTTCCAGCGTTGCTTGCGGACTTGCGGGACACGTCGGCGCGGCGCGTTTGCTGTACAGCATGGGGCGCGACGATGTCCTGCCGAACAAAGTCTTCGGGCACTTGAACGCAAAAAAGGGCAATCCGGTTTACAACGTGTGGATTGTAGGAGCGCTCGCGTATATCGGCGTGCTGACGATTCCGTGGGAACGCGCTGCGGAAGTGGTGACGTTCGGAGCACTGCTGGCGTTTATGGGCGTGAACCTCGCGGCGTTAAAGCATTTCTGGTTTTCGAAGGAGGCCGTGGGGCAGCGGAACTTTTTTGTGGATGCGTTCGTTCCGGGATTCGGGTTTGTGTTCTGCTTCGTTCTGCTGGTCAGCCTGCAAACGTGGACCAAGTATGCGGGATTAGTATGGCTGGCATTTGGGGTACTTTACGCGGCGTATAAGACGCGCGGATTCACGCTGCGGCCAAAGCTGTTTGATTTCAGCGAAACATAGAAAACCGCAAGGCGATCAAGCGCGAACGTCATTTCCTCAGCGGCTAAAGCCGGGCTCCGATGAAACCGTAGATGTCGGACCTGAACGTCCGAGCCCCGTCTCCTAACGTCAAAAATGGTAACGAAACGAAGACCCCACATGCAAAGGCGGCATGTGGGGCACCCGGCGTCCGCCAAGATCAAATTGTTCAGGCTTTCGCCGCCTGCGGCAGCTTTTCCACGACCCCGTTCAGATATTTGAGGCTTTCCGCAACACTGACTTTGGGTGGGATTTCGGTAGCACCGAATTTCACGTCCTGCTCGATTACTGACCAGCCAGAAAAGCCGTTCTTCAACAAAGTGCGGAAGAAGGCTGGGAAATCCACGCTGCCTTGACCGATGATGGTGAACACTTTATGTTCAATGGCTTCTTCGAAGGTCCATTTGTTGCGGCGGGCCTGCTCTAGAATCTTGTCGTTGCAGTCTTTCACGTGGACGAAGCGGAGCTTGCTCTTGAATTTCTCGGCCTCCTTCACAGGATCGCCGTGGCCGTAAACGGAGTGCCCCGTGTCGAGACACAGGCCCACGTTTGTGCGCGAGCAGGCGTCGAAGAAACGCTCGCATTCTTCGGGGGTTTCCACGTAGGTGGCCACGTGAGGATGGAAGACGAGGTCGAGGCCGAATTCCTGGGCGACTTTTTCGGCGTCCGCAACGATTTGGCCGACGTGCTTCCACTGCTCAGAAGTGAGTTTCGGGCAGCCAGGATCGTAGACACGGCCGGAGTAGGCGTTGCGCTCGTTGGATTGGTCGTCGGCCATAACGAGGAATGGAGCCTTGAGCGCGGCGAGGAGATGGCCGACTTTGCGGATGCGCTCGATGACCGCCTCGCTTGCGGCGGGGTCAGTCATTTTCACAGGGACGAAGGAGCCAAGCAGCTTCAGCTTGCGCTTTTCGAGTTGCGGCCGAAGAACATTCGGATCCGTAGGGAAAAAACCATACGGGCCCAACTCCGTACCCGTATATCCCGCTTCGACCATTTCATCGAGCATTTTTTCGTAGGATTGCTCCCAGGATGGGCCTGGGTAGTCCAAAACGCCCCAACTGTCAGGTGCACATGCGAAAAGAAAACGATCTTTGAGTCCGGCCATAATTCCCTTTCTTATTGAATTGAAATATCGCAACAAACTTGTTTTCTGGTTAGCACCACGGTTCGAGCGCCACTTTCATGGATTCGGCTTCCATAGATTTCTTGACGGCAGCTTCCACATCGCGCAGCGGAAAGCGATGCGTGACAAATTCACGCAGCGGATAGTGCTTCATGTAGCGGGCCATCTGGCGCATGCCGGGGCCGTAAGCGGCGGGCTCTTCACCGCTGACGCCGAGGATACGAACGTTTTTTGCGCAGAGGTGGCGGTGCGGGCTGAGTGGGATCTCGCCGAGGTCGGAAAAGTTGCCGGCCTCCACGAGTAGGCCGCTGACGCGGAGCATTTCGAGGGCTTCCGGGACGGATTGGGGAACTCCAGCACATTCGATGACCACGTCTGCGCCGCGGCCATGGGTTAGGTCTTTGACGATTTGCAGGCGTTCAGCTTTGGAGGTTTTGCCTGCGTTGATGACGTGATCGGCACCGAGACGTTTGGCGAAATTGAGGCGGTAGTCCGACAGATCGGTAGCAATGATGGTGCCTGCGCCCAGCATGCGCGCCTTCATGAGGAAACACATGCCGAGTGGACCGACGCCGAGGACAACCACGGTATCGTCGAAGCGGAAGGATTCGTTAGGGAAGGCGGACATTTGCTTGGCGCGGTCGAGGCCGACGGAAACGGCGAAGATTTCAGTGAGCACAGCGATTTCGTTGGGCAAGTCGTCAGGAACTTTGACGAGGAAGCTTCCGGGAATGACGTAGACGTATTGCGACCAGCCGCCGAAAAGGTGCGGAGGGTTTTTCGCGCTGAGCAGGTTGCCGTAATCAAGCGTGTTTTCACAGCAGCAGTACGGGAAATCGTGGCGACAGTAATAGCAGTGACCACAGGAAACGTTAGCGCCGAGCACGACGCGGTCGCCGACTTTCAGGGGCATGCCCTCAAAGTCAGTGTAGGGCTCTTTGCCACCAATAGCGGCGATGGTGCCGACATTTTCGTGGCCTTGGATTAGCGGGAATTCGATTTTACGTTCGCCGTACTGGGTGATGAAGCCCTGATAGGTGTGTTTGTCGGTGCCGCAGATGCCGGACATTTCCATTTTGAGCAGAACACAGCCCGGTTCAGGATCGGGGAGAGGGAATTCGCGAAGTTCGTAGCGACCGGGAGCGACGAGCGTTGCGGCCTGCACGGAACGCGAACTGGGTGCGGAGTGCGTGGTGGCTCCGGCGTTTGGCATGGTGGGCATATCAGGAACGCCTTCTATAGTCTATGGCAACGGCGCGGCCGGTTCTTGTGGACTCGTAGATGGACTGGATAATGACGACATCGCGATGGCCCTGAAGACCGTCCGGCTCGACAGGTTTGTTTTTGCGGATAGCAGCGGAAAAGGCGTCCAGCTCCAGAGCGAACTCGTCGAGGGGACCGAATCGCCGTTCAAAAAGCTTGCCGCTGATTCTGGCGGAGACGACGCGGACTTCATCGAAGGAAAAGGCAGGAGAGAGAGAAAGCCAGCCTTTCGCACCCTGAATAAAAACAAACGAAGAAAGGACTGCGCTGTAGGTGCTGCTGCCCTGAACGCGCAGGCCGCTTGGGAATGTCAGATGGAAACTGATTCCCTGCTCGACATTCTGGAAGATCTTCGCGTCGTTACACCAGCTTTGGGCAGTGACCTCGACAGGATCTTCGTTGGCGAACCAGCGCGTGGTATTGATGCAATAGACGCCGAGATCGGTGAGGGGACCACCACCGGAGAGGGCGGGATCGAGAAGCCAGGCTTGGGAGGCGCCGGGACGAAAGAGTTCGCTGAAGCTCGTGTGCATCAGGTCCAGACGACCTAAGACGTTTTTCCGCAGCAGTTCTTTGACGAACACCGAGGCGGGTTCGACGTACTTGCGATACGCGGTCATCAGCAGGACACCATGCTCACGGCAAGCTTCGACCATTCTGGCGGATTGCTCCACCGTGGCTGCCAATGGCTTTTCGCACAGCACATGCTTGCCAGCAGTTGCGGCGCGAACGGTGAAATCTTCGTGCACTCCTTGTGGTGTGGCGATGTACACAGCGTCGACTTCAGGATTCGCGAGACAGGCGTCGTATTCGTCGGTCCTGTAGGAGTGCCTGGCTTTGAATTTCGTGCGCCATAGGGCAGCTTTTTTGGCGTCGCGGCTGACTAACGCGATGAGCTTCGCGTTTTTAGTGTGCGCAAAGGCGGGCAAGACGGCGTTGCGGGAAATCAGGCCGAGGCCCACTACGGCGAAACCAATTTTCTTTGCTGCGGGCATGGCGTGTGCAGGCGCTGTCAGCTTTCGCGGTCGGCGCGCCCGAGTTTCTGGTTGCGAATGGCCTTGTGGTCCAGGCCGCGCAACTCTTCGATGTTTCCGAGGACCTTGTGAATGGCGTTGGCGATGTCGTCAGTGTCCCCGGTGGTGCCAAGGAAATTCTGGTGCGGGAACCATACGGCTTCGTGATAGGCGGCGCGCTCGGCTTCGGGACAGGAGAACATGCTGCGGAGGTCGAGCGGCTTTTCGCGGTTCCAGCTGAGAGCGGGAAAATCGGCGGAGTCGACGGGAAACAGGGAGCTTTTGTAGACAGGTTCGTAGAACAGGCCGTCGCACGGGACGCCTTCGAGCTGAATAGCGGCGACGAAAGAGGCGCGAGGGATTTCTTTGGCCTTAGCAGAGAAATATTTGATGACGTAACCGTAGGGGGCAAGGCGAGTAATGCGAGAGTCGGGTTTGAGCAAGCCGATGGCGGGAGTGTTTTTCATGTGCGATTCGAAATGCTGCATGTTGGCTGTGCGGATTTTGGATTGCTCGGGCAGGCGATCGAGTTGCGGTCCGAGAATAGCGGCCTGGAATTCGCCAAGACGATAGTTGAAGCCGATGATGCGCTTTTTGTATTGGTCTGTGAGGCTGGCGCGGCCGGCGTTGATGTAGCTTTGCACCAGTTCGAAATATTCGAGATTGTTGGTGATGACGATGCCACCCTCGCCGCAGGTGATGAGTTTGCTGGACTGGAAGCTGAAGGCACCGAGGTCACCCATGGAACCGGCGCCTTTGCCGTTCCACATGCCGCCGTGGGCGTGGGCGCAGTCTTCGATGACTTTCAGTTTGTGCTTTGCAGCGATTTGAAGAATGGCGTCAATATCGGCGAAGCGCATGCCCAGGTGCACGGGGAGAATGGCCTTCGTTTTTGGAGTGATGGCCTTTTCGATTTGTTTGGCGTCCAGGCAATAAGTATCGGGATCAATATCCACGAAGACCGGAACGGCGTTGACGAGCAGAACTGGGCCGACCGTGCCTTCCCAGGTGTAGGCAGGGACGATAACTTCGTCGCCGGGGCGAATGCCGATGGCTTTCAGCGATGCCTGAATGGCAACCGTGCCAGTGTTGACGCATTGGGCGTACTTGGCGGTATGCACTTCCGCGAATTTTTTGGCGAAGGCAAGGGCGTGCTTGCCGGGGAATGGTTGCCCGCCCCATTTGGTGCTGGATAAGACATCGTCAAGGGCGAGTGATTCCTCTCGAGTGTAAGTTGGCCAACAAGGATACGGAGCCTTGCGCAGAGGTTCTCCACCGGTGATCGCTAGTTTGCCCACGAAAATCTCCTGTTCGCTCATGTGAGCGTGAGCAGTGTTGAATTTTGAGATGCAACGTCTGCCGATCTAAGGACCGACTGCTACAGGGGAGTCGGTCGCAACTCCCCCGAGGAAATAGTGTGGCTCCGTTAGAAGTTGAACTTCAGTGAGAGTTGACCGATGCGCGGGTCACGCGCCCCTGGGACCAAGCCCATGGCATTGGTGGTGATCCCAGAGGGCGTCAGGAATTGGGCGTGGTTGCCGACGTTGTAAAGCTCTGCACGAAACTGAAGCTTTAGGCGTTCCGTCAGCGACGTGTCCTTTAGCAACGCCATATCCCAGTTGTTGATGCCGGGGCCGTGGAAGAATCGGCGGTCGGCAGTGCCGAACTGTCCAAGCGGGGCGGAGGCAAAGGAGTTGGGGTTGAAGTAGTAGCCGGTCGTGGGCTGGCCATTCACAGTAATGGGTTTGCGCGGGTTATTGATGACGACGGGAGCGACGAGGTCGGGCGTATCCACATCGAGAGTAATCGGCCCCCCGAAAGCGGTGCCCAGCAAGGAGGTATCGGTGTTGTCGACGATAGTGACCGGGAGGCCGGTGGCAAAGCGCGTGATGCCGCTGACTTGCCAACCGTTGGTGAGCCTCTTGGGTCCTTCCAGCTTGTCGAAAGGCAAATTGTAACTGTAGCTGGCGACGAAATTGTGCGTAGAGTCAAAGGCAGAAAGACCACGGCTGAGCCGCGGATTAATGGGGTTGAACTGTTCGCCATAGCCCGAGGAATTGTCAAGAGATTTGCTGAAGGTATAGCCAAGCAGGACCGAAGAACGATTGCTGGTGTGGCGCCAGTTGACTTGAGCGGAGTTATAGGAGGAATAGCCGGCAGTAATGAAATAAGAGTCGTTGCCGAAGGGGATGATGGCGGTTTGCCCGGCGTTGGGACTGCCCGCAGGCAGTACACAATCGGAGACACTATTGGCTCCAAGTGCGCAAGTCGATGCCCCGATGCTGGTGCCGACCGGCAGCAAGACGCCGCTGAAGGGTGCTCGCGTTCCTAGGACGTAGTTGCCATTCGGGAGAATATAGATATTGTTTTCGCCTCCGCCGGCGCAAACAGGCGTGGTCGGGTTGCCAAAGGCGGCGTTGATCGCCAAACAGGTTGCAGGGTTCCCGGGATTCGCGGACTCAGAAGACATTAATTTGTGAGCTTGGGTGCCGACATAACTCACGGTTACCAAGTCATGAGCGGTAACCTGGCGTTCCAAGGAGAGCTCGTAGTTCTCGGCGTAAGGAACCTGATTCTTGGTATACATCGCCGGCGAACTGCCGATCGTCCCATAGGCGCTGAAGAATTGGGCCAGCGTGAGATACGGCGGGACACTCGCGGGGTGCTGTGCAGAGAAGCCCTTCAGCGGTGCAGGAACGGGAAAGAAGTTCGCGATGGACGCTCCGCTGGCACGGTTGGTGAATGGAGCGGCGTATGTAGAGCCAAATTGACCGGTATAATCCCCGAACGGTGCATCACCGATTTGGTTAAAGTCGGTGGCGCCTTCGTTCGTGGTGTAGAACATACCCCAGCCGACGCGGATGCTGCTGGCGCCGGGTTTGCCAAGGATCTTACCGAGCACTCCGTCATGCTCGCCGAAGGAATAGGCCAGACCGAGTCGCGGTGAAAATTTATTCCAACGAGTCGGGGCGAGGGTACTGGGAATGCCGGGATCTCCCGGAAAAACCCAGCCAGTGGGTGAACCGGGGAACACCACGGACTGCTCACCGGGTATGAGGGCTTGGATTTCGTCGAACTTCTCGTGCCAAGGTTCGCTGACGTCGTAGCGCAAGCCGTAGTTGAAGGTCAGACGTGGTTTCACGCGCCAGCTATCCTGGGCGAACAGGCCAAAATAGAAGTTGCGGCCATAGGAAGGATAAGACTCTCCCTGAATATAAGAACTAGGCGCTCCCAAAAGGAAGTCGACGAAATCGACGCCGGTTTCGGAAGTACCACCATTGATGCCGGTGCCGAAAAAGAAGTTGCCGTTGGCAACGTTGGAGAGATTTTCCTCGAGTTGGTCGTAATGATATTGGCCGCCAAACTTGAAGGTGTGGGTACCGACGACTCTGCTGAAGTTGTCGGAGACTTGGTAAATGTTCTCGAGCAACTGGTTCGGGCGGCTCGGCACACCGATGGCATAGTTATTAAAGTCGGTTTCCGGAATGCCTTCAACGGTGGGATTCACCGGATAGATGCCGGGGGCGCCACTCGCGCCGGAGGCAAATCCCAGGCTGCTGAGAGAAATGCCCTTGCCTCCCAGGGGCAGATTGAATCGCGCGTCCAGGCGAAAGTAACCCAAGCGGAATTCGTTCACCGATGAAGCGCCGAAAGTCTTGGTATCGCCCAAATCGATGGTGTGGGTTTGCCCCTTATTATCGGCGCTGAAGCCCGGATACAAAGTCGAATTGGAAGCCCAATACGGGTCAACACGGTCATAGCGATCAAAGTAGTAATAGCCGAAAAGAAGGCCGAAACGACTATTCGCGTCGACACGGCCACTGAATTTGTTGTCGTTCAGAACCTGATTTTGGGAGCTGTTGACATAGGTGTCGTTAGATTCGTTTGCGGGAAGAATGTATTTCAGGAGATTCTTGGCAATGGGTGAAAAAGCAGTCGGGGACAATTGCGCACCCGGAAGGACGCAAGAGTTGGGCTGGGTGACGTCGGTTGTCGTGCAGCCTGTTGTGTAATAGGCTTCGCCCGGCTGCACGGTGTATCCAAGTTGCTGGGATAACACGCTGGCCCAGTTGCCTGGCCCGGTGCCGCTGTTCACTGTCGAACCGACAAGCTGTGATGCGAAACCCGTAAGATTACCGCCCTCTTCCGCTGCGGTGGGGGCGCCGTTGATGAGTTCTGTCTGTCCGACGGTCTTTTTGTTGCCCTGGTAATCGGCGAAAAAGAAGACTTTGTCTCGAACGACGGGTCCCCCGAAAGTGCCACCGAACTGATTCTGACGCCAGACACCGCGCTGACCTTGGTTGAAGTAGTTAGCAGCGTCAAGATCGGTGTTACGGAAAAATTCGAAGGCGTTCCCGTGCCAATCATTGGTGCCGGATTTGGTGACGACGTTGATCTGACCGCCACTGTAATTGCCATATTCAGCATCGAAGTTGTTGGTCAAGATGCGGAATTCGGCGAGGGAATCCAAATTAGGAACGGCACCGGCACCCCCATAGCCTGTCTCCTGCGTGAGGATGCCGTTCAAGATGAAGCCGTTGTTGGCCTCGCGCATGCCGTTGACGGATTGTCCGCCGGCGCTTTCGTCGCCGGAGACCAAGGGAGCGGGGAATCCAGCAGAAATAAAAGCTCCCTTAAAGGCTCCCGTCATACCCGACGAGCTGGAAGTAACTCCCGGTTGCAGCGCCAGCAAGTCCGTATAGCTTCGCGTGACCAGCGGCACATCGGTCATGCGCTTGCCTTCAATGACTTCGCCCATCTGCGTGTTTGTAGTGTCCACGTGAAGAGCAGAGCTGGATACTTCGACGGTTTCTGCGGCGGTTCCCACTCGTAAGACTACGTCGACCACGAGTGCCGAATTCACGTCGAGGACGAGGCCAGTCTCGCGATAGGTCTTGAAACCTTTTTGTTCCACCTCAACTGTGTATCTGCCAAGTGGCAGAGATTGGAAGGAATAGAATCCTTGTCCGTTGGTGGTCTGCTTGGTGGCAATCCCAGTGTCCACGTTAGTGGCTGTGACCGTGGCACCGACGACGGCTCCGCCGCTCGGATCGGTGACGGTACCGGAAATGCTCGCAGTGACGCCGGAGTAGACCAAGCCGACGGCGACAAATAGAACGCAAAAGACGCAGAGCAGGCGAATGGGTGCTCTGCACCAGGGAGTGTCTGTGACTTTGTGAGAATTAGGCCTTGCGGGAACTCGTGCGTTCATGCTTCTTCCCCCTGTCCTTCGTCAGAAATAGGAACCAAACCCCCTCTGGATGAGCGTTCCTCGAGGATTTCACTCCACCGGGCGAAGTTGCACCAGCACCGGCGCTCGCCAGATTTGATGTTTCGGATTGCGGCGGCTCGACTACCGCCTCGAAGCGCGTCCGTGTCCAGGAAAGCGCTTCTCTGCTAAGCGCTTTTAATTCAGGTAAAGCCTTTTTGTCAAGCGCTTTCTAGGGATCGGAGAATGGCGGAGGAATAGCGGTTTGACGAGTACAATAACCACAAGACTCGCTAGGAAGCTTTGTGTAAAACGTTTCAGAGGATTTTGCGGCCTGGGTGGCGGATCGACTAACTGGCGCTGTCCAAAGCGCGAGCCCCTTGCAGTTTAAACCCGCAGGACTCTCTTACCCGCAACTCGGGGAGCAGCTTCTTTTGCACTCCTGGACTGTCCTTGCCGGAGATGCGATCCAGCAGAAGTTCGGCGGCTTCCTGGCCGAGCTGGTACTTTGGCAATTCCACGGTGGTGAGCCTCGGCCGGAATATTCCGAGCCACGGATAATCGTCGAAACTCACCAGCCCAAAATCCTCGGGACAACGGAGTCCCATTTCTTCGGCGGCTTTCAGCAGGCCCACGGTCATCATGTAGTTGGCCACGTACAGTCCATCCGGCCGGTGGGAGAGCAGCAGATGGCCGCCGCGATAACCGGATTCCATGCGGTAATCCCCTTCGATCACCAGAGCAGGATCATAAGGCAAATTGCTCGCTTCTAAGGCATCATGAAAACCTTGCCATCTTGCTTTGCCATTGCTCACTTTCATGGGCCCGCCCATCAAGCCGATGCGTTTTCTGCCGGAGCGGGCCAGGTGACAAACGGCTTCGTAAGCGCCTTGGTAGTCGTCTGTAATAATCGCGTCCTTCGAAATCTTCGGGAAGGTGCGCATCACCAACACGATGGGAATCTTCATCTCCCGGATGGTTTGGCGCAACGAGGGGCTCATGTCACTGATGGCTTTTGTCAGGAGAATCCCGTCCACGCGCTTGGAAAGCAGCAACTCCAGAGCACTTTCCTCCTTTTCCTGCGTGTCATCGCTGTTGCAAAGCAACAGGTTATAGCCGCGTTTCTGGGCGGCATCCTCGGCACCCCGCACCACCATGGGGAAAAACGGATTGGCGATGTCGGGAACGACCATGCCGATGGTATGAGTTTTTTGCTTTGCCAGACTGCGCGCCAACAAGTTGGGCCGATAATTCAGTTTCTGGATGGCAGCTTCGACGCGCTCGCGCAGCTTTTTCCCAACGTGGGCCTTGTGGTTCACTACGGCAGACACGGTGAACACGGAAACACGCGCCTCGTTCGCGACATCATAGATACTCGCAGCCTTGCCGACTCGCAGTGAGTTCCTTCTACGTTGCAGAGACATGGGAGTTGCCGAAAGTCTATCTTACCTCGAACGCAATAGCCAGCGTGGTGTCCTAAGCGCTTATGCAAATACGGTCCGGGCCGCTTATTGGTTTTGCATTTCGTTGGGGATAAGCCGAATTCTTATTCCTTTTCTTCCCTCAAAGCGCTAAGATTCCGTCGCCGGAGGAAGACGATGGGGAAACTTGGGGTAGGCGTGCTCGGCGTTGGAGAGATGGGAAAGAGGCACGCCGAAAATCTGCGGAGTCTGGTGCCGGAGGCCAAGCTGGTTGCGGTGGCGGATGTGGCAGCGGAGCGCGCGCGGCAAGTCGCTGACGAACTCGAAATCGAGCACTCTTATGACAACTTCGAAGAGATGGTACAGCGCAAAGATATCGACGCTGTCCTGATCGCCTCGCCCGACAAATTTCACGCGCAGGGGATCCGCGTTGCCGCCGCAGCCGGGAAGGACATCCTGTGCGAAAAACCGATTGCTACCACTCTCGAGGATGCAGACGCGGCTCTTCGCGAAGTTGCCCGCGCGAAGGTGCGCCTGCAGATCGGGTTCATGCGGCGCTACGATCCCGCATACGCCACAGCCATGAAACGCATCGAAGCAGGTGAAATAGGGACGCCGGTCATTTTCAAATCGATGGGCCGCGACAAGGACGAGCCGCCACTCGCCGCGTACCAGTCTAAGGTCAACGGCATGCTGTTTTACAACAACACTATTCACGATTTCGACCTGGCGCGCTGGCTGATGAAGGATGAAGTCTCTGAAGTGCACGCCTACACGACCACGACGATACGCCCGGAAGTAGCGATGTTCGGTGACGTCGTCGCGAGCGTGGTCAACCTGAAATATGCGCATGGCGCGATTGGCAACGTCGAATCCTACGTTCAGGCGGTTTACGCCTACGATGTGCGCACCGAAATCATGGGGTCGAAGGGGTCGATCTTCGTCGGCAGCGTGGAAAAAACACCCGCGACATTTCTGAGTGCGCACGGCAGCAACCGGATTCTGGCGGACCATTTTCTGTCGCGGTTTGCCGACGCCTACCTGGCCGAAGTCCAGGATTTCGTGCATAGGATTTTGACGGATCAGGAGCCGCGCGTTACCGGCGCAGACGGCTTGCGGGCGCTGGAAATCGCCGTGGCAGCGGAAAACTCTCATCTGCAATCTCGGCCGTGCAAGATCTCACAGGAGAAGGCGGCACACTAGCCGCTTTTCGGCAAACGGGGGAGCCATGACGCAATCTGCAACTCGAACCTCGTACAAGAGCCTTTTGCACGAGATGACGCAGACCACGCCAACTTGCCTGTGGAATGATTCAGCTTCCATCCAGGAGCTGACCTATTCCATCGAGCACGGAGCGGTGGGCGCCACGTGTAATCCGGTGATCGTGCTCGGAGTGCTGAAAAAGGAGATGCCGCAGTGGAAGGATCGCATCGTGGCGCTGATTCGGGAGTGGCCCACGGCCACGGAAGAACAAATTGCCTGGCAATTGGTGCGGGAAATTTCCACAAAGAGCGCGGGGCTATTGAAGCCGATCTTCAACGCGCAGCACGGCCGAAACGGACGGCTGTCCATTCAAACCGATCCTCGTTTCTTCCGCGATACGGATGCCATTGTGCATCAGGCCGAAGAATTCAGCCGCATTGCGCCGAATATGATCGTCAAGATTCCCGTCACTCGCGCGGGGATTCCGGCGATTGAGGAAGCCACGTACCACGGGATCAGCATCAATGCGACAGTTTGCTTCACCTTGCCGCAATGCGTCGCGGTTGCTGAGGCGGTGGAACGCGGACTGCAGCGCCGCGAGCGGGAGGGCAAAGACATCGCGTCCATGGGGCCGGTGTGCACGATTATGGTGGGGCGACTGGACGACTGGTTGAAGGTGGTAGCAGAAAGGGAAAACGTTTCTGTTGATCCTGGCTATTTCGAATGGGCGGGCGTCGCTGTTTTCAAGAAGACTTACCAGCTATTTCAAAAGCGGGGTTACCGGTTGCGCCTGCTCTCCGCGGCATTTCGGAATCACATGCACTGGAGCGAATTCATCGGCGGAGATGTGGTGATTTCGCCGCCTTATGCTTGGCAGGTGCGGTTCAATGCCAGCGACGTCGAAGTGCGTTCACGGATTGACGAAGCGGTGGATGAGCGGATGGTCAGCGAGTTGAACCGGAAGTTTGCGGATTTTCGGCGCGCGTATGAAGAGGGCGGGATTCGAGTAGAGGATTTT
>Ga0187781_10001246_pt1 | contig 19211 bp, 15 predicted proteins | sample 0715_SJ02_MP02_2_FD_132447 | JGI IMG/M metagenome (GOLD analysis project Ga0187781, IMG submission 132447) | Tropical peat soil microbial communities from peatlands in Department of Meta, Colombia - 0715_SJ02_MP02_20_MG | ecosystem: Environmental > Terrestrial > Soil > Wetlands > Peat | place... | reverse complement strand
CACGGCTTACTTCGGCCCGGAGGCGGAGTTTTACATCTTCGACTCGGCCCGGTTCTCCACCTCAGCGAACGAGGGTTACTACCACATCGACTCCGAGGAAGGCGCCTGGAACACCGGTAAGGACGAGGACGGCGGCAACCTGGCCTACAAGCCCAGGTACAAGGGCGGCTACTTCCCGGTGCCGCCGATGGACCACTACACCGACCTGCGCTCGCAGATGGTAAGTAACCTGATCGCTTGCGGCATCGAGGTCGAGATGCAGCACCATGAGGTCGGCACGGCCGGCCAGGCCGAGATCGACATGAGGTTCCGATCACTGCTGGCGATGGCCGATGCGCTGATGACATACAAGTACGTCCTCAAGTCCACCGCCTGGGCGGCGGGCAAGACCGTGACGTTCATGCCCAAACCGCTGTTCGGCGACAACGGCAACGGGATGCACTGCCATCAGTCCATCTGGAAGGACGGAGCGCCGCTGTTCTACGACGAGGTCGGCTACGCGGGCCTGTCGGACACGGGCCGCTACTACATCGGCGGGCTGCTCAAGCACTCGCCGTCGCTGCTGGCCTTCACCAACCCGACAACGAACTCCTACCACCGGCTGGTGCCCGGCTTCGAGGCGCCGGTGAACCTGGTGTACTCGCAGCGCAACCGGTCGGCCTGCTGCCGCATCCCGATCACCGGCACGAACCCGAAGGCCAAGCGCGTCGAATATCGCGTGCCCGATCCATCGTGCAACCCGTACCTGGCGTTCGCTGCGATGCTGATGGCGGGCCTGGACGGGATCAGGAACAAGATCGAGCCGCCGGAGCCGGTGGACAAGGACCTGTACGAGCTGCCGCCAGACGAGGCGGCCGCCATCCCGCAGGTCCCCGGCTCGCTCGAGGAGGTGCTCGGACACCTGGAGGCCGACCACTCCTTCCTCACCGAGGGCGGCGTGTTCACCGACGACCTCATCGAGACCTGGCTGGACTACAAGCGGACCAACGAGATCGACCAGATCAGGCTGCGCCCGCACCCGCACGAGTTCGAGCTGTACTACGACGTCTGACCGCTAAACCGGGCTGATCAGCCCGGTCCCTCAAGAACCGGGTCGGGTCCGGGAGTGAAGGCGTTGACGGGGATGCCCGGAGCAGCCGTCGCCATCACGCCGGCCAAGCGCTCGCGGTCAAACCGCCAGCCGATGATCCTGCGAGTCGCGCCGCTTGCTACGTCCGGCACCGGACTGCCGGAGGCCTGCTCGTTTCCCTGGGCCAGCGCCGGGGCTCCCGGGCGGCGCTGGATTCCGATGCACCGGACCTGGGCATACCGGCCCCGTCCGACCGGGTCGACCGGATAGAGGATGATCTGCTGGATCTCGGCCCACGGCACAACCACCGCCGCCCTAACGCCACGGGGACCGCCTGGCACCGCTCCCAAGGTGATGCCCGCCCGATCAGCGCGGAACGCGATCATCCGGCGGACGGCGGCGAACGCGACGGCGAACCCGTTCGGGACCGCGGCCGGGCGGACCACCGTCGCCAGCAGAGCGAGGACGATGGCGATCGGAAAAAGGATCGCCCACTGGCGCAAGATGATGCCCAGGATAAGCGCGAGGATACTGGCCAGACCCAGGGCGGCGCCGAGCGTCAACCGGTAACGTTCCTCATAATGGTCCAGTTCTTCCGGCACTCTTCGATCATCCCCCTGCCCGTGTCCCCTGACCAGACACTCGGGTAACCCGATTTCCTCGGCGCCTGACTGCGCGGAGCCCGGTGCCTGGACATCACCCGCGCCTATGTCCGGGCCTTCTTCGACCAGCACCTGCGGGGCAGGCCGCAAGCCCGGCTGGACCAGCCGTCACCTCGCTACCCCGAGGTCAGGTTCTGCTCCCCGCAGTCCGAAACCCGCCCCTAGCACGCCAGCCAGGCTCAGTCTTTGAGGCCGATCCCGCACAGGTGCCACGCAGCCCCGGTGTCGTCACTGACGGGCTCGGAGAAGGGCAGCCTAACCACGGGTTCGTCGTCGTCTCCACGGCGCTCGCGGAGCGGGTTGTCCAGGTCCGGTCGCCACTGCGCAGGGCGCACCAGGCCAGGCTCAACCAGCGTGAACCCGTCGAAGAACCGGGCGATGTCGGCGCGGCTGCGTGAGATGAGCGGGGTGTTCCAGTGCAGGTCCTGGGTCATCCGGAACAGCCCTTCGGCCGCCTCCGGGTGGGCCTCGTCGGTCATGTGGCTCAAGGCCAGGTAGCTGCCCGGCGGCACCGCGTCCCGGAACTGCCGGACGACCCCCCACGGGTCTTCGTGGTCCCACAGGCAGTGCAGCACGCACATGAACATGATCCCGACCGGCTCGCCGAAGTCGAGCAGGTCGCGTACCTGCGGGTCGCCGAGCACCTGCTGCGGCTCGCGCAGATCCGCCCTGAGCGTGACGACGTTGGGGCCGGCCATCAGCGCGGCGGCATACGTCGACACCAGCGGATCGACGTCCACGTAGACGATGCGCGCCTCGGGCGCGGTCCGGTGGGCGATCTGGTGGGTGTTGGCCATGTTCGGCAGGCCCGAGCCGAGGTCAAGGAACTGGCGGACGCCCTGCCCGATCATGTAGTCGACCATCCGCTGCAGCAGATGGCGGCTTTCCACGGCGGTGTCGGCACCGGCCGGGACACCCAGCCCCCGGACCATCGCATTGGCGGCGTCGGACGCCTGCCGGTCGACCGCGTAGTTATCCTTGCCGCCGAGCTGGTGGTTCCAGATCCGGGCCGTGTTGGGATAGCGGACACCGATCGGGTCGTCGGGGTCCGGTCTGGAGGGTGCCGGCGGCTGGGCGGACATCGGGTATCTTCCTCCCGGAGTCTGGACGGGCCCATCCGATGATAGTGGAACCTGGGTTCCCGGAGCCCTGGACCAGCCTGCCGGAGTCAACCAGGACCAGCCCGCCAGGGTCGACCAGCGTCGCACACGCTGGCCGTTCGCGTCACGCCTGGTGGCGGTACCGCCGGTTTACCGCCCGCTGCAGGCGGCGGCGCGGCAGGTTGAACACCAGCGCGGCAACTATCGTCGCCGCGGCCAACGCGACAGGAGAATGGAAGGCCAGGACCTGGATGGCCAGTACCACCAGGGCGATATAGACCAAGGACAGCAGCCCGGTCATCATCATGTACCTCACACTCCGCAGGCTACGGCGCGACCGTTCCGAAAGCGTTACGGCTGGGCGTGATGCGCGTCATGAACGAGCATTAGGGTCAGGTCATGCCGCCACCGGACCGGAGCAACGCCCTCGATCACGTCGTCGTGATCATGTTCGAGAACCGCTCGTTCGACAATCTGCTCGGCCGCCTGTACGAGCCGGGCGAGGTGGCCTCCTTCGAGGGCGTGGCGGGCCTGGATCTGTCCAACCCGGTGCCCGACTGGGCCGCGGGCGCCGGCCCGGGAACGGCGCCCAGGCTGGTGCGGTACGGGACCACGGTCAACATGAACACCCCCTCCCCCGACCCCGGGGAGGAGTATCCGCACGTCAACACCCAGTTGTTCGGGCTCATCAACCCGCCGTCCAACCGCGGGATGGTGCTCCAGCACATCGCCGCCCCCTACAACGCGCCGGCCAATCCTGGGCAGCAGCCGACCATGGACGGGTTCGTCACCGACTACATCAGCGCGTTCATGGCGGAGATGGGCCGGTCGCCGGCCTTCGAGGAGTACGCGCAGATCATGACGGGCTACGCGCCCCCGCAGGTGCCGGTCACCTCGGCGCTGGCCCGCGGTTTCGCGACCTTCGACCACTGGTTCTGCGAGGTGCCGTCGCAGACGTTCCCCAACCGGTCGTTCTTCCACGCGGCCACCTCATCGGGGTTCGTGGTCAACATGTCGCCCCCCGAGTCCTTCCCGCTGCACAATACGGCCGAGACCATCTTCGAGCGGCTCGAGGCCCAGGGCCTGACCTGGCGGGTCTACTGCGATCCGCCGAGCCACATCTCCCTGACCGGCATCATCCACGCGCCCCGGCTGCACGAGCGGTGGGAGACGAACTTCTTCACCACCGACCGGTTCCTGGAGGACGCCGCCACCGGGCAGCTGCCGGCCTACTCGTTCATCGAGCCCAACCTGTTGTACGGCCACAACGACATGCACCCGGCCTTCGATGCGCTGTTTCCCGGGGTGGAACTCGACCCGCCGTCCTCGCTGCTTGGAGGCGAGGCGCTGCTGGCGAAGATCTACGACGCGATCCGCTGCTCAGCGTCGCCGACCGGGTCGAACGCCTACAACACGCTGTTCATGGTCACCTTCGACGAGCATGGCGGGACCTACGACCATGTCCCGCCGCCGGCCGCGCTGCCCCCGGACCCGACGGCCCCGGCCGGGCAGATGGGCTTCCGGTTCGACCGTTCGGGCGTACGGGTGCCGACCATCGCCGTCTCGCCGTGGATCCGGGAGCAGACCGTGATCAATGACCAGTACCGGCACACCTCGGTCATCCGGACCCTGCGCGAACGCTGGCAGCTCGGCGCGCCGCTCACCGCCCGCGACGCAGCCGCCCTGGACCTCAGCCCGGTGTTGTCCCTCGAGGTGCCAAGGGACCCGGATGACTGGCCGGATGTCGCGCCGCGGCCGGTGCCGCCCTTCGACCCGGCCCGGGTGCCGCTCGAGGCCCGCCTGAAGGGCCTGTGCAAGGCGGCCTGTTTCCCGGTCCTGGCGCTCGCGCAGCACATGGGCCTGCCGGCCCCCGATATCGACCAGGACGAAGCGATCGGCCGGGCCGACGCGATCGCGCTCATCGACGAGGTGTTCGGGCAGATGTTCCCCGGCCTGCAGGCCTCCTAGCGGGACGGGCCGTACGATCGTCGAGGTGGGTGCAGGGTACACCGTTCGCGCGGCGGTGCCGGCGGACCTCGAGCCGGTCGCCGCCATCTGCGCGTACTACGTCACGACCACCGTGACGACGTTCGAGGAGGTGCCGCCCACGGCCGCGGACTGGCAGCGTCGGCTGGACGACCTGGCCCGCCGGAGCCTGCCGTTCCTGGTGGCCGACCAGAACGGCACCGTCTGCGGGTACGCCTACGCCAGCCCGTGGCGGCCCAAGCCGGCCTACCGGTACACCGTCGAGGACACGGTGTACATCTCCCCCGCCCATACCGGCCGCGGCCTCGGCCGCGCCCTGCTCGGCGCGCTGCTCACCGGGTGCGAGCAGGCCGGCGCGCGGCAGGTCATCGCCGTCATCGCCGACGCCGGCAGCGACGCCTCGGTCGGGTTGCACCTCCGCCTCGGCTTCACGCATGCGGGCCTCTTGCGCCGGGTCGGCCGCAAGCACGGGCGTTGGATCGACACCGTGCTGATGCAGCGGGAACTGGGACCGGACGCATGAGTACCGCGTTCACCGGCCATGAAGAGCGCTGGCAAGCCCGGCTGGGGAAGCTGAGGGACGTGGTACGCCAGGAACTCGTGACGCGTCAGCTGGCCGCGGAACTTGGACCACCGCCCGTTCGGATCATCGATCTTGGCTGCGGCCAGGGGACACAGGCGGTCAGGTTGGCGCGGCGCGGGTATGAGGTGACCGGGGTCGATGCCTCCGCGGACCTGCTGGCCCGCCTCGAGCGGGACCTGGCCGCCGAGCCGGCCGGGGTCCGCGCCAGGGTGCGGGTCGAGCGCGGCTTGATCGAGGATTGGGCCGAACGATCCGGGGCTCCGCCCGCCGGGGCCGTGCTGTGCCACGGGGTGCTGATGTACACCGCCGATCCCGACCCGATCCTGCGGGCCGTCGCGAGGCTGACCGCGCCGGGCGGGATGGCGTCGCTGCTGGTCCGCAACGGCGACGCGCTGGCCATGCGGCCCGGGTTGACGGGCGACTGGGCGGCGTGCGCGGACGCCTTCGAGACGGCCACCTATACGAACCGGATCGGGGTCACCGCCCGGGCCGACCGGCTGGCCGACCTGACCGCCCGGCTGGCGCGCCACGGGCTGGAGGTGACCGCCTGGTACGGCGTGCGGGTGTTCACCGACACGGCGCCCGGCGACGCCGAACCGCCGCCGGACCTGGAGGCCCTGCTGACCTGCGAGGAACGCGCCGGGCACACTGATCCCTACCGCCGGGTGGCCGCCCTGCTGCACCTGATCGCGCGACGCCCGGGCTAGGGTGAGCTATGCGGCTCACAGCACTCGGGGGGTGCGGGGCGTGCTAGAGGAGCCCTGGCGGGAGCCGCTGGATGAGGCGTGGGTCGCGCTGGACCCTGTGGGTCCCGCCGCCTGGCCCGCCAGGCTCGAGGTGACCGGTGACGCTGGCCGTCTGCTGTCGCACCTGCCGGTCGAGGCCACGGCCATCGCCTGCGCCGGCGCCGCGCTGCTCGCCGCCGCGGCGCTGCACGCTGGGCGCGGCGGCGCTGTCGTGCGGTCTGCGCGGCTGGACCGGGGACACGTCGCGGCGGCCTTCAGGAGCGAGGCGTGGCTGCGGGTCAACGGCGAGGCGGCCGGGTCACAGTTCGCGCCGCTGTCGCGGTTCTGGCGGGCGGCTGACGGCTGGGTACGCACGCACGGAAACTACCCCTGGCACCAGGACGCCCTGCTGCGCGCGCTGGGTTGCGGCGCTGACCGCGAGGCGGTCGCGGCGGCCATCGCGGGCCTGGGCGCGCGCGCGGTCGAGGACCTGGTGACCAGCGCGGGCGGGGTCGCGGCCGCCGTCAGGACCGCGACCGAGTGGTGGGCGGAGCCGGCGGGCCAGGCGGTTGCCGCCGCGCCTCTGGTCGAGGGCTGCATGCGGCGGGACTCGTCGTGGGACGGGGTGTTCAGCTTCGAGGGTGCGCCGCCGCGGCGCCGGGCGGCCGGGTCACGGCCCGCGTCGGAGATCAGGGTGCTCGACCTCACCCGCGTCATCGCCGGGCCGGTGGCCACCCGCTACCTGGCCGCGCTCGGGGCCGACGTGCTCCGGCTGGATCCGCCGCACCGGCCGGAACTGCCGCTGCAGGCGCGTGACGGGCTGCTTGGCAAGCACAGCGCGCTGGTCGACTTCGGTACCACGGAGGGGTCCGCCCGGCTGCACGAGCTGCTATCTGGAGCCGACGTCCTCGTGCACGGATACCGGCCGGGGGCGCTCGACCGGTTCGGACTGGCCCCGCGGCATCTGGCTGAACGCCATCCCGGGCTGGTCGTGGTGAGCCTGTCGGCCTGGGGCAGCCGCGGCCCGTGGGGAGGCCGGCGCGGGTTCGACAGCATCGTTCAGGCGGCATGCGGCATCGCGGCCGCTGAATCCCCCGACGGGGAGCGCCCGGGAGCGCTGCCCTGCCAGCTTCTCGATCACGGCACCGGTTACCTCGCCGCGGCCACCGTGCTGCGCGCGCTGGCCGTGCAGGCCTCGCGGGGCGGCACGCTGTTCCGCGAGCTCAGCCTCGCCCGGACCGGACATTGGCTGCTCAGCCAGCCGCGAGGCGCCCCGGTGACGACGGCCGATGGTGACCCCGAGGCCTGGCTGACCACGATCGGCAGCGCCGAGGGCCCCGTCACCGCGGTGCGGCCGCTCGGCCGGCTGGACGGGCTGGAGCTGGCCTGGCCATCCCCGCTCACCCGGTACGGCGTCGACCCGCCCGCATGGCCATGACCGGTTCCGCCGGGCGGTAACGCAGTTGGACTACCGCGTCGTGCGCCTTAAGGTAAGTACTGCTGTGAGAGACAACGAGGTCATTGAGCGGATTGACGCGTTCTGCGACGCTGTCCCGCGCCGCCGGGCCCGGCCCGACGAGTACGGCCCGCTCGTGATCTTCGTTCCCACCGGCTCGGGATGGCCGTACTATGCGCGGCCGAGACGCGGCTCGCGGCCGCCGGTCACCGCCGCCGATATCCGCGCGGTACGCGCCCGGCAGCGCGAGCTGATCATTCCCGAGTCCTTCGAGTGGATCGAGCAGACCGCGCCCGAGATGGCGGCGGCCGCCGCGGAGGCGGGCCTGGAGGTCCTGGCGCACCCCCTCATGGTGCTAGCCGGGCCCGTACGCGTCCCGCCGCTGCCGCCGGGGATCACCGCACGGATCGTGCTGCCCGAAGATCCGGAACTCGACCGCGTCTGGGCTGTCCCGGCCGTGGCGTTCAGTCATCCGGGGACGGGCGCAGGCGAGGCAGGCGCGGCCGAGCGGGACAAGATCGCCGCGGACCACGACGCCGGCACGATCGCGATGCTGCGCGAGCGGCTGCGGTCGGGGCACTCGGTGCTGGCCGCCGCGTTCGGCCCGGATGGCCCGCTCGCGGCGGGAAGCTGCCAGGCGGTGGACAGCGTCGCCGAGATTACCGGCGTCGGCGTGTTGCCGTCGGATCGCCGCCGGGGCCTCGGCGCGGCGGTCACCGCGCTGCTGGCGGCGGACGCCCGGGACCGCGGGGTGCAGACTATCTTCCTGTCCGCCAGCGACGACGCGGTGGCCCGGGTCTACGCCAGGATCGGCTTCCGCCAGGTCGGCACCGCCATGATCGCCGAGCCCGCCCGCTAGCCGCCTGCCCGCGGGGACCCCGGAAGCTGAGCGGCATCAGGACCGGCGTCCTGACGGCGGTCGGCATGGGTAGCGACACGATGGCATGGAGCGGCAGGACTAATCTCTCGGCCAGGCGAAGACCGGGCCTCGGGCGCGTAGGGTCACCGGCGAGCCGATCGACAGGTGATGCCCGCCGGCCACCCGCACGATGATCGTCCGGCCTTCGGCGTCGTGCTCCGGCCTGACGTGAACGACGGTGTCGTGACCGTGGTAGCCGTACGCGGTCACCCGGGCCGTGATACCACCATCGTTTGGCTCCAGGTCGATCTGCTCGGGCCGGATCAGGACGGTCACCTGATCGCCGCCACCTGTGGCAGCGGCAGGGTCGAGCGGCAGCTCACCGAGGAGGGTCTTCACCACGTGGCCGTTCAGCACGCCTTCGAGCAGGTTGGCGTCCCCGCTGAAACTGGCCAGGGCGGCGTCGGCCGGCCGGCTGTAGAGGTCCTCGGGCGTGCCGCACTGCGCGATCTTCCCGTCGCGCAGCGCCGCGACCTGGTCGGCCATGGACAGGGCCTCGTCCTGGTCGTGGGTGACCAGCACGGCCGTGGTCCCGGCCCGGCGGAAGATCTCGTGGACGTCGGCGCGGATGCTGGCCCGCAGGTGGGCGTCCAGCGAGGCGAACGGCTCGTCGAGCAGCACCACCGCAGGCTCGATGGCCAGCGCCCTAGCCAGCGCGACCCTCTGCTGTTGCCCTCCGGAAAGTTGATGCGGGTACCGGCGACCGAGCCCGCCCAGGCCGACCGCCTCCAGCATGCTGGTCACCTTGCCGCCACGGCGTTCCCGGGCGGGAAGCCCGAACCCGACGTTAGCCTCGACGGTCAGGTGCGGAAACAGGCTGCCCTCCTGCGGCACGTAGCCGATGCGGCGCCGCTCTGGCGCGAGGTGGACCCCGGGGCCGTCGACGAGGGCATCGCCGATGCTGATCGTGCCTGCGTCGGCGCGCTCGAAGCCGGCCAGCAGCCGCAGCAGGGTCGTCTTCCCGCTACCGGACGGGCCGAGGATGGCCGTCAGGGACCCGGCTGGCACCTCAAGGTCCACGCCGGTCAGGACCGGATGGACCCCGAAGGCCTTGTGCAGGCCGGAGACCGCGACTTGCCGCATGCCCTCATCCTCGCGCTTGAGCCGGGCGGTTGAAGAATCTGCCCAGGACATAGCTTGGCACGGCCGCGATGATGATCATGACCAAGGCGAACGGCGCGGCCTGGCTGTAGGAGAGATTGGACTCGTACGCCCAGAACTGCGTGGCCAGCGTCTGCGTGCCGGTCGGGATGAGCAGCAGCGTGGCGGTGAGTTCGGTGACCGCGGACAGAAAGACCAGGCAGAACGCGGCAACCAGGCCGGGCCCGGCGAGCCGCACGGTCACCCGGCCCAGCACGGCCAGCCTGCGCTGGCCCAGGGATCTGGCCATCTCGTCGAGGCTGACCGGCGCCCTGACCAGCGACGCCTTGACCCCGACCAGCGCGAGCGGGAAGAACATGATCGCGTAGCAGACGATGAGCAGCATCGCGGTCCCGTAGCCGAATCCGGCCGCGTAGCGCTCGGTGAAGTAGGACAGGGCGAAGGCGATGACCACGCCCGGCATGCCCAGGACCAGGTAGGTGCTGCGCTCCAGGAAATAACGCATCCGCCCGCTGTGCCGGATGGCCAGCAGGGCCACCGGGAAGGCCATGACCGTGCCCAGGGCGGCGGCGGCTCCGCCGTACAGGGCAGTGTGCCCGGCGGCGTTGAGCAGGGAGACGTTGGCCCCGCCGGACAGCGCCGGAGGGAGGCCTTCGGCCATCCAGTACACGGCCGAGCCGACCGGGACACCGAGCGCGGCCAGGACGAGCGCGGCGAACAGGGCGAGCACCGGCCAGCGCGTCCAGCCGAGTTGCTGGGGTGGGCTGATCCGCTGGGCCATCGGGCCGGACCTGGCCACCCGGCCCCGGCCCCTCAGCATGCCCTCCCCGGCCAGCACGAGGAGGCTGAGCAGGACCAGGACCAGGGAGAGCGCGCAGGAGGCGGCGAAGCTGTAGCCGTTGAACTCGGTGAAGATCTCGGTGGTGAAGGTCTGGTAACCGAGGATCTCGAAGGCGCCGTACTCGGCCAGCAGGACGAGCGCGACCAGCAGGCAGCCGCCGAGGATGGCGCCTTTGGCCTGGCCGAGCGTGATCCGCACGAAGGTGCGGACCCGGCCGGAGCCGAGGCTCCGGGCGACCTCCTCCTGGCCGGGGTCCGCGCTGCGCAGGCTGGCCGCGACCGGCAGGTACACCAGCGGGTAGACGGCCAGGGTCATCACGATGACCGCGCCACGGAAGCCGTGCGCCCAGGTCCACAGGGAGTTCCAGCCGAAGCTCACCACGAAGTCCGGGATCGCCAGCGGCACGACTACGAGCACGGCCCACACCCGGCGGCCGGGCAGGTCGGTCCGCTCGACGCACCAGGCGGCGCCGGTTCCCAGCACGGCACACGCCACGGTGACCACGACGGTGAGCCGGACGGTGTTCCAGAGCAGCATGCCGGTCAGTGGCCGGAAGATGAGGTGCGCCAGTTCTGACCATCCGACGCCGTGCGCCTCGATCAGCAGGAAGACCAGCGGCAGCGCCAGCACCGCCGCCACCAGGTAGCTGACCGTGAGCAGCGCCACCGGGCGGCGAGGGCGCCGTGCGGCCACGACAGCCTGCTCGGTCAGTGTTCCTGCGGCCATCAGCGACTCGCGTTCATCGGGCGCCTGCTCATAGCAGCCCAGCCTGGCGGAGCAGGTCAATCGCCGTCGAGCCGTCGCCGAGGTCGGCGATCGTGATCGGGTTCGGCTGAAGCTGGCTGAACGGCGTCTCCGGTGCCGAGGTCGTGACGCCGGCCGCGAGCGGGTACTCGTAGCTCTGCTCGTCGCCGGACGCCCGCGCGATGATGTCCTGGCCCTGCTGGCTGACCAGGAAGGCGAGGAACTTCTGCGCCGCCGCCTGGTTCTTGCTCGACTTCAGCACCGCCGCGCCGGAGACGTTGATCACGTATCCGGGGTCATGCGGGGCGAAGTAGGTGATCTTGGAGTGCATCGCGGACGCGCCGATCTCGGCCTGCAGCCGGTACCAGTAATACTGGTTGATGACGCCGAACGCGACCTGGCCGCGGTTCACCTCATCGGCAATCGTCTCGTTGTCCGGGACGAGGTGGCTCGCGGCGGTCGACTTGATGCCGTCAAGCCAGCTCAGCGTGGCCGCCTGGCCGTAGGTCCTCAGCACCGAGGTGACGATCGGCTGGAAGTCGGTCTCTCCGGCGGCGAAGGCGAGCTCGCCCTTGTACTTCGGGTCGGCGAGCTGCATGACGCTGGTCGGAAGCTGGCTCTCGGCGATGAGCGAGGGGTTGTAGATGAGCACGCTGACCCGCGCGGACACCCCCACCCAGTCCCCCTGCGGGGAGTTATACCTGGCCGGCGTGCGCGCCAGCGTGCTCGGGTCCACCGGGGACAGCAGGCCCTTTTCCTGCAGGAATTCGAGGGCGGGCGAGTTTTCCGTGTAGAAGACGTCGGCCGGGGAGTGCGAGCCCTGCACCGCGATCAGGTTGGCGAGCGTGTCCTCGTCGTCGTTGCGGACGTTGACGGTGATCCCGGTCTGCTTCTCGAACGCGGCCACCAGCCCGTCGGTGGTCTGTTCGTGCTGGCCGCTGTACAGGGTGATCGACTGCGCGGGCGAGCCCGGCGAGCCTGAGCCTGATGAGCTGCAGCCCGCGAGGACCGCGCAGGCCGCCAGCATGCTGCAGGCCGCGGCGGCTGGCCAGCGCATCATGAGGCCACACCTGGGCAGATCGAGTTGAGCTCGTTGCTGGCCATCGTGACGGCCTCCTTGGCGTCGCTGCTCTTTCCGTTGCTGGCGAAGAACTTCTGGTAAGCGTCGGCGAGCTGGGTGATGGTATCGCGAAGCGCCCGGTCCGGCCGGACCGCTTAGGCTCGCTGTGTCTCGGTTGATCATGTACCGTTCCCGTGCTCGCGACCCGACTTCGACCGCAGCAAATTAGCTTAGGCTAACCTAACAAGCCGTGCCAGCCGTATCGTGGGTACCGTCCCGGCGCCGGCCCAGGGAGCCAAGGCCGCCCGCGGCATTGCGGATGCATCGCTCACCCGGCAGCAGTGGGCTGGCTACGCTGGAATGCAGCCATTCCAGCTGGTCTGCCCCGCGGGGCAGCCCGTAGTATTCAGGACTTCGCCATTGGCATGAAGGGCAGGCATTCGTCAGGGGCGCCCACACGGACCGCCGCGCTCCTCGCGGTCGGCGGCGTTGGCTTGCTCATAGCCGCCGGCATCGTCGCGATCCTCACCCTACCGGGATCGAGAGCCCAGCAGCCCGGGCGCGGGACCGCCGCCGTGACAGAGCCCGGCTTCTCCAGCCGGCCGCCGATGGCGACCACCGCGGTGGGTGAACCAGATCCGCTCGGAACGGCGGCGATCTCGTACGTGTCGAGCCGGGCGGGCGTCGTCCTGGCCGCGGTCTACGATCTGCGCACGGACCGGACATGGCGCCTCGGGCAGGGGCAACCGCAGGACGAGGCGAGCGTGGTCAAGCTCGACGTGCTCGAGACGCTGCTGGCCGGGCTGAGCCGAAGCGGGGCCGCGCTGTCCGCCAGTGACCGGACGCTGGCCGAGCAGATGATCGAGGACAGCGACAACGACGCGGCGACCAGCCTGTGGTACCAGGTCGGCGGGGCCAGCGGTATCCGGTCGTTCAACTCCGCGGCTGGCCTGGCCGACACGGCTCCTTCGTCGTGCGTGAACTGCGCGGGATTCCCCTGGCCCGGATGGGGGCTGACCACGACGGTCCCCGGCGATCAGCTCACCCTGCTGCGGGCGCTGGTCGAGCCGAACCCGCTGCTCACGGCCGCCGACCGCAGCTACGTCTTGTCCCTGATGGAAAACGTGACGCCGACGCAGCGGTGGGGTGTCTCCAGCGGCGTCCCAGTCCAGGCCACGGTGGCGCTCAAGAACGGCTGGCTCCCCCTGAACAGCGCGGACAGTGACTGGCAGGTCAATAGCGTGGGTTGGATCTCGGGCCGCGGCCGGGATTACCTGATCGCCGTGCTGACCACGGGAAACCCGACCGAGCGGTACGGGATCGACACGATCGACCAGCTGGCCGCCATGGTCTGGGACGACATGGGCTGAGCGGCCGGCGCGGCGATCCCGGTCAGAGCGGGCGGCCGTGCTCCGCCGCGGCCGACCCTCGCTGCCTGGCCAGCGCGGCCGGAGTCAGGCCCGCCAGGGCACGGCATTCCCTGGTCAGGTGCGCCTGGTCCGCGTAGCCGGCCTGTACCGCCAGAGCGGCCAGGTCGTGAGCGGCCTGTCCGCTGGGCAGGCCGGCGTCGATCCGGGCGACGAACCGGCGGAAACGGAGCACCCGCTGCAGGGTCTTGGGGCCGTAGCCGACCACTGCGTGGCAACGGCGGCGTAGTTGCCGCATGCTCAGCCCGACTTCCGCCGCGACGTCTTCGGCCCGCGCCCGCGGGTCGGCCAGCAGGACCGTGGCCCGGGCTGCGGCCGGGTCGGGGTCGCCGTCGGCGACGAGGGCGGCGCCCAGCTCCAGGGCGCGGATGGCGGCGGTATCGGGGTCCAGCGTTCCCGGCAGCCGACTGGCGTCGCGACGGCGCAGATCCTGCAGGTCGACGCGCTGGTCGCGGAGCTCGCTCAGCGGAACGCCGAGCGACGGGCCGCCGGCCGAAGGCCGGAAACGGACGCCGATGACGATCGTTCCGGCCTTCAGCCTGGTCCGGACCGGACCGGTGTCGGGGCCGGCGACGAACGCGCCCCGACCCTGCTCCCAGATCAGGTCGCTGCACGCGTCCGGCAGCACCAGGCCGTCCCGATCCTGGCCGCCGTCCGGGGTGACCTGCGCCCACAGGCAGGCAATGGCCTGCCGCAGCCCGGCCGGGGCCGACCATTCCGTGTAGCCCGGCGGCAGGTCTCGCGCACGGACAGGCTGGAGGGCCATCTTGCCAGCGTGCCACGGAGGTGGCCGTTTCGTTCAAGACGAGAAGGCTCGGTCGTGCTGTCATAGACCGATGAATGCACCTGACTTCGATGCGGCCGCCGCCTTCATCGCCGCGAACGCGAGGGTCATCGACCGACGCAGGTTCGAGCGGCTGTTCGCCGGCGGCGCCGCCCAGCCCGTGCGGGACGCGGTCGCCGCCTACCGCAACGACGACGGCGGGTTCGGGCATGCGCTCGAACCGGACTGCCGGGCCCCCGGCAGCCAGTCCCTGGCCGTCGAGATGGCGCTGCGGATCATGGACGAGACCGATGCGTGGGACGAAGCGCTGGTCCGCGGCGCCTGCGACTGGCTCGCGACGGTCGCGCCCGCCGAAGGCGGCGTGGCCTTCGCCGAGCCGACGCTGGCCGGCTGGCCGCACGCGCCCTGGTGGATGGCTGAGGAGGGGCATCCCGCCTCGGTCATCGCCACCGCCCTGATCGCGGGCACGCTGCACGCCCGCGGGTTCAGCCATCCCTGGCTCGACCAGGCCACCGAACTGGTGTGGACACGGATCGATACCTTGGCCGATCCAGGGCCGTACGACCTGCGCGCCGTGTTCAGCTTCCTCCAGCGGGTGCCGGACCGGGACCGGGCCCGGGAGGTGTTCGGCCGGGTCGGTCCGCTGATCCTCGACCGGAAGCTGGTGACGCTCGATCCGGAGGCACCAGGCGAGGCGCACTTCCCGCTTGACTTCGCGCCCGAGCCCGATTCACTGGCCCGCGAGCTGTTCGACCACACGACGATCAAGGCGCACCTGGACTTCCTGGCGCACGCCCAGCTCGAGGACGGCGGCTGGACGTTCAACTGGCTGGCCTGGTCACCGGCCGCCGAACGGGAGTGGCGCGGCTTCCTCACCGTCGATGCGCTGCGCATCCTGCGGGCCAATGGGTACCTGGCCTACCCGTAGAACAGGGGCTCCATGACCGTTCGGGCGCGGCGGGCGGCCCGGCGGTAGTCCTGCTCGAGCGCCTGCGCGGCGTCGCCGGGCGAGTAGCCGAGCAGACGGGCCACCGCGGTCAGCTCGCCGTGCCGGGTCGGCAGCGTGTCGCCGGGACGACCGCGGACCAGCACGATCGCGTTCCTGATCCGCGCGGCCAGCTGCCAGGCGGCCATGAGCTCGGCCGCGTCGCCGGCCGGGAGCAGGCCGTCCTGCACCGCCGCCGCCATCGCCTCGCCGGTCCGGGTGGTGCGCAGGCCCGGTACCGCATGGGCATGCTGCAACTGGAGCAACTGGATCGTCCACTCCACGTCAGACAGGCCGCCCGGTCCGAGCTTGACGTGCAGCGCCCGGTCTGCGCCGCGCGGAATCCGCTCGGCCTCGACCCGCGCCTTGACGCGGCGGATCTCGCGGACGGCGGCCAGCTCGATCCCGTCCAGGGGGTACCGGAACTCGGCGATCATCCGGGTGAAGCTGGCCCCGAGCCCCGCGTCTCCCGCGGCCGGCTCGGCACGCAGTAGAGCCTGCGCCTCCCACGGTGCGGACCGCCCGCGGTAGTAGGCCCGGTAGGCGGCCAGCGTGCGCACCAGGGGGCCCTGTCGGCCGTCCGGCCGCAGGTCGGCGTCCACGACCAGGGCCGGGTCGGGTACCGGCAGGGCGAGCAGCCGCCGCAGCTCGGCGGCCACCGATTGAGCGGCGTCCGAGGCATCCCGTTCCGGCTGGCCCGGGATCGGATCGTGCACGAACAGCACGTCCGCGTCGCTGCCGTAGCCGCACTCGTGACCGCCGAACCGGCCCATCGCGATGACGGCGAACCGGGTCGGCAGCGGCCGCCGCAGCTCAGCAGAGACCTTCCTGACGGCCACATCCAGCGCGGTCCGCACCGTCGCCCCGGTGACGCCGGTCAGCGCCTCAGCTGTGGCATCGAGGCCCTCGGTGACCCCCAGGACGTCGGCGGCGGCGATCCGGAGCAGTTCGCGGCGCCGGACCGACCGGATCGCCGATACCGCGGCCTCCGCGTCGTCGTCGTAGCGCTGGGCCGCCGCCATCATCTCCGAACACAGCGCCGCCAGGCTCCGGGGCGCGAGCTCGGCGTTGTCGCCGAACATCGCAACCGCGTCGGGCGCGCGCAGCAGCAGGCCCGTCGCGTAGCGGCTGGACGCCAGCACGCGTGCCATCTGCTCGGCCGCCTTGGTCTCGTCCCGCAGCAGCCGCAGGTACCATGGGCTCTCCCCCAGCGCCTCGCTGACCTGGCGGAAGGCCAGCAGGCCCGCGTCGGGCTCGGCGGCGTCGGCGAACCAGCCGAGCAGCACGGGCAGCAGGGTGCGCTGGATCGCCGCGCGCCGCGAGACACCCGCGGTCAGCGCGTCGATGTGCCGCAGCGCGCCGGCCGGGTCGACGTAGCCGAGCGCCTCGAGCCGGGCCCGAGCCTCGGCCGGCGTCAGTCGGGCGGCGTCAGATGGGAGCCGGGCCACCGCCTCCAGCAGCGGGCGGTAGAACAGCTTCTCGTGCAGCCGACGCACCTGCCGGGCGTGCCGCCGCCACATGCCGTCGAACTCGGCCGCCGGGTCGGAGCGGTTCGTGGTACCCGGGGGCGGGTACCACGGTCCGTTCGGCAGATCAAAAGATCTCATCGCCCGGCCCAGCCTGCGAAGTACGGCGGGATCCTCCGGCAGGATGTGAGTCCGGCTCAGCCGGTACAGCTGAAGCAGGTGCTCGGTACGGCGCAGGAACCGGTAGGCGGCAGCCAGTTCCTCGGCGTCGGCGCGGCCGACGTACCCGCCCGCGGCCAGCGCCGCCAGCGCTGGCAGCGTCCCGGGGGCGCGCAGGGTCTCGTCGGTGCGGCCGTGCACGAGCTGCAGGAGCTGCACGGCGAACTCGATGTCGCGCAGCCCGCCGGGTCCGAGCTTGATCTCGCGCCCGGCCTGCCGGGCGGGCAGCGACTGCTCCACCCGGCGGCGCATGGCCTGGGTGTCCTCGACGAAGTGCTCGCGGCGCGCCGCCTGCCAGACCAGCGGGGCGAAGGTGTCCGCGTAGGCCTGGCCGAGCGCCATGTCGCCCGCCACCGGCCGGGCCTTGAGCAGGGCCTGGAACTCCCAGGTCTTGGCCCAGCGCTCGTAGTAGGCCCGGTGGCTGGCCAAGGTGCGGACCAGCGGGCCCTGGCGGCCCTCGGGGCGCAGGTTCGGGTCGACCGGGAAGATGCTGCCCTCAGGGGTGGACCGCGTGCAGACGCCGATCAGGCCGACGGCCAGGCGGCCGGCGGTGGCCAGCGCCGCGGTCTCGTCCCCGGCGCTGCTCCCATTCCCGGCCGCGTTCCCGGACCTGCTGCCTGGGCCGTTCCCGGCCGGGCCGGTGACCGGTTCGGCCACGAAGATCACGTCAACGTCGCTGGCGTAGTTCAGCTCGCGGGCGCCGCACTTGCCCATGGCCACCACGGCGAGCCGACACGGCGCGGATCCGGGGGGCAGCTCGGCCCTGGCCACGGCGAGCGCCGCCTCGAGGACCGCGGCGGCGATATCGGCCAGTTCCTCGACCACCTCTTCCACGCTGACGACTGCGGTCATGTCGCGCGCCGCGAGGTGCAGCAGTCGGCGCCGGTACGCCGCGGCCAGCGCCGCGGCCGGGTCTTGCTTACCCGGTTCCAGGCTGGCGACCGGCTCGGCCAGGCGCGGGTTGGCCCCGACCGCCTGCAGCATCTGCTCGCGTAGTTCGGCCGGATCGGGGCGGTCGGCGGACCCGCGCAGCAGCTCGCAGTCGCCGGGATGCCGGGTCAGGTGGTCGGCCAGGCCGGCGCTGACGCCGAGGACGGCGGTCAGCCGGTCACGGAACTCGGGCTCATCTCGCAACGCTTGGCGCAGGGCCGGTGCGTCGTCCGCGGCGCCGAACACCCGGGCCAGCCCGGTCAGGGCTAGGTCGGGATCAGCAGCGGCGGCCAGTGCGGTCAGCAGCGGGTCGGCACCCGGCTCGCTTCGCGCAGGGTCAGAGTCCGTGCCGCCGAGATCGGTGAGCAGCAGGCGCTCGGCCCGCGTGGCGTCCGCGAAACCCAGCCGGGCCAGGCGCCCCGCCAGCGTGGTCCGCGAACCGTTCACCCCAGCAAACTAACTGATCCCCGCAGGGACGGTAATGGGAAGATAGAGGGATGAAGTATCTGCACATCGCGGGCAAGTGGACGCCGGCCGCGGATGAGGGCACATCCCAGACCATTAACCCGTTCGACGCGTCCCCGCTGGAGACCGTGGCCGAGGCGTCTCCGGCCGATGTCGACGCGGCCGTCTCGGCCGCCCGGGACGCCTTCGACGACGGCCCGTGGCGCCGGTCCACGCTCACCGAGCGGACCGCGCTGCTCGGCAAGATCGCCGACCTGCTGCAGCGTGACCGCGAGCAGCTGGCGCACACCGAGAGCCTGGACACCGGCAAGACGCTGAACGAGGCGCGCGCCGACGTAGATGACACGACCGCGGTGTTCCGCTACTACGCGGGGATGGCGGGCACACAGGCGGGGCGCGTGGTCGACCCGGGCCGGCCAGGGGTGGTCAGCCGGATCACGCACGAGCCGGTCGGAGTGTGCGCGCTCATCGCCCCGTGGAACTACCCACTGCTGCAGATCTCCTGGAAGCTCGCGCCCGCGCTCGCGGCGGGTAACACGACGGTGGCCAAGCCCAGCGAGCTGACCCCGTTGTCCACGGTGGCGCTGGTCGGGCTGGTCGAGGAGGCCGGGGTCCCGCCGGGCGTGGTGAACCTGCTGCTCGGCCAGGGCGGGACGGTGGGCCAGGCGCTGGTCGCGCACCCCGGGGTG
>Ga0187781_10001245_pt1 | contig 19247 bp, 15 predicted proteins | sample 0715_SJ02_MP02_2_FD_132447 | JGI IMG/M metagenome (GOLD analysis project Ga0187781, IMG submission 132447) | Tropical peat soil microbial communities from peatlands in Department of Meta, Colombia - 0715_SJ02_MP02_20_MG | ecosystem: Environmental > Terrestrial > Soil > Wetlands > Peat | place... | reverse complement strand
GGGGCGGAGCCGATTTCATTTGCGCGGGCATGTTTGATTTTCAGCTTAAAGAAGATGTGGGAATTGCCAAGAAGATCCTGGCTGAGAATCTGGATCGGACGCGCCCCTGGATGGCGTAGAGGTTGAAGGGGCGCCCCTTGTGGGTGCCCTGGGGCTGCCCCTAATGTCCTGTCCTTGACAGTTGGCGGTGAGCCGATCGGCAGGGACCCCCTCACCCGGACCGCCCCGGCTGAAGAAAGCGCCGGCTGCCGTCCACCCTCTCCCCCCAGGGGGAGAGGGGCATGGTCAGCGGTTACGGCTAGTCGATAACCCAGAGTTGTAGGCCTACACATAACAGGCGCCTACAAGGGGCGCCCCTGCACCATCGGGCGGCCACAAAGGCCGCACCTGCGTCGAGGAGACGATTCTATGAAATGTTCGCTGGCGCGCTGGCTGCGCGGAATGGCGTATGGGGTGACGATCGCCGCCATGCTTCGCCCCTTGCCCGGCCAGGACAACCGGCTTGCCCAAACCCCACCCATGGGTTGGAATGATTGGTACCAGTACGAGTGCAAGGTCAGCGACAGCATCCTGCGCGCCAACGCCGATGCGCTGGTGGCGAAGGGGATGAAAGCCGCCGGCTACGTGTACGTCAACATCGACGATTGCTGGCAAGGCAAGCGCGACGCCAAGGGCCTCATCCACCCCAACGAGCGGTTTCCCGATATGAAGGCCCTGGGCGACTACATTCACAGCAAAGGGCTGAAGTTCGGCATCTATTCTTCGCCCGGCCCGAAAACCTGCGGTGGATATGAGGGCAGCTACCGGCACGAAGAGCAGGACGCGCAAAGCTACGCGAACTGGGGCGTGGACTTCGTGAAGTACGATTGGTGCAGCGCGGCGACGGTCTACAAGCCTGAGGAGATGCGGGGAGCCTACAAGAAAATGCACGACGCCCTCCGCCGCACCGGCCGCCCCATGGTTTACAGCCTTTGCCAGTATGGGCTCGAGGCGGTCTGGCGGTGGGGGCCTGAGGTGGGCGGCAACATGTGGCGCACCACGGACGATATCGGCGGTGACTACGACAGGGTTTCGCTCTTCGGCTTCCAGCACAACGGTCTCGAGAGATTCGTAGGACCGGGACACTGGAACGACCCGGACATCCTGCAGATCGGGATCGGAAAACTGAACGACGACGAAGGCCACACCCAGATGACCCTGTGGTGCTTGCTGGCCGCTCCGTTGTTGGCCGGAAACGACCTGACCAGGATGAGCCGGGAAACGCTCGAGATTCTGACCAATCCGGAGGTGATCGCAGTCGATCAGGACTCGCTCGGGGCGGGAGGACACCGAGTGTGGCAAGAGGGGCCTTTGGAGGTCTGGGTGAAGCCGCTGGCCGATGGCAGCAAGGCGGTCGGGCTTTTCAACCGGAGCGGGTCAGCGCTCCCCATATCAGTCCGCTTCGGGATGCTGGGGCTTGGCCATTCCGCTGAAGTTCGCGATCTGTGGGCGCGGAAGGACGTCGGCACGCTTTCGGACAAATACACCACGGAAGTGCCGAGGCACGGTGCGGCGCTGATCAAAGTGAAATGATCTACCCAGCGCGCTTCCTGGCGGGTCGGTACTTCGCCAGGTATTCGTCGAGGTCCTGATCGGAAACAGTAAGGTGCTGCTGGAGCCGCACTTCGGCCGTTTCGGCGAGAAGCTCCCTCTGAAGTTTCTGGTAGCAGAGTGCAGCCCCATCCTGGTACGGAAAGTGCCTTTCCTCGAAGGCGCGGTTCGAGATGGTCAGGATGAATTCACGGTCTTCCGACTTTACTCCCACAACCCTGTAGGAGTAGTCCCTGCCGCGTGGCTTAAGTTGGAAACCTGTGTATTGGATAACGGCGCTCACGGTGGTGGATGCCCTCCTCATGACCGATTGCCCTAAGCAGAAGTCCAACAAATCACCGGCCCTGCGGGGACGCTGCTCCTCTGCTTGTCGGTCAACAGAATGATGAACCCTATAGTATACACGTTTAGGGCCAATCGCACCAGACTTTTTTCACATGGGCGGCGGCCAAAGCTCAAGCTTTCCGCTGAAGGGGTCGGATGATCATCACTTCCGTAGCCTTAATAAGCGCCGCGGCTATATCGCCCACCTTGAGGTCGAGGTCGCGGGAGGCATCGCTGGTGATGATGGAGGTGACTGATTGTCCGCCCACGTCGAGCACCACTTTGGTCAACAGACCTATGGTCTGCAGCTTGATGATGCGCCCCACCAACTGGTTTCGCCCGCTGATCACATGCTCGAGCCCCGCACCCGCCCCTGAAACCGGAGTGGCGGGCGAGACCTGAGCGGTGGAGGGAAGCGCCCCGGCGTGCCCGCGTTCGCCTCTTTGAAAGAGCAGCCGGTCAACCTCCGAGCGCGGCACGCGATGATGCCCGCCCGGGGTCGTCACCGTCTTGATCTTGCGTTTGTAGATCCATTGTTTCAAAGTCGGATAGCTTACGCCCAACTCTCGCGCCGCTTCCGGAACATGAAGCAGTTCCATGAATACCCTCGCCTCGGACCAAGCCTCTAGAGCAATTGTATACGAATCAATACGATTGGGAAACCAGGCGGATCAAGTAGAGAGTTTCCGGCTGCGCGCCCGCTACACGGCTTACGGCCGGACTTTGGGGAGGCTAGTGGTGGAGCTGCAAGGCCAATCTCAGCTCGGAAGGGGAGCTTTCAAATTGGACTTATTGAGCGCACGGACGAGCTGGCCTTCCACGGTCTCTTTCGACGTCCCGCGCGCCACCGCAATCTCGTCCACCAAGAGCTGCCAGGCGCGGTCCATCATCTTCTTCTCACGGAATGAAAGAGGCTTGGCCTGATTCAGGATGATGAGAGTCTTCAGCACTTCAGCAACTTGCTGAAGCGAGCCATTTCGCATTTTCTCGGAATTCTCCTTGAATCGGCCCTTCCAGTCCTGCGGAGACTTGCTTGAGCCCTTCTGCAAGTAATCAACGATCGTGCTTATTTCGCTGCTTCGAGTCACCCGCCTCAAACCGACGTTGTCCACGCTGCTGGTGGGCACAATCACCCGCATACTGCCGGAGGCAAGCCGCAGAAGATAGAACATCTCGGGCTGGCCGGTGAGGTTCCGGGTGGATATCTGTTCGACGATACCCACACCTTGATTGGGATAGACCACCTTGTCGCCTATCTGAAAAGACATAATTTCCTCGATTATCGCTAGATCGAATGAGAGACTCAACCGTCTAACATAGCTCCGCCACTGTCCAAAGTCAAGCGCCGAATGAGGGTCTCTCCGGGATTACCCCAATTTAAACCTAGTGTATGACCCTTAAGAGGCCTTGGGCGGTGGACTAGCCTAATCCGATGGGACACACCGCCGGCGCCTCCCACAATTCGCAGTGGGGCTAAAGGGAGCGCAGGAAATTGATAAGGTCCTGTTGATCCCTAGCGTGCAGCTTATTGAAAGCGTCGATCACCTTATTGGCCTCGCTGCCGCGGCTCTGGTGAAACTCGATAGCCTGCACCAAGTCTTTGGTTCGCCCGTCGTGGAGGAAGAAAATCCGTTGCCCGACGCCCCAGAGTGGAGCGGTGCGGAACTCATCCGGACCGGCGGCGCCTTGAGTGATGCCATCGGCGAGACCGACGCCCATGTGGTGGAGCAGGACGTCGGAGAAGAGGTTCACCGTTTGGTTGGAGAGCGCCGCGCTCGGCACGGTCGTCGAGCCGCTCGCAATCATCTTGCCGGTGGTAAACGACGGCGTGTGGCAAACCGCACATCCGATCTTGGTGAAAACCGCCCGTCCGTTCGCCGTGGACGGCGTTTCAGGGGCTGGGGAGGGCGGCGCCAGCATGCGCATGAAATCGGCGAACGCCTCGATATCCGAAATGGTGGCGGTGTTGATATTGGCGTTGCTAGTGGGTGTTGCCGTGAAGTTGAGTGTGTCATTGGGCGATGCGACGAAAACGCAACTCGGCGTCTCGTCGCGCTCTTGGGGGAATAACTGGTTCGAGATTCCCATCTCCACGTTATAGGCTTCGCCTGCGAACATCAGCAGGGATTTGTTCTGCGCCTTCCACCCAAAGCGCGTGATAGTCCCGTCGTTGGCACTGCGATTCACGTTGCCGCTCAGAATCGCATTGGGATGGCCGGAAACGCCTAGCCGCGCTTTTAGCTCCGAATTGGCTTGCATATTGGCGAGAATCGCCGAGTCGGGGATTGACTCGAGCAGCCCGTCGCCAAACACCGGGGTGGGGATGCGAAAGATGATATTGGGATTCCCGCCCTGGCCGCTGAGCGGATTGCCAGCGGGCAGGAAGTCGGGCTGCGCGATATTGCAGCCCGGGGCGTCGGCACGGCCCGTAATGACGAAGAGGTTGTGCACGTTGCCGTCAGGAGTGCCATTGGTGTTCAGCTTAAAGCGCGCTTCACGGACGGGGCCATTTTGCGTGATGAACCAGGGCACCACGTTTTTTGCGCCATCCAGAGTGGCGATGGCGATCTCGGGGTTCTGGGCCGGGCTCGTCCCCCCAATGGCGGGTTGAGAGTGGCAGGAAGAGCACTGGTTGGAGTTGAAGCGCGGCCCCAGTCCATTGTTCGCCCCTCCCGCGACGACCTCGACCTCCTGGAACCTGGCGAACCCATCCTGGAAGAACGCGGTCTCGTCAGTCGTAAGGCCGGGCAGGGGCGCTCCCCCACCCGGCGCACCACCTCGCACACCAGGATCGACGGCCTTCGGCGCTTTCGGACTTGGAGCACAGAGGCAGGTTGCCAGAGCCGCAACTGCCACTCCACCCAAAACACCAAGACTGAAAACCCGGGGTATTGCCATGACTCACCTCCGGTCGAAGCGTAATTAGAAGTGCAAAAGTAACCCCGCGGCCAGTAGGCTCGATCCTGTTTTGTCCATTGACCCTGCTTATGAACCTTTTAGCAGGAAACCCGGCATGGCGTCAAGTACGTCGATTAGGCAGTACGCGGATTAGGCAAAAAGCGTTGTATACTAGGTACGATGAGAATTGGGGCCGGATTGAAATGTTGCAAAACCTTCTAGTCGGCTGCGCTGGTGTCGTGATCCTCGTCGCCAGCCAGATTTTCTGGGTTGGGCAGTTTCGGAAGTGGTTGATCTCGCTAATCCCTAGCGCAGTTTGGCGCCGTCGCGTCGTCTTCGCCGGTTTGGCAGCTTATCTTGGCCTGTTGTCCTATAACCTGCTGCCGTCTTGGATTCGGACGGTTGCCAGCCGGCTGTCGTCTGTAGCCGTGGCGCGAGGCGACGCAGCCGCGCGTCTGACGGCCTTCGGACCGCTGAATCGTTCCCACTTGTGGGGATGGCTGCGGGGCGCGCGCGTCCCCGAACCCACTCATCTCACTTTGCGCGCCGCTCTGCTTCAGGGGCCTTTCCAGTGGTGGATATTCTGCTCGCTATTGGGATTTCTAATTGTGGTCCTGTTGGGGTTAGGGGACCGGATCGGCCAAGCGGTCCGCTGGCTGTACCGGCGAATCGTGAAGGCAGGCCGCGCCGTGCCGATGCCCAATCCCGTCTCGCTGGCGCGGCGCCGTTTTCTCGAGAGGACGGCCGTGGCCATGAGCACGGCGCCTTTTGTGGCGGGCGCTTACGGGATGTTTTATGAACGCCTCAACCTCGAAATCTCGCATCGGCGAATCAAAATTCCCCGATTGCCGCAGGCCTTTGAGGGCTTCCGCATCGCCCAACTTTCCGATATCCACATCGGTGCGTTTATGCCGGCCGACGCGATTCGACGTTATGTGGGGATCGCCAACGGACTTAAGCCGGACCTGGTGGCGCTCACGGGCGACTTTGTCACTTGGGATCCCTCGACTCAGACGGCCGTGGTGGACGTGCTGGCGGGGGTCAAGGCGCCCTTCGGCGTCTACGGCTGTCTCGGCAATCACGAGATGTGGTCGAAAGTGGAGGACTCCATCACCCGCCTTTTTGCGCTGCGCGGCATTCGAATCCTGCGAAGCGAACAGGCGCTGATCAAGTCCGGAAATGACGCGATCAACCTGCTGGGGGTTGACTACCAGTCGACCAGCCGGATGGGGCCCAGCAACCAGCGCCTGGTGCGGGAGTATCTTCCGGGAGTGGATCGCCTGATGGTTCCCGGCACGGCGAACCTTCTGCTCAGCCATAACCCCAACACCTTCGACCGCGCGGCCGAGTTAGGGATTGACCTCAGCCTTGCCGGCCACACCCACGGCGGTCAGGTGACGCTCGAGTTTATCAGCCCAGACCTCTCCCCCAGCCGCCTTATTACTTCCTACGTCCGCGGATGGTTTGAGAAACCGGGGGGCCAACTCTACGTCAATCGGGGCATCGGAACCATCGGGGTGCCGATCCGATTCGATGCACCGCCTGAAATCACGGTTTACGAATTAACCCGCTCCTAAGATTATGCGGAGGAAGCTAAGATGGAGAAACCCACCAGGTGGCTTTCCTTTTTGCCATTGTCCCTTACGCTTTTCATCGTAGCCGGCTGCAATACGGAAGACTGGGATGCCGGCCCGCCCCGAACCGAGTCCCGCACCATCAAGCTGGGGCAAGCCAAGTCGGCGCGCGTCGAGATCGAGATGCCCGCCGGTGAGTTGAATATAGCTCCCGGTGCGCAGGAACTGCTTGAGGCTGATTTCACTTATCGCAGTGCTTCGTCACAGCCGCAATTGGACTACAACATCAGTGGGGGTCAGGGCCGGCTTTCCATCCGCCAGTCGGGTTCGGCCCACGGGCGCGGCGGCCGCAATACCTGGGATCTGCACCTGAGCAACAAGGTGCCGCTCGAGTTGAGCGTGGAGCAAGGCGCCGGCCGCGCCAAGCTCAACCTCGGAGGTCTGGCGCTCAGCAGGCTCGACGTCCAAATCGGAGCCGGGGAGACCATCGTGGATTTGAGCGGCGACTGGAAAAATGACCTCAACGCCAGCATCCAGGGTGGAGTGGGCCGAGCGACCGTGCGGCTTCCCAGTGACGTGGGCGTGCGCGCCAGTGCGGCAGGCGGCATCGGCGCCATTCACGTCCACGGCCTGAAGAAAGAGGGTGACGCCTACGTCAATGAGGCCTATGGGAAGTCTCCCGTTACGGTCAAAGTGCAGGTCGAGGGCGGCGTGGGCGAAATCAACTTGGAAGTCGCCGAGGCTCCGCCCACCGTCTGAAGTTTCCACCCCGCAAAGTGTGCGCGTGCGCTCTTCGCCAAAGTCATCGGGATCGGAGTGTGGAAAATGAACCGCAGGAGTTTTCTCGAAGCAAGTTCGGCATTGTCGATCGGCGCGTTGACGGCTTCGGAGCTGCCCGCAGAGGGTGAGTCCGCGCCTCGGGTTGCTCCTCCCCCGCTTCCCTTTCAAGAGGAGAAGAGCAAACTGAAGATCACGGCGGTGAGGATGGTACGCCCCCGGCCGAAGAAGCCGCTGCCCAGTTACGAACCCGCGCCGGGATCGTGGTCCACGGGTGGTTCCGAAGTTGCCAACCCGATGTCAATCTACCCCAAATACAAACCACGGCGAGAATTGTTCATGGCGGGCGACCTCGGTCCGGACGCTGTGGAAATCAGCACCGACAAAGGCGTCAAGGGAATCGGCTACGGCGGACCGGGATGCTGCTTTGTGATTGAGAAGCACCTCACCAAATTGCTGGTCGGGGAAGATCCTTTCGATGTGGAACGGCTCTGGGACATCATGTGGCGGTCCACCTTGTATTACGGACGCAAAGGGCTGGTCGTGCACGCCATCAGCGCCGTCGATTTGGCGCTGTGGGATATCATCGGCAAGGCGCTGGGCTTGCCCATTTACAAGTTGTTGGGCGGTGAAACGAAACCGAGAATCCCGGCCTATTGCACGGGAAATGACGTCGAGCAGCACCTCGAGTTCGGGTACAAAAGGTTGAAGCTGGCCGTTCCCTACGGGCCGGCGGATGGGCGGGAGGGGCTGAAGAAGAACGTTGCGCTCGTGAAACGCACGCGTGAGCTGCTGGGACCCGACGGCGACCTCATGCTCGACTGCTGGATGGCCCTCACGGAGGAATACACGATGCAGTTGGCCGAGGCGGTCGAGCCTTTTCGGGTCTATTGGATGGAAGAGTGTTTGCCGCCTGATGACTACGCCGGCTTCGGGAGACTCAGCGCCGCCATCAAGTCCACCCAGATGGCCACCGGCGAACATGAGTATACGCGCTATGGCTTCCGGTTGCTCCTCGAGTACAAAGGCGCCGCCATCTGGCAGCCCGATATTACCTGGTGCGGGGGGCTCAGCGAACTGCGCCACATCGGCGCCTTGGCCGCCGCTTATAATATCCCCGTCATTCCACACGCGGGCTGGAGCCGAGGCGGCGCCCACTACATCCTCGCCACAACCAACAGCCCGTGGTGCGAGATGTTTATGCCGCCACCGGGCGGACCACCCGAAGTCTACCGCCAGTTCGAAGAGGAGAACAATATCACCCGCGGGCCTGAGGGCATCTACATGCGGCCTCCGGATCGGCCGGGGTTTGGATGGGAGTTGATAGTTGATTGAGGACCGGCTTCACGGTCGGTGGCGGCGCCGATTGAGAGTCAGCCTACTGGTCGACGGCTTGAGAGATTAGAACCACTCGGCTGACTCGATCTCCCGAATCTGCTGTCTAGCAGCATCAGGTGTTCCTACCAGGAAGAGGTCGATCTTGACGGACCTCTCGCTGCCACTGGGTCGGATCGGTGATATCCGATAGAGCGTTTAGTGCCGCAAGTTTCTCGAGCGCCTCAACCATCTTCTCGCCTTGCGCTCGTGAAACGGGTTCGCTCAAGAGTGTCACGTAAATTGCCACCGGGCGGCCTAGATCAACATTCCTTGGCGGATCGTCGAGCCACTCCAAGTACTTTCCTTTTAGAAGTGCCTTATACGTGTTTGGAATGCTTCACCCCAGTCTTACTACAGCAGAATGGCACACAATTTGCACCCAGAGCAAGAGTGAAACGAGCCTGTTCGGAGCGCGCGCCGAGGTCCGGTTCGGCGCCTTGAAGGTCGGCCGACCAATGTCACTGCGCGAGCCTTAACGACGGCGCGAATCTGCCGAACTTACGCCTCCGGACGATGGCGGCGCGGCCGTTGGTTCGCTGCCAGGATTTTCTTCCGGATGCGGATGGACTGCGGCGTCACCTCCACCCACTCGTCGTCGGCGATGAACTCCATGGCGAGTTCGAGGTTGAGAGGCGTGGGAGGCACCAGCCGGATGGCCTCGTCGGCCACGGAGGCGCGCATATTGGTCTGTTTCTTCTCCTTCACGGCGTTCACGTCCATATCGTCCCAGCGCGCGTTCTCGCCCACCACCATGCCTTCGTAAACCTCCACGCCCGGCCCCACAAAGAGGTCGCCGCGCTCCTGCAGGTTGTAGAGAGCGTAGCCGGTGGTGCGGCCCGGCCGGTCGGCCACCAGCGAGCCGGTGAGCCGGCGGGCAATGTCGCCCTGCCAGTCGGCGTAACCGTCAAAGAGCGTATTCATGACGGCGGTGCCGCGCGTATCCTTCAGGATCTCGCTGCGCATCCCGATCAGTCCGCGCGAGGGAATCGTGAACTCGAGGCGCACCCGCCCTCCCGGCCTGCCGTGGCCGGCCATTTTGGTGTGGATGCCTTTGCGCGCGCCCAGTTTCTGTATCAGCACACCCACGAATTCCGCCGGACAATCGACGACGAGATGTTCCATGGGCTCCTGCACCTTGCCGTCCACCTGGCGGGTGATGATTTCCGGCTTTCCGACCGCCAGTTCATACCCTTCGCGCCGCATAGTTTCGATGAGAATGGCCAGTTGCAGCTCGCCCCGGCCGAGCACCTTGAACGAGTCGGGGCTTCCGGTCTCTTCCACCTTCAGGGCGACGTTGGTGAGCAGCTCCTTTTCGAGGCGTTCCCTGAGGTTGCGGGACGTCACGTACGTGCCCTCGCGCCCGGAGAAGGGCGAGGTGTTCACGGTGAATATCATGGAGATCGTGGGTTCGTCCACTGGAACGTGAACCAGGACGCGCGGCGTCTCGAGGCTGGTGACGGTCTCGCCAATGGTGATGCCCTCCACGCCGGCGATGGCGACAATTTCACCCGCCGCGGCGCTTTCGATGTCGATGCGCTCCAGGCCTTCGAAGCCGTAGAGCTTCGTGATGCGGGTTCTCTCGAGGGCGCCGTCCAGCTTGACGATGGCGACTTCCTCACCGCGATTCAGCGTGCCCGAGAAAATCCGCCCGATGGCAAGCCGTCCGTGGTAGTCGCTGTAGTCCAGGTTCGCCACCAGCAATTGAAGCACGTCAGCGGGATCGCCGGCGGGAGGGGGAATGTGCTCGAGAATGGACTCGAAAAGCGGAGATAGATTCTCGGACGGATGGTCGAGCGAGGCCTTGGCAATGCCCCGGCGCGCGTTGGCATAGAGAATGGGAAAATCGAGCTGCTCTTCCGTGGCGTCGAGTTCGATAAAGAGATCATAGATTTCGTTGAGGACTTCCTGGGGGCGCGCGTCTGCGCGGTCGATTTTGGTGATGACCACAATCGGCGGCAGCTTGGCTTCGAGCGCTTTGCGCAACACGTACCGGGTTTGGGGCAGCGGTCCTTCGCTGGCGTCCACCAGCAACAAGACGCCGTCCACCATCTTCAGGGCGCGTTCCACCTCGCCCCCAAAATCGCTGTGGCCGGGTGTGTCGACGATGTTGATCTTGACGCCTTGGTAGAAGATCGCCGTGTTTTTGGCCAGGATGGTGATGCCGCGCTCCCGCTCAAGTTCGTTCGAGTCCAGCACGCGCTCCACCACTTCCTGGTTGGCTTTGAAGATCCCGCTCTGCCAAAGCATCCCGTCGACCAGCGTGGTTTTGCCGTGGTCAACGTGGGCGATGATGGCGACGTTTCGGATAGTTGGTGTCGGGTTTTCGCTCAAAGTTGGACTACCGCTCGCTCGAGGAACACTCGAGTGCGTCTCCGGAGATTGGCAGGCTAGATCTATGAGAGGGCTTCAAGGAGTTGCACCCTTCTTCCTCTGCGAGTCGCGGACCATCAATCGTTCAAATAAATCATATGAGGCCCGGAAATTGGTTTTTCTCAGACGCTGAAGTGCGTCGCCTAGATCCACTAAGCCACGTCGCGATGCGTCGTCGAGGATTCCGAGCGTTCCCGTTGTGCGCAGTCCGCGGCGTCGCGCCTCTTTCCGACCCGTCTCCTCGTCCATGAGCAGCAGCGCGTGTGGTCGGTTTTCATCCGCCAGGTCCAAGGCTTCACGTTCGCCTAAATCAAGGCCTCGTGCAGTGTACTCCAGGTGGACAGTGGCTTTACGGACCTCAAGCCATGGCGGATGCCGCCTGATCCACTCGAGAACCCTCGGAGGGCTTGCGGGATCCAGTAATTCTCCTAATACGGCGGGAGGGATGAGAACCCGCTCATAAAGTTGATGAAGGAGTTCGTCCTCCCCGATGAGCACGAGGTAGTTTACGGGAGATGTATCCGCGATGACGATCATCGACGGTCGCTGAACTGACGGCTGATTTCGGCGTCGCGCTCGACATCCTCGACGGTGAGATTAAGATAGACTCCGTGCTGCTTCAGGAAACCATCCAGCTCGTACCGCGTCCCGAATCCAAGCAACTGCCGCACTTGCATCCCACTCAACGCGCCCGTCCGGTACCCTTCGAGGGCCAAGCTTTCAAGGGTTGCGCGCGGCAAGTCCTTCCACTTCGCCTCGAGTTCGCGCCCGATGTCCTCGGGCAGGTTCAGAGTGATGACCATAGATTCGGCATACCAGCAGACCGTCGGGTCCGATTCTCCGATCAATGATACCAACTCCGATCACGCTCCGTAAAGCGTTTTTGGAACTTACGCGCTATTCCGCCCCTCTCAGATCGCTCTCACCTTACCGTTTGCAAATCGAGCGGCTGACTGTATACTGCGTCCTCGATGCAATCGTGGAATCGGCTCACACATCGTGCAAGCGCGTGGGCGGCCACAAGGGCCGCCGCTTCGAGGTTCGCCATCCGCGGAATATCTTATCGGCGGAGCGTGTCACAAGGAGCAATCAAATGTCCAAATATGGCGTGGCTTTAGCCCTTCTTATAGTCGGCTTCTCATGTCTCTCTGCCATAGCGGCAGAGGGGCTTCTGCCGCCAGCGGAATTGCGTTGCGAATCTCGTAAGAATCCTCTCGGGATCGATACACCGAAGCCGCGCTTGCGTTGGGTTCTGGAGGCGGCCGAATCGGGCGCTCGCGCCCAGAAGCAAACCGCTTATCAGATCCTGGCGGCGGGCAGCGAAGACGGCCTCGGCCGCGACGACGGTGACCTGTGGGACAGCGGACGGGTGGAGTCCGATAAGTCTATCCAAGTGCCTTACGAAGGCAAGCCGCTCGCTTCGGGCACGCTCGCGTGGTGGAAAGTGCGGGTGTGGGATGACGCCGGCAAGCCCACGGCCTGGAGTGAGCCTGCCTTTTGGTCGATGGGGATGCTCAAAGCTGCGGACTGGAAGGGAGAGTGGATCGGGCTCGAGGGCGGCGAAGGGAAGCCCGAGGAGCTCAAGCAAGCTCGTTGGGTCTGGTCATCGCAGAGCAGCGCAGGCACGACCTACTTCCGCCGCACCGTCGAGATACCGCGAGATAACCCGGTTTCCGACGCCCTCATTTACCTGATCAGCTCCGGCAGTTCCAGGCTCTATATCAATGGCAGGCCCGTCGGTTCGACGAAGGGAATCGAGAACCCTATCTCCACTGACATTACTCAGGCCCTGCACGCTGGGGCCAACGTCTTCGCCATTGCCGTGAGCGCGCCGGGTGACGCTCCTGCGGGCCTGATCGGGGCGGTCCAAATTGCGTTGGCGCGCGGCGAACCGATGCTCATCCACACTGACCAGGAATGGCGAGTCTCGCCGACCGAAGCGCCGGATTGGAATAAGGCGGAATTCCACGACTCGGACTGGGGCGCCGCCAAGGTTCTGGGAAACTACGGCATGGCGCCCTTGGGCGAAGCGGGCTGGGCGGAGCGAAGCGTCCTGCCGGCGCGCATGCTGCGCAAAGAGTTCAACGTTGCAGGGCAGGTCAAACGCGCCACGCTCTATATCTCCGGTCTGGGCCTCTCGGAGGCCTACGTGAATGGCGCTAAGGTCGGCGATGACGTTCTTGTTCCGGCGCTCAGCGATTACGATAAGCGGGTTTTCTACCTGACCTACGACGTCGGCAAGCGCCTTACGCCGGGCGCCAACGCGCTGGGCGTGATCCTGGGCAACGGGCGGTATTTCGCGCCGCGGCACAAGGTTCCGACCTTCACACGGACTTTCGGCTACCCCAGGCTGCTGCTTCAGCTTGAAATCGAATACGACGGTGGCAGAATGGAGCGCGTGGTGAGCGACGCAAGCTGGAAGCTGACCGCCCAAGGACCGATACGCGCGAACAATGAGTATGACGGCGAAATCTACGATGCGCGGCAAGAGATGGAGGATTGGAGCAGCCCGGGCTTCAACGATAGAGCTTGGCAAGAAGCCCAGGTGGTGAAAGGCCCGGGCGGAGTCCTCGCCGCCCAAATGATTGAACCGATCCGCGTCAACGAAACCCTCAAGCCGATTGCCATTAACGAAGTCCACCCGGGCGTCTACATTTATGACATGGGCCAGAACATGGTGGGTTGGTGCCGGCTGACCGTCTCCGGGCCTCGAGGAACACAAATCTCACTTCGTCACGCTGAAAGGCTGAGGCCGGACGGAACGCTCTACCTGGACAACTTGCGCTCCGCCCTGGTGACCGATGTTTACACGCTGAAAGGCGCGGGTACGGAGGTTTACGAGCCGCGCTTTACCTACCACGGCTTCCGCTATGTGGAAGTGAAAGGTTTCCCCGGCAAGCCCGACTTGTCCGCTCTGGAAGGACGCGAAGTTCACGATGCTGTCGAGCAGCACGCCGACTTCACCTCTTCCAATTCGCTGCTTAACCAGATTTACAAAAGCGCGGTTTGGGGGACCAAGGATAACTATCGCAGCATGCCCACCGACTGCCCGCAGCGCGACGAGCGCCAGGGCTGGCTGGGCGACCGGTCGGCCGAGAGCCGGGGCGAACCCTACATGTTTGATGTCGGCGCGCTCTACGCCAAATGGGTCGACGACATCGCAGACTCTCAGGATGCGAAAGGCAGAGTCAGCGACGTCTCGCCGGCCTATTGGCCTTTCCGCAATGAGAATGTCACCTGGCCCTCGAGCTTCATCATCGTCCCAGATCACCTCTACGATCAGTACGGCGATTTGCAGCCGATTGAGCGTCACTATGAGGAGATGAAGAAGTGGGTTGCTCACATGCAGACATTTCTCAAAGACGATCTTATGCCACGCGATGTTTATGGCGATTGGTGCGTGCCGCCCGAGTCTCCCGAATTGATCCACTCGAACGATCCGGCCCGCAGGACCGAAGGGCCGGTGCTGGGCACAACCTATTTCTACCATCTGCTCCGCCTCATGGCGCGCTTTGCGACACTCTTGGGCAAGCCGCATGACGCGGATGAGTTTAATCAACTCGCCGAAAAGATCGTCGTGGCGTTCAACAAGACTTACTTCCACGAGTCGACCGCCCGATTCAGCAACGGCTCCCAAACCTCCAGCGTCCTGCCCTTGGCGTTCGGCATGGTCGAAGAAGCGGACCGGCAGAGAGTGGCGGAGGCGCTGGTGCAGAAAATTGTGGACCAGAGCAAAGGACACACTGGAACCGGCTTGATCGGCGGCCAGTTCCTGATGCAGGTGCTCTCCGCCAACCGCCACCCGGATGTTGCTTATGGGATTGCTGCCCAGAAAACGTACCCAAGCTGGGGCTACATGGTCAGCCAAGGGGCCACGACGATTTGGGAACTTTGGAATGGCGATACCGCCAATCCGGCCATGAATTCAGGCAACCACTTGATGTTGGTCGGGGACCTGGTCACCTGGATGTATGAAAACCTGGCGGGCATCCGTCCCGATCCCGCGCAGCCCGGCTTCAAGCACATCGTCATGCACCCGACGCCGGTTGGCGACCTGACTTTCGTGAAGGCTTCGCACAAGTCTCCCTACGGCGAAATTGCGAGCGATTGGAAGCGTGAGGGCGAGGGCTTTGCCTGGAGTGTTACCGTGCCCGTCAACACCTCCGCAACTGTATACCTGCCGGCTGCCGACGCATCCTCCGTCAGGGAGAGTGACAGGCCGGCAGGAGAAGCGCCGGGAATCCGATATCTGAGGATGGAATCGGGCACGGCAGTTTACGAAATCGGGTCGGGAAGTTACCACTTCAGTTCAACGCTGCCGCGTTGACCAAGACGTTGCGGACGGATGTCGCGCGGGCATCCTGCCCGCAACGTGCGTAGAATCGCGGCACAAACATTTTAACGGTAGGAGTTCTCAATGAGAGATCAAAGCGGTGCGCTGCCCGTAACCGGCGGCCGGCTTCCCCAAGGATGCGCGATATGGTTTTGCATTGCTGTTACTTGCTTTAGCGCCCAATCGACGAGCTCTCCAGTCGCCCTCGACAGCCCCGACAGCACCATACCTGTCGCGAACCTCGAGACGTTTGGCACCGCGGGTAAGGAAGGCACGCTCTACCCTGACCGCGAGGTGGTGCTCTTCGAGCACCAGGGCGCCGGAAGCCTGACGCAAATGTGGTTTGGCGGCGACTGGCCAGGGTATGACCGTACCCGCATTCGGTTCTACGTTGATGGAGAGACCACGCCCTCGGTTGACATGGAGCTGTTTCTCGGCCACGGAATCGGATGGGCCGACGCTTCCGCTCCCTGGGGTTCCGCGCGCGTCGGAAAGACCGGACATCCCAGCGGCCTTTACAACACCTATCGAATCCCCTTTGGCAAGAGCCTCCGCGTTACCGGGCAACTGGGGACAGGCGTCGAAAAGCCGCAGGTGTTCTGGTGGATCATCCGGGGCGTCGAGAACCTTCCGGTGTACCTGGGGCATCTCCGGTTGCCTGCGAACGCGCGTCTCCGCCTCCAGGTTCGCAAGGACGTCGAACTCGAGCCACTCCAGATGTTCGACATCTGCCAATCCTGGCGCGCCGGAGCGGTCTACCAGGTGACTCTCGCCGTCGCCAGCAAGAACTTCAACTTTCTGGAAGCGGTACTCAGGGCCTACTTGGACGGCGCGAAAAAACCGCTTTTGCTCTCCTCGGGCACCGAGGACTATTTCCTTGGCACGTACTACTTCAACCGCGGCATGTATCACCTTCCCATCGCCGGCCTGACGCACAAGCAAGAGGATGCCGGCGGCACTTGCCGTTTTTCCGCCTACCGTTTTCATGAGGATGATCCCGTCATCTTTCAAAAGGGGATTCGTCTCGCCTGGCGAAATGGCGAAGAGAAGGACGGTAAACCGTACGGGACGCCGCAGCGCAGCCGCGCCACCAGCTACGTCTGGATTTATGAATGGTGAGAATTGCTGTCTACGCTGCGGGGATGAAGTGGCGCAGGATGAGAAAGGAGGCCGAGGCGACCAGGGCGGAGGCGGGGATAGTCAAAATCCAGGCCCAGATAATCTTCGTGGCCACGCCCCAGTGCACGGCGGTCAGGCGCTGGACGCTGCCCACCCCCATGATGGCCCCTGCAATGGTGTGAGTGGTTGAGACCGGTATGCCGGCTTGTGCCGCGCCTAACAGGCTGATGGCAGCGGCGGTTTCTGCGCAGAAGCCTCCCACAGGCTTAAGGCGCGTGATCTTCATTCCCATGGTCCTGACGATTCGCCAGCCTCCAGCCAAGGTCCCGAGCCCAATTGCCGTGTGGGCCATCAGCACAATCCAGAACGGGATGTAGAAGTGATCGAGAATCCCCGCCGTGAAGAGCACCCCGGCGATGATTCCCATGGTTTTCTGGGCGTCATTCGTGCCGTGGCCGAAACTGTACGCGGCAGCAGAAAGCAGTTGCAGCTTGCGAAAGTGCCGATCGACGCGGGCAGGCGAGAAGTTGCGGAACAACCAGTACACCGCAATCATGAGCGCCCCGCCCAACACCAATCCGAGGATCGGCGCAAGGCCGATGAAAAGGAGAGTCTTGGTCCAACCGCTTACGATGATGACTTTCCAACCTGCCTTGGCCACCGCGGCGCCGGCATAACCGCCGATCAGGGCGTGCGAGGAGCTCACGGGCAGCCCGTAATACCAAGTGAGAATATCCCACACGATAGCCCCGACGAGACCGGCGAGAATGACGTAGAGGTTGACGAACTCCAGGCGAATCATGCCATGTCCCATCGTCCTGGCCACGGCCGTGCCAAACGTAAAGGCCGCGACGAAGTTGAAGAAGGCCGCCCAGGCAACCGCAATTCTCGGCGACAGCACGCGCGTTGAGACGACGGTAGCTATGGAGTTGGCGGCATCGTGGAAGCCATTCAGGAAATCGAAGGTCAGGGCAACTAAGGTGAGAAAGACGGCAAACCAGAACATAGTTCCTTGCGTGGCGGAGATTAACTCAGGCGGTTTTCAGAACGACCGCTGCCAGGACGTCAGACACATCCTCGCACTTGTCGGTAGCAGCCTCCAGGACTTCGTAAATCTCTTTCCACTTGATGATCTCAATCGGCAGCGTCGAGTCCTCGAATAGCTTGGCGATGCATTCGCCTTTGATGCGGTCGCTCTCTTCTTCGACCTGATTGAGCTGCTCGCAGTATTTCAGGATATTCTGGGGCTTTCTTAGCTCGGCAATGGCCTTGACGATGATCTCTGTCCCGCGCAGGATGACGTCGGCGAGTTGCACAGCCCCGGGTGTTACGGATTTGACCTTGTAGATAATGAGCCGGCTGGCCGCCGCGTCCACCAGATCCAAGACGTCATCCAGCGCCGAACTCAACGCATGGATGTCCTCCCGGTCAAAGGGAGTGATGAAGGTCTGGTTCAGCTTGGTCATCACGGAGCGGGTGATCTGGTCGCCTTTGTGCTCCGCAGCCTTGATTTCCGCGACTCGGCTCTCAATCTCCCGAAAGTCCCTGAAAAGGATGACTAACTCATGAGCCGCCTGGTGGATATTCTCAGCCTGCTCGTTGAAAAGGTCGTAGAACTTGCCATCGCGCGGGATGAGCTGCACCTTAGTTCCTTTACCTCAGTTCGGTGGGTTGACTATAGTTTGTAACGAATCATGGGGAAAACGCAAGGGACAGGTTGTCAGTCAGGACGAATCGTCCATTACTTGCCCTCACCCGGGAATGGCCAGTCCGTATTGAGGAGCAGCTCCTTCTCCCGCGCCTCGCGCGAGCGCGTATTGACCTTCAGATTCTCCAGCCAATGAACGCCGGTCTTGCCGGCGACCAGCACGTCGAGGTCGCCATCGCCGTCGATGTCGGTGACCACGAACTGTGTGCCCGCGCCGGCGGTTCCATTATAGCTTATGGTATAACGCGTAAAGGTAGCATTGCTTCGGTTAATCTTATAGTAATAGATAGCCAGAGGCTCGTAGGAGCCGGGGTCATTGCCGTTGTGGCCGCGGTAACGCTTGCCGGCCAGCAGTTCGAGTTCGCCGTCGCCGTCGAGATCGGCCAGGGCCAGGACGTGGATCTGCGAGAAGGAGTCGTCAATCAGGTGCGGGTTCCAGGCGCGCTTGCCGTTCTGCGAGGTCTGTTCCAGCCAGTAAAGGCCGTAGCTGTGGCCGTGCCCGTAAATCAGGTCCATCTTTCCGTCGTTGTTAACATCGAAGCCGAGAATGGGAAACCCGCAATCGCCCAGGTTCCATTCGGGATGCCATTCCCACTTATCGTGGGTGGCGTCGAGGTTCTGAAACCAGCCGTGGATGGAGATTACGTCCGCCTTGCCGTCGCCGTCGACGTCCGCAATGCCGCAGCCGTGACCGTCTTCATCGTGGCCGCCGATTTTGTGCACGGCGGGCTCCGGCCCTGTAAAGTTGATCCAAAGCATGCCCTGGCGGCCGTAGTGGGCGGCCAGCAACTCGGGATGGCCATCGCCGTCGAGGTCGCTGAAGGCGAATCCCTCAGTCTCGACCGAGTGGCAGATGTAGTGGGGCTTCCACAGCTCGCCCGTTTGCTTGGGGTTCTCGAACCACCAGATGCCGTCATTTTGCCAGGATGAAGTCACCAGATCGACAGCGCCGTCGTGATTAACGTCCACGGCGAACTCGCCGTTGTCCGCCACGAACTCGTCCCAGAATGGCTTGTTCTGCGCCGCCGAAGCTCCGGACGGCAAGTCGGGCGAAATTTGGCGGAACTGGTGCCGCTTCCATTCGCCGCCGGCGGGGCCGGGATTCTCGTACCAGTAAGCGCCGCTCGTGATGTCGAGGCGGCCGTCGCCGTTCATGTCAATGACGGCGATGCCCTCG